>Ga0182024_10009774_pt1 | contig 19737 bp, 17 predicted proteins | sample P32metaG_FD_120480 | JGI IMG/M metagenome (GOLD analysis project Ga0182024, IMG submission 120480) | Permafrost microbial communities from Stordalen Mire, Sweden - P3-2 metaG (Illumina Assembly) | ecosystem: Environmental > Terrestrial > Soil > Wetlands > Permafrost | place: Sweden: Stordalen... | reverse complement strand
TGAAATGGTTCGTGAAGGTGATGCCGACGGATTATCGCCGCGTGCTGGAGCACAAGGCCGAGATCGAAGCCAAGGCCGTGATGCTCGGCAAGCGGCAGGCTTGAAGAAATAAGATTTAACCACAGAGGACACAGAGAACACAGAGACAGAAAAAACATGGAGTTCGGAAATCGAGTTTGTCATGCACCCTTGTCTTTCTCATCTCTCTCTGTGATCTCTGTGTCCTCTGTGGTTAAATGATTTTTTTTGAATTAAAACATGGGCAAACCAACAGGATTCAAAGAGATCGGCCGAGAGATGCCCAGGCGGCGCGAGGTGACGCTGCGCATTCTGGACTGGAGTGAAATCTACGAGCCGCTCAGCGACGACAAGCTGCGCAAGCAGGGCGCCCGCTGCATGGACTGCGGCGTTCCCTTCTGCAACAACGGCTGCCCGCTGGGAAACATCATTCCCGAATGGAACGATCTGGTCTACAAAAACCGATGGCGCGAAGCCATCGACATGCTGCACAAGACCAACAATTTTCCCGAATTCACCGGCCGAGTCTGCCCCGCTCCCTGCGAAGAGGCCTGCGTCCTGGGCATCAATGACAAGCCCGTCACCATCAAGAATATCGAGCTGAGCATCGTCGAGCACGCCTGGGAGAACGGCTGGATCAAGCCGCAGCCGCCGGAGCGGCGGACGGGCAAAAAGGTCGCCGTCGTCGGCTCCGGACCCGCCGGACTCGCCGCCGCCGCGCAGCTCAACCGCGCCGGGCATTACGTCACCGTATACGAGCGCGCCGACCGCGTCGGCGGGTTGCTGATGTACGGCATCCCCAGCTTCAAGCTCGAAAAACGCTTCATCGACCGGCGCATCCGCCTGATGGAGGCCGAGGGCGTCCGCTTCATCACCAACGCCGACATCGGACGCACCGTGAAAGTGGAGACCCTCCGCCGCGATTTCGACGCCATTGTCCTGTGCGGCGGCGCCACCAAGGCCCGCGATCTCAACGTCCCCGGCCGCGAACTCAAGGGAATTCATTTCGCGATGGATTATCTCCCGATGGCCAACAAGCGATGCCTCGGCGACAAGATTCCCGACGAAGAGTTTATTTCCGCGGCCGGCAAGCACGTCATCATCCTCGGCGGCGGCGACACCGGCGCCGACTGCCTCGGCACGGCGCAGCGCCAGGGCTGCAAGAGCGTCCGCCAGTTCGAGCTTCTGCCCAAACCGCCGGAAAATCGTACGCCCGACGACCTCGCCGCCGGCGACATGCAGCCGTGGCCCTACTGGCCTGCCATCTTTCGAACGTCTTCCGCCCACGAAGAATCCAACCTCATCGCCGGCCACGACATCCGCGATTACGCCGTCAACACCAAACATTTCAGCGGCGAAAACGGCCACGTGAAAAAGCTTCATCGCGTCGGCCTGAACTGGGCCAAGGGCGACGGCGGCCGCTGGGCGATGAAAGAAAAGGACGGCACCGAAGAAGCCCTCGATTGCGACTTATGCCTCCTTGCGATGGGCTTCGTCTCCCCCGAACACGACGGCCCCGTCGGCCAACTGGGCCTGAAGCTCGACGCCCGCGGCAACGTGGTGTGCGACGCGAATTACATGACCAGCGTCCCCGGCGTTTTCGCCGCCGGCGACATGCGCCGCGGCCAGAGCCTGATCGTCTGGGCCATCAGCGAAGGCCGCCAGGCCGCCCTCGGCGTCGATCAATTCCTCATGGGGCATACTGATCTGGGGCCGGAAATCAAATTGTTCTGATTCGCGCCGTGAAAACTCGGGTTCCCGCATTAGAATGCGGCGCATGTCCCCTGCTTCAACGTCTTGCGTGCGCGACGGCTATGACCGCTGGGCAGCCGTCTATGACGACGACGGCAACCCGCTCCTGGCGCTGGAATACCCCGTGGTTCGCGCCGCCGCCGGGGACGTGCGAGGTTTGTCCGTCCTCGACCTGGGCTGCGGTACCGGCCGTCACACCTTCTGGCTTGCCGAAGCCGGCGCTTCCGTGACGGCGGTGGATTTCTCAGAGGGGATGCTGGCCAAGGCACGCCAACGGCAGGGCGCGGAGGCGATTCGTTTCATACAGCACGATCTGCACCTGCCGCTGCCGCTGGCCGATGGGTCATTTGACCTGGTCGTGAGCGGACTGGTGCTGGAACACCTCAAGGAGCTTGGAACTTTCTTCGCTGAGATCCGCCGCGTCCTCAAACCCGGCGGACGCGCCGTTGTGTCGGCCATGCATCCGGCCATGTGTTTGCGGGGCATGCAGGCGCAGTTCACCGACCCGACTTCCGGACAAGTGGTTCAGCCGGGCAGCATTGCATACCCGATCAGCGCGTTTGTCATGGCCGCGGTGCGCGCGGGATTGCAACTGACCGCCATCGACGAACTCGCCCCCGACGCCGATTTGGCGGTCCGGTATCCCAGGGCCGTCAAATACGTCGGCTGGCCCATGCTCGTTGTGTTGTCGCTGGCGCGCGGCGTCACAAACGCCTGAGTCGCCGCCGTCGGGCTTAATTGAACATGGCAATCAGCCGAAGTTGAGTTAGACTTCCGCTCCTGATTTGGAGGACCGTCTTTTGTCGCAGCCCGTCCTGGCAGTCGTCAGTGTTCTGGGTAAAGACCAGAAGGGCGTCGTCGCGCAGTTCGCGACCTACATGGCCGAGCGCGGCGTCAACATCGAAGACATCGAGCAGCGCGTCGTCCGCGGTTTTTTCCTGATGGACATGCTCGTCGATCTCAAGGAACTCACCAGCGACCTCTCCGAACTGATCACCGGGCTGATCTCCTTGGGCAACAAAATCGACATGGAGGTGCGCGTCCATCTCCACAGCGAAAAACGCCGCAAGAAAGTCGCCATTCTCGTCAGCCGCGAACCGCACTGCCTCACGCGACTCATCAGCGATTTCGCCCATCAGAAGCAAAGCGGACTGCCCGCAGTGGTGCTGGCCAATCATCCCGATCTCAAGCCGCTGGCCGATGCCGCCGGAGTGCCGTTTGAATGGCTGGCCTCCGACAGCCCCGAAGCGCATTTCGACTGGCTGCTCAAGCGCTTGCAGTTTCATGGAAGCGATCTGGTCGTGCTGGCGCGCTACATGCGGATTCTGCCCGATCGCGTCGTGACGGCGTTCCGCAATAGGATCATCAACATCCATCCCTCGCTGCTGCCGTATTTTCCCGGGGCCGCGCCCTACAAGCAGGCCTACGAGAGCGGCGTCCGCGTCCACGGCTGCACGGCCCATTTCGTCACCGAGCAACTCGACGAAGGCCCCGTCATTCTGCAGGACGTCTTCCACATCAACGTCGGCTCCGACACGCTGGAGGACGTGAAGGAAAAAGGTCTGACGCTCGAAGCTGAAGTGCTCAGCAAAGCGGTGAAGCTTTTCCTGGACGAGGAGCTGGTGGTCGTGGAAGGAAAAGTGATTTTCAAGCCAGGAATCAGCCGCTTTCTACAGCCCGGCGCGGGCCGCGCCTGAATACGCGACCAGATTCCCCACGAAACTTTCCCGATCAAAGAGGGTTCATCCGATTTCGCGCTTCGGCAGACTTGGCCAGAGGCTCCAGAACCGGCGTTTCCAATAGAATGATATTGTTCGGCGATGCCGCGCCGTCATGGTAGAGACCGTGCTGGCGCAGTTCGCCGACGGGAGTTCGTTTCAGCCGGCGTATCTGCCGGAAAAGATGGGCATAGGCCCGGCCCACCATGGCCAGCGGACCCTGGAATATGGCGGTAACACTCGGGACGGATTCGAGAACGCGCACCTGGCATCCCGGCGGCGCAGGCGTGTCGTCGGCCACGGGAACGCCAATTTCGATATCGATCGGTTCGTAGATATTTCCGGCGCCGGTCTTCATGATGGAGATCGGCTTGCCGTGATGGCTGACGTGCGCCTCAGCAAGCCTGGCGAAAATGTTTTCGACCCCTTTCCGCCGCGCGTCGACATCGCCGATGGCGGCGCGGATGCGCAGGGAGACGATGGTGACGGCCTTCAACTGGCCGGGCTGGGCCGAGGTCAGTGTGTATATCTCTTCCGCCAAGATGGTTGTGCGTTTCCAGGCGCGGATTCCAAGAATGAATCCGGCGTAGGTCAACACCACGACCAGATTGAACACAACAATCTCTGTCGGTGACGCCCTGTTGAACTGATTCCCAACGGTGTGCGCTTTGTACTGGAGAAAATTAAAAAACCACAGCGTACATAATCCCATGATGATCTGTGGAACATAAAATCTGCGTGACTGCTGGTGTGGCAGGAAACGCGGAAGATTATGACGCCCCGCATCTCCCAGCAATTGAAGCAGAACAACAGCAACCGCCGCTATGCAGGCCGCCACCAGAACAATATGTCCCAAATGGTGTTGCTGCTGTTGCCATGTCCGCTGTGTGGCGACCATGGCGCCCATGACGCCGAGCATCGGGCCAATCATTGCGCCCGAGACAATTCCAAATGCCGCCAGCCTCGCCATGCTCAGGCCGTTCGTTTTGGACCCGGCGGTATTCGCTGGGGAATCAGTGAACCGCCTCGGTATTCTCCATTCGGCGTCCACATAAGTGCCATCCTCGATTTGTACCCGTTGCCGACGATGACTTTGGTAGGCGTTCAAAAATATCGCATCGAAGCCGAAGTAAAACAGGAATGCGGCCATAAGATAGTCAAAATGCGTCGGCACGCGAAAGAACGCGAAGTTCATGGCAACGAAAAACATGACGAACGAAAGCAACATGAGAACGATCCGAATCCCAAACATACGAAGCAGATATTGCCGTTCCCGCGGTGATTTGAAGTCGCCAGCTTGCGCCCTCAGTGAAACGTAGGCGCTGCCGAGGACCGCAAGTAAACCTCCCAGCGACCCAACCGTCAGAACGCCCTTCGCCGCCGCTCCACCCGAAGCAAGCCCCGCGCCAACCGTCGCGGCCTTGGCCGAAGTGGCGGCCGCCGGCAAACCGGCGACCACGGCTAATGTAAAAGCCCTCCCCGGCGAAGTTCTTTCCAACGCGCCTTCGACGAACGCGAGAACTTGCGCGTGCAGCATCTTGCGCCCGCGGGAAAGGCGTTGCTTCACCGCGTCTTCGGTGAGGTCCAATTTCTCGGCAACGGCCTGGATGGACTGATGTTCCCGGTAAAACAGCACCAGCGGTTCTCGATAAATGTCGGGGATGCGTTCCAGCGAACGCCACAGGATGGACTGTTCCTCTTTGGTGATGACCTGTTCGGGGGGAGGCGATTCTCGCGACGGAGATTCCCGGGCAACGTCCAGCGATTGCGCCGCATGGACCGGTTCGCGGCCCTGTTTCCGCAGTGCGACGCCCGTCAGGTTCCGCGCGATGCCGCAAAGCCATGGGCGCAGTTTGTGCGGCTCACGGAGTGTGCTCAGTTGTTTCCAGGCGGCAAGGAAGGTTTCCTGCGCGAGGTCTTCGCTGTGACTCAAATTCCCCGTGCCGCTGTAGGCGAGAGAACAAATGAGCGTTTGATATCGCGCGACGATGATGCCGAACGCTTCTTTGTTCCCCAGCAGACTTTCAGCCACGAGATTGGCATCGCTGGAAGGCATCGGTTCTGTTGCGTTCAAATTCATCATCTCGCAAAGTAAGTATCGAAACGGGCCGGCGAGGTGACAAATTGGTCGGACACCTCAATCAGATGTGAATCGCCCGCTTCTCCGCCGCCAGCGCCGCTTCCTTGAGCGCTTCGGGCAATGTCGGATGAGCGTGAAAACATCGCGCCACGTCCTCGACGCTGGCGGCGAACTCCATCGCCATGACCGCTTCGCCGATCACGTCGCTGGCGTGCGTGCCCAGAATGTGAACGCCCAGCAGCCGGTCGGTGGCGGCGTCGCCGATTACCTTCACAAATCCCTCGACTTCGCCCATGCCGCGGGCGCGGCCATTGGCGGTGAAGGGGAACTTGCCGATCTTGATCGCCCCGGCCTTGGCCGCCTGCTCCTGCGTCAATCCTACCTGCGCGAGTTCCGGATGGGTGTAGACCACCGACGGGCACGCCGCATAATTGACGTGCCCGGCTTTGCCCGCCATCCGCTCGACCGCCGCGGTGCCTTCCTCCTCGGCGTTGTGGGCCAGCATGATTTTTCCGATCGCGTCGCCGATGGCCCAGATGCCCGGCACATTGGTGGCGTAATGTTCATCCACTTGCACAAAGCCTCGCTGATTGACCTGCACGCCGATTTCAGCCAGACCAAGCCCATCAGTGACCGGCCTGCGCCCGACGCAGACCAGCACCTTGTTCGCCTCCTCCACGCCGGTCTCCTCGCCGCTTTTGTAAGTGAGGCGCACCTTGTCGCCCGCGATCTCCGCTGACTGGGCGCTGGACCTGAAGCGGAAGGTAATTCCCTGTTTCTCCAGGAGGCGCTGCAGCGCGTCGGCCATTTCGCGATCTGACGGCGGGAGAATCCCTTCGAGGAATTCCAGCACCAGCACCTCTGCCCCCAGCCGCCGCCAGACGCTGCCCAGCTCCACGCCGATGTACCCGCCGCCGACGACGATCAGCCGCTTGGGAACCTGCGGCAACGCCAGCGCTTCGGTCGAGGAGAGAACGTATTTGCCGTCGAACTTCAGGCCCGGCAGTTCAATCGGAGCGCTGCCGGTGGCGATGAGAATGCGCTTGGTCTTGTAGCTCTGCGTTCCCGTGGCGCTGGTGACTTCGACGACCCCCGCCGAAGCGATGCGCCCCTGGCCCGCGAGATGATCGATTTTGTTCTTGCTGAACAGGTATCCGATGCCGCCGACCATCTTCTTGACGACGTCGTCCTTGAACAGTTGCATGGCCGCCAGATCGAGCGAGACCTCGCCGGTCTTGATGCCGCGTCGCGCGTAATCATGCCCGATCTGCTCGAAGCGGTGCGAGCTGTCGAGCATGGCCTTGGAGGGAATGCAGCCGACGTTGAGACAGGTTCCGCCCAGGTACTGCCGCTCGACGCAGGCGGTTTTCATGCCGAGCTGCGCCGCCCGGATCGCGGCGACGTAACCGCCAGGTCCCGCGCCGATGACGATCAGATCATAGAGAGTTTCTGCCATAGGGCCGCAGATTCTATGCGCCCCCGCCGCGATTGGGAAACGCGCCGAGCAGCCGTTATCATCCGCCGCCGATGAGTGAATCGCTGGGGCACGTTCTGATCACCGGATGCAGCACGGGAATCGGCCGCGCTTCGGTGATTCATCTGGCGAAACTGGGCTTCAATGTCCTCGCCGGCGTGCGCAACGCAACCGACCGCCAATCTATCGAGCAGGCCGGCGGCGGCAACGTCAAAGCGATTCTACTGGACGTGACCGATTCCGCCGCAATCCGCGCCGCCGCCAAGACTGTCGGCGAAATCTGCGGCCAGCGGGGTCTTGCCGGCCTGGTCAATAACGCCGGCATCGTCGTGCACGGCCCGGTTGAATTCGTTCCGATTCGGCGCTGGCGCGAACAGTTCGAAGTGAACGTCATCGGTCAGATCGAACTGACGCAGGCGATGCTCCCGCTGCTGCGGATGCGCGTCGCGGCCAGCGGGCGCGGCTCGGCCCGCATCGTCAACATGAGCTCAATCGCCGGTTTGATCGCCCAGCCGATCCTCTCTCCGTACAACGCCTCCAAGTATGCGCTGGAAGCGGTGAGCGATTCTCTGCGGATGGAATTGCGCCCGCAGGGGATTCTGGTCTGCCTGATCGAACCCGGCGCAATCGACACGCCGATCTGGGGCAAGGCCGAAGCCAACCCCGACGTTTTTCCGGCGGACCATCCGGCCCGCTCGCTGTACGGCAAGGCAATTGACGGCATCACCAATCATTCGCGCAAATCGGCCCGCAACGCCGTCCCTGCCGAGAAAGTGGCGCAAGTTGTCGGGCGCTGCATGACGCGAAAACGGCCGCGCACGCGCTATCCCGTCTGCTGGGAATCCCACGTCGGCTCGGCAGCCAAGGGCTTTCTGCCGACCGCAATCATGGACGCGGGAATTTGCTGGGCGCTGGGGATGTGATAAAATGAGGGCAATGTCAACGGTCATCAAAAAGCGGCAGTCCGCGCCAAAGAAAATGAGCCGGGAGAAGCGCATCCATGCGATCTGCGGGCGATACGCTCATGTGCCGACAAGCAGCGAGCAATTCGCGGCGGAAAAGCGGCGTGAATTAGCCCAGGAAATTCGCCGCAGATGAATTTCGTCCTTGATGCCTGCGCGATGATCGCATTCCTTCGCCGGGAAGACGGGGCCGACACGGTACTCAGTATATTGCGCGATTCGGCAAACACATGCGTTGCCCACGCCGTTAATGTCTGCGAGGTTTATTACGACTTCGTCAGAGCAGCGGACATCCAAACCGCGGACGCGGCGCTCCACGACATTCGGGCCGCCGGCGTTCGGATCAGGTCGGACATGAACACGGCCTTCTGGACGGGAGTTGCACGGCTGAAAGGCACCATCCGAAAAGTTTCGTTGGCGGACTGTTTTGCCATCGAATTGTGGCGAACCGTCGGCGGCGAAATCGTCACCAGCGATCATCATGAATTTGACGCGCTGGTCGCCAACGGCGTCTGCCGCGTGCGATTCATCAGATAGAACGTACCCCCTCTTTTTTGCGGCGAGGAATGCGGCCGATTGAATGGATTGCCTATCCTTTTTGCGCTCGGCGGGACATCCGTCAGGAAGTCCAAGCCAAGGCGCTCACCGCCTCCGCTTGTGCCGCCGCGTGATGGGAATCTTGCTGCCGATGGTGCGCGGCGGCAGCGTCACGGGCGTTGGCGCCGGACCGGAAACCGCGGCGGTCGAAGTCGGGGCGCTTCCGTAAGCGCGCTCGAATCGGCTCGGCTGCGGCTTGGACGGAGTTTGCGGCTGGAACTGCGGACCGTCGATCCAATCTGACGGCGTCGGGCTGGCTTCAAAACCCTCCAGGCGGGCGACCGGAATCACCATGTTGATCAGATTCTCCACCTTGGTCAGTTCCGCACCCTGCTGCGGCGTCACAAAACTGAACGCCTTGCCGGCCGCTCCCATCCGGGCGGTGCGGCCGACGCGATGAACGTAGACTTCCGGGTCTTCGGGCATATCGTAGTTGATGATGTGACTGATGTCCGCGACGTCAATTCCCCGGCTGGCCAGGTCGGTGGCGATCAGCACGTCGAATTTGCCGCTGCGGAAGTTGCTCATCACCCGCTCGCGCTTGTTCTGGGCCAGGTTGCCGTGGATTTCACGGCACTCGATGCCATCGGCGTGCAGCTTGCGAGCCAGCTTCTCGGCGCCGTGCTTGGTGCGGCAGAAGACAATCGCCAGATCGGGATTCTCCCGTTCCAGCAGCATCCGCATCAGGCGGTATTTGTCCCATGGCTGCACCGAAAAATAATATTGCACGACCTCTTCGACCATCGGCTTGTCGTCGGCGCCGGGGGCGATCAGTTTTTCGATCGGCTCGCGCATGTATTGGCGCGAGAGCTTCTCGATCTCCGACGAGATCGTGGCGGAAACGAAGATGGTCTGGTGCGTTGATTGTGAATCGACCCCCTCTTCGCGCCGCACGCCCTTGATGCGGCTGAGAATGTTGCGGATGTCGTCGCGGAAGCCGATGTCGAGCATCCGGTCCACTTCGTCCAGCACAACATAGCGGATGTTGCCGAAGTCGATGATGCGACGGTCCAGCAGATCAATCACGCGGCCGGGCGTGCCGACGAGCACCTCCGGGCCGTGCCGCAGGAATTTCATCTGCGCGGTGATCTTCTGCCCGCCGTAAACGCTGTGGCAGCGGATGGGCGTGAACTGGGCTAGGCGCTGGATTTCCGCCTCGACTTGCACGCACAGTTCGCGCGTGGGGACCAGTATGATCGCCTGCGTGGCCAGTCCGCGCTCGGCCCGCTGGAGAATGGGGATGCCGAACGCGGCGGTTTTGCCGGTGCCGGTGCGGGCCTGGCCGAGCAGATCGACGCCCGCCAGGGCGCGGGGAATCAGCAGGGTTTGAATCTCGCTGGGCGTGACGAACTTGGCTTCGGCCAGCGCCTTGAGGATCGACTGTCGCACGCCCAGGGCCGCGAACGCCTCGGGGAGCGGCGGGTGTTCTGTTTTATCGCTCATGAAGTGCGGCGGATTCTCCGGGAAAACCGCGTGAATCTCAAGTGCCGTTCCACGAACCGCTGAAAACCTCGACCGCCGGGCCGGTCATGTAGACGCAATTGTCGCTCTCCCGCCAATCCAGATGCAGGTCGCCGCCGGGAAGATGAGCGAGGATTTTTCGGTTCGTCCGGCCAGTCAGAACACCCGCGACGCAGACTGCGCATGCCCCCGTGCCGCAGGCCAATGTGACGCCGCTGCCGCGTTCCCAGGTGCGCATGGTGACTTCGCCGCGCGAGTGAACCTGCACCCAGTGCGCGTTGATGCGGCGCGCAAACGCCGGATGATGTTCGATCAGCGGGCCGACGCGGTTGATGTCCACGGCCGCGACGTTCTTGACAAACATCACCGCATGGGGATTGCCCATCGAAACAAACGTCGCCCAGCGCAGATCGCCGGCGCCGCGAAAATCGGTGAGCTTCTTCGCATTGACCGGAATTCGCGGCAGAGAAAGGATCGGCTCGCCCATGTTGACGGTGACGCTGTGCACCGTGCCGCCGCGCACATCCAACGAGAGCGTCAAAACGCCCGCGCCGGTTTCGACTCTCATCGGATTGTTTTTCGCAAGGCCGTGATCGTATGCGTACTTGGCCAGACAGCGCACGCCATTGCCGCACATTTCTGCTTCGGAGCCGTCGGCGTTGAACATGCGCATTCGCACGTCCGCCCTGCGCGACGGAAGGATCAGGATCAGCCCATCGCCGCCGACGCCGGTGTGCCGGTCGGCGATCTTCACCGCCAGGCGCGCGGGATCGGCCGGCGCCCCGGCGAAGCCGTTGACGTAGACATAGTCGTTGCCGATGCCGTGCATCTTGGTGAAGTTCATAACAAGGATCCAAACAGCCGCCTGAACTCAGCGCGAATTCGCTCCCGATCGCGCGCGTGAAGGGAACCGAGCGATTTTACGATCAACTGCGAATCAAGTGTCACCACCTTTCCCAGGCGCACAAGCGTTGGTTTGGGAAGTCCGGCCGGCGACAGGTGTTCAATTTCAACATCATGTGGAAACTTCGGCCCAGAAACCTGGCTGGTCATCATGGCCAATATCACATGTTCATGCAGTGACCTTGGCTTTAAGCTCGCCAGGACCAGGCATGGCCGCCGCTTGGCTGCGGATAAATCGGCGAACGGAAATGGGACCAGAACAACTTCAAAGTTTGTCATAAATCGCATCTTCGGGGTTGTCCCATTCCGCGAACGTCACGTCCGCCGCGCTACGAATGAACGCATCTTCCTTGTCGCGGTCGAAGTATTGCTGCAACGCCTCCACGACAATCGCCTTTTGCGACGTACGCCGGCGAGCAGACAGAACTCTCAGGTGTTCGATCACCTTTGGCGTATCCGAAAGATCGAGATATAGTTTTAAGGATTTCATTAAATATATTTTACTATGCAATATCACAATTGTCCATTACGACGCGTGTTTCGCGGTGAAATCAGAGTTTATGCCCCATTTTGTCCCGCTTGGTCTGAAGGTATTTGCGATTGTGCTCGCCCGGTTCGATGCGCAGGGGAATCTGCTCGACGATGGATAATCCGTAACCGTCGATGCCGTAAATCTTGCGGGGATTGTTGGTCATGATGCGGATTTTGCGCAGGCCCAGGTCGCGGAGGATCTGGCTGCCGATGCCGTAGTCGCGCTTGTCGGCGGGCAGGCCGAGCCGCTCGTTGGCCTCCACGGTGTCCAGCCCCTGCTCCTGCAAAGCGTAGGCGTGCAGTTTGTTGGCCAGACCGATGCCGCGGCCTTCCTGGCGAAGATAGACGAGCGCCCCCTTCTCTTCTGATTCGATCTTTCTCATCGCCATGTCGAGTTGATCGCCGCAGTCGCATTTCTCGCTGCCGAAGACGTCGCCGGTGAGACACTCGCTATGCACGCGCACCAGCACCGGCTCGTCGTGGACGATCGGTTTTCCTGTGCCGTCCAGTTCGCCGACGCCGCCCTTGCACAGCGCCAGATGCGGCTGTGAATCAACGAGACTTTGGTAGGCGTGGACTTTGAATACGCCCCAGCGCGTCGGCAATGTGACGCTCTGAATCCGCCGCACCAGTTGCTCGCGCTGCAGACGGAAGCTGATCAGATCGGCGATGGAGCAGATGCGCAGGCCGTGCTCCTGGCAGAAGAGTTCCAGTTGCGGCCGGCGCATCATGGCGCCGTCTTCGCCGACGACTTCGCAGCCGACGCCGACGGCTTTGAAACCGGCCAGCGTACACAAATCAACAATCGCCTCGGTGTGCCCCGCCCGCACGAGGACGCCGCCTTCGAGGCTGCGCAGCGGGATGACGTGACCGGGCCGGGCCAGATCGTCGGGCCGCGCGGCGTCATCGACGAAGACCGCCGCCGTCGTCGCGCGGTCGAACGCCGACACGCCGGTGGTCGTGCCATGCGCCGCATCGACGGTCTCGGCCATCGCGGTGCCGTAGCGAGAGGTATTGAGCTTGGTCATCATCGGCACGTTCAGTTGCTCCAGCCGTTTGGCGGTGGTGGAGATGAACGGCACGCCGCGGCCGAACTTCATCATGAAGTTCATCGCATCCGCCGTGCAGCGCTCGGCGGGGATGATGAGATCGCCTTCGTTCTCGCGGTCTTCGTCGTCCACCAGCACGATCATGCGGCCGTTGCGAAGCTCCTGGAGGATTTCATTGATCGGTGCGAAGGGCATAGCTTAAACCATTGATTCAGCCAACCGTCCCGTTCCGCCCGCCACGCCGCGATGGCGATAGGCGGCGTATTGCCGGGAACCCTCCAGAATGTAATCCAGCGCGGCGACCGCCGCGGCGAGGATGACGGCCCACCACAATCCGCGCACCAGCAACTCCGCCAGCCGCGCACTGAGTCTTTCAATGTCGGCCGCCAGCAGCGTCGCCGCCACCAGAGTCAATTGTAGGACGGTGCTGACCTTTCCGCATAGCCTGGGCGATGTGTCCACTTTCCCGATGGCCGCCATGAGAACCAGCGTTCCCAGCCCCACGCCAAGGTCTTTTCCGTAAACTCCCAGCACCACCAGAAAGGGAACTGCATATCCCGCCGGCGCGATCCACGGAAAGCTCAGCGCGATCAGAGAGCAGAAGATGAGCAGCTTGTCGGCGAGTGCGTCAAGCACGGCTCCGAGCCAGGTCTCCTGATGCCAGCGGCGGGCGAGAAACCCGTCGAGCTTGTCGGTCAGGACCATGACGCCGAAGACCGCGAGGGCGAGCCAGTGCAGATGGCGAATCTCGCCGGAAGATTGCGCGGGTCCGACGGCGTTGGCCAGAAGAATCCACAGAAACAGCGGCAGCAGGAGAAGCCGCAACAAGGTCAGCGCCGTCGGCCAGTTAAGGTGGACCGCGAAATTCGCCTCGCGACGTTGGGATTGTTGGCCGCTCACGACAGACGATTGTATCTCGCCGCTCTTGCGGCGGGATGGGACATCGGCGGAATTATTCAAATGCTGCTGTCTGGGCAATTCGAGTTTGCTCGTCGTTTTTCTGTTTTGTCGCAGAGACTGGAATTGGCTGGAATTGAACTGCGAAGCAGGGGAGCCGAGTCCCGAACAAAGAGTCTGGAGCAATCCGGTTTTCATGCGGCGGGAATTTTACCGATTCGATCGACGAGAATGTAGAAATGCGCGGATTGTCATTAAGTCATGAGTCGCCAACGGGTTGGCGGCTCCACTTTCCACCGTCGAATGCTCTACTGTCTCGCCCGAAGGGCGTGGCCGGGCAGCTGCGTCCGCAGGCAGCTTGCGTTACGCAACTGCCAGCCTGCGCAATTTGATCTTGTCGGCGCGGACGTGTGCGAGGTCATAATGGACCTGCTGGGTCAGCCAGCTTGCGGGGCTGCCGCCGAATACTTTGGAAAGCCGCACGGCCATTTCGGCGGAGATTCCGCGCCTGCCGTTGACGAGTTCGGACAGCGTGGTGCGCGTCACGCCCAGCGCCGCGGCGGCGTCGGTGATGGTCAGGCCCAGGGGTTCAATGCACTGCCGCAACACAAAGCCGCCGGGGTGGGGTGGGTTTTTCATGGGCATGGGTCGGCCATCCGTAGGGGTAATAACCCAGCAATCTTCAGCCGTCGCGCGTATGGCGGGGCTGGCGATGGGGCGATTATTAGCCGCGTCCCCCCGTGCCACCTCCGGGGATTCAGTAGGTCAAGAGTAGCCGATCGGCGACGACCTCGCCTTCAAGAGTCTGTCCGCCCATTTGTAATCGGCGCAGCATCGAGCGTCCGCAGTTGATCAATACTTCCCGTTCAAACAGGCCATCTGGGATCGGCAGGTCGCACACTTGGTCCCCCGATCGTTTGGTGCCATCGATGCTCATGGCAACACGGACGCCTCGAGCCTTGGCTTCGCCGATCACGCCGAGCAGTTGGGAAAGGCGAAACCGCTGTGCTCCGTACAAAATTGCTTGACTGTGTGTGTACGGGGGATCGCAATAGACCAGATCACCATCCCGCGCTTGCGCGAATGCTTCGCGGTAGTCGAGCTGCTTGAATTCCGCCCCTTGCGTGCGCTTGTGCCATCCGTCCACGCGACCGGAAAAAGATGTCGGCGGCACTGGCTTATGCGGCCCGCACGGCGTGGACATGTAGCCATCGGCCTGGCGGAACCTAACCACGCCCGCGTAGCACGAGCGGCATAGGAACAATAAGTCGGCACCGTTAGGTTTTTTGTTGTACGATTCCTTGATGCGCTCGTACTCGGCCACCTTCTCGCCGGATATCATGCTTCTGTAGCGATCGGAATACCACCGTTTGACCGTGGCCGGGTCGGAGCGCAAGGTTTGCCAGATTTCGATCAGCGGCGCAAACGTGTCAGAAGCAATCGCCACCTTGGGCTGGAGCGTACCGAGCACCGCGGCACTTCCAAGAAATGGCTCGAAGTATGTGCCGAACTCGCGCGGGAAATATGAAACGATCTCGTGCGCCATCCGCTGCTTGTTGCCAATCCACTTAAGCAGCCCCGTCGTGAACGGAGCGACTTCAACGGAACGGCCCTCTCCGAACAGCAGCATCTGCATCGAAACATCGTCGCGTCGGGACCGGCGGCGTGCAAGTCGCAGCATACCACCAACCGTATGCGATCTTTGCATACGAGTCAAGAGCCTTTAGTGTCAATCTGATGGCGAGCCGGGCTAACCTTGCGGAAAAGAAGCGATTGCTGTCGCTCCTGCGCCAAATGCGGCTCGACGCAGGTCTTCGCCAGGAAGATTTGGCGGAGAAACTTGGGGAGCCGCAATCATTTGTCAGCCGGTACGAATCTGGTGAGCGCCGGCTGGACGTTCTGGAACTTCGCCAGATTAGCAAGGTGCTTGGGGTCTCCCTCACGGAGTTTGTTCGGCGGCTCGACGGAGACTCCAAGTGAAACCTGATCCTCGCTTCCTCAACCAACCGAAGCACTTCTGGGCCAACGTTCGCTCGGTCAGCCAACATCTTGGGTACACCGCTCGTGGCAAAGGCCAGATTCTTGTCCCCACATTGGACGTAATCGTAACGGCACTTGGTGAACTCGAGCTTGGCGTCGGCCACATCGTTGGAAAGGACGGTAAAGCGACGGTAATGGGGGAGTCGCTGGTGGCATATTTCGCGCACCGTGCGGACTTGCTCAATAGATTCGTCGAGCCACGACTGATGAATGCCGAGCAAGCAGCAGCGGCATTCAAACGGGTCGCGAAGGCCACCAAATCCAAACTGCCTGTCCCGATGAACAAACAGAAGGAGGACAAGAAGAAGCCCGCCTACCTAACCGCAATCGTGAATATGCTAATCCACGCCAACATCGGCTCCCTTGAGTGCGACTACGACCCTCGCGAGCTAACGACCTTCACCCACATGAGCGCGCCACTCCGCACGCTCGCCCGGCGTGTGGACGGTGCCTTCCCGAGCGCTAAGAACCCCATCGCGGTTTGGGAAATCAAGGAATATTACTACACGACAACCTTCGGCAGCCGAGTGGCCGACGGCGTGTACGAAACCCTTTTGGACGGCATGGAGTTAGAGGAGCTTCGCCAATCAGAGAAGGTTGATTGCAAGCACTATTTGATGATCGACGCCCGATATACATGGTGGGACTGCGGCCGGTCATATCCGTGCCGAATTGTGGACATGCTGCATATGGGATACGTCGATGAGGTTCTGGTTGGAACGGAGGTTCCGGACAGAATGCCTGCGCTTGCACAGGAGTGGGTTGAACTTCTAAAGAGGAAATGACGGGAGAAGGCTCGGTTCCGCCGCCTCCATTTCGTTCGCAATTTGCGCGCGGGGGACAGAAACAGCGCGACAGGGGCAAACCCCGCGTCAATCTCGCATTTCCATCAGGTGGCGCACGACGCTGCGGCCCAGGGCCGGGAGGTTGTAGCCGCCTTCCAACATGCTGACGATTCGGCCATCGCAGAGTTTTTCGGCGGAGGAGACGAGCGCTCTTGTCATGTCGCCGAATCCGTCTTCGGTCAGGCGGATGGAGGCGAGCGGGTCGTCACGGTGGGCGTCGAAGCCGGCTGAAAGAAGAAGAAAGTCGGGTTTGAATTCGTCAAGTCTGGGGAGAACTTTTTCGTGCATCGCCTGCATGTAATCAGCGTCCTGGCTGTGGGGGAGCATGGGGATGTTGAGGGTGAAGCCGGTTCCCGGTCCTGTTCCGGTTTCAGTGTCGTAGCCGGTTCCGGGGTAGCAGGTTCCGGGGTGCTGGTGGAGAGAAATAAACAGCACCGAGGGGTCGGATTCGAAGGCGGCCTGGGTGCCGTTGCCGTGGTGGACGTCGAAATCAACAATCGCAATCCGCGCGAGGTTGTGGCGGTTTTGCAGATAGCGCGCGGCGATGGCGACGTTGGCGAATAGACAGAAACCCATGGCGGCGGCGGGTTCGGCGTGGTGGCCGGGTGGGCGGACGGCGGCGAAGGCGCGGCGGACCTGGCCGGTCATGACGGCGTCGCAGCAGGTGAGTCCCGCGCCGGCGGCTAAAAGCGCGATGTTGAAACTTTCGGGGCAGACGACGGTGTCGGCGTCTTCGAGCGGTCCGCCGGTGCGGCAGGCCTTCCTGATATTCTCGATGTGGCTTTGCGGATGAATCGCGACGATTGCATCGAGTTCGGCGGCGCGGGGCTTCAGCTCGCGCAGCTTAAACGCGGCCGGGGGAAAGGGGCCGAAATCAATATCCAGAGGCGGAAGCGGATTGGGCGAGTCGATCAATCCCGCCGCGCGGACGGCCTGGAAGATGGCGCGGAGGCGGTCGGGTTGTTCGGGGTGCGCGGGACCGGTCTGGTGGCGGAAAAAGTCGGGACTGGTGCAGAAGCCGATCATGGGGGGAGACTTATCATGGCTGTGGCGGCGCGGGATGTGTGTTGCCGCGGAGGATGTGGAGCGTGTGATCCCCGGCGAGATAGCAGAGGCCGCCGTCGAGGGGCTGCCAGGCGGTGATGCCGCTGGGGTCGGCGAGCGTGGGCTGGAAGATTTCCAGGCCGCTTTCGGTGCCCTTGCCGGGGACGGGGGCGCGGGAGAAGGCGGAGAGAGTCCAGGGGGAGGAAGGGTCGCTGCCATCGGGGGGCTGACTGAGGAGAATCAGGTCATCCCTGCCGAGGAACATCTGGTGGGCGGGACCGGAGGCGTTGATATCCGGCAGAACCCAGAATGAGTCAGGGTGTTGGGTGTTGAACGCGACAATGGCGGTGGGACTCCAGGCGTAGACGTAGTGGTCTCCGAGTCGAAGGGCGATCTGATCGTCGTGCTGCTCGGTGGAGAGAATCATCTGCTGAACGTGGCTGTCCTGGCTGTAGTCGATGGGTTGGCCGGTCTGAGCGGAGTAGCCGCGGAGGGTGCCGCCGTCGTCGCCGAGAGCAAGCACCTGTCCGCCGGCGATGAGCAACTGATCGGGGCCGGTCATGTTGGAGAAGGGTTTGTCGGGCGAGGTGTCGGCGATGCGCGGGCGGGCGAGCCTGGGATCGGAGGCGGCGTCGAAGAGATCGAAGAGATCGATCTGATCCTGCGTGGTGAAGGCCAGCGTTCCGTCGTCGCCGAGGGCGAAATTAATGAGGTAGTCGGTCTGATCGGCGGAGAATAATCTGCGGGCCAGAAGTCGGCCGTCGGCGGTGTCGAGGACGGCGAGCTGTGCCGATGCTTCGTCGCTGGAGCGGACGACGGTGAAGTCGTCGCTGGCGAGGACGCGATCGACGGCGTGGTCAGCGAGGCGCATTTCCCAGTTGATCGAACCGTCGGCGAGTTTCACGGCGGCGACGCGGCCGGTGGACGTGCTGAGGAGGGCGGCGTCCGTGGTGAGGCGGATGTCGATGATGGATTCGGCGGCCGGTTCAGCGGCGGCGGATTCGTCGGCGGCGGTGGGGTTTGCACCGGGCTGCTCGGGAGCGCTCTCCGGCAGGGCGCGGGCGACGAAGGGGCGGTTGCGCATGGGGAGCAGACCGTTGCGCGTGATTCGGCGCAGGAGCCGCGGGTCCATCTGAGTGATGAGGTTCACGCTGGCGTGGGCGGGTCCCTCCCAGAGGACGTCAAGTTGCGGCAGGGTGTCGAGGGAGAGTTTCCATTGGGTCTGCATACGGGCGGAGTCGATCAGATAGACCTGCCGGGCGGTCCAAATGAGGAGATTGCCGCCATCGTGCAGCCACGCCGCGCCGCGGGGTTCGTCGGCGATGTCGGCATCCGTGGCGATAGGCCCAGCGCCGCCGACGTTGTAGAGGATCGCGCCGCGGCCGCGAGTCCAGGTGAGGATGCGGTCGTGGCGGGCGGATGGGGAGGCGTCGACGAGGAGTTTGTCCATGTCGTTGATCGGCTGATCCAGAGTCGAAAAAGCGTCGGGCCTTTTGTGATACTGGGCGCGGTAGGCTTGAAGGACGGTGCTGGAGGGGAGGCCGAATGTGGGGAGCGCGGTTTCGCGATTGGGATTTTTTTCGGCATAGCGCGTGATGCGGTCGGCGGCGACGGCGACGGGCATTGCGGCAGGGATCGCCTCGCCGGGCAGTGGGAGGGGAGCGAGCAGTTTGGCGGCCAGATTGATGTTCGCGGCCGCCGCCATGCGGGCCGCGGCGGCCTCGGCGCCGTTGTCAAGTTTGAGATCGTTGCGCGCGATCGCCTCGAGGGCCGCGGTGCGATCATCGACATCCTTGAGGCGCGAATAGATTCTGCGCCAGGTTGAGATCGCCTGACGGGAAAGGCCCTTTGCCTCGAACATGGCGGCGGCCTGGCGCTGGGCGTGATCGGCGACGGAAGAATTGGGGTAATCCGCCGCGACGGCCAGGGCGCGATCGGGGTCGGAGGATTTCAGCGCGGCGGTGAGTTGTTGTTGGGCGGCCTGCTCGAACGGCTTAAAGGCGGCGGCGCCCTCGGCGGATTGGGTGATGGAGGCGATGGCTTCCTGCGCGGCGGCGCCGGCCTGGATCATTTCCTTGTCGGCGTCGGTCGAGGGGGAACCGGGCGGCTCGATCTGCTGGCGAATCACGGGGGCCGTGCGCAATGCGTTGTCGGCGAGAATTTCCTGGTAGAGCCGCAGCGCCGCGGCCAGATCAGCGGCGGGGCCGAAGCGGTCAAAGCGGGCGCGGGCCAGGTGATAGGCGACCTGCTGGCCGGGCGATTGGACGAGTTGCGCGGCGCGATCGAACATGGCGGCGGCGACGGGAGCGTTGCGCGCGCTGCGGGCGGCGAAGCTCATGGCGTCGGCGAAGGCGCGATCGCGCGCG
>Ga0182024_10009773_pt1 | contig 19737 bp, 21 predicted proteins | sample P32metaG_FD_120480 | JGI IMG/M metagenome (GOLD analysis project Ga0182024, IMG submission 120480) | Permafrost microbial communities from Stordalen Mire, Sweden - P3-2 metaG (Illumina Assembly) | ecosystem: Environmental > Terrestrial > Soil > Wetlands > Permafrost | place: Sweden: Stordalen... | reverse complement strand
CGGTCATCGGCGGCATCGCGATGCAAGTCCATCAAGACGAGCCACGCACCACCCTCGATATCGATGTCGCGGTCGAAGACCGAACGACGATTCCTGCGTCTCTGATGACCGCGGCAGGATTTCGACGAACCGGGGTCTTCGCGCACTCGGAGAACTGGGAGGGCCCGGGTGCCACTCCGGTCCAATTCACCGACGACCCAGAGCTCCGATCCGCCATCGCGCGAGCGATCAAGGTCCAGCTCGAGGACGTCGAGCTTCGAATCCTGAGCGTCGAGGATCTCTTGCATGCGAAGCTCCGTGCGTCGGCCGATGCAGCTCGACGCCGCTCGAAGCGGCTGCAAGATCTTGCGGACGCCCACGCCTTGCTCGAGAAGGAGCCGGCCCTCGCACGCTCGCTTTCGCCGAAAGAGCATGAGCAACTCGCCGGGCCCTTCACCCCGTGAGCACCACCCGGAAGATCCGCTTCGAGTCCGAGAGATAGTAGTAGACGACGCGGTCCCCCTCTTCGATGACCTCGAGAATCGCTTTCTCGAGGGCGTCGGGCGACAGCTTCGTCGATACCTCCCACGTGGCGGCAACGACGGCGTCTCCGTCCCAGTCCCCCGCACAGAGCGCCGCGAGCTTCTCGCGCTTGCCCGCATCCGCGACCTGGAGGGTCAGGATGTAATCGTGATTCATGAAACCGCTTCGCAGCTCGTTGTCGCGGGTCATGCGGGGGTCTCATCCTCGTTCAGCGCGGGCTCGGCTCGTACCCTTTTCGCCTTCGCGTGTCTCACGGTGAAGACGTGAAGCGCGATGAGCACCAGGCCGAAGGCGGCCTGCGCCTTGCCACACGTCTCCGCGTAACCGTGGATTCGATCGAGCGAAAGGCCATCCGGCCCGAGGCCGCGAATCGCGCCGCCGCGATGAAGCGCGACGATGGCCGGCGTAATCCAGAGCGCCTGGAGGAGAACGAGCACAGCGCCCAGCGCCCCCACCGCCATGCGCGCCAAGTCGAGTCTGCCCACGGGCTCTTCGGCGCCGGCCGAGCGCCATGCCTCGCTCGCGACGATGACCGCGACGCACACCAATGCCATGGTGTCGAAGCGCTGGAAGACGACGGTCATGGCATCGGCCGCCCCCGGCGCAGGGATCATCGTGAACACCACGGGAGCGACGAGCGCCCCGAGCGTCAGCATGCCGCCGACCCAAGCGGCGGACGCCACGAGAGCGAGACTCGAAGTGATACGCGGGTCATTCAAACGCATTGGATTGGCTCACACATACATCCTCACGCCATGATTAGGGTCGGTCGTCGCAATTTCCAGGGCCGCCGCCTTCGACCGGAACGTCCGCTCGCCGCCCCCCGGCATCTTCAAGGCGAGCTCTGCTCGGGCGAGCTTCGTGTTCAAACAGTAGGTCATCCTTCCGTCCGGGTTCGGATAGTAGAGGCCGACGAAATCGTCGGTTTCGGCCCAGAACTCCCCCTCGATGAGCGAGCCGCCGCGTCGCGATCGGAAGCGCCAGCGCCGGAAGGTCATTTCCTGCTCGCACCTTCCGACCCCGAACCACTGGCGATGTCCGAGCTCCTTGCCTCGATTCCGTACGAAGAGGAGCGTCGACGCGGGCGAGAGCACGGGGCCGAGCGCGATCTGTGCCGACAGCCCTTCGAAGACCAGGTCTTGTCGTGGGCGGTCCCCCTTGCCATCGTCCTCCCGTCCGTCTTCCCATACGTTGCAGTGGGCCCACGCGTAGCGCGGCGCGTGGCTTCTCCCCCAGTTGTGACCGATGGTCGCCGGCCAACCCGAGACGTCCCAGGTGCGCCCGTTCACGCGCACCTCTCCTTCGGCCGTTGCGTCCGGCGCCAGCGACACGAGCTTGGAGCTCGGAAACGGGCCCTCGTACATGCCACGCACGGTCAAATGCCTCAGCGGGCCGCCGTTCGAAGAGAGACGGAGGTCCCACTCCACGCGCCGCTCGCCCGTGACGAGGGAGCCTCGGGTCGCGGGTTCGCCGAAGGTGCACCCATCGATCGCAACGTCGAACCGGCTCTTCGAGAAATGTGCGGCCCCAAAGGGGACACCCGTTTTTACCGCGACGTGGCCTTCCGCGCGGTCGAACGCGATGGCCCACGCCTCAGCGACGGCGCGCGAGGGATCACGCTCGCCCGCATAGAGGGTCGCCTTCAGCCAGACGGCTCGAGCGCCCCGCGGATCGTTTGCTTTGATGAAGTAGCTCTCGACGTGTCCGTGCCGTGCATCGGGCTGATAGCGAACGCCCGCGTAGGGATCGCTCGTCACGGGCCGCCGCCTGCTTGCTCCAGCTCGCCGAGAGCCCCCGCGAGGAGATCGGGGTCGACCTCGTCGCGACCGAGTGCTCGGAGCCTAGACGAGAGGGCGACGAGCCGCGCGCGCCCGGCGGCCACGACCGCCGCGTCGCGCGTTTGCCTTTTTTGCGAGCCGAGGTCGCGAGTGATCTCTTCGATGGCACGCGTGTGCCCCATGCGGGCGAGGGCGATGCGCGCACTCCACGCGCAAGTGTCGGCGACGAGGCGACCGAGACCCCATGCGCGGCGTTCGAGGGCGGGAACCGCCTCTTTCATGCCCACGGCGCCGGCGACCAGGATGGCTTCATTCTCGTCCTCGCGCGCGGGGCGGCCGGGACGAAGCGCAGACTGGTCGATGACGCGAAGGAGGAGATCGCGACCGTCGTCTTCTCCGACCTTGGCGAGAAAGATCGCCGCGGCGAGGGCGACGTGGACCGCCGAGTCCTTGACGAGAGGCTTCGCGGAACGGACGACCCGTTGCCGCTCGCCGAGGATCCCCGCATCGGCGCGCTCTTCCGCGATACGGAGCGCGATGTAGCGAACCGACTCGTCGGCGTCGCCGAGCGCGCGTTCGAGTGCAGCGGCGACACCGTCCTCGTCGTCTTTTGCGACGCGAGGAAACGCGATGATCGCCTGATAGCGAACCTCGGGCCGTTCGTCGGCCAGCGCGCGAAGGAGGCGCGCAGCCGCACGCGAATCGCCAATCTCACCGAGCGCGTTGATCGCCACCTGGCGCACGTACGAGTCCCGGTCTTCGATGCATACGAGGAGCGCGGGCAAAGCCTCCGATGCGCCGAGCTCACCGAGCGCGACCGCGGCGGCGGCGCGCACGGTGGGTGCGTCGTCCTTGAGCGCAAGCTCGACGCGGGGGAGCGCGGCGGCGCGGGTCGCCGGGTCGGCGGTCGCGTACCGCACGAGATCGAGGATGGCGGACGCGCGCGAGGGGGCCTTCTGTGAAGACAGGTCGCGCAAGCTCGCTTCGAGCGTGCGCGGGAGCGGCGGCGGGGCGAACATGCGTGCTCTCGGACCTTCCCATCTTCTCGTGTGCAGATTCAACGAAAAGAGGACGGATTCGGTATGATGAGAAGATACGAACGCATCTTACGAGGGAGGTTGCTCATGTTCAGGCACCGTGCTGGATGGCTGGCGCTCGGGTTCTCGTTGGCCGCTTGTGGGGGAACCAGTACAACAATCGTCGGAACAGGGACCGACGCAGGCGCCGACGCGGACGCGAACTCCGGGCCGAGCGTCTCGACGGCGTGCGGCGCCTCGGCCGCGGCCCAGTGCGCCAAGCTCGAAAGCTGCTCGAGCGAGCTCATGAAAGTCCGCTACGGAACCACGGCGACCTGTGAGATTCGCCTGACGGCGAACTGCACGAGCGCGCTCGCGGCACCGTCCACGGGGAATACTCCGACGGATACCCTTGCCTGTTCGAAGGCGTACGCCGGTTGGGACTGCACCGACTACCTCAACGGAGTCAACGTGCCGGACGCGTGTACCCAGAAGAAAGGGCAGCTCGCAACCGCGGCATCGTGTGCTTTTCCCGCCCAGTGCGCGACCGGATTTTGCGCCATTCCGCCGAACGCGGCATGCGGCTCTTGTCAGGAGGCGCCGGGTGCCGGGGACTCGTGCTCAGACCTCGCGACCTGCGGGCAGGGGCTCACCTGCTTTGCGAACTCGAAGGTCTGCGGCACGCTCGGGGCCTCAGGCGCGAGCTGCGACAAGGGGACTCCGTGTGGGGCCCACCTGAACTGCATCGGAGCCAATGCAAAGACCGGGACGATGGGGACCTGCACCGCCTCTGCCACCAAGGCGGGAGACTCGTGCGACTCGACGCTGACGACCGGGCCTGGTTGCGACAACGACGTGGGGCTCACCTGCAACTCTCTTTCCGAAGAGTGCGAACCGATCACGGTCTCCAATGGGGGTGGCCCCTGCGACAAGGACAATGATCAGTTCGCCACCTGCGCCGCGGGTGGCACGTGCAGTACGAGCGAGGCCGGCGCCATGGGCACCTGCGCCGCCGCCGCCAGCGACGGCCATGCCTGCTCTACGGCTACGGGCGGCCCCGGATGCCTTTCCCCCGCACGATGTGTCGTGACGACAGGAATGAGTGGGACTTGCCAAGTCCCGGACGGTACGACGTGTAAGTAGCTCGGCGAGCCTCTTCTATCGCCCCGGCTCAATCGCTCGCCCCGCGACGAGCATCGACGCGCTCGTCGCGAACACGCACGCCGCGCCGACGAAGAGCACGTGAGGCGCGCGGAGCATCGCCGCGACTCCCTGATCGAGGACGGCGCCGAGCGACACGCCGTCGCGCGGTCCCATTCCCACGAAGGCGAAGGCGGCCTCGGCGACGACGATCGACGCGCCTGCCGACCCGAGCTGGACCGCGACCACGCCGAGCAGGTTCGGGACGATGTGGCGCACGAGGACACGCGTTCGGCTCATGCCGAGCGCAAAGGCTGCCTCGACGAACGCGGCGTCCCGTAGAACGCGCGTCTCGACGAGCGCGAGCCGAGCGAAGGGGGCCCACGCCGTCAGCGCAAAGACAAAGCCGAGGTGCACTCGACTGGGGGAGCGAACGGCGGAAAGCACGGCGAGTGCCAAAAGAAAGGTCGGGAACGCCTGAATGAGATCGCATGCGCGCGACACCGCGCGCTCGGCCCGGCCGCGCGTGAGTGCGGCGAAGGCTCCGAGAGGCGTACCGAAGCCAAAACCCACCAATGCGACGACCGCCGCCAGCTCGACGCCACGAACCTCGGCATGGGACACGAGGGCGAGCAGGTCGACCCCCGCCTCCCCACAACCGAGCGGGCGGGCGCCCGAAGGCGCGCACCACGCGAGCCTCGGCTCGAGGTGGTCCGGCGATCCGCGCCCCCACAGCACACCCGCGATGGAGAGCGCGACGACGAGGCCGAGCGGAACGAGGCGCACGACTCGCCTCATGGGCGCGCCCGCGGGTCGAGCAGCGCATGCGCAAACGCAGCACCGCCTTGGGCGAGGACGAAAAGCGCGCCCGCGGCCACGACGGCCCCTTCGAGCACGGGCAAGTCTCGCGACGCGTAAGCTTCGAGGATGAGCGTGCCGAGTCCCCAACGTTCGAACAAGCGCTCGAGCACGACCGCACCACCGAGGAGTGCGCCGAGCTGCGCGGCAATCACGGTGAGGATCGGCCCCGACGCGGCCGGAAGCGCGTGGAGGAAGATCACGCGGCGGGGCGTCGCTCCCTTCGCGGCGGCCACGGTGAGGAACTGACCCCTCGTCAGCTCCGCGAGTGCCGCGCGACCCGTGCGTCCGACCTGTGCTGCGAGCGGAACAGCAAGGAGGGCGCTCGCGAAGAGGAGCCCGTAGACTCCGGCTTGGGGATCGCCCGGCAACGGGACGACACGCGCTCGCGCGGCCAGGGCATACGTAAGCACGGGGGCAAACGCGATGAGGGGCGAAGCGGCCACGACGACCATGGCGCGTTCGATCCAGCGCCTGCGCGTCCCCAACCATGGGCCTTCGGCGAGCGCGGCGAGGGCGATCCCGAGCGTCGCCCCCAGCGCCACGGCGACCCCGGCGAGCTCTGCGGTCGGCCCGAGCGCCGACAAGACGCGTCGCGTAGCCTTCACTCCGGGCCGGCGCAGCGAGTCGCCCAGGTCGAGCGTATGGATGCCCGAGAGGAAGCGCCCGTACTGTACCAGCAGCGGCTCATCGAGGTGCAAACGCGCGCGCAACGTGGCTACTTCCGTCACGCTCGCCGAGTCGCCGAGGATGAGAAGGGCGGGGTCGCCCGGCAAGATGCGCAGGGCAAAGAACACGAGCGACGCGAGAGCCACGAGCACGAGCCACGCCTCGAACACGCGCGCGAACGCGGAAGACATCGCGCGCGACCGCGCATCCAACCTATGGCTCAGTCGCCCGAGCGGGTTGCGTCGACGCTCGATTCCGCTGCCGTGCCGTCCGTCATCGCATCGGAGGCGTCGAGTAAGGGAAAATTGGCGTCGAAGGCGGGCCCCACGACCTGACATACCGCCGCGTCAGGATCGTACTGAGATGCGCTCGCGGCGTCGCCCCCCTCGCTCGTCTCTAAAGGCATGGGAATGCACACCAGCTCATCTTGGTTGTTGTCTAGAATGACCGCGTTCCACGGAGGAAGCGTAGGGTTCACACATTCGTAACCGTCGCGACAGTTCGAGGTCGTGCTGCAGCCCGCCATGCAGAACTGCTGACTGATGCGCGACCCTTGCAGACGATCGTTCGGCGCGCAGCCCGGCACCGCGGGGTTGAAGAGCACACACGCGGCGTTATTGGGGCACTCGTTCGGGACGCAATCTTCCACCGTACAGTAGCCCTCGAACTCGGACGCATCGCAAACAAGGCCGCCCGTCATTCCGCAGTCGGTCGAGAGCGTGCACGGCGAGCCCACGCCAGGTTGGCACCCGGACACGAGGAGCCCCAGGAGGGCTAGAGTGGCAAAAGCCAAGTTGGCGATCGACGAAGTCGCGCGCTCCGGTTCCATAGGCCGGGGGACCCTACCCTTCGAGCGAAGGGCGAAGCAAGCAGAACGGGGCAAGCGAGCGCCAAACGGGTTTGACAACGTGGGCCTCGGACCCTAGTTTCCGCGTGGAAGCCGAGGGATCTAATTGTATGGCTACGTACATTACGGCGGACTGCATCAACTGCGGCGCTTGCGAACCTGAATGCCCCAACGAAGCCATCAGCGAGGGCGACGAGATCTACATCATCGATCCCGAGCTCTGCACAGAGTGTGTCGGCTTCTACGATCATGAAGCTTGCCAAGCCGTGTGCCCCGTCGAGTGCTGCCTCCCCGATCCCAATCGCCCCGAGGACGAGAAGCTCTTGCTCGAGCGCGCCATCACGCTCCACCCGGAGGATGAGGAGCTCAAGAAGAAGGCCGCCGCCAACGACTACCCGTCTCGCTTCCGCAAGTAGCCCCCCTTCCGCAAGCTACCGAGGCGCTCGAGCGATCGCGCTCGCAGCCATCCTCGCGACGGGCACCGTGCTCGGCGCCGGATGCGGCGGCGGGATGCCGCTGATGCATCCGGCGCGCACGCTCGACGGTGGCAATGTCCGCGCGACGGCGGGCGTCAGCGCGAACGTGGCGGTCGGATCGCTTAGCAGCGCATTCAACGCGGCGGGTGCAGAGGCCGGCAGCTTGCAGGCGGCACCTCCGAACGACCCGACGTACGCGAAAGGAGCGCTCGTTCAGGCCATCGTCGCGCCGGGACTTGCGCCGTTCGTCGCCGGCCGCGTCGGTCTCGGGGCGCAGCTCGAGGCGGGGTTGACCTACACAGGGCGTGGCGCGCGCATCGATCTGCGCCGCTCGTTCAACTGGGACAACCTCTCGCTCTCGGTCGGCGCAGGGGGCTCCGCCATCTTCTACGGCAGTGAGCCGAGCGGGGCCCTTCCCTACGTCGACCTCAGCTCGATTCACGGCTACGGCGCAGACGTCCCGGTCTTGATCGGCTGGGAGAGCGGCGCCCGTCTTTTCATGGCGTGGGCGGGGCTGCGGGCGGGATGGGACCACGCGGAGATCTCGGCTCTGACGAGCGAGCCACCCGCACCGAACTCGGTCGTCGAGCTCTCCGCGACTCGATTCTACGGAGGCGGACTCGTCGGCGTTGCCGCGGGGTTCAGGCACGTCCACGTCGCCCTCGAGTTCGACCTCGCTTACCAAACGATTTCCGGCTCATATTTCAACGTGCAGACGACGGTCTCCGGCATCTCGGCAGCGCCCGCCGCAGCTCTCTGGGTCGAGTTCTAGCCTAGCCGTGAGCGCGTCTTAGCGGTGCGGCACACCGGCCGCTCCCGCCTGGATCCAGCGGGCAATGAACGTCGCCGCTGCACGGCCCGCGACGACGTGGTTCTCGCGCCATTGCGAGCGGCCTTGGGGTCCGACGATATTGGCGACGCCGAGGGCAACGGCAAAGGGGACGTTCTTAGCGGCGCATGCGGTCGCGACTGCGAAGGCTTCGAGGTGCTCGACCGCGCCGCGGCGAGCGAGGCTGACCGCGAGCCCCTCGTCCGTCGTGACGGCCAGCGTGGTCGCCACATCCACGAGGGATCCGCCGCCGCTCGCGATGGCGGCGGTCAATGCGGGGTGCGGATCGACGCGCGCCGACATCGGCTCGGGGAACGCGGATCGCCCTTCCAGCACGGCCGGTTCGACGAGGGCGACCGTGCGCGCCACCGCAATGTCGCCGATCGCGAGGCCACTCCCCGGATACGCCCCACAAGTTCCGACGAGGACGACTGCGTGCGGCCTATGCGCCTCGAGTCGGGTGGCCGCACCGCTCGCCGCCGCGACGAGGCCGATCCCCACCGGCCTCGCGAATACGACGAGCCCGCCCAACTCCGCCCGCATCACGCCATCGAGCATCGGCTGAAGCCCCTCGAGCTCGGGCGCAAACGCCGCAACGACGAGCACTTCGCACCGTTCCGCCTCGATCGAGTCCATCCGCGGCTCTGGACCGTAGCACCGCCCAGACCGAGCCGGCGAGGTTGCCCGCATCCGCGACCCCGACTACGCTAGAACCCGGTCGTCGATGCGTTCGCCCAACCTGGCACTCCCCTTGCTCTGCGCGGCAGGCTTCGGCTGCTCTGCGTCGCTCGCGACACAGGCCGACCCCGACGCCGAAGTGTCGTCCTCTTCTGCGGCCATCGTGATGATCGAGAGAACGGTATCTGTCGACGATAGCGCGCGAGCGGAAGCCGTTGCCCGCTTCGTTCGCATGCGTTCCGGCGCCGTAGACAACGACGCGTTGCGCATGGTGGGTGCGGCGATCGACTTTCCAGCCATGGGGACATGCACCCCGAGCCCCGCCGCACACGCGCTCGAGACGGGCCCGGCGCGCGCCGTGCGCCTGATCGACGTCGGAGTCGTGGGTCTCGAAGCGAACGGGATGCAGACGTCGCTCCAGGCTCGACGCCTGCCCGACATCGTCGACCTCGTTTCCGGGGTCGTCTATTCGACGCGGGCGCCCGATCCAGACACCTTTCCCTCCGAGGTGTCGTACACGTTGCATGCAGCTGGGCGAACAGAGCTCGATCTGGCTCCGCTCCGTGCGTCCGCCACGGCGCCTCATGATCTCGAAGATCTTCTCGTGGCCGGCCAGGATCCGCGAACACCTGGCGGCCCTTTCCTTCCGCCCGAAGCTGCGGCAGGCCTTACCTGGCGGGAAGGGAGCCACGATGACGTGGTCTATGTCGACGTGAGCCAATCCACCGCCGTTGGAGCGAGCAACGTGCGCTGCCTGTTCGAGGACTCGGGTCATGCCGTCCTCGCAGCCTCGGCACTGACCAACGAAGACGGCCTTCTCATCGTCCATCGCCTCCATCGAGAAGCGTTCACGTCACCTGGGATCGATACCGGCGAGATTCGTTTCGATTTCGCGCGGACGATCTCGTTTCATCGCTAGCTCATCGCTGGCCGGGTTCGTCTTGGTAGCTCGTTCCTCGGTCCGCGGTCCTCTCGCTGCGACGGCCGCCTTTCTCGTATCCGTCGTCGCGCTGGCGCAGCCGCCGACGAAGCCGAGCCCCGGGAAACCGAAGGCTTCCACGCCTTCTCGGTACGCCGGGTACATCCGGGCGTGGCACGCGGCGGACGAGAGCCCCCCGTCAGTCGATGACGCGGGTCGCCCGCTCCTCGCATTGCGCGCGCTCAACACCGGCGATCGCATCGAAGTCCGCGCCGCAAGCGACCGCGGAGGGTTCGCGGCCAGCGATCTCGATCGCGCCGCGGTAACTTTGGGCGATCCTCAGACCGGCAATACGCATCCGATCGATCCTCGACTCGTCGACCTCGTTTACCAATTGCAGCGTCACTTCGATGCCCGAGAGATCCGCGTCGTCTCGGGCTACCGGACGCCGCGTGGGCGCTCCGAGTCCAATCACGGGAAGGGTCGAGCGATCGACTTCGTCGTTCCCGGTGCGTCCGACGCGGAGGTCGCCAAGTACGCGCGGACCCTCGGCTTCGTCGGGGTCGGGATCTATCCGGTCAGCGGCTTCATTCACCTCGACCTTCGCGACCGAAGCTACTTCTGGAGCGACGGAAGCGCGCCCGGGCGAAGAAACCGCGAGCGAGGGATCCTCGGCGATCTTGCGACGGCAAGCGATCGAGACGCTCTCTCGCGAGGCGAGAAAGCCCCTCTGTCGTTCGTGATTGGCTTCGACGTCGACGCCGTTTTGCAAACGCGCGTGCCGCAGGGGACGCCGTCCGCCGAGATCGAGGACGAGGACCTCGACGGGCAAAGCGCAAACTAGGCCTCGCGGGAGCGCCTTACGGCCGTGGACATCGACGTCGCGCGCCTCGTTTCGGAACAGCGCCTCGTGGCCGCCGCAGACCTCGCGTCGGCGAGAGGGGACGCAAAAACAGCGAGCGAGCTCTTCGAGCGCGCTTGCTCCTTCGCTCGCGCCGCGCAGGAGGCGCTTCGCGCGTCCGACCCCGAGCGCGCGCTATGCCTCGCCGCAGAAGCGGCAAGCGATGCGCTCGGATTCGAGGCCTCCCGCCTCGTCCTCGAGAAGGGGCACGAAACGGCCGCGCGAGCGGCGGCGCAGCTCGAATTGCGCGGACACTTTCGTTGGGCGGCGCGACTCTACGAGGAGCTCGGGCAACCCACCCTCGCCGCACGCGCGTACGAGCATGCGGGAGACCCGGTCCGCGCGGCGGACCTCTTCGAGGTGGCGCACGATCCCGCCCTCGCATCGAGAATCCTCGAGGCCGCGGCACGGCGCGAGCCAGATCATTGGGGAGTGCATCTCGCTCTCGGACGCCTACTCCTTCGCCACGGGAAGCCGGAGGCCGCCGTACGTGCGCTGCAAAAAGTACCCGCCACCTCTTCGCTGCATCGCGGCGCACTAACCTACTTGGTCCAGGCTTTGCGGAGGATGGGCCTCTCGGAAGCGAGCACGGAAGCCGCCCGAGGGTTGGCCTCCTACGGCGGACCCATCGACTGGGCCGACGTCGCGAAGGCCGGCCCCGACCCGAGGACGTGCCTGTTCGGTCGCTACGAGGTCGTGCGCGAAGTGGCATCGACTCCGAACGCTCGAGTGCTCCAATGCTCGGACACCGTGCGACGAGAGCAGGTCGCCGTGAAGGTCTTTGCGGCCTATGATATACGCGGGGCGGGCCGCGACGCGCTCGCACGTTTCGAGCGGGAGGTGCGCGTGCTGGGCGCGCTCGAGCACCCGAACGTGGTGCCGTTGCGCGACTACGTGCCGGAAGGGCCCGCCCTCGTCCTCGCATGGATGGGAGGCGGCACCCTCGAGACACGCATCGCCGAGGGGGGTCTCGCGCCTGCGCGCGCCGTGGAGATCGCGTGCGCAGTACTCGGCGCGCTGGGTGAAGCGCATCGCCTCGACGTCTTGCACCGAGACATCAAGCCGGCCAACGTGCTCTTCGACGACGCGGGGGTCGCGCGCTTGAGTGACTTCGGCGTCGCGCATCTGGGCGATCTTTCGGCCACGGCAACCGCCGGGGTCTTCGGGACTCTTGCGTACATGAGCCCTGAACAACGAGAGGGGCGCCCGGCGACAGTACAAAGTGACCTCTTCGGGGTCGGGGTGCTTCTATTCGAGATGCTGACCGGAGAGAGGCCGAGCCTCGACGAATCGTGCACGATGCCGAGCGGTGCGCACCGCCAGCTCGGTCCGCGCCACGATTCCGCCGTGCTTCGCCTATGCGCGAGAGAACCGGGCGCTCGGCCCGAGGGTGCCTTCGAGGCCCGACGCGAGCTTCTCTCTCTCGTCTGGCCCGACGCGGTCGACCCGGCACCGTTCTCGAAACACACGAACCCGGTACCTCCCGAGCCCGCAAGCGTGAGACCGACTTCGGCTCGTCTGGAGGAGGACGCCCCGTCTTCGACCTCGACCGAGCCGGGGTTACCCCGGACGCACGGCCAAGGCTTGGACAAGTGGCTCAATCGGCCGATCGTGTACGTAAGCTTGACGAAGGAGACGCTCGCGCGTGCTTCTTCCTTCGCGCGTGCCGCGCACCCGTCTCTTCAGGCGATCCTGCGAGTCGACCGCGAGAAGGGCCAAATCTGGCTCGAAGCCCCTCGCGGCGAGCGCACCCTGCGTCCTCTCGATAGGGCCGAGCTCGAAAGCGCACGAGCCGCCCTCGACGCGCTCCACTCCAACGGCGCCGTACATGGCCGGGTCGATTCGGATCACGTGCTCGTCGGTGAGGACGGCGTCATGGTGCTGTTCTCCCCGGCCGACGATTCTGGAGCCACGATGGAGAACGATCGTCTCGCGCTCGCGCGACTCACCGAACCCATGGGTGGGGGTGAAGCTACGAAGGGTTAATCTCGACGCGTTCCGGCGTCCGGAAGGGGCCCATCGTCCACGATGCCGAAGCGCAGCTCGTGCGGCTCGCCGTCGCGTTCGAATTCGACTCGAAGCTCGCTCGCCACTCGCAACGAGAAAAACGCCTCGGCAGCGTCCTCAGGATGCTCGATGGAGAACCCGTTCACCCGCATGACGACGTCGCCTGGCCGCAAATCGATCCCCGTCCAGCTTTCGCCCCGCAAGGCAGCGATGCGAAAGCCTTGGAATTTGCCGCCGGAGTAGACGGGATGATCGTCCACCGTAACCTTTTGCAGAAAGGCTCCGGGACCTTCCGAAAGCGTCTCTTGTACGGCCGATCTACGAAGCGCGCCCGCCGGGATGCCGGAGCCACCCACCGCGCCGACGACGGCCGGCCCGTGTCCCGTCGCTGGAGCCGACAGCGGTAGCGCGGTTCCTCCGCACCCAAGAAGAGCGAGCCCGATGAGCGAGATACCGAGACGGCGCATTCGGCAAAGCTGCCCAGAAAGGACGCCGGAGAGCAAGTTTATGTCGACGCCGCACCAGAGGCGCCGAAGGCAACGGAGTACGTCGCGAAAACGCGCGCATGGACCTCGTCCACCGAGCCTGTGGCGTCCACGTGGACAATCCGGTCGTTCGGGATGTGACGGTCGAGATCGCGGTAAAAAGCGACGAGCGCCCGTTGCACCTCATTCTGCTCGTAGATCTGCGCCGCCTCGCCGCGCGCATCACGCCTCACGGCCGCCACGTCGGCGCCGACCTCGAGCACGATGGTGAGATCGGGGCGCAGCGCATGGCGGTTGAGCGCGCGTATCCATTCGATTGCTCCTTCCCCGCCTTTGCCGCTCATGACGCTCTGGTAGCCGAGGCTCGACGCGTCGTACCGGTCCGAAATAACGACTGCCTTCGCGGCAAGTGCGGGCTCGATCTCGGCCTCGACGTGGTCCATCCGATCGGCAGCGAAGAGGAGCGCCATCGTGGCCCAACCCGGCGCTCTTCCGCTCGGAACGATGATCCGGCCCGTGAGCACTTGTCGCACGAGCGTGCCGATCGGTCCGTCACTCGGTTCGCGAGTCACGCGGACGAGCTGCTTCATGGATCGCAGCCGCTCGGCGAGCCTCGCCACATGCGTCGTCGTGCCCGCTCCGTCGATTCCCTCGATAACTATGAACTTTCCGCGCTCGCGCACGTTTCACTCCTTTGCCGCGCCAGGCGCAGCTTCCTCTCCGAGCACCATATTGTCGATGAGCCTCGTCGTCCCGATGCGACACGCAACGGCGAGAAGCGCACGATCGCCGACTTTGCCTTGCCCGTACGGCGTGAGTCTCTCCGGATCGGCAATCTCGACGTAGTCGATCGAAGTCGCCACGCGCTGGAGCTCTTCCTCAGCGGCCGCCCTGAGACGGGCAGCCTCTCTCTCCCCCCGGGCAAAGAGACGAGCCGCCGCCGCAAGGCTCTTCGAGAGCGCGCGTGCCCGCTCCCGCTCTTCACCATCCAGGTAGGCATTGCGCGAACTCATCGCGAGCCCATCGTCCTCGCGGACGATCGGGTGGCCTACGACCTCGACCGGGAGGAACAAGTCGAGCGCCATCCGGCGCACGATCGCGAGCTGCTGATAGTCTTTCCGTCCGAAGACGGCCACCGATGCCCCCGCGAGGACGAAGAGCTTCGCGACGATCGTCGCGACGCCTTCGAAATGGCCAGGACGAAACTGACCGCAAAGCGGAACGGCGAGCGCCCCGACACGTACGCGCGTCTCGTCGCCAGCGACGTACATTGCCCCGGCCTCGGGAGCGAAGACGGCCGACGCGCCCGCCGAAGCGACCTTCGCGCGATCTCCTTCCAGATCACGGGGGTAGCGCGCGAGATCCTCGCTCGGGCCGAACTGCGTCGGGTTCACGAAAACGGTGACGAGAACGAAGCGCGCATGTCGCTTCGCTTCGCGCACGAGGTGGAGGTGCCCTTCATGGAGCGCGCCCATCGTCGGGACGAGCCCTACGGTCTCGCCACGTCGGCGCGCCTCTTCGCACGCTCGCTTCATCTCGGTAGGCGTGCGCAAGAGCGTGAGGGTCATTGTCGCGGCACAGTAGCCTACATTTTCGTCGACGCGTTTTGCGATTGGCGTCCTTACTGCCACGGGGCACCATGCCCGCGAAATGGGATCCGCTGTCATGACTTCCCGAACACGGAGCTGCGTCGTCCTTGCGCTTTCGGTCGCCGCGATGTCACGTACGGTACGAGCAGCCGAGCCTACGAAGGTCGAGCTCGCGGCGGCCCGCGATCTATTTTCGCGAGCCGAGCGCGACGAGGAGGCGGGTCGCTGGGCGGACGCCCTCGACAAGCTCCGTCGCACCGGCGCGGTAAAGATGACCCCCGGGATTCGATTTCACATCGCGCTCTGCGAGGAAAGGATGGGCCAACTCGCCGCCGCACTCGCGGACTATACGGCGGCGGCGGACGCAGCACGGAACCAGGGCAACAAGGACGTCCTCGACGCCGTCTCCGAACCGCTCGCGCAGATTCGCGGGCGCGTCCCGACCGTCACGCTTCTGGCGCCGGTCGACGTGAGCGATGCGACCATCACGCTCGACGGCGCGCCGATCCCGGGCAGAGCCGTCGGAGGCCCCCTTCCGGTCGAGATCGGGCCTCACACGATCCAAGCAGAGGCTCCGAATCGCGTCCCTTTCTCCGCTACCTTGAACTTGGCCGAAGCGCAGACACTGTCCGTCGACATACTTCTGCCGTTGTCCTCGCCTCTTGCCGTAGGAACACCTGCGCCGGCCTCCGCGATCACCGCGGAACAGCGCCCGCGACCTGCACGGGCGATGGCCCTGATCGCAAGCACCGGAGCGGTTGCGCTCGCCGGCTTGGGGGTTGGCGCTTTTTTCGTCGCCGGAAGCCAACAATCCACAGCAGAGAAGGAGTGCATCGAAATGGTCTCGTGCGAGAGCCTTCGAGGTCCGGTTCGAACGTGGGATGCGTTGGCGCTCGCGGGGTGGGTCGCCGGGGCGGGGGTCGGTGCCGTGGCCATCTACCTTTGGACCCGTCCCAGCTCGCCGTCGGACGAGAGACCGACCGCGGCGATTCGCTTAGGCCCCGGTTCGATGCAGATCGTCGGAACGTTCTAGTGGCCGCCGCCCCAACTCGCGCCCAGGCGCCCTATCGCATAGAAGATGCCCGCAATGGCTGCGGGAAGCCCGACCACCAGTAGGAGCGTCACGACGCCCATGAAGACGAACTCGGAGAGCGGCGTCGCGAGCGGAGCCGCAGTTCCCCCGGCATAATAGGCGCGAAAGCCCGACGATTTTTTCTCTGGCACGAATCGACGCTACTCGAATCGACGTCCGTCAACAACTGGAGCGGAAGCGAGCGGATCCGCGGGCCAAATCAGCGAGCCCACTCAACCAGCCCACTTAACGAGCCAAGACGAAGACGAGAGCCAACCCGCCGCCGACCACGAGCGCCGCCAATCCTACGAGCACCGGAACGAGCCACGCGGATCGCGCTGCCGGAACCCCTTGGGGAACTAGAGCGGAAGACAAGACTGCGTCCTCGCGCGCTGCGGTAAAGACGCGGTCCATCTCAGTGCCGGAAGCACCGGCCGTCGGGGGTGCCGCGAACGGATCCGCCTCCGCGGCCAGAGGAGCCAACGCGGGACTGGCGAGCATTCGTGGGCGCGCCTCGGCGCAGAGTCGGCCAAGCTCCATCTGCGGGGTTACGGCCCACTGGCGATGGTCGCCGGCCAGCCCGTACGCGTGGCCGACGGCATCGGCTAGCGCGCCCACGGTCTTCGTCCGGATGTTCGGGTTCTTGGCGAGCGCCTCTTCCATCACGTTGTCGAGGGTCGGCGGAGGCGGAATCGCCGCTCCCTTCCCTTTGAGGCTCGGCGGCTCCGGGTCTTTCGTCAGGATCGCGAGAAGGATCGAGGGGCCGTTCGTACCCTCGAAGGGCACGCGACCCGTGACGCATTCGTACGCGATCGCGGCAAGCGCGAATACGTCGGCACGAGCGTCGAGGGTGTCGAGCCCCTGCGCTTGCTCCGGAGCCATGTAGTAGGGCGAACCGATCGTCGTCCCGAGCACCGTCAGCTTCTTCGCGTCCTTGTTCTTGTCTTTGACGGAGCCGAAGTCGAGCAACTTGATGTGATCCCCCTCACGGGTACCGCACAGAAACAGGTTGTCCGGCTTTAGATCGCGGTGCACGAACTGCTTCGCGTGCGCCTCGTCGAGCCCAAACGCGACCTGAGACAGCATGCGGATGACGCGCTCGGGCGGGATCGTCTTTTCGCGCTTGAGCACAAAGCGAAGCTCCTCGCCGTCCAAGTACTCCATGACGAGCAACCAGACACCGGCAACGCTGTCGCGCTGGAAATCGAGCACCTTGACGATGTGGTCGTGCGGAAGGTTGGCGCTGATCTCGTATTCGCGCTTGAAGCGCTCGAGGGCGACGTCGTCTTTGGACACGTCGTCGTGGAGCACCTTGACCGCAATCCGGGTGTCCGTCTGCTTGTCGACCCCCTCGTAGACGCGCCCCATTCCACCGTCCGCAACGACGCGCCGGATCTCGTAGCGGCCGCAAAGGCGCGCTCCGATGCGCGCATCGTCCGCGGAGGCCGCGAGCGGCACCATGCTCGTAAGGCTGAGCGCGGTTCCATCGGCCGGGCAAAACCCCGCATCGTTGGGGTAGACCCGCTGGCACTTAGGGCAGCTCTTCACGCCTCAACTCTCGCCGGAACTGGACGGCAGGGTCGGAGGCACGAAATAGATGAGCCTCTGGCAGGAGGGGCACTGTTCGATCATGGGCTCGCGGCGCAAGCGGTGAAAGAGCTGAGGCGGAAGGGACATGTTGCACGCCTTGCAGGTGCCATCGGACGTCTGCGCGATGCCCGTCCCCTTCTTTCCGCGGATCATGTCGTAGCGGCGGTAGAGAATGGAAGGGAGCTGCTTTTGGATCGCCTCGCGCTGGGTGACCTTGCCCTTCATCTCGTTCTCGATGCGAGTGAGCGTCGAGTTGATGTCGCCCTCGCTCGATCCGAGCTCCTCCTGGAGCTTCTTGACGTCCACGTTGGTGGCGTCGATCTGGGCGCGGACGCTGTCCCCCTCGCTCGTCAGCTTCGTGATGTCCTCCTCTCGGTCGCGCACGAGCTTGCGAAGCTCCTCGAGCTCCCGCTGGGCGGCGTTCGTCTCGCGCTCGGTGCGCGAGCGATTGAGCTTGTCGCGCGAGTGCTCGAGCTGCTGCATCATCGTGCGAACGTCGGTGACGAGCTCGTTGCGCGCCTTGTCGGTCGCGGTAACGCTCAGGGTGTCGCTTTTGAGCTTCTCTTCGAGCCGCTTTAGGTTGCCCTTGAGCGTCGTGAGCGTGCTTCGCTCCTGATTCAGCTGGTCATCAAGGATTTTGAGCTCGGCGTCTATCGCCGCAAGGTCTTCGAGCGAACGAATCTGCTCCGGGATGCTCAATGCGAAGTCCTCCAAGTGGGCCCACCTGGGTTCGAACCAGGAACAGCCCGGTTATGAGCCGGGGGCTCTGACCGATTGAGCTATGGGCCCCGGCGAAAAGACACGCGGAGGAACGTAGTCGAAGCGATGCCCTAGGGGAAGGGGGCCGGCGCATTGTCGAATGCGAGGTCGGAGCAGGAGAGCCAACGGAAAACGTTATCGGCCGAATCCGGGCGAGATGCACCTACAAGAAACCCCCCGCCAACGTCGGCCGCGAGGAGCCGGGCGTCATCCAGGCTCGGTTCGAGTGTGGCCGTCCCTCGCGGGGCCCCCGTGCCGTCGAGTAGGGCGAGCCACGAGCGGTCCGTGACGTCTGCATAGGCGAGGTACCCCTGAGAATCCCCGGACTCCGTACGAGGCATCCGCCAAACGACGGCCGGTGTGGCGCCGCGTGCGGCTCCGGACGTGACCGTGGGCGCGACGTGGGCGATCCCGTCGCCCGTGATCGCGATGTGTAGGATCTCGCCCCCTGATCCGTCGGTTCGCTCGTCCTCTTCCGGCACGTAGAGATCGAGTCGGGAGCCATGCGTCGCCATGGAGAACCCGGAAACATGGCCGTTCGCCGCCGTGAGTCGACGTACGGAACCGGCGGGGCTCCCGTCCCCGTCGAGGGCCAAGAGCTCAACCCAGCGATACGCACGATCCTCACTCGGACCCTCCAACTCCGGACCGGCGTCGCGCAGCGGCTCGACCTTTCTCGCAATCCAAGCAAGCCAATAGCCGCCCGTGTCGCGCGTGGCCAGCTGGGGACGCTCCGCGTCCGTCGTCTCGGGCGAGACAACGCCGGAGCGAACGACAGTACGCAAATCGGCGCTCAAGGTAGCCACTCGAATGAGCCCACGATGCGCATCCGGCGCGTCTTCGTCCCACGTAACAAGGGCGCCCGAAGGAGCGCCAAGCGTGGTGGGTATGACATCGAACGACGGGGACTCCTCGCTCATTTGCGTCAAACTGGAGAGGGGCTCGGCCACCTCTCCGAGACGGAACAACGTCAAGGATCTCTGCGAAGGGCGCCGAGAGGGGATCCCAGCGTCGGCCGCCGCCAGGCGCACATAAGCCACGGCGAAAACCTCTCCGCCACGGACAAAAGGCTGCGGCGGCGGGACATCTCCTACAGTGGCGCCCAAGTCTACGACGCTCGGCAGTCCTTGGCGCTCGACGCGTGCGACGGCCGCGCGTGCTTCACCGTGTGAGGATCGCAAGAGACCCACGAAGACCCCCGAGGGGCCACCTACGGCCTCGCCGAACTCGAGGTCGTCGCCGTTCGTGAACCCGACGAGCTTCGAGGAGCCGACTTCGTTGCAACGGCGCGCCACGTCGCCAGCATCGCCTCGCGCGGCACCATCGTTCAGAGCGACCGTCGCGCCGGCGTCGGGCTCGGACGCGGGTCCACCCTTGTGGCACGAGATCCCCAAGATACACATCGGCGCCGCCAGCGCCCGCTTCATGGATCGAAGAACCCCTCGACGACTTCGAGCGCAAGCTCGTGTCGCTCGAAAGGAGGCATGATGTACACACCCGCTACCCGACCCCTCACCGCCTCGAGCATTCCACGGGCGATCGCCACGCCTTCCTTGCGCGCCGCTGGACCGCTACCGGCCCGTCGCATGCGTTCTCGTACCG
>Ga0182024_10009772_pt1 | contig 19739 bp, 19 predicted proteins | sample P32metaG_FD_120480 | JGI IMG/M metagenome (GOLD analysis project Ga0182024, IMG submission 120480) | Permafrost microbial communities from Stordalen Mire, Sweden - P3-2 metaG (Illumina Assembly) | ecosystem: Environmental > Terrestrial > Soil > Wetlands > Permafrost | place: Sweden: Stordalen... | reverse complement strand
TATTTCCATTCAAAATCCAGACATGATTTCTCGCATTGTTGTGGATCTGGAAATGGCATTGAAGTCCTTGTCCAAATTTGAACAAGGAAATAAAATCAACGCTCCTGCTCAAGTAAGTTCTAACGGGAAGGAAGATCGTGATGCAGCAGTTCTACTCAGTTTGAGCAGCGGATATTTGCAAGATTTGGATCACTTATACATGCTCGACGCCGCAACACGAGCAGATGCAGAGATCGAGCTACAGTTTCGGCCAGGTCAGTTTATTCATTGCGGAGAAGCGTTGGCAAAGGTTTATCCGCCCAGCGCTGCGTCTGTTCTTCAAGAATCTGTGATCGGCTCTGTTCGCTTAGGTCCGCATCGAGTGCTGCAACAAGATCCTGAATTTGGTCTTTACCAAATTGTTGAGATAGCGATTCGTGCACTCAGCCCCGCAGTCAACGATACTTTTACCGGCATCGCCTGCATAGACTGCATTGGCGATGCACTGCGTATTTTGCTCAGCTTTCCTGAATATGACGGTTGCTGGTACGACAAATCGGGTCAGTTACGTGTCAGGGCGCCACGGCTCCAGTTCGAACGACTGGTCAAGGTAGCGTTCGATCAAATCCGCCAGGCATCGGTAGATACACCAGCTGTGCTGATTCGCATGCTTAGCACGATCAGTCGACTCGCCCACCTGCTGCGAAACGATTCGGAACGGCAGGCAATGTTCGAACAGGCAACTGCGATCTGGGAGGCATCTTCAAGTAAGCTTGTCACCTTGGACCGCAAGGACTTGGAAGATGCCTGGTTGCAGGCCCGCTCCGCTCTCAGTACCACTGTGGATCGGCACAATTGAAGGACTGGAACCTACGTCTTGTCTTTGGCTTGAAGCGCTCCGATGGCTTTGTTCCTCGGAGTCGAAGCGATGCCACACCCTGTCATCTCGACCGGAGCGCGCAGCGCGTAGTGGAGAGATCCCTCATAGCCTTTGCTGAGACACGGCGAAGGCATGAGAGATTTCTCGACTGCACTCGCTGCGCTCGTTTCGAAATGACGGGGGCACAGTTTCAGTATATTTCTGCGTAGCATGTGCCGCCGGAGCTAGCCATGTTCCGTGCTCACGGAATCGTATTCCAGAATTGATGTTATAAGAATCAGCGAAAATGCCACTATTGTGATCCAAGCGTCCAGTTCTTAGAATCCAGGCGTGTTCTGTTTCGGTTTTGTATGCCAGGGCTTGCGGCACGCTTGTCCGGTTGATTGAGCAATCGCATACTCCATGCGTTGCATACGGACTACGGCTTGTAATTTCTTTTCAAAAGGCTCACTCGCCTTTTTCTTTCTGTCTTCAGCTTTCGCTCGATAAACATCTTCATTTGTAATGGAGTCATTGTCAGTCATCGAGTTTTCTCCGCCATCTTTCTAGCAGCCCAAACTTCTGCAAGATATCTTCTAATTTGATTTTATCAGGCTCCCGGGCTTCTATGGCTGTTGCAATATGCCCCCAGTCTTTTGCCCGATTCGCGGATGCCTTTACCGCCAGCGCATATTCGTATTGAAATACGTGAAAAGGAACACCCTCACAGTCGACAAGAACGGCTGTACTCAATGCTTCTTTGGTTACATCGTCCTCGGGAACGAGGAATTGAATATCAACCCCTTCGATGTTGACGTACAATCCGTCTGGATCATAGCCCAGTTCCTGAAGCCTCTTATAGAGATCGGAGCCAAGCTGACAATCAATGACTTTTGAGTTAGCAAACAGAAGATATCCAGGTCTTCTGTTTTCATTGGCTGAGAGTAATACACGAGTGCAATAGAGCCGCCAATAGTCGGCTTCTCGATTATGCCTTCTTGCTCAAGCTGATTGATAACTTTCAGAGCAGGAGCCAGAATCGGAGGGAAGTCCTCATTCCCATCTTCTGAAACATCGCCTGATTTGCTCACTCGCTCAATTCTCCGATGACATAACTCTCAGTCATTTTAGACGAGAAGTGAAACTTGTTGCGACGCATCGCTACCTCAACGCCTTTTGAATTTTCACAAAATGCAGGCCGTCGACCAATGGAGTTACGCCAGGCGGGTTGTACGGTTCGATTTCGCCCGTTAGTTCAAACCCTTTGCGAAGGTACCAATCCATCAGTTCCGGACGTCCGGATAGCACCACGCCGACTACGCGTTTGCAATCGAATTGTCGCTGAGCAAACTCCTCAGCCCAGTCCATGAGAAACTTTCCAGTGCCCGAACTTTGCGCAGCGGGAGCGACTGCCAGCATTCCTATGTGCGCATCCTCTTCGTGCTTTTCCACGTGTATGCAACCGACGATTTCAATCGACCCAGCGATCGGGAGTTCGGCAAGCAGAATTGCCTGCTCTTTCGGCTCGGCAAGTATTGTTCTGAGCCCATCAAGAGTGATGCGCGGCCCGCGCACCAAATGCTCTTCTCCAGTCCAAGACTTAGCGTCCGTACCACCGCGGAAGGCAAACTGCACGATTTGCTCTATGCGTTCGATGTCTTTCAGCTCCGCCAGGCGACCGCGAAGTTCACCTACGCGCTTTTCAGCGATGCTCATGTTAGCCCTCCTTGTCGGTTGGACCATTTTATCGCACCTTTTGTTAGACTACTTGAGTGCAAGAAGCTGTCTTCTGTTCTGCTATGATTCCAAGTCGTGAATAGATCGTCGTCGACAAAATCTGCGCCCGGTTTGAGCTGTGTGATGGCTTGCCACAATGGGGCACAGCGATTACGAGAAACACTGACGCGCTTGTCAGCTCAAGAGGTTCGCCCTGACGTCAATTGGGAAGTCATCCTCGTCGACAATCTTTCGACCGACAATTCTGTCGACATTGCCAGGGAAGTGTGGTCCGATTGCGTCGTCCCCTTGCGCATTGTCAGTGAGGAAAAGCTTGGCGCCGGATTCGCCAGACACAAAGGTATTCTCGAAGCAAATTTTGCATACGTTGCTTTTATAGACGACGACAACTGGATATCACCTGGTTGGATCAATCTAGCGGTTGATTTATTGTCTTCCTATCCACGTGCAGGAGCGATTGGTGGTTACTGCGAAGCTGTTTACGAGGTTGATCCACCCGACTGGTTCGAACCCCTTAAACAAGTGTTCGCGCTAGGCTCTCAGTCACACGGAAAGGAGAATGCGCCCAGTGGAGTCGACTATCTCTGGGGCGCCGGCTGTGTGGTGCGCCGAGGCGCTTATTTGGCGGCTAACGGCAACATAGAGGCTCTACTGACCGGTCGCCAGGGAACAGCTCTGGGCGCCAGTGCAGAAGAAAGCGAGATTTGCTGCCGCTTACGCCTGTCCGGCTGGCAGTTGATGTATTGCCCGCAACTTCGGTTACAGCATTGCATGACGAAGAAGCGGCTGACTTGGGAATACATGCGTTGCATGTATTGGGGTTTCGGACAATCAGCCCCGGTGCTCTCCGCCTACCAAACAGCAATTGCGCGCGCCAACGGTAACGACCATGCTCTCCCGTGGGAGTGGCATGAACACCTGAGCATTGCCATTGAGGAGTATCTGCGCGAAGCGCAATGCGCATCAGAATCAGACAGACAACCCGGCGAAGTGGCCACACGTTTCGATTATTCTGCCGGCAAGCTTTCCGCTGTGCTGCAGCTCAAAGAACAGTTTCCCAAAATCTTGGCGACAATTGAAGCCGTCGCGATGCTGAAACAGCAGCAAACGCCCAATCTAGACCTTTGTCTTTCCGAGTAACTGCGAAATTCCTTGCTGCAGATCGCAGAGCTTGGAGTTGACAGCATCAAACTCCGCTCTATGGGCATGGCTTTGTTCTCTTTGAGACTGAAGCGACTCGAGGCAGGTAGTCAGCACAGCTACTTCCTTTTGAGCTGATTCTTGGAGCATCTTCTGACAGTCCTTTAGAATTGCCTGGTTGGCGTTCAGAACTACCTCATTGCTCTTTATTGCCAGGTTCATTTGTTCGAGGGCAGATTCAAGTCGTGCGATTGCTGCGTGTGTTTGCGACAAAAGCGCATGGTTGGCATCATTCAGCGAGATAATGCGTTTTATACTCTTTAGTCTGCCTAATACGGACATGCAAGTACGCTCCTGTGGATCAGCTGGCATCGAAAACGCAATTTTAGCTGTGATTGACCCAGCAAAGTGGAATTATACGTCATGGAATAAGGAGATGGCAGCGAGTTATTGAACTCGATGCTCAGCCTTCAAGATTGCTTCTTTTTTCTTTGACGCTGATTGCTGCAAATCTGCCAGCGCTGCATTAGATCCTTCATTGCCACTGCGCGGACAGGCGATCACCCGATCGAATTCAGCCAAAGCTTTGTCATCCTGCTGCTTTTCTTGGTAGAGACGCCCCAATAGCAAGTGAGTTTCCGCAGCGGCGATCGCACTGTCCATGGTTGCATGCAGCGCTGCAGTGGTCAACGCCATTGCTTTGTCGTGTTCACCGAACGCTTCATAATCGACGGCCAGACCATACAGGTTACTTCGCTGATCTCGTTGTCCCGGTGTCAAGTCCTCACGCGCTGCGATTGCTTTGCGTATCCAACGTTCTCTCTCATCAGGCCGGCCTGCCTGATCGAGAAGCTTCGCTAACTTTTCATCGCACTGAGCCAATTCAACGGCATGAAGCAAGTTGCATCCAATCATGTACTTGAACCAAGCCTCACCCTCCTTATACTTCTTGCGCATCCCATACTCCAAACACATGTCATCCAGAAGTCTCGAGCGCCGCCTATCGTTAAGCTTAGGAAACATAGCCAATTCAATCTGGTGTTCGCGCTCGAACAGTGCATCCTGCCTTGATAGTGGAGATTTCCGAACTATCAAAGCTAAATCGAACTGCTCGTCTGAATTGACTGCAAGCGCCGCTTGCGCATGCTTTGTTATCTGCTCCGGATTGTTATCGGTTAACGCTAGTATGATCAATGGTTCGGCCTGATTGTCAGAAGCGACCGAGGGTGAAGCAAGCGCTTCTCTGATCGCTTCTTGGGATTCACGCTGGGCGTCCGCCGTATGCCCCAGCATGAATTCAGCGTAGGCGCAATAGCTGCACGCAGTCACCAAGCCAGTCGCGCTGTTAGCGTCACGGGCATATTTTTTCGCCGCCGTTCCGGCTTTAATTAATTGCGCCCACCACTGATGGTGCCGCATGTTGTACATATCTTCGAGCGTGCCATCTAAGTTGAAAGCAGCATCAGCTTGGGCCTCAGGATCGGCTCTAAGAGATGTCGCCCTGCCTTTTACTTCCTTCAACGTATCAGTGTAACGTGCACTAATAATGCTCTCCAATACTAGCCCAATGTCGCACTTTTTCAATTGAGTCAGGGCACCCTTATAGACAGACAAAGCCTCTTGTTTTTTATCCTCCGCTCGCAAACAATCGCCGAGCAGCATGTCGGCACGAGCAGTATCCTCCGCAATATCAAATCGGTGCGACAAAGCGGCATCGTCCTGATGTTGCGCTTTCTCGAACGCCACCAACGTTCTGGCAAATTTTTCAGCCTCAGCGGGGTTCTCTTGGGCCAGTGCCACAGCTATTTGCTCTCTCAGCACTCGAGTTTTGTGAACAGCGGCTTCGCTCAATTCAGCCTCCTTGGCAGCAACCTGAAGGAGGTTTTGAGCGTTTGCATAATCATGTTTCTCGAATGCGGTGTGAGCAGACGCCAGCGCATTATCACAGAGTTCCCCATGATCCTTGACGGTGCACGACGTGAGCAAGATCAGGGGCAAACAAACAATAACAAACCGCACCCGGCCGAGCTGTTTTGTGCGATTTGTTCGACCGTCCATAACTAATCAATTAGGTCTGTCTGGGCTGGGTTAGCCGGTCCTACTTTTTCATTTCGATCAGGCTAGTCATTCGGCTTAGCTCGGTAACCACCTCAGCAACAGTCTGGTACCGATCTGGCAATTGAGGTTGGGTCAGCTTGGCGATCAAGTCGTCCATCTCGCGGGGCACGGAGGAACATATAGACGATGGCCGCGAAGATGACAACGGCAGAGGATCGGCTCCAGTATAGAGGTAATTGAGCGTGCAGCCAAGGGAGTACAGATCACTTTGTGTGCATGGCTTGCCTTTGAATTGTTCAGGAGCCATATAGTTGTGCTTGCCTACCACCGTCTTGGTAGCGTTGGACTCCAGTTGCTGGGCGACGTTGAAGTCGAGCAACCGAACGAGCTTGTCCGGTCTCAGCATCAAATTATCAGGAGTCAGATCGCGGTGCACTATGGGCGGTGACAACCCGTGCAAGTATTCGAGCACATTGCAGATCTGAACCGTGATTTGAAAAATCTCATCGGTGGCAAAAGGACCGTCTTCCTGAACAATTTTTCGCAGCGTTCTGCCCGATATGTGTTCGAGCACAAGATAGGCTCGGTGGTCTTCCACGAAGTTATCCAGCAACTTGACGATACCGGGATGATCTAGCGTGCTCAAGATCAACGCTTCATTCTTGACGTTTCCAAAGGCGCGATTGCGCACCTCAGCGCCGGCGTGAATCGGCAGGACAAGCTCCTTTACGGCGACTGCCTGATTGGTTTGGGTATCGATGGCGCTATAGATTTTTGCCTGACCGCCGGTGGCGATCTTCTCGTTGATCGCGTACTTTCCATCTTGTAACGTCGCTCCGACAGGCAGTTCCTCAATGCGGTTTCTTCTGAACGACTGCATATCATCCAGCCAGAGCTGAGTGAAAGTGGGCGCCTTGTTGGAATCGAAAAGCTCGATGAATTCCGGTGTCAGCACGGCTGGGTCAACACGCGACCTGAGCGCGGCGATCAATCTGAACTCATCAGCGTCGAGCGTCAGTGCATCGAACGGCAGCTGCAACGACAGTGTATCGGCAATTCGTCCGGACGCCTCTATCCATGGAACGTTTCTCGTCCACAAGCTGCAACTCTGCAACACCAGCGGCAGTCGAGCCGCGCGCGGCACCATTGGCAGTGACACGTCGATTCTCACGGCAGTGCCGGAACCGGTCCATGATTTGCCGGCTGAAATCAGCATTATTGCATCCCAGGGAATGGCCTCGGATGTAGTCGTGTTTCTGAATCGCCAGGCCAATCTCATCCCGTCAGCGCCAAAAATGATATTGGTTGGAAACGGCTTCAGCAGTCGCGGGATCTGTTTGTAACCCAGTAGACTCGCCAGCAACAATCCCATTGTCGACCATGTCAGTGCTTCCACACCACGCCCCGAGCAGGCCGCGATCACCGCGGTGCCGATCAAAAAAACCATTATGAGGATGAATCCGCCTTGGATCAAGAATGTGTGATCGCTGGTTCGAAACGGTCTGAACTTAGGCACTCCGCTCTGCAAGGCCTTCTCATACATGACGAATTCATTGCAGACGAAATCGAGATCGGATTCGCGGCTGATCGCGGTGGAATTTGTTGCTTCAGGATCGCGCATTGCCAATGTTATTCGCTCACATTTTTCACTGTCAACTGCGAATACGTCGATACAGCCTCCAGCGCCTGCCGCAACTCAGTTGCGGATGCTATGCGCGACGGAAGTTCGAGCGCGGTGGCTTTGGCCACTAATTCGTCCATGCTTTCCGAAATCTCGCGCTTGACTAGACGCGGGTGCGACGGCGTGATCGGCTCGGGATCTTCACCGGTGAGCAGAAAGTGCATGGTAGCTCCAACGGCGTAGATGTCGCTTTGCGGTGACGCCTGCCCTTGAAACTGCTCAGGCGGGATGTAACATTGTTTGCCGATCAGCGTTCCTGTGACGCTGCCGATAAATTCATTGGCAGCGCCGAAGTCGATCAAGGTGATACTACGGTCTGGCTCGCGAACCACCAGATTGTCGGGAGTCAAATCCCGGTGGATGATTGGCGGATCAAAACCATGCAGATATTCCAACAGCTCTGCCACCTCAACACCAATTTTTCTTACCTCAGCCGATTCAAATGGCCCACACATTTGCACATGCTGTCGCAAAGTCAGGCCGGGAGCGAAGTCCAGCACGAGATAATCGCGCGAATTCTCAACGAAGTGATCGAGAACTTTGACGATGCGTGGATGATCGAGTTTAGACAGAATTGCAGCCTCACGCGCGAAAAGCTCATGAATCTTCGCTAGAGCGACGTCGTCATTGTCGATCGGCACTGCCATCTCTTTGACGATCAGGCGATTGCCGTTAAGATCGCGTGCCAGATACACTGATGAGAATCCACCACACGCAAGCAGCATCAGGATCTTCAGCAACCCGTTGCGCAACTCGTGGCCACCCATCAACGGAACGAAGTTCGTCAACTCAAAGCGCTGCCTCAAACTCTGCTCCCACATTTGCGTATAGCTGGCGCTGATTTGCAGCTCTTGTCCGGTGAGGATGTCGCGTTGCAGCGCGATTACGTCCGGATTGAGGGTCATTGGATCCGCCCAGCGCGACAAGGCAAGAAAGAGATTTTCCAGGGCGTCGGCAGAAAATCCAGCGAGCGGAAATGCGGCGGTGCCTCCGGACGTGAAGTCGAGCAGGAGAAAGCCTTGCTGCGTCCAGCCCTTGCCGAGATAGCTGACCAGGCGCGACGTTAACGGCCGGGGCTTGAGTCTTGATTCGCGAGCCACCTTGAGCCGCTGCAAAATAGCCGCCGGCGACTGCAGCCGGCGCAGCCTGACGGTGTGCAGATCACTCCAGTGGCGGACGTGGCGCGCATACAAAGTCTCTTTGTGCAAGGCGCTTATGGCTCTGATGCCGCGTTCAGAGACCGTCACTTTCAAAGTCGTGGCTGTGCAGATAATCAACGGAATAATGACAAGATTGCAGATAGCGCTGATCGGCATGAGGATGCTGTGCAATGGCACGATTAACCAGGAAATCGTGGACAGCAAAAGCAGGGCGGCGATGAACATTAACGCCTGGCTCAGCGGGATCAGCCGGCAGGTGATGATGAACTGCTCGGAAGGCGGCAGACACTGCTTAAGCGTCACTGGCGGCTGCTCGTCGGGCGGAAAGGTCATTGAGATTACGAGTTCACAGAGGTTACTCATTCTTAATTCCCCAAAACCACCATCAGCATCCTAGAGATTCGGCTCACGCATTGATACGGTGAAAAGCCGGGGATTTCTGGATGGTCCGCAGTTCCAGTCAGGTGACGAGTTAGGGATTTCTAGTCGGTCGCGGTTCTGGTCTGGTGACGGGCTGGGGATTTCTAGTTGGTGGCGATTCCGGCTGGTGACGAGCTAGGGATTTCTAGTTCGGTGGCGATTCCGGCTGGTGACGAGTTGGGGACTGGATGATTATCGGATCGGGGTGGTTACGAACCGTGCTCATGGATATTGGCGTCCACTTTCTCTGCCGGGCGGCTGGGAACTTCCTGGAGTTCCGAATGTGAAACCTTGAGCATGCGGCGTTTGCCGGTCGCGTCTTCCCAAACAACAAACATGCGCGGACCGACAAGGCAAACATCAGGGTGAATCGCCCTTTCAGCTGCGTTCGAGACGTCGGAGACGGCGCTGAAATCTTTGGCGCCATCCAGTGACACGCGCACGAAGATGTCGGGTCTGCTCGAGGCGTTGCTCGTATCAGACCAGACGATTGCCACCCTGCCAGCCTTATCCGCAGCGATCGCTGGTTGGCTCGACACGCCTGATGTGCTTGAGATGTTCAACGGCTTGGCGAAATGCCCGCGTTTCCCAGCAATAGCGCACCAGATATCGGCAGCGTGCTCTTTCTTCGAATTATCCGACCAACAAAGATTGATGTGCGATTCAGAACCGCATGCGATAGCCGGAAAAGAAGATATCCGAGGCGTATTGCTCACATCCTCTGGCGTGGCCCAGGAGCCTTGCGAGAAGCGATCGTAATAAATATCAGGGCGGTCTTCACCGGAGCTGGTATCAGCCCAGGCGACATGGATAACACCGTCCGAGCCCACGTCGATTACGGGATCGGAGGACGCGCCCGGTGTTCTGCTCACGTTGACCGGCGCCGGCCAGGCCTTACCAGGGTCTGGCGATGATACGTAAAAGATGTCTGGGCTTTGTTCTCCTGTCGTTTTGTCCTGCCAGACAACATGAATGGAATTGTCGGGTGCCGTGGCGATGGCTGGCACCAAAGAGGCTCCTGGGCTTTTGGAAATATCAACAGGCTTGGACCAGGTCGTGCCTTCATCTGTGGAACGCGCGAAATAAATGTCAGGAGTTTTGTCACCGACAGTGGTGTCACTCCAGACAACGTCGATGGCACCGTTGCTCTCGACGGCGATGTCCGGATCTGAGGAAATCCCGTTTGTCGTGCAGACATGTCCGGGTACAGACCAACTGCGCGCCCCGTCCGTGCTCCTGGAAAAAAATATGTCGGGAAGTTTGGTTCCTTTGCCGGCTCCCTCGTAAACAACATAAATATGCTCGTTTTTGCCGGCAGCAATTGCTGGGCTGCCACCGGGCGCGATATTGCTGACGCCATTTCCTTCTTTCTCTGCCGCAAAAACCTGGCGACAGTCCGAACTGCCAATGACGGTGAGTGAAACGGCGGCAGTCAAGATTCCTTTGAGCATCATTAATTCTCCAACTAAAGTCGTCATTGATAACTTGGCATGTCCGACACGCCTGGGCGGTTCCGCCGCGCATGTCATTCGGAGGAACGCCAGCCACGATTATACGCGACGGAAGTGATGGAACGGTTGTAAGGACAATTCACGCGGACCCTTGGAGCGCCGGGTTCCAGCCGCCATTTTAAGCAAGAGAATTCCGTTGGATGCCGCCGAGATGGCGGTGCTCATCCAGGTAGTAGGCCGTTCGTTAACTGCACGGTATTTGGGTTTCCATCGGCATTTGAAGCCAACGAATTCTTTTAAATGCCGCCAGGATGGCGGCGCTCCCAGGCAAAGAATGCCCAGCCTAAGGAATGCCGTTCATCATCATCAGATCGCGAGAGCCAAACTGCTCTCGGTCGGCAAGTTCTTTCACTGATTGAAAGCTGGTATTGCGCTGTTGTGCAGGTTCCGCGCCAATGCGTTGCTTTTGCTCCGGTTCTGGTGCCGCAGCCGTGAACTGCTTGTCTCCTTGAGCCGCCATAGCCAGTTCCAGCAGCATCCGTTTCATTTTGAGAATCTCCGAATTCAACTGGTTTAACATTGTTTGTCGTGCGGAAAGCATGCTGATGGTAAGACCTTTGCGCTGCGCCACACTAGCGGTAAGCACATCAAGTTGTTCTTTCGAGCTGCGGTTTGTGAAGGCGGGCATGTTGGAATCGGCGATCCACCGGTCGACCAGCTGATCGAGCCGTTTCTTGCCCTTGGGATCATCGGCGGGAACCTGATTGAGGTAGTCCCAAACCGAATGAGGATAATCGATGTCAACCGTAGTTGGATAGCCGAAGAGCTTCGCCAGCATATTGGGTTCAATTTCGGAAGTTTTCTTCTTGCCGTTCACAGCCCTGAGCGTGTACATTGACGCGATTGACGGTACGATACCAGCTGCGATACCAATTGTTCCGGACGGAATCGATAGTCGCGGATATTTGTAAGTGGGAATGTCGTATGCCTCAGCGATAGCCCAGAGAATGCCGTTGCTAATGAAACTGGTGGCGTTGATGCGCGCAAGCAATTTATCCCTGTTGCCAGTGAATGTGGACAATATCTCGTCGTAGACTCTCTCTTCTGCGGAGATCTCAGCGAGAGTGAAGTCGATTTCGAGATCAGTTCTTTCAATCAGCAGGATAACTCGGCTTCTCGTATCGCTCAAATCTTGTCTGGCAGACAGATTCTCCAGTGTAATCGGACCACCCTCGTCGATTCGCCCACGCAGTTGCTGCATTCGGTTGAGCAAAGGGGTCATGCCAATCGCGTTCGCCATTTGCATCGTGTTGGGCGAAAGCCCGGGCGTGGTCAAGTTAACGCCAGTCCGTAGAATCTGCCTGGGAAATGCCTGAGTGTTGGCACCAGCCTCCGGTGCCACACTGGTGGACGCTGACGCCACAGCACTGTTAGACGGTGCAGCTGAATTTGATTGACTCAATGCTGGATTGGCGATGTGGACTGCCAAAAGAATGGATACAAAGATTGGGGGCAACCGTTTCATTATTGGGCTCTCATTGAAATCTGGTACTTCGGACGAGCGGGAATGATTAGACCTGCTGTTAATATGGCCACAATTTTCCCGCGGTTTCTATCAAGAAACTATCAATTCTCGACACAGATGCTAAGGTGCTGAGGAGCAAAGAAGACTTTATGAAGTTGCTCCTCGCGACATGCCTCCATAATTGAATGTATTGTTTGTATTCAAGGGCTTCAATCTCTTCGGCAGAAGCGACGCTCACCCTGCATGCACGGAGCTACGACATTTGGCATAGACCCGGGGAAGCAGCAGATTTTGGTTTGCTCTACCGCGTGCGTAATAACCTTCTGAATGCAGTAGCTATCGGTGCTTTGACCCAACCATTTTCGGACTTGCCGGCTGTAAGCTAGCCACGCCGATGCCGATGGTAGTTTGATTCTGAGCACCAATACAGAACACGTTTGCAGATAATTGCTTCGTTATAGCCATCATACGGATCACCGGCCCCATTGGCGCATAATTACCAATGATCCAGCCGTTGCTCTGAAACCACGATTTGTAAAAGTCCGCGCACTGTTGGGACGAGTCACTAGTGAGGAGAGTGACTGAAATGGCAACCTGCTTACCTTTCTGAACCGAGCTGTCAGTGCATTTTGATCCGGGATATCGTGGCAGAGGGCAACTGCTCGGGAATGTGACATTCCGGTTCTTTGACGGCATTCCAGTTTGTATGACTGTAACTTTAGACGACGACTTTGTTTGATTTGCACTCGTCACCGACTTTGTTTCATTCGCATTGGCATTCGTTGTCGCTGACATAAAAACTGCGATCAAAGATACAGGAAGTATTGTGTGCAACGAATTCATTGTTCGTCCATCTCCCTTTCGAATGTCAAATCTGAGCCCAGCCATTATACATGGCATGCTTTCTCAGTTCGGTACTCTTAATGCTGAGGCGTCACAGCCCGTCGTTTGACATATGGTCGACGGATTCTATAAACTGGGGTATAGGATCTACCTTAGACGCATTCGAAATCACCGAAGCGAGCTTAGGGGCGTCGCCAAGCGGTAAGGCATCTGGTTCTGGTCCAGACATCCCGAGGTTCGAATCCTTGCGCCCCTGATTCTTTATTGTTAGCCAATATACCTGCCGAATTCCAGGGCCCAGGCGATTGGCAATTGCGACAAGCAAATCAGCCACATTTCACAACCATTTTGTCCAGTCAAATTTGGAAGCTGATTGTCGTCCGTTTGGCGATCGTTTTGCGATCGAATCTGGCGCTCACAACCGATGCCAAGCGCGAAATATGACTTATTAGTCATCGAGAATCGAGAAAAATATGGCCAATAAGTCATATTTTGCGCTTGACTGTCTCATCTTGCCACTCCAAGAGTGGGACTGCGGCACCAGGGGCAGTGCTAGACAGTTTGGCGGCTCAAACAGTCGGTTGCATCAGATACCAGAGAATGATCAATCCGAGCGACACAGTTAAACACGTTAAAGCGACCACAAAGAATTTGCGAGATTGGTAGCTGCGTGAACGAATCTCTTTCTGCGTTTGCAGAAAAAAGATGACGGACAGCACGATAGTTGCGATGCCAATCAAAGCAAACAAGAGACCGATGTTTGCGGCGTGAATGACTCCGCTAGACTGCGGGTATCCCGGACCCATGATGTATTTCAACTTCGCAATTACGACGCCCAGACCCATCGTAGACGCACCGGTTCTCATCCATGCCAGATACGTTCGTTCATTAGCCAGATGATCTCGCACGCGATCGTCATCGGTAGCGAGCGTTGATGGTTGGTTGCTCATGATCTGCCGCGTTTCTCCTGCAAGGGGTATAAGACCGAATATACAAACGAATTCCGGTTAGACCTCGATCGCCTGCCACATACCTGAGGAAGATCTGCATGTCAAACGATTCAACTTTAAAAATGCTGTCTCGCCCTGAAGCTTGTGCTATTGGAGATCAGATATGGGCACCATGGGGAGCAGACGGATTTTTGTACCCAGCTATTGTAGTTGCCACAATTGACGCTGTGCAATCCCACGTTGCTTATCTCGACGGCGACGAAGGTCCAGTGACGCTGAAAGAAACGCTCTATGGCAGTTTACAAGTCGGCAACCAGGTTTCCGTAAACTACAAGGGTCTGGGCGACTATTACGTGGGCACCATCGTCAAGATCATTGGCATGGCCGTCGAAGTAGATTACGAAGATGGAGATCATGGTTTCACCACAATTGCCCAGTGCCGTTTGCCGCTTGCGTTTCCTCGAAGCTCGTAGGGGCGTGCCGTGGATCGCCCGGGTGGAGCGATCCAAGCTCGTCTCACACACGCTGCCATCCATTAGGATTGGCGAAGATATTGACAGTCACGCTGGGTATATCCGGTAAGCGGACTCGCTTAAAAGACAAAGAGCCAACCTATGCATAAGAACGCCGTACTAATTCTGTCGATGCTTTCAGCCAATGTTGTCGCATCCACGATCTTTACTGCGGCGCTAGCGCAAAACTGGCGTACCCCCAATCCGGATCAGCCGAACGGCTACCGCGCGACAGAGTTCGCCGACAAATATCACGGTAACTATCACATGCCGGCACAACCACAGAATGGATATCACGCTTCGGAAGCGCGCAGCCATTATGGGGGAAGTCGCTTTGAGCCATCCAACGGTTGGAACGAACAAGACAACGACGGTCCAGGCAGCGCTTTCAGCAATGCACAAATTTCCAGTGGTGGTCCTGGCAGTGCCTATTCAAACGCAAGTTGGCACCAAAATGGCGGTGCCCAAAACACGTTGATGCAACGTCTTCAGCGATCGAACCGCTGGCAAGCTGGATACCACAACTTGGCTGCAGCCGGCTACGTGCCGGGGGGTGGAGGATATGGCACCACAAACGGTGCAGCACCTGTGCCTACTGCGGGAGCAACAGGATTTAGAGGCCGTTTCGATAGCTACGCACCGCTCATAGAGCGCGAACGATCAGCGCGGACCAGAGCAATCCAAGGTATCGAGAATGGACAGGGCGGATTTAGTCGAAACTATGCAGAAGCCCCGAGCGCCGAGGAAGGACAGGGCGGATTCAATCGAATCTATGCAGGTCAATAAACAGAGCTGCGCAAATTCGTACGGTCTCGCCATGTTCGGCATATAATGCGGTTCCCATTGTAGATCGTCTTTGACCCAGCGTAGGAAATCGAACCTTACGGCAAATCAGCTATGAGGTGGTAGCCGCTCCAATGCGTTTGATACAAGACGTTGCCAAAGACATGGCTACCGAAATACGCGCCGTCAACCACCCAATGTGCCAGGTCCTGATCTATACCATTGTCACCTGAACGAATTAGACTTGTAAGACGTGGCAGCATATCAAACTTAATCGTCCCCTTGTGTCCCGCCGTGAGCATAGCTTGGCCATGGGCTGAGATAAAGTCGACGTAACCGAACGGATTCTTTCTAAAGTAGAAATACGCGATCCCCGATCTTTTTCTACATTCAGCTTGGTTTGGACCAGGGCCGCATAACGTCGAAATGGACATTTTGTAAAACAACGTCTGCTTTCTAGTGGAGTTTCGCAACACAACTGCGAAGAACGCCCCGCCCTGGTTGACGTCACAGTGTTTGTTCATAGCAGCCGGACCCGCCCTAATCACGCGGACATTCACAATCTGGGTGAGGCTCCGCATGTGCGATAGCGGCGCAGAATCTGGCGGTATCAATGCGGCCGCGGGCATATGCGGGGTGACTGAACGTCCATTTGTGCTAATCAGGAGATCGTATTCTAATGGTTTTCCTCCGCCAGTGCATGCAAGTGATGCGCCTGATTGGGTCAGTGTATAGCTATATCCTTCAGCACCTTGCTCAACCTTTATCCATCCGCCAGGACCCTGGGCCGTGTAGATCTTGCCGCCGCCAGGGCCCACGGATCGAACAAACGGGCCGAAATCACCCGGAGTGACCCACTGTGCAATGTACCAGCGCGCATCATTGGAGGTCATCGAGTAGAGATTGAGTCCATCAGGGCCAGCAGGTGACGACTTTGCCAGAGCGCAGCCTTCGGGCGGCGCGAACAAATCCACTTCCTTGGCCGCAGCACTGAGGCTCGACACGGTTAGCAGGAACAAGATGGTTGCGAAAGTGAGAGCAAATTGAAGCCTAAAGATATGCGGCATGAGAACCTCGTATGGGCCCCAAAGGGGCTCGATTACACTTCATGCTCTCAGGAAAGTCAGGATAGGTCGAGTTAAACGAAACTGATTGTCACGGACTGAACATCAGAGCCGTCAGCAATGATCGCAATCGCCCGATCGATTAAACCGAGCGCGATTACGGACGCCAGTATACGCCCGCTTCGCGCGCAAGCAATCGCGCTCCGATCAATTCGCGACGCAGGGTCGCGAAGTCGGGGTGATGCCGACCGATGATCGTGTTCACTTCTTTTTCCGGATAACGTTGACCGCACTGAAAACGATCCACCAGCCAACGCAAAATCACATCGCGTTTCTTGCGACTGGCGGGGATTTCCTTCAGTCGTTGACCCTCGAAAAAGTCACCCAGAATCTTCCGTTCCCACGCATCTGCAACGACATCTTGACTGAACGTCTCAATCGCATCGAGCGCCAGCACTCGCTTTGCAAGCGATCTCATCTCAGACATATTGAGATGATAAATGTGCGTCGTTCCTTCAGAACACATGTCCACAAGCCCCACTTCCTTCAGTTTCGCCAAATGATGCGAAACCGTCGGAGCACGCAACTCAAGCAAAGTCGCAAGCTCCTCGACGCTGCGTTCGTTCGCCGCCAGCGCCCCCACAATCTTCAACCGGCTCTCGTCCGAGAGCGCTTTGAAGAACGAGAGTATTTTTGAAAATTCAATATTAGCCATGATTGCACGTTATTTTGATGTCTATCTATTGAGATAGTTGTCTAATTAGATGTATATCAAAACAAGCGACAAAAAGCAATAGACAAGCGTGCGGTCGCAGATGTGTCCCCTTTTCTAGCTGCACAGGAGCCTCTCCTGGAAGGTCGAAGCCTCATTATGAAACTGACTCTCAAGCGTCGTAGGTATTTCATTTTAGAGAGCCACTGGGATAAGACCACAAACGCCTGCGTTGACTTGACAAACTGCTGTCAAAAAAACACTGGTTTAGCTAACATTGCTTCGACAGATTTAGGGCTGCTAGATGGTGACACATTGCAATCCGATCCTTTTAGTCCACAGACTGCAATAAATAAGACAGGAGTTTAATCATGGGGAACGCAATCGCCGGAATTGTTATTCCTGACAGCAAGTTAGCTCGTGAAGCGAGGCAGCTTGTTAGAGAAACGGAATCGACGCTTTTGTTCAATCACTCGACGCGTGTCTTTTTGTTCGGTGCGCTCGCGGGGGCGCGGAAGAATTTGAGGTTCGATTCCGAACTTCTATACATCGGGGCGATGTTTCATGACATGGGACTGACTGCGAAACACAGCAGCCGGCATGAGCGATTCGAAGTTGACAGCGCCAACGCGGCGAGAGACTTTTTGCGCAGCCACCACATCGCAGAAGAGTCGATTGACATTGTCTGGGACGCAATAGCGCTTCATACGACTCCGGGTATACCGCAGCACAAAAAACCTGAAGTGGCTTTGGTAACGGCCGGCGTGGATACCGATGTTTTAGGTATCGGCTACGAAGAGATTCCCGATGAACAGCGTAAAGCAGTGCTTTCCGAATATCCGCGCGGACATCAATTTAAGGAAGGTATTATTGATGCGTTTTATCACGGATTTAAGCACAAACCTGACACCACGTTCGGCACCATGAATGATGACGTGCTGGCGAGGATAGACCCAACATTCCGCCGCAAAGATTTTTGCGACATCATATTGAATTCGTCGTGGCACGAGTAGCAAAATGCTGCTGGAAGCTTGATACGCTCATGCCCAGCTCGCTAATTCGATGACGCCAGTCGTAGATTCTCACGAATATAGGCTGTGCTAGGCCCACTTCTTACCTAGCGCGTCGAGACCGGACTTCTGCAGATCGTCCGGCGTCATGGCGATGCGGAACTTCACGTCGGCGTTGAAGGTAAGGAACCACGGCTCCGACAGCGCCGGTATTTTCGAGGCATCAGCCACATCCACAACGATGATCGCGCCACGGTTGCCATCGCGCTCAGTGAAATAGGCCGCCTCGGGCATGAGCGCCTCCAAAATATCGCCGATCTTCTTGCCGACAGTTCCAGCACGGACAAGCGCGTTGAACGGTTCGTGCGGCATTGTGACTTCCATTAACATTCTCATCGCGAATCTCCCCTGTTCTGTTTCTGTCAATCGTTCGAAGCGTTTTCTTTCTCAATGCCCGAGTTTACAGACATACGCGTATGCGATCTTTGGAGAAAAATAACAACGGTTTTTGCTAACGTGAGGTTTACATGTAATCTTGTATACCTGGCTGGGTTACAGGTTCTGTCATCGACGATGTTTTCGTCACCGACGATTGCTTGCTATTTTAAAGGCAGTCATCGGGCATTTAGAAGAGCCGCAGCAAAACGCTCGGTCGCATGCTCATTCATTGCCAGAAACAGGCTCGGCTCAATCAGCTCTAGTTCCAAGACGCGTGGCTGATTGTTAGAGTCGGGGACCACATCGACACGCGCATAGAGTGTCGGACCATCGACACAAGCGAGCGCCTTCGATCCAACCTCGCGCTCTGCTGCGCTGGCTTCGACAGGCGTTTCGCCTGCCTGTCCGGCAACAGCTAAAGGTTGAAACGCCATTTTACGAACTGCGTGCGAGAATTCCCCACCGAGGAACACAAGCGCCCGTTCGCCATAGGCTTCCACAGACGGCATATAGGGCTGCACCATTACATCGCAATCTTTGAGCAATTTGTTTGCATGCTGCTGCGATCCGGCGAGTGAACTCGGCTCGCGAGAAAAACGTTTCACTCCATAGGTGGCAAGCCCGACGACCGGCTTGACGATCGCATCGTGCCATGCGTGAGTTTCCATCAATGATGCAAGATCTATCTTTTCGCCGGCTCGGAAAAAAATAGTTGGCACAGTGGGAACGCCGCGACGAGACAAATCTTCAATGTAGGTCTTGCGCATATTCCAGAGCATTAGCGAAGCTTGATTGAAAAGCCTGGTTTTGCTCGACACATGCTGAATCCACTGCGCGAACGCGTGCGGATTGAGATGAAAGTCCCAGGTGGATCTGACGACACAAGTCCCAGCGTTGGCCCAGTCGACAGAGGGATCATCCCAGACAGCAGCGCTACATTTTACGCCGCGCTCGGTTAAGCGCTCGACAACAAGAAGGTCGTCAGGATCCAACTGTGGCAGTTTCGAATATGTGACGAACGAGAAGTCTGGTTTCATAAAGATCCTGCGTCGAGGTCATTGCCGAACCATAGTTTATCAGCGAAAGCGCAGGCGATTCGCTTTGCTGATTGCCTTCCAGCGAGCGCGTTCTTCAGCGGCCGCCCGCGCGTCGTGCTTGCGGGTCTCAAAAGCGGCTTCGCGTTGCAGTCTTCTCCAGTTGTCCAGGCGTTCCACCTCGACGCCGTCGCGAACAGCGCATCCAGGCTCCGTGTCGTGACGGCAATCGCGAAAACGGCACGATTGGGACAGTTCGCTCATCTCAGGGAAAAGCACGTCCACACCCTCGTCAGCATCCGCAAGTGCGAACTCGCGCATTCCAGGCGTGTCGATGATCGACGTGCCGTCAGGCAGGCGCACAAGCAAACGCCTGGTTGTTG
>Ga0182024_10009771_pt1 | contig 19741 bp, 23 predicted proteins | sample P32metaG_FD_120480 | JGI IMG/M metagenome (GOLD analysis project Ga0182024, IMG submission 120480) | Permafrost microbial communities from Stordalen Mire, Sweden - P3-2 metaG (Illumina Assembly) | ecosystem: Environmental > Terrestrial > Soil > Wetlands > Permafrost | place: Sweden: Stordalen... | reverse complement strand
GGTCGATCTGGTATCTTTTCTTCATGGCGACTCTCTCCTTTTTTCTTGGCAGAAAAAACCACCGCGATCATTATGACCGCGGTTGAGAGTCGCTACTTTCTACGAATTAACGGGCATCCTCTTCGACACCTGCAAGACATACTGGCTGCGCTTTTTGACGATCCTACCCTCGACCGTTTGCAGTGCGGGTTGCTGCTGCGCTTCCGCGTTCGCCGCCCCCACCTCTTGCTGCCGCTCCCGTGGTTCGGGCAGCTGTAGCACCGGCTGTGGCTTTTGCTGTTGCGACCATGCGATGAGTTCAGGCCCGAAAATTTCAGCCGAAGAGGGTAGGCTGGGACTCTGCGGGTTCTGCGCCAACAAGAGTGATGGGATCGACAGCAAGCCCAAAGTGGCCAAGAGTCTGGTCGCTCGTTTCATAACAATCTCCAAAGGACGAAGCGGCAACTCAATCGATGAGCAGTGCAACCTGCTCTCGTGTGCCAATTGCGCGACAAACCGCCGCACAATAAATAATAAATAATAAATAATAATGGGAACGCGCGATCCCACACCTGCGGATACTATTTTTTTACAGCGCTACATTGGGGTCGTCCATACAGTGTTTTCCGTAAACCGCCAGGGACGAGAGTGCCGTGAGGTCCAAAACGCTTTCGGCTGTGCAACTTACAAGATCCACCGTGCGGCGTAGGGATTAACTGATACGGGACTTTCGTCCGCAAGATACAGCTTCAAAAGGATTGGTCAGTGCCCCGGTCGCTCCTTATGATGATCGCAGCATGATGATCGCAGCAACATCAATGGAGGAACAGAATGCTTAACTGGGCGATAACGTTCTTTGTAATAGCACTGATCGCGGCGATTTTGGGCTTTACGGGCATAGCGGTTGCCGCCGCCGGAATCGCGAAGCTGCTTTTCGTGATTTTTCTCGTATTGTTCTTGGTCTCGCTCGTTGCCCATTTTGGCCGAGCTGGCAGCAGGGTCTAGGTTGCACGCACGGATTTGTTGGCGAGCTTGCGAGGACTTGGAGGGGGCTCGCCGTTTTCCTCTGCGTCGGTTGAGGAGTGTCTGACTTTGAGACAGGACAATCGGCCCCAGGAATTGCTCCAACCTTGCAATCTATTGCAGCAACTAAGCTTCAGATGTGAATAAATTTTCAAAGCGCGAGGCGTCTCGTGCTTTATTAGGAGGAGTATCATGGCAGACGATATGGAAAAGAAAAACCAGCAGAGCGGTGGTCAATCCGGACCAGGTCAGTCCGGTCAACAGGGTGGCCAGTCCGGGCAACCGGGGCAAGGTCAACACGGCGGTCAATCCGGTCAGCCGCAGCCCGGTCAACAGCCAAAGAAGGGCGGTCAGGGTCAGTCCGACGAGGACGACGATCAGAACCGCGACCGTCAGCGTCGCGCTTCGTAATTTCTCGCAAGCAAACTCACTCGGAAGTCCCGACCTCTATGGCCGGGACTTCATTTTTATTTGTGGACGGGAGGAAGTTCCTGATGTTCTCCCTCTTCGAGATGGTCAAGAAAACGGTCGCGCTCGCGGCTCTGCAACGGTCTCGTAATCCTCATGCTGATCTCAGTGGGGTGGGCGGGGCAATCCTCGGCGCCATGCTCAAATTGAAATCAAAATAGGGCCTTGGACGCTCAGACCACCGTGCTTTCTGTCGTGCTACTGGTTTGAAAGGGCATCTGGATCTGGATGATGTTGTTCTTGATGGCGTAAACAACCAGATCGCGAATAGAGTGCAGACTGAGTTTCCGCATGATATTGCTGCGATGAGTTTCCACGGTCTTTGTACTCAAGTTCAGCAGCGACGCCACTTCCTTGGAACTCTTTCCTTCCGCCAAGAGCTGTGTGACTTCACGTTCCCGCGCTGTCAGTACCGGCAAATCCGGTGGCTCGTTCCGGGATACCGCATGACCCTTGTCCAGGAACCCGCGCAACACAAGGTCGTTCACCCGCGGTGTAAAAAACATTCTCTTGCTCTGCAAGGCCTCGACCGCCGAGACCAGATCGCGGGAGGCATCCGATTTCAGCACGAATCCGCGCGCCCCCGCATCAAGGGCTTCGCGGATGACCTGATCGGCGTCGGTGATGGTCAAGACGACGATTTTGAAGTGAGGATCATATTGCAGCAGTTGACGGGTGGTGTCCAGGCCGTTGAGATTCGGCATGCCAATATCGAGGATCACAACATCCGGTTTCAACTGCTTGGCCATTTCGATCGCCTGGCGGCCATCGGATGCTTCCCCACACACTTCCCACCCCTCATGTTTCTGGAGAAGCGCGCACAAACCCCGGCGTACAATTTCGTGATCGTCAGCGACCAAGATACGCAGCTTCATGGCAGATCCTCCTACAACAGCTTTCTGAGAGATTCGATCTTAAATGGCGCAACATTTCAAGACTTAGCTTACGGATTTCGCGCCAGCGCGGTAAATTCCCGATGCTGGCTCACCGCTTCGACCGCCTCCACCAAATCCCGCGCGAGATTCGACTTCACGACGTATCCCCTGGCTCCAGCCGCCAATGCTTCCCGCATCATCTGCGGGGAGTCGTGTTGGGTAACGAACAAGACCTCGCGACCGGGAGCTTTCTGCTGGATCATTCGGCAGGCATCAATACCATTCATTCTGGGCATCGTTATATCGAGCACCACGACATCGGGTCGCAAAGCCATTACCTTTTCCACAGCTTCGATTCCATCGGACGCTTCGCCCACTACTTCCAACTGAGATCGCCCATCCAACAAAGTCCTCAGCCCTTGCAGCACTACAGGATGATCATCCACCAGCAAAATGCGGACCGCCATTAGCCCTTCCCCGGATCTCTCAGGTGGCCTTTTGCGAAGCAATGGCTGCGTTTCAACATTCGGCATTCATATTTACGCCTGGCCCAACGTTGGGTGCAGTCTTCCCACAATACCCGCCAGCCACTAAGTAAAGCACCGTAAGGTTAGCATGGTATATCCGGGTCACGAATACAGGAATCCCTGTATGCCAGACGGAATGGGACCTAGTGGGAAGTGGGGCTCATTAGTGGGAAATAGGTCCGCCGCTGCAAGAGTGCATCGACCGCCCCTACGATGGAGCCAACGTCCGATTTCGAACACACTCCCCGAATCCCGGCTTTGCGCGCCTCGTCGGCCAATTGCGGGGAAAGATGGATAGTGACCATCAGAATGGGAATGTCAGGGAACAATAGTGCCACCCGCCGGGCAACGTCAATTCCGTTCAGGTCTGGCATCTGGAAGTCCAGCAGGATCATGTCGGGCGGATTCTCCTTCAGGCTTTCCAACACCTCTCCGCCGGTGCGCGCCTCGCCGCAGACTCGCCAGGTACTTTGCAACTCCAGCAGGCCGCGAAGATAGTGCCGGACCGCCGGATTGTCATCTGCCACAAGAATTCGAACCAACCTGGACCTCCTACCCGTTTTTCCTCAAATTTGACGACCCCTGAACCATCCCCCAGATCCTGCAACCATAGAAGCTCCTCGCCGCTGCTCGCAATACAGTAAAGCCCCGAGCATCGAGCCTAACAAGGCTACGGGCGGGACATCTGCGGTTTGCCCTCACCAGATCCCCTTATCGCTTCCGGTTATTTTTAGCTCGAGCGCGGCCGCCCGTGGCTAGGCCCGGGAGCAGACTCCGACGCAGAGTGTTCTGGAGTTCCCCGTTGAGCAGCAACCTTTTCCATTCTGAAGCTGACAGTTCATACCGCTGCGGAATGGAGCTAGCCGGTTCAGCCCCGCGCGGGACGGTGGGCCCTTTGCAAGCAAGCCCCGCGCTCCTGCGGGGCACCGTCCTAATTTGAAAACCCCTTCGCGCGTTTGTGGAAATTGGGGTTGGTGTGACTTGGCCGGGGTGTAGAATTGCCCTGCCCGTTCCCTTGAGATGAAAGCTTGCGCGCACAGATCGAGACTTATCTCGCTCACCTCGATGGCTTGATCCGCCGCGGCCGTCAGGTTCGCGAGACGCTGGCATCTGATCCTTCCAGTACGTCCGCGATAGCCGCTACTCGCGCCTGGCAGGAAGACTGCGGAATAACGGTGAACCAATTGTCCGGGGGCAGCAAGTCCCATTGGCTTGCCCGGTCGTTTAGCGAAGGCTTCCTGATGCGGTCCGCGTCGGGCGTTGCTGTCGAAGGGGCGGCGCTGACCGACATCGTCCAGCGACTGCTCGACGTTCTCGAGGAAGCTGTTGCGTCACTCGCGGGAATGGACGCTGGCTCTGACATGCCCGGTCACGTGCCTGCGCTCACAGAGGCGCCACCGCCTCGCCGGTTCGAGTTCGTTCACAATCCTGAGCTCCGGCCCGTTGTCGAGCAGGCTTACACCGACAGTCGGCGCGCTCTCGCGCAACAGGACTACAACCTGGCGCTGTTCACTTCTTGTGGAATCCTGGAGGCCATCGTGACCGACGCCCTGGAACACAAGGGGCTGAGTGCTCTGGCTGCGTCCGGCTCGTCGGCAGGGCAGCCACCCGAGGGAAGAATTGCCGATTGGTCGTTCGAGACGCGGCTTGCCGTCGCGGAGAGGGCGGGACTCATTCGTAGCGGGTGCGCCCGCCTGCCGGCAGTCGCGCGGACGTATCGAGATCACTCCGATGCCAACGGAGAACGCAGCCGGAAAGTAACGGTTTGCGAGGGCGATGCGCGACGGGCTGGGCAGGTGCTTCATGTGGTGATGCGAGATCTGGATCCGGGCCGCTAAGCCCACGTTGATTTGGCGCGATGCACGGCGCGGCTAAAAAGCCGGGCCCTTTCAAAACAAAGTCAAAGCCGAGTTTTTCAGGCAAACTGCTAGAGACGCGGTAGGCAGGTGGAGTGACGGGCATCGCGCCCGGCTCTCCACCAACTTCAATCATCTTCGAGATCCTGGCGAAACACCGGTTGCGACGGATCGAGGCTGCCGTCGATCACGGTCACGAGCAGTTCGCGGTAAGCGTTCTCGGCCTCTGGGAGGGACGCGTAGCCGCGCTCTCGTTGCACCGCTCCCGTCTCCGAATAGACGAGGGTGAAATACCGGCCGGATGAATACTGAAGTTCGAGCAATGCGTTCGGCCGGTCAGGATCTCCTTCCTGACCGAGCACGTCCATCAGGGCTACGGTCCACTGTCTACCCTTCGGGTCGCTGACGGCCTGGCGCTCGAGGTAGTGCCACTCGTCCATGCTCCACAATGGCATGTTTATTCCAGTAGTTGATCGACCGCTTTTGCGACCTGTGCCCCCGTGAACGGTTTTGGGACCAGCAAGACTGCTCGCGCTTTACGGGAACGAAGGCTCGCGTCTGCCATCTCTGGCGTGTCGCTGATAATGACGACGGGAAGGTTGCCATGATTGGGGTCGTGACGCACCGCGTCGAAGAGAGCTTCGCTCATGTCGTAGGCGGAACAGTCAAGCACCAGGGCATCGGCGCGTTGTTCGAGAACCAACTCGTTTACCGCGGAAGTATATCCCGATGCAAAAACCTCGTAGCCGCGATCGCGCAACGCAAACGTCAGCAGCTCGGCAATCTCCGGCGTATCGTCGATGAGCAGGATGCGGCGCAACCGTACCCTACTTCTTGCCTGTTCCGGCGCCCGGCAGACGCGGCTTCTTGGCTGCACAGGGCTCCAGATCCATGACCCAAATTCGCCCGCCCGCGGTGTAGTAGGCGCGGTGGTCGTTCTCGATCATCGCGCCCCAGGCTTCCAGCGTGCGCATCGCGAACGTGTAACCCTCGAAGTTGTTGCGCGCGTGGTCCAGCACTTCGTTGGTGTGCCAGTTGTCGGTAAGTATCGCGTCGCCTTCGTGCACGCGCAGGACGGTGTAATAGCGGTCGAACGCCGCTTCCCGCCGCACGTCGCGGGTCGATCCGCGCTTCTTTCCTTCGCTGACAATATAGCTTTCCTGCGGCTCGGGAGCCGCGGGTGTAGAAGGAGGAGTTGCCTTAGCGTTCGTCATCATACAGTCTCCGCAACGGCGGCAGCCTCTGCGGCAGACGCCATATTGACCAGATTTTTCGCATCCGCAGCAAGGATCAGAGCCTCAGGCAGTTCGACACCCATCATGCGCCACTGCTCGTTGGCAAATTTCTGCAACGTAGCAATGTGCTCGGCGTGGAGGTGGCCGAAGCGCCCTTGCAATTTCAAATACTCGGATACGGGCCGCATACTGGCCGGACGGAAGCTGTAATCAAACGCACGCTTCTCGGGACTCCACTCCCACATCGGATAAAGTCCGCATTCCACCACCAACCGGCCAAGATCGATCGAGCGCGGCGTTTCGTACACAAAGCCCTTCTGGCACGGAGTGTAGACCATGAGGTAGGCGGCGCCCTTGTGGTTGAGTCCCTTGCGCACCTTGTTCATCAAGTCGATCGGATAGCCCACGCTCGCGGTCGCAACATAGCAGTGGGGATGGCCAGCCGCCATCATGCGCGCGAGGTCCTTCGGAAAGAGCTTCTTCGCCTCGGGAACTAGCGGGCCGGGAGGGGAGAAGGTCGTCATGCCGCCGTAGGGCGTTCGCGACGATGCCTGGATGCCGGTGTTCGCGTACTGCTCGTTGTCGTAGCAGATGATCAGGCAGTCGTGATTCCGATAGAGCGCGCCTGAAATCGACGCCAGCCCGATGTCGGAAGCGCTGCCGTCACCCGCCTCGCAAATAATGTTCGGATAAGCGCCCTTCCACTTGCCCTTGCGGATCATGGCTTCATAGGCGGCCGCGACGCCCGCGGTGAAGCTGCCCGCGCTGCCAATCTGCGTGTGCGCCCAAGGCACGTTGTAAGGCGTACACAAATACGAACTGTTCGCCACATACATGCAGCCGGTTGGGCCCACCAGAATCGTATTGTCGCCCGCCGCCTTGCTCGTCATCCGGTACTGAATGGAAGGCCCGCAGCCCGCACAGGTGCGGTGGCCGGGGACAAACGGCTCAGTCGACGGTAATTCAGGGTTGTAGAACCGCGCCCCTTGATTCGGGTTGTCGAGAATCGGCAGCAGTTGCCGCTGGACTTCTATTGTTGCCATATAAATTCCTCCACCAACTCTTTACTCTTCGAATCCCACCCAATGCGTGCGCTTTTCGATTTTCCCGCGTTTCTGCGCGTCCAGCATCTTCTGGGTCATCCAATAAAATTCTTTCAGCACGATAGCTTCGCCGCCCATGCCCGCCATGAACGAGAGAACAAGCGGACGCCGGTCGCTTTCGTAGAGAGCCGCGCAGGCCTCAGCGTAGAGCACTCCTCCACTGCTGACGCTGCCGAGTCCCATGTTGGTCTCGATCACGCCAACCACTCTGAACTTACTGAGGACATCCTTCACGCGATCGGTGGGATAGGGCCGGATCGTCCGCAGCCGCACCAGGCCGACCTTCAGGCCCTTATCCCGCATGTGCTGAATCGCGAAACGAGCCGTCACCGCGTGACCGCCCTGCATGAAAAAGACGACGTCCGCGTCATCGGTCATGAACTCTTCGAGCCACGGGTCGTAATGTCGTCCGAAGATTTTCGCAAACTCGTCGTGGACTTCTTCGATGACCGCCATCGATTCTTCCATGGCACGCGCGCGCTCCAACTGCAGGGGTGGACCCTGCTCCGGCATAATCTGCGGACCGTGCGACACCGGATGCCGCGGATCGAGTGGGTAAGGATGCTTGTAGGGTGGCAGGAATTCCTTCACCTGACCCGAGTCGGGCAATTCGACATCACTTGTAATATGAGAGACGAAGAAACCATCCTGGCAGACCATTTGGGGCAGAAGCACGCGCGGGTCCTCCCCGATGCGATAGCCCATCAGGTGATTGTCGAATGCTTCCTGGGCATCGCACGCCCAGCCCATCAGCCATCCCATGTCGCGCGTCGAGAGTGCGTCGGTATGTTCCGAACCGAAATCGCCCGGGGGATCGAGCGTTCGGTCGGCGATCATCATCTGCACCGGCATACGGCTGCCCGAAATTGGCGAGTAAAGCTCGTAAGCAAACTGCACGCCGACACCCGAACTCCCGGTGAAAACGCGCGCGCCGCTGGACGAAGCGCCATGGGCAATGCTCAACTGCGAGTGCTCGCTGTCGGCCACGATGTATTCGGCATCGAGTTCTCCATTGGCTACCATTTGCGCGAGCGCCATCATGGTTGCCGTGTAAGGCCGGATCGGGTAGGCCGCTATCACATCGACATCCGCGTATTTGGCGGCCTGTGCCGAAGCGACGCAGCCGTTGATCCGCACCGTTCTCTTTTTGCTTTCAGTAACCGTTGCCATGGTTAACTCCGCTCTAGATGCTCTTCGCTGGCCGTTGCGCCAGATTTCTCAACTCTTCCGCCTGCCGTCCGTGCAACCCCGGGGAGATGGCAAATGCAGTGTCCATTCTCACCACGCCGGTATCGAAGTCGAGTTCGGGAACGCCCTCGAGGCAGCCTGTCGGACATTCCTCGATGCACACGCGGCAGCCTTTGCAGTAATCGACCAGAATCTTATAGAGACCGTTCGAACGCGACGGACGTGTGATGCAAGGCTCTGGACAAACGAGATAACAGTTGTCGCAAGCATTGCAGGTGCCGCAACTGAAACAACGGTTGGCCTCTTCGATTGCCTGCTCTTCCGAAAACGCCTGAATCACTTCCTCCTGCGTTTTGCGCCGGCTCGCCGGCGCCAGCATGATCTGATGAACGCGGGGGAAGTGCGGGAAATACGTCATGTTCATGCGGTTCAAGTCGAAGATGACATCGACGGGAATTGTCCGCGGCTCCAACGACTCGCCGCGCATCACTTTGTCCAGATTGAATGCGACGCGCTTACCATCGCCAACCGCATTCACGACCATAAGCGGCCGGCCGGAGCCTAGTTGCACGACGTCGCCGGCTGCAAAAAAGTTCGTGTCACCGAGACGTCCGAAGCGGTCGATCTTGATCGAGCCGCGCTCGCTCTTGAACTCGTCCGGCAGCCAACTGAGCGCCGCGCGCTGTCCGATGGCGATGATTACGTTGTCAACGTGGAAGCGTTCGGCCGGGACTTCGCGATTCACGTTGATCGGCGAAGCGTTGATGGCCCCCGAGAAGCGCGCCGGATGCAGTTGCAAGGCCTCCACTTTGCCGTTGCCGAGCAGAGCGGTGACCGCTCGCCCGTGCATGAGTTCCACCCCTTCTTCGAGCATATCGTGTAGATCTTCCGGAGAGGCCGGCATCTCTGCGGAATTGGCCTCCACCGTAATCATGGTCACTTCCGCGGCACCCTGCCGCAGCGCTTCACGCGCGCAGTCGATGGCGGTATTTCCGCCGCCGATGACGGCGACCCTGGCCCCCAGCTTGACTTTCGATGTACCCATGCCGATATCGCGCAGGAAAGGAAGGCCGTAATGCACGCCGTTCTTATCCTCACCCTCGGCTCGCACACTATTGGGCTCCGTCAGACCGACGGCCAGGACGACGGCGTCGTAATTCTTTTTTAAGTCATCCCAGCCAATGTCTTTCCCGACTTCGACATTCGTCTTGATCGTTATGCCGAGTTCGACCAGGCGCTCGATCTCTCGATCCAGCACATGCTGCGGAAGCACCCAGTCGGGGATGCCGCCGCGATTCAGGCCACCCGCCTTCGGAGACTTTTCAAGGATAGTGACTTTGTAGCCAAGCCGCGCAAGTTGATACGCGGCGCTATGGCCGGCGGGACCAGAGCCGACGACGGCGACTTTCTTGCCGTTGGGCTTTCCGGCCTTGACCACATCATGCTTCAGCGCTTGTCCCAGATCGCCGAGAAAGCGCTCGACCGCGCGAATCGAGATTGCCTCATCATACTTTCCACGGTTACAAGCTTGCTCACACGGGTGGTAGCACACACGACCAGTGACCGATGGGAAGGGCATGTCTTCCTTGATGAGCGCGTAGGCGTCCAGATACTTGCCGCGCTTCACCAGGTCGAGATAGCCCTGGATCTTTTCGTTGGTTCCGCAAGCGTTGTTGCAAGGCGGCAACTTGTCGCGGTAGACCGGCCTGATGGCTCGCCAATTGCCGGTGGGGAACAGGTCTTGTCCCTTTTCCTGCGAGGGCGCAGGAGTGATTCCTGCGAACGGGATCTTGAGATGGTGGGGGATGCGTGTGCCTTTGGTCGACATGTGATCCTTCCTATAATCTTTCCCTATGTGGCCGCAGTCGACGACTAACGACTGAATCGGCCCTATGCAGCCACCGGGTTCAGCTTCATGATGTGCAAATTGTCGAGTGCCATCTCGAATGCCTTCTTGTTCGCGATCATCGGTTCGATCGTCTCCATCTTCACGATGCCCGTCGTCTTGACTACGGCGGCAATGAGCGGAGCGGCGATATCGGGCGCGATCGCTTTGCTGCGCTCGGCTGCGCCCTCAGTCGAAAGGCGGTCGAGGCCGAGTTCGCCCAAACGGTAGTAGAGCCACTTGTGGTCGGCCAGGTGAGCGGCATCGACGCAGACGAGTTGCGCAAGCCGCTCTGCGCCGGGCACGAAACGAATCATGTACTCCGGGGTGTAGTGCGTATTGATCACCAGCGTTCCGCCGGGAGGCATCCCACGCATGTAATCCCAACCCTTCACCATCGTTCCCTCGACCAGCACGACGATATTGGGTTGCTCGTTTTCGTAGGTGAGCTCGTTCTCGATCACGCCATCGCTCACCCGGCAGTACTTGCGCGTCGGCGCATTGGTGCGATCGGGATTATCGACGTAGTTCTCCATCGCCTGCGCGTATTTACCCTCCAACCGGGCAGAGGCGGAAATGGAATTGACGATGTCGCGGCCCTCTTTGTCCATGATGATGCCGCGAGTCCAAACGGTAAGTTCCGTGTAACTCATGATCAATCCTCGTCCTTAGCAGTTAAGAGACCGTGGTCATCTCTCCAACACGATCTCTTCGACGTCTTCAATGTGCCGCCGCATCGCCGCCTTTGCGGCCTCGGCATCGCGGCGCTTGATCGCAGCCAGTATCCGGCGGTGGCCGGCAAGCGACTTTTGCGGGCGCCCTTTCACCTGCAAGGAGCGCTTCCGCGTCTCTCGCAGCAGGTCCATGAGGATGTCGAGCACCTTTAGCACGACACTGTTACCGGACGCCAGAGCAACGCTGTAGTGGAATTCCGCGTCCTCGGCGATGCTGGCTTCGCCTTGAGAGAGCTTTGCTTCTTGCCGTTGCAGAATCTCTTCCATCTCCGAGATTTCGTCGGGAGAAGCGTGGGTGGCTGCGCGCGCAGCCAATGGCGGCTCGAGCATCTTGCGAAAATCCAGAAGCTCGCCAACCAACTCCTGCCGATGCTTCAGGGCATTCGCAAAAGGATTGGTCAACGACTCCGCCGATACTTCGCGAACGATTGTCCCGGCGCCTTGACGCGGTTCCACCATCCCCATCAGTTCCAGGCCTCGAATCGCGTCTCGAATGGAACCGCGGCTTACTTGCAGCATCTCCGCCAGTTCGCGTTCCGAAGGCAGCTTGTCGCCGGGTTGCAGCTTCTTGAGAATCAGGCGTTCGATCTGCTTGGCGACCTCTTCGTAGACCTTGTTCCGTCGGATCACGTCGAAATCGGATTTGACCGGGGCAGGCATAGCAAGTGGTCCGATAAGTGGACCAGCGACAAAGGGAGTATACCGCGATTGTCAAGGCCCCTGCAACATATTGTCGTCGAGTATGCCGGCGCATCGTCCGGGTGTTGAAAACATCAGCGCAGCGTAATGAAGAAGTACGCGGTCATGGCGACACCCACGCCAATCACCAGGCCCCGCACCTTCTTAGGGTCAGCCCGCTGCGCGTAATGCGCGCCGAACCACCCGCCTGCAAGAGAACCGGCGATCATCACGATACATACCGGCCACAACACCGCATGAGCCACGATAAAGGTGACCACCGCCGCCGCGTTAATCGCCACGGCCAGCAGAGTTCTGATCGCACCCATGGCGTGGATATCACGCATCCCCATCAGCGCGAGCATGGCCAGCAGCATGAATCCGATGCCCGCGCCAAAGTACCCGCCATAAACCGCAACCAGCAACTCCGCGATTGAACCGATGACGATCGCCTGCCCCGATATGTCCCGCAGATCGTCGATGACCGCGGTCTTGCCGGTAATGGCGCGGATCGAATTGCCGAAGGTGAACAGCAGAGTGCCGGCAAGCAGCAGCCAGGGAACGAGGCGCAGAAACGTATGTTGCGGGGTCTTAAGCAATAGCAGGGCTCCCGCCCAGCCCCCGGCAACGCTGGTCAGCAGCAGGGGAACCAACACGCGAGGCGGTGCGTTCAGCCGTTTTAAGTAGGCCACGGTGCTGGCCGCCAACCCGGGCCAGAGCGCGACAGTACTGGTCGCATTGGCTTCTACGGCTGGGATGCCCACGAACAGCAACGCGGGAAAGGAGATAAAACTGCCACCGCCGGCCAACGCGTTCAGCACGCCAGCGATTCCGGCGGCAAAGAACAAGCCGATCGCCTGAGCGAAGTGTAAATCCGTTCCTGTCATAAAAAGGAGTCAAGAAAACTAGCAGCCCGCCGATACGAGCGCGATTCTATCAGGGGTAATCGGCCAACCGTCACCCCGCCTAGGGCTTAATCGGCATTCGACACTTTCCCGGGATGAACCTATCGCTATTTTTCGAACCCTCTATCTGATTTGTGAGTACACAAGTCCCATACCTATCCGGACCAGGGGCATCCCCACATGAGCATTTACAATTGCTCCGCTGTCATGCGCACCGCGGACGTCGTTCTTATCGGCGGAGGGATCGTCGGCTCCAGCATTGCCTGCCACCTGGTCGCGGCTGGCTGCAAGAACGTTCTTGTGATTGAGCGCGAGACGGCGCAGGGCAAGGGATCCACGGGTAAGAGCATGGGCGGCGTGCGGGCGCAGTTTTCGACGCCGATCAACATCCAGATGTCGCTTTACTCGATCCCGTTCTACGCGAGCTTCGAAGAACGCCTGGGCTACCCGTGCGACTACCGGCCGCAAGGTTACCTATTCTGCGCGACCAGCGAAAAGCACATGGCCTACCTGCGTGCCAACTACGAGAAGCAGGTTGCCCTGGGACTGAAGAACGTGCGCCTTGTGACTGGCGACGAAATTCGCGGCCTGTTTCCGCAGCTTCGCGGGGATGACATTGTTGGCGGCAGCTTTTGTTCCACCGATGGCTTTGTCGATCCCTACAGTGCCATGATCGGCTTTATGACCTGGGCAAGCGATCGCGGCGCCACGCTCTTGAAAAACGCCAGCGTCACCGGGATCACGCGCACCGACGACGGGAGCTTCGAAGTCGCGACCACGCGAGACGTGGTCTCTACGCGTACGGTGGTCAACTGCGCCGGAGCATGGGCGGCTCCAATCGCGAGTATGCTTGGCATCGATCTTCCCGTCGAACCTTTGCGCCGGATGCTGGTTCCGACGGAACCGTTTGCTCAATTTCCGCACACTGCGCCCATGATTGTCGATATGTCCAACGGTTTTCATTTTCGTCCCGAGAGCCGCGGATTCCTGCTGGCATGGAACGACCCGGAAGAAACGCCCGGCTACAAAACCGATCTCGACCCGAGCTTTATCGAAAAAATCCTGACTCGCGCGGCGGATCGCGTGCCCGTCTTCGAAAATATCGAGATCAATCCGAAGCGCGCTTGGGCCGGGCTTTATGAAATGACACCGGATCATCACCCGATTCTTGGCGAATCTCCCGAGGTGCCAGGCTTTTTCTTCGCCAACGGCTTCAGCGGCCATGGGGTGATGCACTCGCCCGCCACCGGGAAGATTCTTAGCGATTTGATTTTGACTGGGAAGACGGATCTGATCGACGCGTCTCTGCTAAACTTCTCGCGCTTTGCGGAGGGGCGGATACTTCACGAGACGGCGGTGCTGTAGTGGTCGACGCGACCATTTATCATGGCCGCGAAAAGAACCTTAGCCACAAGGGACACGGAGGGGCACGGGGAATACCGGCGGACTTACCCTGTGTTCCTCTGTGCCCTCTGTGGTAAAAGCTTTTCCTTCGACATGCCCCAGGAACAGAACTACTGGCTCACGACTGTGCAGATGCCTGTTTCTCCGGTGCACCCACTGCCGGAGAGTGCTGACGTTGCCATCATCGGCGCCGGATTCACCGGACTCTCCGCCGCGCTCGCCCTGGGGAAGCGTGGGGCGAAGGTCGTCGTGCTCGAATCGGAAACCATAGGCTGGGGCGCAAGTTCGCGCAATGGCGGCATGGTGCTTACCGGACTGAAGCTGGGCGTTAACAAACTCATCTCGCGGTATGGACGGGAGCTTACGCAGCGCATGTACGCCGCGTCACTAGAGACCATCGATGCGGTTGAGCGCGTGGTAAAAGAGGAAAAGATTGCCTGCAATTTTGTCCGCACCGGACATCTCGAAGTCGCATGCAAACAGGCGCATTTCGATGACTATGGCCGCCAAGTGGAAATCATCGCGCGCGAATTCAATCACCAGTTGCGCATTGTGACCCGCGACCAACTGAGCGGCGAAATCGGTTCCGGTATTTATTATGGAGGCATGGTCGACGAAGTCTCAGCCGGCCTCAATCCGGCGCGCTACGTGGCCGGACTCGCTGCCGCCGCCATCCGCGCCGGCGCTCAGATCTGCGAACGCACACCGCTCCATAATATCCAGCGCGAATCGCGTGACGGCGCTCCTGGCTTCAGGCTCAACAGCTCTCGGGGCGCGATTTGGGCGCGCAACGTACTGATTGGAACCAGCGGTTACACGGGCTCGGCTACTCCCGCACTGCGGAAGAAAATCATACCCATCGGGTCGTTTATTATTGCAACTCAAGTGCTCTCCGAAGCGCTGGCCCGCGAACTGAGCCCGCGCAACCGCCAGATCTACGATTCCAAGAACTATCTTTATTATTACCGGCTCACTCCGGACAATCGCATGTTGTTCGGAGGCCGCGCGGCATTTTTCCCGGAGAACGATCAGACCGTCCGCAGGAGTGCGGAAATTCTGCTCCGGGGAATGATTGAAGTCTTTCCGCAACTGCGCGACACCAAAGTCGAATACGTTTGGGGCGGTACGCTCGACTTTTGTTTCGACATCATGCCGCACGCCGGTCAAGTCGATGGCGCCTATTTCGCGTTAGGATATGCGGGACACGGCGTCGCCATGGCCACCTATCAAGGACGGAAAATGGCGGAATGGATTGCAGAGGGAAAAACCGACAACCCTTTTGCGGAGATTCCATTTCCCGGCGCGCCGCTCGGGCTTTACCACCGCAAGCCGTGGTTTCTGCCCTTCGCCGGGGCGTACTACAAGGTTCTAGACTGGATTTCGTAGTAAGACCTAAGGTGTCAGGTGTCAGGTCTCAGGAACACACATGGGGCCGCCTTTGATCTTCCTGAAACCTGACACCTGACACCTGAGACCTTCTTTTGGAGAATCGTATGTCACTCTTCGGACTCATCGAATACGCTGACGCCAGCCCGGAAGTGCGCGCTGTCTATGACGACATCATGGCTACGCGCAAGACCGACTGGATCAATAATTTCTGGAAGGCGATCGCGCACGATCCGGTGCTGCTCAAGCGGAGTTGGGACGACATCAAGCAGATCATGGCTCCCGGGGCGCTCGATCCGCTGACCAAAGAAATGATCTACGTCGCCGTTTCTGTCACGAACCAATGCGCGTACTGCATCGCTTCGCATACCGCCTCGGCGAAGAACAAAGGCATGACTGACGCCCAGTTTAAAGAGTTGATGTCCGTGGTTGGAATGGCGAACGAAACGAATCGCCTGGTTGCAGGATACCAGGTGGAAGTTGATGAGCGCTTTAAAACCCAAACTGGGAAATGACCTCAAAGCGGTGGAAATTTTACACGTTGTCAATTGCGCGCCCTTTATGAAGTTCTATAATCGATTGGGTGCGAGGCGCGACGCGAATCGCAAGCGCGTTCGAGAGAGGTAGGCGGCATGGCCGAGATGACGGTAACTCCGGTTGCGACCCACGGATTTTTTCTCGACGGGAAGTGGCTGGAGGAGGGTGACATCGTCGATGTACACGCGCCATACGACGGCGCGCTGATCGGGCACGTTCACCAGGGACGCCGCGAACACGCAGACGCCGCCATTGCCGCGGCGGTCAAGGCCTTCGGAACCACGCGCCGGTTGCCGGCTTTCGAACGGCAACGGGTCCTGCACCGGATTGCAACCGGCATTCGCGATCGCAAAGAGGAATTTGCCCACACCATTGCATTGGAAGCGGGCAAGCCGATCAAGAGCGCTCGCAGCGAAGTCGACCGCGCCGTCTTTACCTTTAATATCGCCGCTGAAGAGACAGTTCGCGGCTATGGCGAATATTTGCCGCTGGATTGGCAGCAGTCAACCGCGGGGCGCTGGGGCATCGTCAAACGATTTCCACTCGGCCCGGTCGCGGGAATTACGCCGTTCAATTTTCCTCTGAACCTGGTTGCCCACAAAATCGCGCCGGCCATTGCCGCCGGATGTTCCATGGTGCTGAAGCCCGCGCCACAAACACCACTCACTTCCTTGCTGCTGGCGGAAGTGATCCAGCAAGCGGGCTGGCCGGATGGCGGCTTCAACGCGGTTCTGCTCTCCAACGAAGATTCGGGGCTGCTGGTCACCGATGAGCGCATCAAGCTGATCAGCTTCACGGGCAGCGCCGCCGTCGGCTGGGCCATCAAGAACAATGCCGGGAAAAAAAAGGTCGTTCTCGAACTGGGCGGAAATTCGGGTGTCATCGTCCACTGCGACACTGATCTTGCTTATGCGGCCGAGCGCTGCGTTACCGGAGGTTTTGCTTACGCAGGACAGTCCTGCATTTCCGTGCAGCGCATTCTGGTGGAACACTCTGTTTATGGAAAATTCACTGAGCTGCTACTGGCCGCGGTCAGGAAACTGAAAGTCGGAGATCCGCTCGACGAGGCGAGCGACCTGGGGCCGCTGATCCGCGAAAGCGATGCCATCCGCGCTGCCGAGTGGGTGCAGGAGGCGGTTCGCGGTGGGGCGCGCCTGCTCTGCGGCGGCAACCGCAAAGGCTCGCTGTTCGATCCCACCGTGCTTACCGGCACGAAGCCCAACATGAAGGTGAATTGTCAGGAAATTTTTGCGCCGGTTGTCACCGTCGAGCCCTACAATGATTTCGCCTCCGCGCTGAAGCAGATCAATAGCTCCACGTATGGATTGCAGGCTGGTCTCTTTACGCGCGACGCCAAACTCATTTTTCAGGCTTACGACGAACTTGAGGTTGGCGGCTTGATTGCCGGCGACGTCCCCACGTTTCGCATCGATCACATGCCCTACGGCGGAGTTAAGGATTCAGGACTCGGACGTGAGGGCTTACGCGATGCGATTCACGAGATGACAGAACCCAAGCTGCTGGTCATGAATCTGCGCTGAGTTTTCTTTGTCCGAGGAATTCTCCCGAACGCCGCGGAATTCACAAAAGAACATCACAAAAGAAGCAACGATGCTCTCTGGTCTTCTCCGTATTTAATTTACAAAAACAGAGGCAAAGAAAAGCTGCGCGACCTCTTCCATTTCGCCAATCAACTGTTATACTCACATGTTTTGGTGACGTTCGTCACGATAGCGCGTGACGTAAATCATGTGAATGCGGTCAGCCGGGAAGGGCGAAAGTCCGACCCGAAATTTTAAAGACTTCACATTCAATGCAGATCTTTCCACGCAGCAGCAATGCCATCGCCCGGGCCTCTCTGGTGCTCGTGGTTCTCGCCGTGGGCGGACTGTTCTGGGTTTTGATGCAACTGGAGCGCACTCCATACATCACCAATGCCGGCGTCCGCAAGGCGCAGCCCGTACCGTTCAGCCACCAGCACCACGTAACCGGACTGGGCATCGACTGTCGCTACTGTCACACCTCGGTGGAGCAATCGAGCTTTGCGGGTATTCCACCCACCAAGACCTGCATCAACTGCCATCAGCAGATTTGGACCAACGCGGCGTATCTGGAGCCCGTCCGCGAAAGTTTTCGCACCGGCCGCTCGCTGGAATGGACGCGCGTCAACCAGTTACCAGACTTCGTATATTTCAATCACAGTATCCACATTAACAAGGGTGTGGGCTGCAACACCTGCCACGGCCCGGTAGACCAGATGCCGCTGATGTATCAATTCGCGTCGCTGCAGATGGAATTCTGCCTCGACTGCCACCGCAATACTGAAAAATATCTGCGTCCGCGTGAGCAGGTGTTCAATATGCGCTATGAACCCCCGGCGGACGACCCGATGGGCAAGAACGAGGTCTCTTTTAACGGCAAGGACTATGACAACCAGACAGAACTCGGAACTGCGCTCAAGGCAGCGTACAAAGTGCGGTCGGTCAAAGACATTACCAGTTGCAATACCTGCCATCGGTAAAGGGGCATAATGGACACCCAGCCCCGGAGGCGCGGCCAAGCTTAGCCCAGCGCCTTTAGCGCTGGGGAGAAGCGAAAGAAATGATTCAAGTCCCGGAGGGACGATCGAGTTCCAGCGAGAGTTGCTGCAGAGTTGAGAGCTGAAAAATCGACGATGAACATCGACGAGCACAAAACAAAACCGACCGGAACCAAGAGCGACGTCTGTCCGACCAAGCGCAAGCAGCTTGATCTGACGACGATCCGGGAGCAGATTGAGGACACGACTGGCCCTGAGTACTGGCGCAGCCTGGAAGAACTGGCGGGCAGCGAAGAATTTCAGGAGATGCTCCACCGCGAGTTCCCCAAGGGCGCGTCCGAGTGGCTCGACGACTTTTCGCGGCGCGGCTTCCTCAAAACCATGGGAGCGTCGCTGGCGCTGGCCGGGTTGACCGGTTGCACCCGCATGCCGAATACCGAGATCGTCCCCTATGTGAGGCAGCCGGAAAATGTCATTCCCGGCCGGCCTATGTTTTACGCGACCGCGTTCACGCTCGGTGGTTACGCAGCGCCAATCCTGGTTGAAAGCCACATGTTCCGTCCGACGAAAGTGGAGGGCAATCCGCAGCATCCGGCGAGTCTCGGCGGGACTGACATTTACGCGCAGGCCTCCCTCCTCGATCTTTACGATCCCGACCGGGCGCAGAACATCACCTACATAGGCGATGTCCGTTCGTGGAATGCATTCATGGACGCCCTTCGCGGCCCCATGAGCGCGGAGAAGAGCATGGCGGGTGGCGGGGTCCGCATTTTGACGCAGACCGTTTCCTCGCCCACGCTGGCCGCGCAGATTCGCGATTACCTCGACGCGAATCCGCAGGCGAAATGGCACGTCTATGAACCGATCAGCCGCGACAACGCGGTCGAAGGCGCGAAGTTGGCGCTCGGGGAACCGGTCGAGACGCGCTATGACTTGTCGAAGGCCGACGTTATCGTTTCGCTCGACGCCGACTTCCTCTACGCCGGATTCCCAGGCTCGGCGCGTTACACGCGTGATTTCGCGGTGCGCCGCAATCCCGACGCGAACATGAACCGGCTGTACGTTATCGAGAGCACGCCGAGTTCGACGGGAATGAAGGCGGATCATCGGCTGCCGTTGCGGCCGACGGACATTGAAACATTCGCTCGCGCGCTGGCGAGCGCAGTCGGCGTAAATGCCGGGGGCAGCATAAGTGGCGAGGAGCAGAAGTTTGTCTCCGCGTTGGCGAAAGACCTGCAAGCTCACAAAGGTTCCAGCGTGGTCATCGCCGGCGATTATCAGCCGCCCGTCATTCATGCCCTTGCCCACGCCCTCAATCAGACGCTCGGCAACGTCGGCCAGACGGTCGTCCACACCGAGACGGTCGATGCCAATCCAGTCAACCGCAATGAATCCCTGCATGCGCTCGTTGAAGACATG
>Ga0182024_10009770_pt1 | contig 19742 bp, 9 predicted proteins | sample P32metaG_FD_120480 | JGI IMG/M metagenome (GOLD analysis project Ga0182024, IMG submission 120480) | Permafrost microbial communities from Stordalen Mire, Sweden - P3-2 metaG (Illumina Assembly) | ecosystem: Environmental > Terrestrial > Soil > Wetlands > Permafrost | place: Sweden: Stordalen... | reverse complement strand
TCGGCTCTATCCCCGGCGGGTTGATCGGTTCGCATTTAGCCACGCGGGTCCCCATGCTATGGTTACGGCGACTCCTCTGCGCCTTGTTGTTGATCACCGGAGCCCGCATGTTGTGGGCTTAATGGCGACCAAGCTGGTTCGGCGTTTCCGAGATGAACTCGTGGCATGAGAGTCGCATGCGTGGGCGTTTGAGGCTGGCTGCAGAAGGCAGAATAAAAACCACTCTTATGAGACAATGAGCATCGAAGTTTGGCCTTAGAGCACGACCAGATCGGTCACTACCAAGCCCTTTCCACGGATTTGAAGAGATGAGTCGAGCGGCATTCCCAGCGTCGTTTTCGCAGCAGAGATTATGGTTTCTCGACCAGTTTGATCCCGGCACCGCAGCTTACAACATACCTCGCATCTTCCGGATCATCGGTCCACTCCATGTCGATGCCCTGACCCGGGCTTTCCATGCCGTCGTACAACGGCATGCCGTGCTGCGTACGGTCTTTGACTCTGTCGAGGGCGAGGCTAGACAGGTAGTGCTATCCGACTTAGAGGTCAAGGTTCCCCTCATTGATCTAACCGAGGCTCCAGAGGGAGAGCGCGAATCCAAGGCACTTCGCATTGCGATCCAGGAAGGCAAGAAACCATTTGACCTATGTGAAGGGCCACTGCTGCGCGCAAGTCTGATTCGCCTGGCTCCGGAAACGTGGATGCTGGTTCTGGTCATGCACCATATCGTCACCGACGGTTGGTCGATTTCCCGTCTTTTCCGCGATTTGACGACGTACTATGCGGCATTCCTGGAAAATACGGAGCCAGAGCTTCCCGAACTTCCGATTCAGTACACGGAGTATGCGCAGTGGCAGCACGAGTATATGAGCGGAGAGCTGCTCAGAAAGGAAATCGAACACTGGAAGAATACGCTAGCCGGAGCGCAAACCCTGCTGGGCCTTACGACTGACCATCCGCGTCCGGCTATGCAGACGTGGAACGGCGCCAGCCAGCAAATTACCCTGGACGCCGCCACTCTGGCCAAGCTGAAATCGTTGGCGCAGAAGGAGAGTTCCACGCTTTTCATGGTGTCGATGGCCTTATTTCAGGCCTTGCTCTGGCGCTACAGTCATCAGGAAAGCATTCTGGTCGGGACGCCGATTGCGGCGCGAAACCATGTCGAAGTTGAAGAGATGGTGGGGTTATTCGTGAACACTCTCGTCTTCCGCACGGATTTCACCAGCGACCTGAGCTTTCGCGATGTGATTCGCCGAGTGCGCTCGTTTGCCCTGGAAGCGTACATGCATCAGGATGTGCCCTTCGAGAAACTGGTCGAGGAATTGGTTCCGCAGCGTTCGCTCGATACGCCTCCGCTATTCCAGGTGATGTTCATCTTCCAGAACATTCCCAAGCAAGTCTTCAAGATTCCCGGACTCAGTATCAAGGAGATGAATTTTGAGACCGGCATCGCCAAGTTCGATCTGTCTGCCGAACTGTGGGAGGACACTGAGTTTCATTGCCAGTTCGAATACAACACCGATCTTTTCGAGCACTCCACGATGCGGCGAATGCTCGGACACTTCGAAAGGCTGATTCAAGCTGCGCTCGAAAATCCCGATCTTCCTTTTGCCCAACTCCCGATGGTGAGCCCCGAGGAGCGCGAGCAGTTGCTGGTGGAGTGGAATCGGACGGCAACGGACTATTCGCGAGAACACCCACAACCGTGTGTTCACGAGCTGTTCGAACGGCGAGCTGAGCGTTCGCCTGACGCCGTAGCGGTGGTTGCGGGACACCTGGAAATGACTTACCGGGAACTGAACCAGCGCGCCAATCAACTGGCATGGTACCTGCTGAAGCGAGGCGTAGGACCTGAGATCCCCGTCGGTCTGTCCATCGATCGGGGGTCCGGGATGGTGATCGCTCTGCTGGGCATTCTCAAAGCCGGAGGAGCCTATGTGCCGTTGGATCCGAGGTTACCCGACGACCGGCTGAGCTTCATGCTGTCTGATGCCCAGCCGCGTTTCGTGCTCACAGAACAGAAGCTGCAGCGCGGTGTTTTCGGGGCAGACCCGATTCTTCTGGATTCGGATTGGGAATTCATCGCTCAAGAGAGTAAACAGAATCCCGACAAAAAGCTCAGCCCGCAGACACTGGCCTACGTGATGTACACCTCCGGCTCAACCGGAAAACCAAAGGGAGTGCCGATCGAGCACGGGAGCATCGTCAACCTGCTCCGCTCCATGCAGAACGAACCCGGTCTGAACCGTGACGACGTGTTACTGGCGGTGACGACCCTCTCGTTCGATATCGCCGGCCTGGAGATATATCTCCCCCTGATCTCGGGAGCGCGTCTGGTGATTGCGAGCTCCGAAGATGTGGTCGACGGGAACCGGCTCCGGGATTTATTGAATGAGAGCCGGGTTACGTGTGTGCAGGCAACTGCCGCCACCTGGCGGTTGCTGCTGGCAGCCGGCTGGCAGGGTTCCCCAGATCTCAAGATTCTTTGTGGTGGTGAGGCCCTAGCTCCGGAACTTGCTAAAGAACTAAACGTCCGTGCCAATTCCGTGTGGAATGTCTATGGCCCGACCGAGACTACGATCTGGTCTACCGTGTATCGCGTGACTGGGCGGGAGGAGAGCACAATCCCTATCGGCCGCCCGATCGCGAATACCTCGATCTACATATTGGATTCCCATCACAACCCCGTGCCGGTAAATATCGCTGGAGAGATCTATATCGGCGGCGACGGCCTTGCGCGCGGGTATCTGAACCGTCCGGAGCTAACGGCGGAGCGGTTCGTTGCCCACCCGCTCCTCCCGAACCAATCTCCCCGGCTGTATCGTACGGGCGACTTGGGGCGCTTCCGTGCCAACGGCGAGATTGAGTATCTGGGCCGCGTAGACAACCAAGTCAAGCTGCGAGGCTTGCGCATTGAGCTGGGAGAAATAGAATCGGTGTTGGCTTCGCACGCGACCCTGCGGGAAGCCGTCGTGATCGTGACGGGCGAGGCCGAACAGCAGAGGTTATCGGCATATGTCGTGACCGACGGAATGGCGGCGCCTGCCGCCGGCGAACTCCGCCGCTATCTGCGCACGAAGCTACCAGAGCACATGGTGCCGGCCGGCTACTGGCGCGTAGAAAGATTGCCGCTACTGCCCAGTGGCAAGATAAACCGCGCGGCGCTGCCTGCCTCGCTAGCCATTGCGCTGCGCGAAGAAGCCGAGTTGGTTGATCCGCGGAATGAGACAGAAACGAAGCTGGCGGAAATCTGGAAGGAGCTGTTGCAAGTTGAACAAGCGGGCATCGAGCAAAACTTTTTCGAGCTGGGCGGGCATTCGCTGCTGGCACTGCAGCTAACGGCGCGGATCCGGCGGACGTTTGACGTGGAATTGCCGGTACGGACTGTGTTCGAGGCACCGACCATTGCGGCATTGGCATTGGAACTGGAAAAGGCGCAAGCGACGGGACTGAAAGCGCGCACTCCCATCTTCCCGCGTCGCCGCCCCGCCGTCGCCGCGGATGCGACCCAAGAGGCGCTACTCAACGAGCTACGAAAGCTTTCGGTAGAAGAAGCCAGGGAGTTTATCGAAAACGCTGTTGGGCGAAAAGCGCAACCCTGAGTTTGGATGGCCCCCATGACAGGGAGAGAGAGAGAGAGAGAGAAAGATAGTGGCGTCGGCTGGCCTTTGCGGCCAGTCAGACAGCTAGAACTCGGAACCGCCGCCTGGCGGTTGTGGTAAAGATTCCTCGTGCGCCCTGATGCCGGACCACTAGGTCGGCTCGACCCCTACGACACGCTCATGAAAGCGCCGATGTGTCGCCCACCATGTACTTCTGCGTAGCGCCCATGTACTAACGTGACTTTTCTTTTTCTCACTCCTGCGCAAAAATCTGAAAATCCAAGCAGATTCTTTGGGTTGATTCGCCTTTAGCAGTATCCCAGAAGTTCGCCTGAATAGAGTGGTTTGCCCTGCAACCCTAAAACTTAGTCCTTTAGGAGAGATCCGTGGTCTCATTTTCTATTTCTGCTGAAAAACTGAAACGACTGGCAATTTTGGGGTTAGCCGCTCTTATCCCCGTCGCTTTTACCGCATGCGGAACGCCAGGATCCGCGATGGGAACGCCTGCTAAGGCAGCGCCGGTGCCATTACCTGGATCGACAACGACTGGATCCACGACGGCTGGATCGACGACGACTGGATCCACAACGACTGGATCCACAACGACTGGATCCACAACGACTGGATCCACAACGACTGGATCCACAACGACTGGATCCACGACCGCTGGATCGACAACGGCTGGATCGACAACGGCTGGATCGACAACGGCTGGATCGACAACGGCTGGATCGACGACGGCTGGATCGACAACGGCTGGATCGACAACGACTGGATCGACGACGGCTGGATCGACGACGGCTGGATCCACAACTACCGGGTCCACAACTACGGGATCGACGACTGCGGGGTCCACAACGACCGAACCGACAGCGACTGCGGCCACAGCGCCTGCAGTGCTGGTCCTCCTTTTCAACGGCACAGGTACGACTGCAAGTGATGTTTCAGCGGTCGAAACGATCCTTTCGACGAAGGGCCTGAAATATTCCACCGCGAATTCGGCGCAGCTCGATGCCATGACTGAGACGCAGTTGAAGACCTACAAACTTCTGATTGTGCCAGGCGGCAACTCGATCACGATTGGTGACAACCTGAAGGCAAGCGCAACGGCCAACGTTCACAATGCGATCGTTACCGGCGGGTTGCACTATCTGGGGATTTGTGCCGGTGGATTCTTTGGCGGCTATTCCATCTATAACGGCCTGAATCTCACCTCCGGGGTCTGGTTCAACGTCTACGCGGATGAAGGCAAAGGCATTGGGCAGGAGGCAGTCGAGATTTCCACTCCAAGCTCCGGCACTATGGATCAGTACTGGCAGGACGGTCCGCAGTTTACCGGCTGGGGCAGCATTGTGGCCAAGTATCCGGACGGCACCCCGGCAATCGTAGAAGGCAAGTCTGGGGCGGGATGGGTGATCCTCTCGGGCGTGCATCCCGAGGCCCCGGCTGACTGGCGATATGGGATGAGTTTCAGCACTTCATCGGCCACGGATAATGCGTACGCCGGAACACTGGTCGAGGCGGCTCTAAATGGTACCTCGTTGCCCCACTACTGAGTTTGGTAGCGCCACCGGGGGCAGCACATGACAGACACCAAAGAGCCGGAAGATGACTTCCGGCTCTTTTTCTTTCCCCAGTTCTTTCCCCAGAAACCGCTTTCTGGCCGCTCGACGATGGCTAGAGGCGGACGTTTTCCTCGGGCGAGATTCCCGCTAATTTCCATGAGTTTTCGATGTAAAAGTCGCCTGAAACCGGCTTCCCCGGCCCGACGTTCAGGGTTGCGCAGCGCTGCCGCGCATCGATCTCCTGCCCGTTCGACTCGATCGAAAGGTCGACGCGATAAAGCCCGGGCACAACCGGAAGCACGGGGCACTGGAATTCGACGGCGCCCTCGCCCGGTTCCAGGTGAACGCCTCCCTGCAAAGAGTCGGTCGTGAGCTGAGCGCATAAATAGCCGCTGGGCCAGTAGAGAGAGACGCGAAACACCACCCCGGGAAGGGCCTGCCCTATGCGGTAGCCGAGGCGAGCCACCATGGGATGTCCGGTGCGAACGCCGGCGGAATGGCCGGGCGTCAAAAAGGAAATGCTGGTACATTGCGCTGCTGATTGCAGTTCGGCGAGTCCGGCCGAGTCGGGATCGGCGGCAAAAGTCATCTGCTGATATTGGTCGATCACCTGTCGAGGCGGCCCTTCGGCAACCAGGCGGCCATGATGCAGCAGGAGCGCGCGATCGCAGAGACGATACACAGAAGCCAGGTCGTGCGAAATGAATACGATGGTGCGTCCGGCGCGTCGCAGTTCAGCGATGCGATCCAGGCATTTGTTCTGAAACGCGAAATCTCCGACGGCCAGAACTTCATCGAGCAGGAGAATGTCAGGATCGAGGTGGGCGGCGATGGAGAACCCCAGGCGCACGTACATTCCGGAGGAGTACCGCTTTACCGGCACATCGATGTACTGATCCACGCCCGCGAAGTCGATGATGCTGTCGAGTTTCCGGCGTATCTCGGAACTCCGCATGCCGAGCATGGCGCCGTGCAAATCGATGTTCTCGCGTCCCGTAAGCTCGGGATGAAATCCGGAACCCACCTCCACCAACGCCGCCAGCCGTCCGCGAATCGTGATCTCACCGCGGGTGGGAGTGGTGATGCTGGAAAGAATCCTGAGCATGGTGGTCTTGCCGGCGCCATTGTGTCCCACAATGCCGAGAGCTTCCCCCTGTTCCACTTGAAAACTGACATCGCGAAGCGCCCACATCGGAGTCGATCGCCGGCTGACCGGAACCGAATACCAGCGTTTCGGCGAATTGCCGGAGGTTCCGAGTTTGTACTGCTTCGAGACTCCATCTACCTTGATGTCGATCATGGTTCAAATAACGTCCGCCATCGTGGCCTCGGAAGACTTGAAGTAAGCATAGGCGATGGCAAGAGCTGCCAATGCGATTACTGCGGAGAGGGCGAGGCTGGCTGCGTCCGGCTTGTCGCCGCGGAGTAATACCGTACGGAAGTTTTCAATCAGGCCCGAGACCGGGTCGAGCAAATAAAGTTTTCGAAAGCGCACCGGCACCGATTGAAGTGAATAGACGACGGGAATGGTAAACATCCAGACTTGCAGCAACAGCGGCAGGGCCAAGCCGATATCGCGGAAGCGAACGTGAATTGCCGAGAACAACAGGGCGACGGCGGCCGCAAAGCCGGCCAGCACAATCACGATCGGAATCGCAAACAGCGCGTTCCAGGTCGGCGAGACGCGGTAGTAAATCATGAACGCGGCAAGGATCAGGCATCCCATGAGAAAGTCAGCGCAGCCGGCGGCGAGATAGGACAGCGGAATGATCTCGCGCGGAAAATACATTTTGGTGAGCAGATTGGGATACAAGACCAGGCCGTGGACGGCGTTTGAAATCGAACTGGAAAAGAAAATCCACGGCAGCAGCGCACACAAGACGAACAGAGGATAAGGAATGCCTCCCGTGGCCACCGTGGTGACGCGGGTAAATACGATGGTGTAGATGATCATCAAAGCGAGAGGCTGAAAGATGGCCCAAAGCCAGCCCAGAATGGATTGCTTATAGCGAACTTTGAGGCGGAATCGGCTGAGGACCCAGAGCAGGTCGGAAAAGCGAGCGAGATTGTGGAGACCGTTGAAGATTGTGGCCAGGGAAAATGCGGGCGGGCGAATGACTCTAATGGGACGGTCGTGATCGCGAAGCATTGCCGCCGCCAGCCGCGCCTCGCGAGAGCGGACCACCGATGAATCCGCCGCCGCCGCGAGGCGCTCGGTGCTCCCTGGTTCTCCTTTATTCAATGTGCTTCCAAGGTTTTCGACATGGATTGCATCGAATAGATGTTCTGCTCGGGCGGCGCCTGCGGTTGCTGGGTTTCGAGATCTCCGATTTCCTGCAGCTTGTTGGCGAGGAGTTGGCCGACGATGCCAACCTGGGGTTGCCGTAAGAACTCTTCGTGCCCGCAATTTAGTTCGCAGATCTCGACACCACCGCTGGAACGGTTTCCCCAGCCCATTTTGCGGTCGCGCACGTAGTAGTAAGGCTGCCGCGCCCGCTTGAACAGCAGGACTGGAGCCTGAAAGCGGGGCTCCAGGAAGTCTCCGCCGGGCCAATAGGCTCGACCCCACCGGGTGCTCACAGAGTCTGCCTGCTTCCCATTGCTGAGCAACAGGCGCTGGCCAAATCTTTTCATAACCGCAATCTTTTCCGGCAGCAAAAGCCTGCGGAAGAACTGAAATCTCTGGCGGTAATAGTCGATCGCCCACAGGGAGCGGATCTGAGAGTTCTCCAGCACCCAAGTGTCGAAGATTGCGAAGAAGCCGACCTCCTCGCGTTGGGCTTCCAGTTGGAGAATCACCTCCTGCGCGATAAGAGCCCCTTCGCACATTCCCCCAAGACAATAGGGCCCGTGCGGCTGTACCGACCGCATCGCAGCGATGTATTCCTGAGCGAGAGTCTGTAACTCTTGCTTGGTAAATGGGCGGTCCAGTACCGCCGGTCCCGAGGCTTGCACCTTGTACAGGGAGTGATCTCGGCCCAGGTGCCGAGCCAGCAACGCCCAGCCAAAAGTGTCGACGACCGGCGCCGCAATGGCAAAGAAAGGAATTCGGTCATCGCCCTCCTGCAGTTTCAGCAGAACCGGATCCGGTTGAGGGACTTTATCCTCGCGCATCAGCGGGGCGAAAGCTTCAATCGTGGTCGCGCGGAAGATCGCCGACACGGGAATCTGCTTGCCCGTGATCTCGTGAATGTGGGCAACCAGCCGGGCGGCCATCAGGGAGTGCCCACCGACATCGAAGAAGCTATCGCGAATCCCCACTTCCGGAATGCCCACAACATGCTTCCAGATTTCGACCAGCAGTTTCTGCTCAGGGTCGACGGGGTCAAGCCGGCGTGCAGAGGCCTTAGAAGTTGAACCAGCCGGAGCCTTCGTACTTTTGTTTTCTTTAGCGGGGCGTTCTGCGGAAGCGAGGTCGAGAAGGTCCGCAGTGGCTGGCATGCTGGGCACCGGCAATGCCAGGATGCGCGCCTCAGGAGTTGCGACAATGCCATCGAGGAGGGATGTGTAATCGCTCAACATGCGCCGGATGCGTTCCTGGTTAAACAGGTTCGTGTTGTATTCGATCTGCGCCCACCACTGCTGGTCAATATCCTCGATGAGCGTCAGGTTGAGATCGAAGATGGAAGTTTCCGCGCTCACGATATAGGGAAATGCCGTCAAATCGCCGAACGCGTGGGATCGTACGGCGGCCTTGAGGGTGGCGAACATCACCTGAAAGATCGGGTTGAAAGCGAGATTACGTTCAGGCTGAAGGACCTCGACTATTTTTTCAAACGGAACGTCGGCATTCGAGAATGCGCCGAGAATGGTCTCTTTCACCTGGGCTACCACGTCCGCGAAATGCGGATTGCCGGAGAGATCATCGCGCAACACCAGCGTATTAACGAAGAAGCCGATCAGTCCCTCAGTTTCTACTTGATTCCGGCCAGCGACCGGAATCCCTAAAACCACGTCGGGTTGCTTGACGTAGCGGTGAAGCAGGACTTTGAAGGCGGCCAACTGCACCATAAAGGGCGTCGCCTCGAAACGAATTGCGGCCTTCTTAATTCCGTCAATGATGTCGCTGGAGAGGGGTGAAGATTGAACGGCGCCTTCGAAGGTTTGCTCCGGAGGCCGAGGAGCATCCGTGGGCAGATCGAGGAGAGCAGGAGCTCCTTCAAGCTTGTTTTTCCAATAAGACACCTGCTGCTGGACTCGATCGGTCTGAAACCACTCCAGCTGCCACTCGGCGAAGTCGCCATAGCGAATGGGTAGAGGAGGCAGCGAAGGCGATTGCCCGCGAGAAAATGCGCAGTAGAGCGACTCCAGTTCGCGGGCGAAGATCTCCACCGACCAGGCATCGGTAACAATGTGATGCATGGTGCAGATAAAAACGTGATCGAGCGGAGTAACCCGGAACAGGTGCACTCGAAACAGAGGGGCCTTGCTCAATTCGAAAGGTTGGCCAACTTCGCGGCCGGCCAACTGGTAGGCCTCTGCCGTCGGATCCGCGGCACTGGTTAAATCGGTGATGGCGATTCGGACATTGCAGAGATTCTCACTCTCCACAACCTGCTGAAGTGTATCCCGCTCCAGCCGGAAAGACGTGCGCAAGCTGTCGTGCCGGTTCGCCAACTCGCGAATGCTGGATTGAAGAGCGGCGAGATCGAGCGCACCTCTCAGCCATAATCCCAGATGGACGTTGTACGCACTGCTTCCTTGCAGTTGTTGTAGAAACCACAAACGCTGCTGCGCCAGGGATGCGGAGTAAATCGTAGGACTTGCCTGGGCAAGCAAATCGGCAAGGCGGCTCTTATCTTGCGCCTCAGTCCCGAGAGGTTGGCTTCCGTAAAGCATGCTGGTTACTTCCATTCCCACCCGAAGGCTGCCGTTCCCATATGGAAAAAGCCGCCTCGAGCAGACGAGCAAGTGCAAAGCCTTGACTGGGGGCAATATACAGCGATCTTGGCGCGAGATAAGACAAGCCGGGTGCGAGCAGCGCGGACCCTTGGGACAGCCGACGATAGTGACATCTGTAATCCTGAACCACGCCCACTTCTCGAAGGGGGAAGGAAACCGTCTGGCCCTAGGCCAGAACTCAGGGGGACTCGGCCAGAAGAGCCACCTGAGGCGAAATTTCGCCCAATTATATACTTGAACCTAACCGGCGGATAGGACAATATAAGCGAGTCCATTCGCGCCCGATCCAGCTCCCACAGCGGACGCATATAAGATGGCAAAAGCGGGAAAAAGCGGAATACAGTGAAATACCTATATTCCTCCAGTCACTGGTTAGAGCATATTCTTTACGCTACTGATCTCTGGCCTTCCCCCAGTTGAGTAGAATTTTTAGTTGACCGTGGAAATACCGGGGAACAGCATGTTAGCCAGAATCTGGAACCAAGATCAGAATGGCAAAAGATCAAACAATGTGCTGAGAGGTGAGTCGGTGGCGCATTGAAACGGCTGTTTGCCACAAGATCCAGGTGCCCCTGGTTGACATCAAGCAGCCCTGTCAATGTTTTCCCCTTCCGATACACCAACCCTCTCTAAGGAACGAACAAGATGAGCCAATCCGTGTTCCCAGCCTCGTTCGCGCAGCAGAGATTGTGGTTTCTGGATCAACTTGACCCGGGGACGGCCGCGTATAACCTTCCTCGCGCCTTTCGCATCCTGGGTCCGCTGGAAGTTGATAACTTGACTCGGGCCTTCCAGATAGTCATCGAGCGGCACGCGGCATTGCGGACTGTCTTTGATTCCATGGAAGGCGAAGGCAGGCAAATTGTTTTGTCCGAAGTCGAAGCAGAGATCCCGATTGTGGAGCTGGGTGAATTTCCGCAGAGTGAGCGCGAGACTGAGGCCCTGCGCATTGCCGCAGAGGAAGGGACGAAGCCGTTTGATCTAAGGGAAGGACCGTTGATCCGCCCGGTTCTCGTCCGACTGGAGCCGGAGAGACATTTCCTCGTCCTGACGATGCATCACATTATTGCGGATGGTTGGTCGATCGCGTTGCTTTTCCGCGAAGTGACGAAAACCTACGCGGCCCTGACCAAGGGCGAAGCGCCGGACCTTCCAGACCTTCCCTTGCAGTACACCGAATACGCGCAGTGGCAACGGGAGTACATGAGCGGCCATGTGCTCGCCGGGGAAATTGAATTTTGGAAGCGCAAGCTGGCCGGAGCGCAACCGCTGTTGGAGTTGCCGATCGACCGTCCGCGCCCGGCCACAGCCAGTTGGCACGGAGCGACCGAACATTTGGACGTATCGGTTGCCACTTTGACGAAACTCAAGGCACTGGCCCAGGCTGAGAGTTCGACTCTGTTCATGGTTGCGATGGCGGCGTTTCAGTCCTTGCTTTGGCGCTACACCAACCAGGAAAGCATCCTGATCGGAACGCCTATCGCCGGACGGAACGACGTCGAACTGGAAAACATGATCGGCCTGTTCGTGAACACCTTAATTTTCCGAGGGGATATTTCTCCGAAGCAGACCTTCCGCGATGTAGTTCGCCAGGTGCGTTCCTTCGCGCTGGAGGCGTATGCCCACCAGGATCTTCCCTTCGAGAAACTGGTCGAAGAGTTGGTTCCACAACGATCGCTGGACACTCATCCGCTGTTCCAGGTGTTGTTTACCTTCCAGAATATTCCCCAGCAGGTTTTTAACATTCCTGGACTGACCGTCCATGAGATGCCGTTCGAGGCCGGGATCGCGAAGTTCGATCTTTCGGTGGTGATGTGGGAGGCCGGTGAGTTGCACTGCGAATTCGAATACAACACCGACCTTTTTGAGCCCGACACGATGAAGCGGTTGTTGCAACATTTTGAGCGGATCTTGACCGGGGTGGTAGAAAATCCGGATCTAGCTGTGGCCAAGATTCCGCTGATGAGCACCGAGGAGCGGGAGCAGGTGCTGCTGGAGTGGAACCGGACTGCCATCGATTATCCGAAGGATTTGACTATTCCGAGCGGGTTCGAACGCCAGGTGGAACGCACCCCCGATGCGACCGCGTTGCTGTTTGCGGGCGAGAAATGGAGTTATCGCCAGCTCAACAACGAGGCCAACCGGCTCGCGCACCGGCTTATTGAGAAAGGCGTGGGAGCGGGCTCGCTGGTCGGAGTCTTTGTGGAACGTTCGGCAGAAATGGTGATGGCGTTGCTCGGCGTACTTAAAACCGGGGCGGCCTATGTTCCACTCGATCCCGGCTACCCAGTCGAGCGCTTAAAATTTCTGATCGAAGACGCTTCGCTGTCGAGCGTGGTGACGCAATCCTCAATCCAGGATCGGTTGCCGGAGAAGGTGCGAAACGTAGTGGTTTGCGATGGAGACGGCAATCGTGCGGCCGCACAGTCCGCGAATCCTTCGAGATCGGTTGCCAGCGATCAACGCGCTTACGTGATTTACACCTCGGGCTCCACGGGAACTCCGAAAGGCGTGGAAGGAACGCATCGCGCCTCGCTGAATCGTTTCTCCTGGATGTGGAGAACTTACCCCTTCAAGGCGGGAGAAATTTGCTGCCAGAAAACCAACCTGGGATTCGTCGACTCGATATGGGAAATCTTTGGTCCGTTGCTGGCCGGCGTTCCAAACCTGATTATTCCGCATGAAGCAGCGCGCGATCCCGAGGAGATGTTGCAGCTTCTGGCGCGCGAACACGTGACTCGCATGGTTCTGGTTCCTTCTTTGTTGCGCACCCTTCTCGACCGGGCTCCGAACCTGCAGCGTCGTGTACCGGAGCTGAAACTTTGGACGTGCAGCGGCGAGGTTCTGCCGGTGGATTTGGCAAAGCGCTTTCAGCAGTCCTTTCCGGAAGCAACTTTGCTAAATATCTACGGTTCGTCTGAAGTGGCTGCCGACGTTACTTACCACGAGGTTGCCAAGGGGGAGACGACTTCCACGATCGCGATTGGAAAGCCGATCAGCAATACGCAAATCTACCTGGTGGATGAGTATGGAGAACCAGCACCGCTCGGAATGCGCGGCCAGATTTTTGTCGGCGGCGACAACCTGGCACACGGATATCTGAACCGGCCGGAGTTGACGGCGGAACGTTTTGTCAGCAATTGGCTCGCGCCACATCGGTCGCCGCGGTTGTATCGCACCGGAGACCTGGGTCGCTTCCGCTGGAACGGCGACATCGAATACCTGGGCAGGGTCGATAGCCAGGTGAAGTTGCGCGGGCTGCGCATCGAGTTAGGCGAGATCGAGTCGGTGCTGAGCGCGCACGCGGGAGTGCAGGAAGCGGTGGTGATGGTCAGCGGAGAGGGTGAGCAGCAGAAGTTGGCGGCTTACCTGGTGCCGAACGAGGATACGAAGTCAGCGCCTTCCGCGGGAGAACTGCGGCGTTATCTGCGGACGAAATTGCCGGAACACATGGTGCCGGCGAGTTACTGGCAAGTGGAAGCGCTGCCGCTGTTGCCGAGCGGGAAGGTGAATCGAGGTGCGTTGGCGGGATGCGGCGGGAAGCCGCTGGTGGACCAGGAAGAGCTGGCGGTTCCGCGAAACCAAGTGGAAGAGAAACTGGCGGAGATCTGGCGGGAGTTGCTGGAAGTGGAAAAAGTGGGGATTGAGCAGAACTTTTTCGAATTGGGAGGACATTCGCTGCTGGTGTTGCAGGTGACGGCACGAATCCGCCGGATGTTTGACGTGGAGTTGCCGGTACGGAGCGTGTTTGAAGCTCCGACGATTGCGCGGTTGGCGATGGAAGTCCAAAAGGCGGAAGCCATGGGGCTGAAGGCGCGAACTCCGATTCTGCAGCGCCGTCCGCGGACTGCCAGCGTGAGCCGAGAGGCTTTGCTCGCGCAATTGGACGGTCTGTCTTCCACCGAGTTGCAAAGTTTGTTGCAGAAGGTGACCGACGGAAAGCAGCCGGCTTAGCAGGGATGTGGCAGAACGATTGATGGAGCAAGTCAGCGCAATTTGCACGTTGAGTTAACGACCATTCCTTTTTTAGCGGGCGATTATGTTTGTACATGAACTAGTAGCAACGCAGGCCGAGGCAGCCCCCGATGCGCTTGCCATCGTGGGCGACAAACCGCTCACCTATGGCGAACTGAATGCCCGCGCGAATCAACTCGCGCATCGCTTGGGTTCGCTCGGAGTCCGGAGCGAAGTTCCGGTCGCGCTTTTTCTGGAACGCTCATCCGAGTTGGCCGTTGCCGTCCTGGCCGTGTTGAAGGCCGGAGGGACCTATGTGCCGCTGGATCCGAGTTATCCGCCGAGTCGGATTGCCTTGCTGCTAGAGGATTGTGCCGCGCCGGTGGTCTTGACTCATTCTTCCCTAGCCAAGAAACTTCCTCCGGGAAATTGGCAGACGATGGTATTGGATGGCGAGCCGGCGGACAGTGCTGAAGCAGATTCTGTCGCTCCAAAAAATGCGATTAATCCAGAGGACACGGCGTATGTAGTCTTCACCTCGGGTTCAACAGGCCGACCGAAGGGCGTGCAGATTACGCACGCCAATTTGCTGAACCTGGTGCAGTGGCACCAGCGCGAGTTTCAGATTGCCGCGACGGACCGGGGAACGCTGCAATCGAGTCCCGGCTTTGATGCGGCGGTTTGGGAGTTGTGGCCGTACCTGACAGCTGGGGCCAGCGTCTACGTGGTGGACGAGTCCATTCGCCCAGCGCCCGAACCTCTTCGCGACTGGATCGTCGAAAAGGGCATCACGATTACGTTTCTCCCGACGGCGGTGGCCGAGTGCATGGTGAATCTGTCATGGCCTGCTCAAACCGCTCTCCGAGTCTTATTGACCGGCGCCGATACGCTCCGGCGATTTCCGCGACCCGATCTGCCTTTTGCCTTGGTGAACAACTACGGACCCACGGAATGCACGGTGGTTGCCACGTCCGGAGAAATTCCAGCCCATGGGGAGTCCGAGGGCTCTCCCTCCATTGGACGTCCCATCGACAACGTTGACATCCATATTGTCGACGAGCACTTGACGCCGGTCGCGAACGGCTCTGCTGGAGAATTGCTGATCGGGGGCGCGGGAGTCGGACGAGGATATCTGAATCTTCCCGAACTAACGGCTGAGAAATTCATCGCCGATCCGTTCAGTAAAAGGGCCGGGGCGCGTCTCTACCGCACCGGCGATCGGGCTCGCATGCGAAGCGATGGTCAAATTGAATTTATGGGACGGATGGACGAGCAGATCAAGATCCGCGGCTACCGCATTGAGCCGGGCGAAATCACGGCGGTTCTCAACCGGCATCCCGCAATCCGATCGAGTTATGTCGCGGCTTACTCCAACCATGCGGGAGACAGTAGCCTGGTGGCATATTTGGTCGCGGCATCGCACGGCCGCCCGAACCTGGCCGAGTTGCGCACATTTCTCGGCGAGCATCTTCCCGATTACATGGTGCCATCGACATTTGTAATGCTGGCAGAGCTGCCGATGACCGCGCATGGAAAAGTCGATCGGGCCGCGCTTGCGAAACCGTCAGCGGAGAATCAACTGGACGACGAGCACTTCGAAGCGGCGCGATCGGAAGTTGAGCAATGGCTGGCCGGCTTCTTAGCGGGGCTGCTGAAAGTATCTCGCGTTGGTAGAGACGACAACTTTTTCAATCTGGGTGGGCACTCGTTAATGGGCGCGCAGCTGATTGCGAAAGTGCAGCAAAGATTCGGAGTGGAACTCTCGCTGAGAGGTCTTTTTGATCATCCCACCATTGCGGAAATTTCCTCCGAAATCGAGCGCTTGGTTTATGCGAAGTTGCAGACGATGAGCGACGAAGAAGCGCAACGCCTCCTTGAATCTTCTCCTGGAATGCCCGCATGACCGCGGCCAGCGTGCCTCCGTCGGTGCAGCCAGCCGAAAATCGAGCGCTGAGCCTTTACCAGTTGCTCGATCCGGAAGTGCTGGCGAACCCCTATCCGCTGTATCACAAGCTGCGGAGCCAGGACCCGGTGCATTGGGATCCTTTTCTGCACGCGTGGGTGGTAACCCGCTACTCCGACGTAGTTCATGTACTGCACCACTTCTCCGCAGATCGCACGCCGACGCCTGAGCAATTGAGCGCGCTGAACCTGTCGGCGCTAAATCCAATCGCCGAGGTCATGGTGCGGCAGATGTTATTTCTGGATCCTCCCGATCACACTCGCTTGCGCGCGCTCGCCTCTGCCGCGTTCACGCCGCGCCGGGTGGAACAGTTGCGGTCGCACATCCAGGAAGTAATGAACACTCTGCTGGACGCGGTCGTGTCCAGGGGATCGATGGATGTGATTGCCGACTTCGCGAGTCCGGCCCCGGCGATTGTGACCGCCGAACTGCTGGGAGTGCCGGCCGGCGACCATGCTCAGTTGAAGGAGTGGTCCCAGGATTTTGCCGAGATGTTGGGCAACTTCCAGCACAATCCCGATCGATTTCCGCACGTGTTGAGCAGCGTCGAAAACCTGTGCTCCTATTTCCGTTTGGCCATGAAGGAACAGCAGGTGCACCCGCGCGAAGGATTGGTCCAGGCAATGATGGGAGCGGAGATCGAGGGCGCCCGGTTGACCGAAGAAGAAATCATCGCCAACTTGATTGTAACTATGGTCGGAGGACTGGAAACCACCACGAACTTAATCGGCAACGGCGTACTGACTCTGTTGCGTTATCCCGCCGAGTTGGAGCGCCTGCGCGGGGATTTTTCTCTCATTCCTTCCACGGTGGAGGAGTTGCTCCGCTACGAGAGTCCCAGTCAGCACACCGCGAGATTGGCTCCCACCGACGTAGAACTGGGAGGAAAGATCATTCGAAAGCGTCAAGCAGTGATCGCGGTGATGGGAGCGGGCAACCGCGATCCGGAACGATTTCCTGAACCTGATCGGCTGGATATCACGCGAAAAAACAATCAGCACCTGGCATTCGGTTGGGCCGCACACTTTTGTTTCGGCGCAGCCCTGGCTCGGCTGGAAGGTCAGATCGCCTTCGCTACGATTTTGCGGCGGCTGCCTCAATTGAAGCTGAATGCGCAAGAGCCGCTGATATGGCGTCATAATCTCGGCCTACGGGGATTAACTTCGCTGCCCGTTGCGTTTGCTCCCAGCGATCCGACGCGAAACCTCGGTTTTGCGAATTAAGGACGAGACGAAATGGGCCCTGAATACTCCGACGCGAAACGGAAACTGTTGGAGAAGTATCTTCAGGGTGAGTTCGGACTGCGTCCGGAAGCTCAGCGGATTGGAGCTCGTCCACCGGGGGAGCGAATTCCTCTCTCGCACGCGCAGGAGCAGGTTTGGGTGCATGCGCAACTGGCGCCGGAGCTTCCGCTTTACAACGAACCCGTAACCATTCATTACTCCGGGCGATTGGACGTGAGCGCCCTACAACGCAGCTTCAACGAAATTCTCCGGCGCCATGAAGCTTGGCGCACGAGTTTCGTGGTGGTGGACGGCCAGCCCTTTCAGGAGGTCAAAGACCATCTCTCCATCTCGCTTCCGGTGATCGATCTGCGCAACATTCCGGATGAGCAACGGGAGGCGACCGCAGTAGCAATTGCGACTGCCGATGCCAGAATTCCGATTGACATGGGCCAGACCCCGCTGTTCCGGGTCAGACTGATTCGCCTGCGGGATGAAGAGCACCGCCTGTATCTCACGCTCAGCCACATCATTTTCGATGGCGTGGCCATCTACCGCGTCTTTCTGCCCGAATTGGCCGCGCTTTACAAAGCGTATTCGGCGGGGGAACTTTCTCCCTTGCCTGATCTGGCGATTCAATATCCCGATTACGCGGTTTGGGAACGGAGAACCTTCACACACAAGACGTTGGCGAAAGACATTCAGTACTGGCGCGAAAAGCTGACTGATACATTCCCCGAAACATACCTACCTACGGATCGCCCCCATGAGAGATCGCGGTCGTTTCGCGGGTCGATGTATCCGTTCAAGCTGAACACGCCTCTCAAAACCGCATTCAGGAATCTCTGCCGCAGCGAAGGCGTTTCCTTGTTCCACGTGCTGTTGGCCGGCTTTGCGGCGCTGCTTTACCGCCAGTCAGGCGAGGAGCGCATTCCGATCGGGAGCGTGACGGCCGGCCGCAATCGTCCGGAAACCAGCGCGCTTCTCGGCTATTTTCTGAACACCGTGGTGATGCCCGCGGATCTCTCGGGCGATCCGAGTTTTCGCAGCCTGGTTCAACGCGCTCGAAATTGGACCATCGATGCGCTCGATCACGACCGCGTGCCTTTCGAACATCTCGTGCGCGAACTCAAAGTCGATCGAGTCCCCGGCCGTAATCCATTGTTTCAGGCACTGTTTTCGCTCGAGCCGCCGATGCCGGAGGTTGACCGGGCATGGCGTCTCACGCAGATGGACGTGGATACCGGAGCTTCAAAATATGACCTTTCCCTGGAATTAGATGAGCGCAGCGAAGAAGTGCTGGCTCGCTTCCATTACAACACCGACCTGTTCGACGCTGCCACCATAGTTCGTATGGCGGCCCAGTGGCAAAGACTGCTCAAGGGCGCTGTCGCGGACCCGGACCAGAGGATCTCAGAGTTACCGCTATTGACATCCGATGAGCAACGCCAAATTGTGGTCGACTGGAATAACACCGAAGTTGATGTGCCGGGCGAACAGATCATCCACAAGTACTTTGAAGAACAGGCGGAGAGGTCCCCCGGGGTCCAAGCCGTGGCGTTTGACGGCCAGTCCCTGACGTACGACGAACTTAACTGTCAGGCCAACCAAGTTGCGCGCTATTTAAGAGAGCTGGGAGTCGGTCCGGAGGTTGTGGTCGCGCTCTATTTTGAGCGGTCCATCGAAATGGTAGTCGGAATACTCGGTGTACTGAAGGCCGGTGGCGCATGCCTGCCGCTCGATCCAACCCATCCTGCCGGTCGGCTGGCCTTCATGCTGGCAGAAACGCAGGCGCCGGTTTTGCTTACGCACTCGCGGTTCGAGAGCCAGGCGCCTGGTGGCAAGGCTCAGATAATCTGCATCGATACCTTTACCTCAAGCTCTGAGAAGGTCCACTCGTCGCCACCGTGCGAGGTTAACGCGGACAATACCGCATACGTTATTTATACCTCGGGCTCGACTGGTCAACCCAAAGGCGTTCGGGTTCTGCACCGGGGAATGGTGAATTCGACATTCGCTCGCATCAGGTTTTATCCCCAGGCTGTGAAGAGTTTCTTGCTTCTCTCATCATTCACCTTTGACAGCTCTCTTGCAGGGATTTTCTGGACGCTGAGCGTCGGCGGCACTCTGGTTCTTCCGCCCGATCAGTCTCGATGGGAGTTGGACTCCCTCAGTCGCTTGGTTGAGAAGCACCAGGTGTCTCACCTTCTGTGTGTGCCTTCGTTATACAAAACCCTGATGGAGAGCAGCCCAAGCGAACGCTTGGCGTCGCTGAAGGTTGCGATCGTCGCCGGAGAGTCTTGTCCCGTCACTCTAGTCAAAGATCATTTCAGTCGATTACCGCATGCGGCTCTCTACAACGAGTACGGTCCCACCGAGGCCACTGTGTGGTGCTCCGTTTACCGCTGCGAACCGAGGGACGAATCGAACCGGGTTCCGATCGGACGACCCATCGCGAACACGCAATTGTATGTTCTGGATTCTCACATGCAGGTCGTGCCCGTGGGAGTGCCGGGGGAATTACACGTTGGAG
>Ga0182024_10009769_pt1 | contig 19743 bp, 19 predicted proteins | sample P32metaG_FD_120480 | JGI IMG/M metagenome (GOLD analysis project Ga0182024, IMG submission 120480) | Permafrost microbial communities from Stordalen Mire, Sweden - P3-2 metaG (Illumina Assembly) | ecosystem: Environmental > Terrestrial > Soil > Wetlands > Permafrost | place: Sweden: Stordalen... | reverse complement strand
TCTTTGAAAAAACACAGATTTCATGCGCCTTGCAGCAAACTACTTCCCAATCCGACCCGCACTACCACGCTAACCAGCTTATTTTGTTCGACATCTAACCGGACACTAGTGCCCTGAGGTACGGTTTTTCGAAAGCGTAAACTACCCTTTCGTGGAGCCCACCTAGAGCGATCCCCGTTTTTCTCCCTTGGGGCGGAGCAACTGCGTAGAGCACAGAACAAAGATGGTGAGCAGAGTCACATCAAAAGCTGCCAGCATACTGTCCCTTTCCGCGGCCTACTGCAAAGCAAGGCCGCCGATCATCGCCGCAAGCAGTGCTGTCCTGGGAACGAGGGCATCGAGCAGAATGGATTCGTGTGCAGCATGTGCGCCTTCGCCCACCGCACCCATTCCATCCAGCGTCGGGATTCCCAGGGCCGAGGTAAAATTCCCGTCCGAACCTCCGCCTGTCGCTGCTTCCTGCAAGTGGAAACCCAACCCCGCAGCCATTGTTGCTGCGCGGCGAAACAATGCGGCCGTCCCTGAAGTCCGCTCCATGGGCGGCCGATTCAAGCCGCCCGTGATCTCCAGCCCGCATTGCCGGTCGACAGCCCGCATAGAACGGAAGCGCCGCTCCATGCGCTTTGCATCGATCGCCTTGGCAATCCGGACATCGAACTCCGCCCAAGCCTCGGCCGCCACCACATTGGACCGCGTCCCGCCGCCAATCACCCCGGCATTCACCGTGATCCCCCGAGCCGGGTCCGTAAAGCCGCAGGCGCGCTCGATCTGGCGGCCAAGTTCCAGCACCGCGCTGTGTCCCCGGCTAAAGTCCACCCCGCTGTGCGCCGCCACGCCGTGTACCTGCAGGTGGTAGTTGGCCACTCCCTTTCTTGCCGTCTTGTACGCCCCAGGGATACCCTGCGCGGGCTCCAGGACAAAGACCGCCTCGCATTTCCTCGCCAGCGACTCGGTGGCCGCTCGCGAACACTGGCTCCCGGTCTCCTCGTCGCTGTTGAGCAAAAACCACACCGGCCTGGTCAGCTGCTCGGCCTCCAGCAACATGCGCAGGGCGCCCAGGGCCATCACCACGCCCCCCTTCATGTCCAGCACCCCCGGCCCCCACGCCCGCCCCTGGCGCACCCGGAAAGGCATCTTCTTCAGCGTGCCCAAGGGCCAGACCGTGTCCAGGTGGCCCAGCAGCATCAAAGGTTTGACCGCACCGCGGGCCGGCCCGAAGCGGCCCACCAACAGATCCCCTGCGGTCCGTTGTTTGCTGCGCTGGCTCTTCCCGCCGCTGGCTTTGATCCACTGCTCCACCAACGCTACACAGCGATTCACTCCTGCCCGGTCTTCCGTAGGCGACTCCAGGCCAACCAGCTCGGCCATCATCTTGAGCATTTCGGGCCGCCGTTTTTCCGCCGATCTGGTCACGTCGCGGTAACTTTCCATCAATCTTTCTCCTCTGCCGGTAAACCTAACACCCTTGTGCTACGTCTGATGGCCCGATCAGTTTGTGTCGCTTTTGACACACCAAAACTCTTCTAATCCTAGGTAGTCTATGACTTTGCGACTCATTGCAAGCCAGGAATACTGATTCGTGGACTCAGACCACTTAGAAAAGACCATCGCGTCGGTGATTGAATTCTCAGGAATCGGTCTCCACAGCGGGGCACCGGTAAACATGCGATTGCTGCCTGCTCCCGCTGGATCAGGAATCGTTTTTCGTCGCACCGACCTGGACAACTACGAGATCCCCGCCACCGGCAGGAATGTCGCCAAAGTCAGCTACGCCACCAGCATCATGCGCCAGGGAGTGCTCATCTCCACCACCGAGCATCTTCTTTCCGCGCTCATTGGCATGGGCGTCGACAACGTCATCATCGAACTCGACAATCTGGAGTTACCCATCCTCGACGGCAGCGCCCTGCCCTATGTGGAAGCTTTTGCCCAGGTGGGCATAAGGGGCCAGCGGCGCCGGCGCCAGTATTTACGCATCCTGAAAAGCGTCGAAGTGCGCGAGAACGGCAAGTTCATCGCCGTCTATCCCGGCGAAGGCTACAGCATCACCTACCACATCAATTTCGCTCACCCCATCGGCCGCCAAGCCTTCACTGTCGACTTGGCTGCCGGAGCCTATGGCGCTCAGATCGCCGCCGCCCGCACCTTTGGTTTTCGCGAAGATGAAAAGATGCTGCGCGATATGGGCTTGATCCGGGGTGCGTCCGAGGAGAACGCGATCATTCTCTGCGATGGCAAGGTGCAGAATGGCCCGCTCCGTTTTGACGACGAATTCGTCCGCCACAAAGTCCTTGACCTGATTGGTGACCTCGCCTTGGCTGGACACCGCATCCTTGGCCGGGTCGTGGCCCAGCGAGCCGGACACGCGATGCACACGGCCCTGGTTTCCCGGCTGCTGCGCGATCGGTCTGCCTGGGAGCTGGTGCAACTTCCCGCGCCCCGGCGCAGCATGGTGTCCGTCGCTGCTGCCCGTCTCGCTACCGCTTAGTACTCGTTAATATTCAGCCAGGATAGAGTTTTCAGGAACCGGAGCGATTTCCGCTTCGCGAGACACCCGCACCACATCCCCCACGGCATATTTGAGTTCGTTGATGCCCGCGCCGCTCACCGCGGAGATAGCAAAAAAGGGCAGCTTACGCCGCTTGGCCATCGCGCGCAGCTTCTTGAGCTTCTCCGGATTGGCCACATCCGCCTTCGACGCCACCACCAACATCGGCTTTTCGTCCAGGCCGTGCCCGAAGCTCTTCAACTCCGCCATGATCACGCGGAAGTCCTCCACCGGGTCCGGCCGTCCACTGGCATCCGATACATCTACCAGGTGCACCAACACCCGGGTACGTTCGATATGGCGGAGAAACTGCACCCCCAGGCCGGCTCCCAGGTGCGCGCCTTCGATCAAACCCGGAATATCGGCTACCACATAGCTATCTTCATGCGGCGGCTCTCCCACCGACACCACCCCTAGATTTGGCTCCAGGGTAGTAAAAGGGTAGTCGGCAATCTTGGGTTTGGCGGCGGAGATCCTGGAGATCAGCGTCGACTTGCCGGCGTTGGGAAAGCCCACCAGCCCGACATCGGCCAGCAGCTTCAGCTCCAGTCGGTAAGCCCGTTCTTCGCCCTCTCTGCCCGCCTCGGATTCCCGTGGAGCCTGGTGGGTGGAAGTAGCGAAGTGCTGATTGCCGCGCCCTCCCCGTCCGCCTTTGGCGGCGATGATGCGCTCATCCGGCCGGCCGAAGTCATGCACCAGGGCTCCTGTCTCGTCGTCATAGAGCACGGTGCCCACCGGCACCTTCAAAATCGTATCCACGCCTTCCCGGCCACTGCAGTTGGATCCTTCGCCGTGCCGTCCGCGCTCCGCCTTGTGCTCAGGATTGAAGCGAAAGTGAATCAGCGTATTGTGCCGCTCGCTCGATTCCATGATGACGTCGCCGCCGCGTCCGCCATCCCCACCAGACGGACCGCCCCGCGGAACAAACTTCTCCCGCCGGAAAGCAACGCACCCGTTGCCGCCATCCCCCGCCTTGACGCGAATGCGAGCCTCATCAATGAACATAGCCATACCTTCTAAGTGTAGCCCCTTTAGATCCGTCCCAACCACAACTCCACAGCCCTCAACCTTCAGGCCTGACGGTCTCGAAAACCTTCGATGGAAAGGGACGGGTGCCCCATGTTCGCCCAACCTGCCCCGGCTTGCCGTGGGGCGTACCTGGGACGAAAAAGACAGGGCGAAGCCCCTTCGAACGCTTTTCATTGAAGTCCCAAAAGATGCTTCGGCTAAGCCACCAACACCCGAGGAACCCGGGAGCTGATCGCGCACAACACCTCCCACGGTACCGTCTCGGCAAGATCCGCTAAATCCCAGGCGTCGATCGAATGCTCACCCTGACTCCCCAACAAAACCACTTCATCACCAACACCAACCCCGGGAATCTTCGTAACATCCACCACCGTCTGGTCCATCGAAACCCGCCCCGCAATCGGAGCTTGATGGCCGCGTACCAACACATGTCCACGATTCGAAAGCAACCGGTTGTACCCATCCGCATACCCAACCGGCAACAGCGCAAGCCGCGTCTCTCGCTCAGCAACGAAGGTGCGCCCATAGCCAACCGTCTCCCCGGCCTGCAGCGTGCGCAACGAAGTGATCTGGGTCTTCCACCCAAGCACCGGAGCAAAGCCAGGCTCTTCTTCCCACGACAGCCCATCCACTGTGAGCCGATCGAGGCAGCCATAAAGCGCAAGGCCAGGACGCAGCATCAGCCGCGCTCCCATCCGCCCAGCCATTTCCAACAAAATCTCCCGGTCAGGTCCGGCAACGACGCTCGACGAATTCCCCGCATGCAGCCACTGCGGCTGCAGCCCGCGATCAACCATCAATTTGAGCGCGCTCTCCAGGCCAGCCAACTGGGGATTGGGACGAACAGAAGACAGGATCTCCGGCGCGCTGAAGTGGGTCATCACCCCTTCCAGCCGCAGGCAAGACCCCTCACGAAAACGAGGCAATAGCGCAGGAGCGTCCGCCACCCGCACCCCCTGGCGCGACATCCCGGTATCAACTTCCAGGTGAACCGCAACCGACCCGGAAGACAAGCCCCGCCGAACCGCAGCCTCCTCCAACACATCAACCTGCCAAGGCTCCCAAACCACGGGAGTCAACCCCTGGTCGATCACCGTATCGGCTTCCCCGCGGAAGATGCCGGACATCAACAGAATGCGCGGCTCAGGACAGACCGCGCGCACCGCGACTCCCTCCTCGGTCGAAGTCACCCCCAACCACCTAGCCCCCGCAGCAGCCAACAACGGTGCGCACGCCAACACATCGTGGCCATAGGCGTTGGCCTTAACCACCGGCATCAACTCAGTCTGGGATCCTGCCATGCCGAGCAGCTTTTTATAGTTGGCCAGCAAGCGGTGGCGGGACACTTCAGCCCAAAGCGGTCGGGTCGGCATCTGCTGGCTAGAAATCCCCGGGCCCCTGGCCAAAGGCCATGTTCTCGAAGCGCGTGCAGTCCGCGATATACGCCAGGTGCACCGATCCCGTGGGACCATTGCGCTGCTTGGCGATGATAATCTCCGCCTTGTTCTTGGAGTCGGGATCCTCTTCCCCGTTCTCGTCCTTGTTGTAATAGCTATCCCGATGAATAAACGCCACCACATCGGCATCCTGTTCAATCGACCCGGACTCGCGCAGATCCGACAGCATCGGCTTCTTGTCGCCGCCACGCTGTTCCGAAGCGCGGCTGAGCTGGGAAAGCGCAACCACCGGAACCCGCAGTTCCTTAGCCAGAGCCTTAAGCCCACGCGAAATCGCGGACACCTCCTGGGTACGGTTCTCGTACCGCTTTGCGCCCACGCCAAACGAAGAAGCGCTCATCAACTGCAGGTAGTCAATCACGATCAGGTCCAACCCGCCTTGCTGCCGCTGCAGCCTCCGCGCCTTGGCCCGCATCTCCGAGAGCGCAATCGCCGGGGTATCGTCGATAAAAATCTTCGACTCCGCCAACCGCTCCAAAGCCTCCATCAACTTGCCCCGATCCGCTTTGGGAATAAACCCGGTCTGGATTTTCTGCATGGAGACCAGCGCCTGTGAAGCCAGCATGCGCCGCAACAGCGACTCTTTCGACATTTCCAACGAAAACACGGCCACGATCTTTCCATCGCGCACCGCGGCGTTTTCCGCAATGTTGATCGCCCACGCCGTCTTGCCCATGCTGGGACGGGCGGCAATGATGATCAGGTCAGAGGCCTGCAACCCGCTGGTCATCTTGTCGAATTGGGTGTAATGGGTCGCCAGCCCGGTCACTTCTTTCTGCTGCGCGTATAAATTGTCGATGGTCCCGAAGGAGTCACGAACAATCTCCGGGATGCCGGCAAAACCACGCGTGATCCCGCGCTCAGAAACCTCGAGCAAGCCAGACTCGGCCGCATCCAGCACCACCAGCGCTTCATCGCTTTGGTCCGCCGCCCGGGTGATGGCCGTGCTGCAGATATTGATCAACTGCCGCGACAGCGATTTGTCCTTCACGATGCGGACGTACTCTTCGATACTCGGCCGCCGCGGAAGCCCCTCGGTGAGGGACGCGAGGTAGGCCACTCCACCCACTGCCTCCACCTCTTTGCGGCGCCCTAGCTCTTCCGCCAGGGTCACAATATCAACCGCACGCCGGGCGTCGATCAACTCCGACATGCGGCTGTAAATGCGCCGATGCGAATCGAGCGAGAAGTCTTCCGCGCGCAGCTTTTCCGCTGCCTCGTTATAGGAATGGTTGTCGAGCAGGATCGCGCCCAGAATCGAACGCTCCGCCTCCACGCTGGCGGGCAGGCCGCGGTCCAACGACACATCAGAAAGGGAAGCCATGGGGGAAACTCCAAGCCAAGTGTAGCTGCGGCGAACCCATGCGGGAGCTAACCACCCAGGTGCAAATGTGGACAAACGGTATGATGGAACAAAGATGGGTCGTCGAACAAAATCTCTACTCCTTGCCCTCTGCTTAACCTTGCCGGGAGGGGCCGCCGGGGCACAGCAAACCACCAAGGCAAATGCAAATCCGGCGCCGCCTGCCTTTCGCGAGATGCAGCAGGTCGAAGACCGTTGGGCCACGGCCGTCACCAAGCGCGATCAATATGCGCTCGAACTGGTCCTGGCCCCGCAGTACATCGGCATCTCCGCCAGCGGAGACGTGACCACGCGCAACCAGCAAATCGCCCACCTTTTCGTCAAGAACTCCGGGCCCGATTCTCTGCAACAGAAAGTGATAAGTGTGCGCTACGTGGGCGACGTGTCCATCGTCAATGGCACGTACGTCATGAGTTGGAAAGGGGAGAAAGGCCCAGTTCTGGAGAAGGGCATTTTCTCCCACGTCTTCGAACACGTGCGCGACAACTGGCTCTGCCTGAATTCCCAGCGAACCGTAGTCGCCGAAGAGAACAAAGGGGAAGCATCCAAGGAGAAGCCCAAAGCCAAGCGCAGCGATGCAGAACTTCCCCTCCACGTTCCCCTGGTCTACAAAGGACCAGACAGCACCCCGCCCCCTCAATAGCAAGGTGGCAGCAGCGCGGGTGATCGATCTCGCATGGAAACCCGGTCGTCCCGGTTTTCCTCCCGAACATCCGTGAGCGGCGTCGGTAAGAAGTGAAGGGTGCCCCAGGTCTCGCTTTTGAGACCTGGGATCCCTGCAACCGATCCCCCGTGGAAACCCCACTCTTCCCTTTGTCTTCCTGACAGGCGCACCGCAGTGACAGCCCCTCACCATAGCTGCGCTATAGTTCTCCTGCTATGCGAACCTTGACCTCTCTACTCCTCGCCGTGCTCGCTTCCTCCACCCTCAGCGCACAGAAAATGACCGCCCCCCAACTGATCACCCTGGCCCAATCCCACAGTCCCGCCCTGCAGGACGCGATCAACGCCACCTTCACCCCGCAGGAGCTGAAAGAGGGCACCGCCTGGGTGGGACAAGGTCATGACTTCTTCTTCGCTCTCCAATCCACCACCCCGCCTCAGCTCTCTATCGACCGCGTCCCCGGCCCTCCAATGCAATCCCTCGGCGCCACCGGGCAGTGGTATGCAGTGGCCAGGATAGAAGTCCTGGGTGTGCTCCACTCCTTCGACTACCAGGTCTCGGGAACAAAGATCCCACTCATGATCTGCGTCTTCATCAACCCGGGCGACGTGACAGACGCACCCGGCACCCCGACCTATCACTTTGTCCAGGCCTACGCCGAGCAGTGGCGCCGCACCCTTAAAGACTCTATGCGCAGCACCGAATACGACACCGTCAGTGATCGCTATGGCCGCTTTCTGCGCGACGAGCTACTACCCCAGGTCACGGCCCAATACAACATCCGCAAAGACGCCTACAGCCGCGCCATCACCGGCCTTTCTTCGGGTGGCATCTGCGCATTCAACGCGGCCTGGCAGATGCCCGATCAATTCAGCCGGGTTATCAGCTGGATCGGCAGCTTCACCAGCATCCAGTGGAAAGAAGATCCGGCAATTCCGGATGGGGGTCAGGATTATCCAGAGAAAATCCTGCGCGAGCCGGCACGCAATCTCCGCGTATGGCTACAGGACGGCTCCAACGATCAGGAGAACGATCGCTACGGAAGCTGGCCGCTGGCCAATATCCGCATGGCTAACGCGCTCAAGCTGAAGAACTACGATTTTCATTTCAGCTTTGGCCGGGGAACCCACAATTCCGGGCACGGCGCAGCCGAATTTCCCGCGGAAATGCTCTGGCTCTGGCGCGACTACGACCCGGCCAAGACCAGTCAGACCTATGCCATCGACCCGGCAGAGAAAGCCAAACCGCTCTTCCGCGTAAGCATCACCAGTCGTGATCTGCAATAGGCGGGGCGCGCAGGAACCTCGCTAGTCCTGGTCGGGCGATAGATTAAAATCTGCGGAACGCGCGAGTTTTCCCGAGTCACGGCTCGAGTGCTTTGTATCAGGGTACGGCTTCAGCCGTGCCGTAAATGGTCTATGCGCTTGACGGCTTTAGAGCCTGCGGAAAAACTCGCTTTGTTTGAAGGGTACGGCCTTCAGGCCGTACATAACTACGGTGTAATGAATCCGGCTTTAGCCGCTGAGGGCTGCTACTCTTCTCGAAATCACCCTTTTTCCGCAGCCTGCTTAGCCACTGATGCGCTGAGATCGCCACCGACGATTTGCCCGATCGCACCTGCTCTGGCGATCTTCGCTGGCCCCTGGTTTAGGCCGTAGCCGATTTCGACATCTGAGATTTGATCAGGCCCACGATGACCATGATCACCGCCCCGCCAACACCACCGCCACCGACACTCGACAGTATGGAAGACATATCCAGCCCTCCGGTTGCGGCCGGGGCAACGGCTCCGGTCAACATACTCAACAGCTGACCTCCACCAACACCACCAAGGATCCCGGCAATGGTATTGCCAATAGGACCTAGATTGAACTTCTTCAACAGAGCGCCGGCTATATTTCCACCAACGGCACCGCTGATCAGCTGAATAATAATCGGCATCCAGTTCATCTCGTTTTCTCCTTATATTCCTGCTTATGAAATCGCGGTTGCGCGTAGGGGCCGGAGGGGAAAATGTCGCTTGTAGCTAAGAATTTGGCCGGTGTTCGGGGCCCAAACAGATGGGGAAGGCCATTTATTCATATAAGTGCCACTAATGCAACCCCTATCTCCATGTAATTCGTTGTCTAACATCGCGCTTCGCTGGCGATTGCAAGCGTCTGCGGAAGAACTACCCGCACATCATCAGCGTCCGTGGACCTTGCTGGGCAATGATTTTTTTATTCCATCAATCCTCTGCACCCTTGCTTCGAGAAAAGCGCTTGTACTCCCATTTGCACTCGTCGTAGGATAAGTGGGCTTTAACCCTCTAAAATTCTCGCTTTTAGCTCAACTGGAGTGCATATGAAGAAATTGGTTAGTTCGCTGCTGGCCGCAACCGCGCTGGCTGTAACCGCAATGATCGCTTCACAAGCAGGTGTGGCCCAGGCCCCCGCAGGCGCACCCGCGGGAGCTACCGGGCTTTGTAATGATGGCTCCTACTGGACCGGCGCGACCAAGAGCGGCGCGTGCCGCGGTCACAAGGGTGTGAAGACCTGGTATGCCGCTGGCAGCTCCACACCCGCTGCGGCGGCTGCACCAACAGCCCCCGCTGCCCCTGCTGCCGCCGCCCCTGCTGCCGCCGCCGCGGCGCCGGTAGCAAAAACCAAGACCATGGCATCGACCACTCCGGCAGCCGGCGGCGGACCCGGTATGGTGTGGCTAAACACCTCCACCAAGGTCTACCACTGCTACGGGACCAAGTACTACGGCACCACCAAGGCCGGCGCCTATATGACCGAAGCTGCAGCCAAGGCCAAAGGCGCGCACGCGGATGCGGGCAAGCCCTGCAGCTAAACCTGTACCAGGATTGCGGCTCGAATCTGTAGTAATTCCCTTCGGGGCAGTGGTCTTTTTACCCAGACCCCTGCCCCGAAGCTATTTATCGCCGCATGGTGACAAAGTCTGCCCGGCAGCCGCGGTCCACCCAGATGCCCCGGTTGTCGAATCCCCATGTCTGCCCTTGAACACAAGGGGAACCGCTTCGTTGGTTGGTGAGTTGTACCCCGCGGCTGGTGTTTGCCGGGCAGTAAACGCGCTTGCCGTTGTTCGATGAGCAGGTGATCGTAGCCCCGCCGCCATAACCAGGTCCGCCAGGTCCAGGTCCAGGTCGATAGTTGGTGCCCAGGTAGAAATCTGCCCGGCACCCGCGGTCCACCCAAATTCCCGACCTTGAGTAGCCCCATGTTTGCCCCTGAACGCACGGTGAGCCGCTGCGCTGGTTTGTCATTTGCACCCCGCGGCTGGTATCGACCCGGCACAGATGGCGCCTCCCGTCATCAGAAGCACATGTGACATTCCGGCCGTTCTGCGCAGTAATTCCGCTCTGCGCCCACGCTCTTGACGATCCGGAAGATAAGCTCAGGATCCCCAGTAGCAACATAAGCCATGTTAGGTTCTTCATTCCATCTCTCCTCGAAAGGCTTGGAAGTTCTACCACCCTGCTCACCGTGAAATTGGTTCAACCGATGATAAAGCCGACTGTCGCTATGTGGCATGAATCGATGGAGATATTAGCCAAGGAAAGGATTCGTGGGATGAACATCGGGTTGCTTGTTGGGCAAACTCTCCTGCTGCCCTTGCCTTCCGGATTGAGAATCGCCGCCTTGATGGATCGTTGCTGTCCGAATCCGCCGATCCCCGGCGGAGACTTTAGACAAACTCCAGCTGGTCCCCGACCTTAATCCCGCAATGACTTATTTGTCCGGCCGGTAGCTCGAGGATGCTATGGGTTTTCAGGCTGACGCTGGTAATGCGAAACGGAGCCAATCGAGGCCACAGCTTGAGAACCTGTAGGTTTTTGCTCAGTGCGACCACGTCGATCGAAAACAGCATGCCAAAAGTATGAACGCCGGATGAGGGCCTGATCAGCAGCCCGCATCCGGCGTCCAGCCGCCTCTTGCCCAGCAAGCCTATCAAGCGTCTGAGAGACGTGTCGGCTATGGTTATCCGTGTACCAACCGTGGTGGCCCTCGTTATGTTTCTGAGGTTCATGGTGTAGCAACCGTCACTGTGTCCAAGGCCGGTCACGGCAATGAGGCTATGCTTTGGAGTGCTTTCTACGATAGATCACGAAGGCAAGCACGGCTACCGCCAAAACGCCTGCAATAATTCTAACCAGGGTTGTCGTATCCATAGGATGTTTCCTCCTTTCTCTCAATCTCCCATAACTTTTTGTTGCTCCCGCACAAGATAGTCGCGGCCAAACGCGCTACTGAGACGCCTGTATATTCTTGGCAATACTCAGCATCGCCGGTGCAAGCAGGACAATGAAAATGCATGGGAATATAAACAGGACAAGGGGAAAGAGTATTTTTATCTTGGTCTTCGCGGCCATCTCCTCGGCCCTCTGCCGTCTTTTCAGACGGATCTCGTCACCAAACCTGCTGAGAGCTCTCACAATGGGAGTGCCGAACCGGTCAGCTTGCGTCAACATGCTGACAAACAGCGCGAACTCGGGAATCGCGGTACGCTCTGCCGCGCTCTTCCATGCCTCCAGCCGCGGCTTGCCGGCAAGCTGCTCCAAATTCACTTGCATGAACTCGTAGTGGATGTCAGGGTGGCTGATGCTCAGCTCCTGCCCAACCCGCAGCATCGCCTGGTCCAGGCCCAACCCTGCCTCTACGCAGATAACCAGCAGATCGAGTGCGTCCGGAAGGCTTTTCCTGATTCTTTCATTCCGTTTCTTGATCATCGTTCTCAGCCACATGTCCGGGACCAGGTAGAACACGGCCGCCAGGGACAAAGCGCAGAATATGGTGTTGGTGTGAATCAGGCTTCCGCAGACCAGGCCCAATAGCGGACCGAGGATGCGGCTGGCAGAGTAGGCGTTGAGGCCTCGACTGGTTCTGATGCCCGCACTCAAAAGCCGCTGTTTGGTCTTTTCATCCGCTGCCAGCCCAAACCGGATGCGCAAGTCCCTTGCCATGGAGAGGATCCCCTCTTGCAGGCGTTCTTTGGTGCCTACGTTTCTTTCATCCGGGCGATTGCTCCGCACCATCTGCAGCATCCGCCTGGCGGCAGGCGAAGGCCGCAGGATTACCGGAGCGAGCAGCATCGCAAAAACCAGAAAGACGGTAAGCGTGAGCGCGATGTAATAAACCAGATCCATATCTTGCTAGACCTCGATCCCATTCACAATGCGGCGGATGATCACGCTGCCAACCACCAGCATCCCCAGCCCGAGGTAGATCAGCTTGCGGCCCGCCGGATCGTGAAAGAGGATACCGGAATAGCCAGGATTTACCAGGTTCAGGAGCACCATCATCACCACCGGAAGACCGCTCAGAATCCACCCCGTAAGCCTTCCCTGGGCGGTTTGGATTTGAATCTCACCCTGAATGCGCAGCCGTTCTCGAATGACATGAACCGTGCGATCCAGAATGTCGACCAGGTTGCCGCCGGTGTCCTTCTGTACCATGATCGCGGTCACCAGCACCCGCAGATCGGCAGAGGGGACGCGATCGAGAAGTTGCAACAGCGCATCTCGGATCGACAAGCCGAGGTTCAACTGCTTGAACACCTCACCGAATTCGGAGGCGGCCGGCTCCTGTGCATTCTCGGCCAGCATTTCCAGCGCCCCCACCACCGAATGGCCGGCACGCAAAGCGCGGGCCAGCATGTCGATGGCTTCCGGGAGAACTGCATTGAAGGTGCTGATTCTCTTCTTACATTTGAAGGAAAGAAACCCATAGGGCAGTAAGCCCAGTACTGCACCAGCGCCCACGTCGATGAGAATCATGGGCGCAAACAACCACGTGATCGCAAAGCCGGCAATCAACAAACCCAGACTGGTTAGAATCAACCCGCCAACGGAGGACGAGCTGTTCGCCTGGAGAATCCGCGCCTGCAGCGCTTTCGCGAATTGGAAACGAACCAGAATGTCATCCAGCCAACTGCTCCTCCTCGTTGCCTTGAGCAGTTGCGCTGCCTCCAGGCTGATGCCGTCTTTTTGTTTAGAGATATGGATCGATGCCATTCGCTGGCCGACGATCTTCTCCTCCGGCGACTGGCGCGTCACCGCGACGACCAACAGGAAGGTGGCCAGCAGAATCGAGATAAATGTTAGAACCAGTACACTCATTTTTCTGACCTTTTACACTTCCATCGAGTAATCCAGCAGACTTGCCGGCAACGGGAAACCCGCAGCCTTCAATTTGTCGCCAAATTTGGGGACGATGCCGGTGCCGCGAAAACGGCCTTTCACCTTCCCCGTGGGTCCCAGCCCTTCCTTCTCAAAAAGAAAAATGTCCTGCATGCTGATGACATCGCTGAACGCTCCCGTGAGTTCACTGATATGCGTAACCCGGCGCGAACCATCGCTCATGCGGGCTATCTGCACGATCAGATGGACAGCCGATGCGATCTGCGCCCGAATCGCCTTTTCCGGCAGGCTCACGCTGCCCATCATGGCCATGGTCTCCATCCGGGCCACGGCATCGCGCGGCGTGTTGGCGTGGATGGTGGTGAGTGAGCCGTCGTGGCCAGTGTTCATCGCCTGTAGCATATCCATGCATTCCTCGCCTCGGACCTCGCCCAGCACGATCCGGTCGGGACGCATACGAAGAGCATTGATCACCAGCTCTCTCTGCTTCACCGCACCTTTTCCTTCCACGTTCGGAGGCCGGCACTCCAGCCGCACCACGTGCGCATGTTTCACCTGTAGTTCGGCCGAGTCTTCAATGGTTACAATTCGCTCCCGCTCGTCGATAAACCCGGACAACACGTTCAGCAAAGTAGTTTTGCCCGCGCCGGTGCCCCCGGAGACGATGATGTTGAGGCGGGCCTGAACAGCACCCTTCAGCACTTCGAGCATCGGCTCGGTGAGCGCTTTGTTCCGCAACAGGTCTTCTGCAGCCAATGGTTTCGCCCCAAACTTACGGATCGATAGAATGGGGCCGTCCACCGCCAGCGGCGGAATAATCGCATTCACACGGGAACCATCTTTGAGACGCGCATCCACCATCGGCGAAGACTCGTCTACCCGCCTTCCTACCGCGGAGACGATCTTGTCGATCACGTGCATCAGGTGCCGGTCATCCTTGAAGACCACGGTGGTTTTTTCCAGCACCCCACGGCGTTCTACATAGACCGCGTTGAACGTGTTTACCAGGATGTCGTTGACGGTCGGGTCCTGCAGCAGCGGTTCCAGCGGACCAAGGCCGAAGACTTCATCCAGCACCTCCTGCGCCAGCCGGTCCCGCTCCGCCCCAGACAGCGGAATGTTCTGCTCCCCAATCAGCTGATGAATCACCGTAATGAGCTGCTGTTGGGAGGCTGGGTTCTCGTGCATCTGGGCGATCTTCTCCAGATCCAAACGCTTGATGAGTCCCTGGTGCACCGCGGACTTGATTTCCTGCTGAAATTTTAGGGCGACCGGTCTCGCGGTTCGCGCCGTGGCAGGGATCGCCCCGGTCCCGGTTCTTCCTCCCGCCCCGCCATTGATCGTTGAATCACTCATGACTTACTTCCACAATGCAAACCGCTTTTTTGCCGGCTCCTGAGCTGTTGGGCCAACCGTCCCGGCTAATGCAGTCGCCCACTTCGTCATCTGCAAAGAGAAATCTGACTTGCTCTCCGACGTCACCGGCTCGCCGATATTGATAGACCGGACCAGCTCGCTATAACTATTGGAGATCTTGATCGCAATCGGCAGGTGAACCGCCTTTTCGATTTGCTCAATCGTGACTGCCTCGTGCGACGAGTAGCGATTGATGACCACCTGAAGCTTCTTCGTCGCTTGCTCATTCTGAACCAGACCGTCCACATACCGCGACAGGTCGCGGATCGCCCCGATCTCAGGAGAAGCCACGAGGTATATCAAATTCGAAAAAGAAATAACCGCCAGGTTGATGTCCTCGAACGACGCCTCACAATCCAGCAGGACGAAATCATATTGCGTACCCAGGAACTCGAGTGTCCGTTCGACAGAGTCTTTGTCCGTCTTCCACAAACCACCATAAACGTCGGGAGACGACAGAACATCCAGACCGCTGGAGTGTGTCGCGATAAACCCCTGGAGCAGATCCTCGTCCAGTCGACTGACGTTCTGAACCAGATCGTAGAAATGATGATTGCTCCCATCCATTCCGAGGTAGAGGACAACATGTCCTAACTGGGCATGATTGTCGATCAGCAGCACTTTCTTTCCCAGTCCGACCAGAAACATGGCCAGATGAACCGCCAGCGTGGTCGTCCCGACTCCCCCTTTCGCACCGAAAAAGGACAGAATCTTTCCGTTATGCCGCGGACGAACCATAGTCGTAGCCCAGCGTTGATCAAGCCGCGCAAGTGTTTCCACGAATTCGTCCGGATGGAAGGGCTTGGCCAGAAATTCGCTGTAGCCCGCTCGCATAGCGCGCAGCAGAAGATCAGGGTCGGTGGTGAAAGAAAGAGCCAGGATCCCAATGTTGTGGAAGAAGCTCTGGCGTAAGAATTGAGCGGTCTCGAGCGCCAGCTCCGGATCCCCGTCGAAGTCAACGACCGCGACGCAGGCCTGGGTGTTGATCGCCCGTTGGGTCAGGGGTGGGAGCTTGGCTGCCGAGAAGTAATTCTCGTAGTCCACATCAACCAGTTCCCAGGGCATCTCGGATGCAGTTTGGCGGATCTGCTCCAGTGTCTCGTGATCGACGTGGATCGTCAGCAACGCCACTGTGAGCGCATCCGCATTGTGTGGTTTCTGCATCACGGCGTACCGCCTGTTCCGGGCTGTGGTTGCGTCGCTGGTTTCGGCTTGACCATCTTCTCGTCAAATTGCTTGGGTTCGAGGGTGGGTACCGGGAGTTTCGGAAGAGTAGGAGATGTGGTGTCGTGCAGCGGATCAATAACCGTGGGGGTCACGATCACCATCAGCTCCACGGTTGAGTGGTTGACTGTCTTTGACCGGAACAATTGACCCAGAATGGGCACGTCGCCAATCCCCGGCATCTTGTTGAAAATATCGGTGGTCCGATGATCGAGCAGCCCGGAGATGGCGAAACTCTGTCCATCCCGCAGCTCTACCTGGGTGTCGGCCCGGCGGGTCGAGATGGCGGGGATGGTGTACCCGGAGATGGTGACCGCGTTGGTGTAATCGAGCGCGCTCACCTCGGGCGCCACCTTCAACAGAATCGTCGCATCGTCATTCACAATCGGCGTAAAATCCAACTTCACTCCGTACGGTCGAAATTGAATGGTGATGGATGTAAGTCCGCCCGAGGAACCCTGAACAACCGGGAAGGGAAACTCGCCGCCGGCGAGAAATGACGCCTTCTGTCCGCTGATAGTAGTGATGGTTGGTTCGGCGAGGATTTGCGCGATCTGCTTGTTTTGAAGATCCTGCAGACTCACTCCGAGATTCAGGCCGAAATTGTAGAAGAACAGGTTCAACGGGTCGCTGGTCAAGAGCGTTGCCGGCGTCGCGCCACTTGGCGGAGTATAGGTTTGCGTCGAGGGAAACTGCCCGGTGGTGGAGTTACCTGTATTCTTACCCTCGCTGAAGATGTTGATCCCAAACTGATCCAGCTTTGAGCGGTCAATCTCGATGATCTGGACCTTTAACTTAACCTGACGGTTATGCAGCAGTCTTACCTGCACGGAATTGACCACGTTCTTCGCATACAAACCCGCAAGCTTGGCCGCCGCTTCGGAGGAAGCATCGCTCCACACCGTGCCGGAAAGAGAAATCCGGTCCTGCTGCGCCTCCACTCGAATGTTCTCGTTCGGCAGCGCCTCGTGAATCGCCCTCTGTAGACTCGCGACATTCAGGTCGGAGGAAACCCAGTAGGTCGCCGACTGGCCTTCCTGATCCCACAGGATCAGACTGCTCACGCCGGGCGCCTTAGCCGTGACCACGATCTGCCTCGGACTCGAAGTGAACGAATCCACCACCAGGGGATCGCTGACATACACCCGCTTCAGCCGGCTCACCGTCGTGATAAAAATCGACTGCCCTACCAGCACGTGCAGCGGCTGGCTCGCAGATACCGTTGAGCTGGCGAGCGGGGTCGTAGCGTCAGGCAACGTCGCTATGTGCAAGGCGGCCCGCGAAGGAGCAATAGCCGCCGACGCTGCTGGCGAAGGGGCCGCTATTTGCGCGTGGATGAAGCCACACAGCACCACCGGCGCGAGCATGCGACAGGTACCTTTCCATACCCGGCTTATCGATATCGCCATGCCCGCCTCAATCACCCGCCTCAATTAAAGGTCCTTACCACTTGCTTATCGCCCAGAATGGTTTCCACTTGATAGGGCTTGCGGGGTGTGGCAATCGCCGCTTGGGCCTTGGCGGGCGGAGCAACCGTGCCGGTGAGTTCATCGAGCCCCACCGACGAGCTGGACTCCTGCCCCTTGTCTGCCCCGTTTCTTAACACAAAGTGGATCGCGCCCAGGCTGGTCGCGAGCACTAGCTTTTCCGAGTCCTCGGGCTTCAGCAGCAGCGTCACTACGGTGTTGTCGCTGATCGGCTTGCCTTCCGGATCGGGGCGAAACTGCTGTCCTGCCGCAAGAACCACTACATCTTGCAGCACCGTCACTGTCCGCGGATCCGGAGACTTGTCCGAATGATAGGTCAACAGCACATCGACATGCGTTCCTGGCAGCAGAAAGCCGGCCACGCCCACCACTTCATCGGAGCGTACGGAAATCGCTCGCATGCCCGAGGGAATCTTTGCTGTCAGCCCTACGCCTACTCCAACAGGGGCGAGATACGCATTGAGAATAGGTTGGTCCTTCGCCAGCGGAAAGAGCACGACTCTGCCCATAACCTCATCGACCTTGCTGAAACTTCCCGCGAGCGCAGTGGGCACCTCCACCAATCGCAGGCTCCCCGGTTTCAGTAGTTCACCCGCTTCGAGCGTCTGGTTCGCTGCCACCATAAGTTGCTTCTGTGCAGGCGCAACATGAGCGGCCCTGGCGAGCCGTCTGCTTAGCCAAAACGTAAACAGGGCGGAGATGAGCAGTGCGGCGAGCAAGGCCATCATCAGGCGCTTCGCATTCATTGCTTCACCTTTGCATAACCACCAGGCACAGACTAAGGCCACTCCCGGCCGCGATCGCGAGCGCATATGGCAGGCGCAGCGCACGATCGTTGCCGATGTTGAACTGGGGGTGTGGGGTCAGCCCCATGGTCCTGTGATGAACCACCAGGGCGTGCATGTTATGGCAGGTTTCTACCAGCTGGCGGCGATAGAGTGCTAGGCCGATTGCCATGACTCCGCCCGCCAGTGCGGTCAATATCAGCAATTGGCCAATAAGCGGTAGTCCCGCAATGCAACCTGCGGCCGTGATCAACTTCACGTCGCCTGCACCCATCCCCCCAGCCAGATAAAAGACAAAAAAGATAAGACCGCAAATCAGTCCGCCGGCAGCCGCAGTGAACAACTGCCACCAGCCACCAAAAACGGCGTGCAGTAGCAGGCCCAAGGCAATTGCAGGCAGCGTAATGAAGTTTGGTATCCGCCGGCTTCGCACGTCGTATACCGCGCTGACGGTGGTACAGAGCAGCGAGCCGGCAGGGAACGCGAATTCAGTAGTCATTTTCAACATGAAGACTTCCGAGGTCAGTCATCCGCATTCGTGCGCAGGTTAACTGCCCTCAAGAGCGTGCGTGAGAACTTAATTTCCAGATCCAGTCCCGCAGAGCCCGCCTGAGCTTGTCGAAGGGGAACGGCTCAGCTTAGCCTGGGACGCAGTCCGGAGCACCCTCTTGGCTTGGAGGTGGGGTTCTCGCACAAACCCTCGCAAGCCAAGACCCTGGCAGCATTTGGAGAGCAGACAGTTAGAAAGGAACCCTTGTAACTAACCCATGACCGCACTTCTAAATTGAGCGAAGTCCGGATCGTCCGGTGCTTTACGTGGCGCTGGCTAAGCTGGTTCCAATCTTGGTGAACACAGCCGTGATGTCCCTCGAGACAGTCGTCATAGCCGCCGTCGCCCCTAGAGCGATGATCGCAGCGACCAGGGCATACTCGATAAGGTCCTGGCCAGACTCATCATTGATAAGACCAGATACTATCCGTCTGAGGCTAATCCGTAGCTTGAGATTAATCATCATCGTTCTCCTTTTAATGTCTAAAGACCCATCCATTAAATGGTTAATGTTAGTAATGTCGATGTCAATCACATCCGCTCGCTGGCGCAAAGAGAGTAAATTACATTCGTCATGGATGTGTATGCGCTAAGTCACAGCAGGAAAAGCGGTCCTTGCTCGTCAGGTAAGAAGGTTGAAACAACCGCACAATCTTAGTTCCAATCCAGGAATAGTCGCAGGCTAATCATGATGGTCGACTCATGAGTGCCGATAAACAAAGGTGTCGCGTGTGAATGCGGCAGCCTTACAAGAAGGAACGTGCACTCGGTAAAGCAGCACACATTGCGTGCGGAGAAGGTGTGCATTTATGCCGCGCCACGGATCTGCCGGCTTATTCGCAAACAATATGAATGCATGGCGCTATGACCGGCACTGGCCTGCATGTCGAACAGGAAGGCGTAAGACATGAATCCCGAAAAATGTGCCGCGCCGCTATCACACGGGGTCGCCCACACACATAATTCGCGGCTGCGCGGCCTCGCGCAAGATGGCCAGGCAATGGTCGAAATGGCGCTCGTCTTGCCGGTATTGCTGCTGGTGGTGACGGGCATTCTCACCTTCGGGCTTGCATTCAAC
>Ga0182024_10009768_pt1 | contig 19745 bp, 19 predicted proteins | sample P32metaG_FD_120480 | JGI IMG/M metagenome (GOLD analysis project Ga0182024, IMG submission 120480) | Permafrost microbial communities from Stordalen Mire, Sweden - P3-2 metaG (Illumina Assembly) | ecosystem: Environmental > Terrestrial > Soil > Wetlands > Permafrost | place: Sweden: Stordalen... | reverse complement strand
GAGCTTACCGAAGCTGCCCGCGCTGCCCACCACTGTTGGCGTGAGCGCATACTCCTGCAGATTCTGACCGGTGCGTGCCCCGTCACCGTGACGCGTGAAGACACCCGCAAGATCCGTGACGGCCACCGACGCCGTGCCCGACTGTGAAGAATTGGCAGCACTGGTTGCGCCAATCGTATGCGTACCGACTGCGCTCCCCGGCGAATAGAGTCCGCTCGCGCTGATCATTCCGACGGTCGCATTGCCGCCCGATATCCCGTCGACAGACCACTTGGCCGCTGCGTTGCCCGGGACAGTAGCCGCAAATTGCCGCTTCTGAGAGAGAGTGAGCGCGCTGAATTGCGGAGTGATCGCGACTACATTTGAGCTCGTGACTGTGACGGCCGCGGTTGCCACCGTGCTGCCTCCGGCTCCAGTGCAGGTCAGCGTATAGCTCGTGGTTGCGGTAAGGCTTCCTGTCGAAGTGCTGCCACTCGTCGCCTTGGCACCACTCCAGCCTCCGGAGGCTGCGCACGAGGTTGCTCCGCTCGAACTCCAGGTCAGCGTGGTAGCGGTCCCCGGTCCGATGATTGTTGGGCTCGCCGTGAGCTTCACGGCTGGCGCCGCTGTCGTCACCGTCACTGTCGTCGTGGCCGAGCCCGCTCCGCCCGCTCCGGTACAGTTCAGCGCGTAACTCGTCGTCGCCGTAAGCGCCCCGGTCGAGGCGCTGCCGCTCGTCGCCTTCGCGCCGCTCCAACCACCCGACGCCGTACACGAGGTTGCATTGGTCGCACTCCAGTTCAGAGTTGCGGCGTTGCCGGTCATGACGCTCTGTGGATTTGCGTTGAGCGTCACGGCGGGCGCTGGTGTCGTCCCATTCGTTACCGTCACCGACGTCGTTGCACTGCTCATGCCGCCCGCCCCCGTGCACGACAGCGTAAAACTTGCGGTCGCCGTCAGGGCCCCAGTCGGCTTGCTGCCGTTCGTGGCCACTGCGCCACTCCAGGCACCTGAAGCCGTACACGACGTCGCGTTCGCTGAACTCCAGCTGATGGTGGAAGTACCGCCGGAAGTAATAGTGGGGGGAGAAGCACTGAACGATATCGTCGGAGCGGCCGTCGTAGCAGATCCGCCTCCGCACGCCGCCAGTACCTGCAACGCAAGAATGCTCAGGCCCGCCGCCGCAATCCGAATGAAACTCACATGCCGATTAGAATTGTTCATATGCACACAGTGTAGCGATATCGCCGCGCAGAAATGGTCCGGCGCATAGTTGGCACATGAAAAATACTTGTCATTTGAGTCTCAAATTAACAATATCTGCCGAAGGCTCGCCGCGCCGCTATTGGAAGGCAATCGCATTCCGTCGATCCACCGGGCGCTGCGCAACTTGAACGCAGGATTGACTTGCGCGCGTTTTTCAGTCCCATCCGGCGCGGCAAAATGGGTCGTTTCTGGAAAGCACAGAGAATCCCGCCACGCACGGTCGCGAACTCGCAGGCGACCAGTGATTGAGTTCACTCCCAATGCGCCGCAATGACTCCGATGGGTCAACATGGACCGGACGGCGATTTGCGAGTCCGATCCACTCGTGCGTCCCGCCGGGAAGTTGCGCAGGCAGGCCGCGATCCACTACTTTGGCGACCGGGACCCTGGTGCACAGGCACCCAAACCTGTTGGATCCGCGCGAGACAACGATGAATTTGCTGGTTCGAATCAATCTGGCCCTCGCCATAATATTTGTATTGGGCGCCTTGATCACGGGGCTCGCGTGCCGGGCAGTTCTGCAAGCCAATGCTGAGCGCGAGATTGTCGCTCAGGCGGGACTCATGATGGACAGCGCGCTTGCCATACGTGACTACACCGAGGATGAAATCCTGCCGCTGCTGCATGCGCAAATGCAGAGCGAATTTCTGCCGCAAAGCGTGCCGTTTTACGCTGCGACCCAGAACTTCCTGCGGCTGCATCAGGTTCATCCGCAGTATTCATATAAGGAAGCCACCCTCAATCCGACCAACCCGCGCGATCGCGCCACTGATTGGGAAGAGGACATCATCCAACGATTCAGAAATGATGCCACCATGCATGAGTTCGTCGGCGAGCGCGACACGCCGATGGGCGCGTCGCTGTACCTCGCAAGACCCATTCGCGCGCAGGCCGGGTGCTTGACCTGCCACAGTCTGCCGGCCGTCGCGCCGGCTACCGTGACTGCGCGTTACGGCAACAGCAATGGTTTCGGCTGGCAAGCCAATGACGTAATCGGGGCCCAGATCGTATCGGTACCCATCGCCAGCGCCGAGGCAAGTGCGCGGAGCGCTTTTCGCGCGTTTCTTGCGTCGCTGGCGGCGGTATTCGTGGCGCTGCTGCTCGTCGTCAATGTTGTACTTTACGTGGTCGTTGTGCGACCCGTGCGACGCATGGCGCAGATCGCCGATCAGGTGAGCATGGGCGATGCAGGCGCACCGGCGTTTCCGCACGGCGGCGGAGCGGAGATTGCCGCGCTCGGCCGCTCTTTCAATCGCATGCGGATCAGCCTTGAAAAGGCTGTCAAGCTGCTCGAGAGCTGAACGTGGCGCGGCGCGACGTTTTCGTAAGTTATTCACAGTCGGATCGCGATGCGGCGCTGGAGCTCGTGTCTTGCGTGGAGTCGCATGGCATCGAGTGTTGGGTCGCGCCGCGCGATATAGCGCCGGCAGCGGACTGGGCTGAGGAGATCATCAATGCCATTACGGCCGCGCGCGTGATGGTGCTGGTGTTTTCCGCAAGCGCCAACGCATCGCCGCAGGTGCGCCGCGAGGTCGAGCGCGCGGTGTACAAGGGCGTGACTGTGCTGCCGGTTCGTATAGAAGACGTATTGCCTTCGAAGAGTCTCGAGTACTTTCTGAGCACGCAGCACTGGCTGGATGCGTTTCCCGCGCCGCGGGCGCCGCACTACGCAAGACTGTGCACTTATCTGGGCTCGATTCTGGCAGCTGATGCACCGCCCGCGACGGCGGCGCCGGTGCGCGCATCTGAGACCGCCGGCGCAGAGCATGTACTCGATGGTGTGAAGTTCGACGCAGCCGAGCTGCGGCGCTTCGAGCTGGAACTGGCGCGCTTCGTAGGGCCCTTCGCGAAGCACCTCGTGAAGCGAGCGGCGTCGCAGGCCTCGGGCATCAAGGAACTTGTGCAGAAACTGGGCGGGGAAATCGAATCGGAAGAAGAGCGGCGCCAATTCATCAAGGCGTGCCAGCAAGTCGAGCGCTCGGCTCACTAACTCGTTTCAGTGAACCGGAAGCACCCACGCCGGCGCAAGAAGCGGCATCTCGCCTACGCGAACAACGCGCCAGCGTCTTTTCCGCGCTAAGCTAGCGCTCATGATTGACCTAAAGCGCCATATCGTCGATGTGCCCAACTTCCCGCGCCCGGGCATCCTCTTCCGCGACATCACGCCGTTGCTGCGCATGCATTTTCAGGCGGCTATCGATGCGCTTGAACGGTTGGTCGATGCGGAGAGTTGGAGCCGCATCGATGCCGTCGCCGGCGTCGAGTCGCGCGGGTTCATCCTGGCCGCGGCGCTCGCCGCGCGCCGCGGCAAGGGTTTTGTGCCGATTCGCAAGCAGGGCAAGTTGCCGCCGCCGGTCGTCGACATGGAGTACACGCTTGAATATGGCACCGGCATTTTGGAAATGCAGCGCGGCAGCGGCCAGCTGCTGCTGGTGGACGATGTCCTCGCCACCGGCGGCACCATGCGCGCGGCTGCCGAGCTCTGCGGTCTTGCAGGCTATGAGGTTGGCGCACTCCTTGCGCTCATCGATTTGAGGCTCGCGGGCACGCCATTCGTGTGGCGCGAGCACGCGCTGCGCTATGTCATCGATTACAGTTGATGCGGCGGCGCGCGTGGCGGAATCGCTGCCGCAGCGGCTCATCGTGATGGCATTGGATATCGAAAGCGGCGGTCTCTTTGAAAAGCACGGCGTGCCGGTGCTGTACACCGGACTCGGCAAGATCAACGCGGCGATTGCGCTGACGCGGCGGCTCGCGGCCTATCGGCATGCCGGACGCACAGCGCCGCAGGTCATCAATTTCGGCACTGCCGGGAGCCGCCGATTTGTCACCGGCACGCTCGTCGGCTGTCACCGTTTCGTTCAGCGAGACATGGATGTGCGCGCCTTGGGATTCGCCTACGGTGTGACACCGTTCGAGGACATCCCCGCGGAACTGCAGTTTCCGCCGGCCTTTACTCAGTTGCCGCAGGGCCTGTGCGGCAGCGGCGATTCTTTCGCCACCGGCGAGAGCGTCATGCATTGCGACGTCGTTGACATGGAGTCGTATGCGTACGCCAAGGTGTGTCGGCTCGAAGGCGCCGAATTTGCCTGCGCAAAATACATCACGGACGGCGCCGATCATGCGGCCCCGGGCGAGTGGAGCACGAACCTGGCGGCGGCCGCAGCGGCATTCTGGCAGCTCTACATGAGCTTATAGGATCGGCGGCCCGGAGCCTTGGAGCCGGGGCGCGCCTTTCCGCCCCGCGTGCGACCAGGATGCACAGGCCACCCGATTCCGCGTACTCTGCGCGGCGGCTCGCGGCCGGATCGTGTGCTCTCGAGAAATCGCAAGTTCGATGCGCTCTTCGGTGGCGGGTGATCCGGCGTGGCATGGCGCGATATTGAAGGTCGCAGGAGCACCAAGAATTGAGGATGCGCAAGCTTCGCCTATTTATGTCTTTGACGTGTGCTGCCTTGCTCGGCAGCGCATGCGTACCTCAACCGCAGCGTGGAGCAGATAACGTGGTTCGTGATCCATCGACCGTCAATGTCGCCGATAAGACCGCAGCCGTGGCACCCGTGCCGCCGATTGCTGCCAAGAGGCCCTATGCAGTGGCATCGCCGAACGGCACGCGCATGGACGATTACTACTGGTTGCGTGATGACACGCGTCAATCAGGCGATGTGCTCAATTATCTCAAGGCCGAGAACGCCTACCGCGACGCCATGCTGGCACCCACACGGGCGCTGCAACAGAGGCTTTACGATGAGCTGACCGGCCGGATCAGACCCGACGATGCCAGCGTGCCGGTGTATGAGCACGGCTACTGGTATTACACGCGCTTCGTACCTGGCCAGGATTATCCGATCTACGCGCGCCGCAAGGGGGAACTCAGCGCTGCAGAGGAAATCATGCTCGATGGCAACGCGCTGGCTGCGGGCCATGAGTACTTTCAGATCGGCGCGGCCGAGGTCAGCCGCGACGGGCGCTTGCTTGCGTATACGGAGGATGATGTTGGCCGGCGTCAGTACACACTGAAAGTAAAGGATCTGACGACCGGTGTGCTGCTGGGCGATTCGTTGACGGACGTCGAGCCGCAGTTCGTCTGGGCCGCCGACAATAAGACTCTGCTATACGTCGAGAAGGATCCGGTGACGCTGTTGTCGGTGCGCGTGCATAAGCACAGACTCGGGGCGGCGCAGAATCAGGACGCGCTCGTTTACGAGGAGACGGATCACAGCTATTACATGGATCTCGGCGTGAGCCGCTCGGAGAAGTATCTCTTCATTGATCTGCACAGTACGCAGCAGACCGAGGTTAGATATGCCGACGCGTCAGACCCGCAGCTACGCTTCAAACCAGTGCTCGCGCGCGAGGCGAACCTGGAATACCACGTGGATGCGCTCGGCGATGACTTCATCATCCGCACAAATTGGCAGGCGCCAAATTTTCGCATCATGCGCACGCCCGTTGCCGGCAGCAGCGACAAACGCAACTGGCGCGACGTGGTGGCGCCGCGCCCTGATGTGCTCGTTGAGGCTTTTGAAGTCTCCCGAAAGTACGTTGCGATCAACGAGCACTCCGGCGGCCTACTCAAGCTGCGTCTGAGGCCCTGGGACGGAGGCCCTGACGTCGTCATCGATTCAAGCGAGCCCGCTTACTCGATGACCCTGATGCACACGCCCAACATCGACAGCACCAAGGTGCGCTACGTCTACAGCTCGCTGATCACGCCGCACACGACGTACGACTACGACATGCGCACCGGCCTTAAAGAGCTGAAGAAGACGGAGGCGGTGCTCGGCGGCTACGACCCTGGCAATTACGTCACCGAATATCTCCACGCTACGGCGCGCGATGGCACTGAAATCCCCGTGTCGGTGGCCTATGCGAAGCGCACGCCCTTGAATGGCAGCGCACCGCTCTACCAGTACGCGTATGGTTCTTACGGCATCTCGACGGACCCGATGTTCCGTCCCAATTGGGTGAGTCTGCTGCAGCGCGGATTTGTAGTGGCCATCGCCCATGTGCGCGGCGGTCAGGAGCTCGGGCGCCAATGGTTCGAGGACGGGCGACTGCTGCACAAGAAGAATACGTTCACGGACTTCATCGACGTGACCGATTCTCTGGTGAAGCACGGTTACGGCGCCAGGGACAAGATATTTGCCGAAGGCGGTAGCGCGGGAGGACTACTGATCGGTGCTGTGGCCAACATGGCTCCGCAGAGCTATCGGGGCATCATTGCATACGTTCCGTTCGTCGATGTCGTGACGACCATGCTCGATGAGAGCATTCCGCTTACGACCAACGAGTTTGATCAGTGGGGCAATCCGAAGCAGAAGACCTATTACGATTACATGCTCTCGTATTCACCCTACGACAATGTCAGTGCGCAGGATTACCCACCCATACTGGTTTTCACGGGGCTGTGGGATTCGCAGGTGCAGTACTATGAACCTGCCAAATGGGTCGCCAAACTACGCGCGACCAAAACCGATCGGCGCCCGCTCATCTTCAGCGTCAATATGTCCGCAGGCCACGGTGGCAAATCCGGGCGCTTTCAGCGCTTCCATGACACCGCATTGGAATACGCATTCATCTTTCACGAGTTGGGCATCGAGGATTGAGGAGGCCCCGGGCTGCGCGCATCAATCTTTGACGTCGCGATGCGTACGCGTTGCGCCGGCCCCGGGTCTTTTTCCGGCTTAACTCTTTGATTCCTAACGAGATCAGCTGTGGTAAAGTCCCCTCATGAGCGCGGAGCAGCTACAGCTCGACACGCCACGTCTACTGCTGCGGCCACCTCGGATCGAGGACTTCGGCCCGTGGGCAGCGCTGCTGGCAGACGCTGAAGCGTCACACTTTATCGGGGGTCCGCAGCCGCGCGCGCTTGCTTGGCGCGGACTCATGGTGATGGCTGGCGCATGGCATCTGCAGGGCTTCGCAATGTTCTCGGTGATCGAGAAGGCAACGGGTCGTTGGATCGGGCGGTTGGGCCCGTGGTACCCGGATGGGTGGCCCGGAACTGAAGTGGGCTGGGGTTTGGTGCGCGACTGCTGGGGTCGAGGCTACGCAACCGAGGGAGCATCTGCAGCGATGGAGTGGGCTTTCCGCACGCTGGGCTGGACGGACGTGATCCACTCGATTTCTGCGGAGAATCATGCATCGCAGGCTGTGGCCCGCAAACTCGGCTCTCGCAATCGGGGCCCAGGACGTCTGCCGCCCCCGTTTGAAGATTCGCCAGTGGAGATCTGGGGTCAGACCCGTGCAGAGTGGCTGGCGCGAACGGCCGGCGCACACGCAGCGCCACGTTCGACTTCTTAAAATCCGAGCACGCTTGCGCACGAGCGCGCGAAGGCGTGTGGTCGAGCTTCGAAGTCGACAAGATCAAACGTTCTGGGACGCGCCTTATCAGCGCGTGGTGAGACGGTCACCGCTGGCCGGTGTCGGCCAGCGGTGCATGCCGCGTTAGTCCGTATCCCCTTTGTCTTTATCCGTCTTCTTGGCGTCCTTGTCGCCGGGCTTTTTCGGGTGATCCGCCGTCGTCGCCGGCTTGGCCGGAGGAGCCTTCGCCGCCTCCGGCTTCGGTTTGGCGGGCTCCTTGCTGATCGGAGGATGTTCCGCAGGCTTCGGAGCGGGCTTCGCCTCGGGTTTGGCTGCAGGCTTTTCCGCAGGCTTCGGAGCGGGCTTCGCCTCAGGTTTGGCTGCAGGCTTTTCCGCAGGCTTCGGAGCGGGCTTCGCCTCGGGCTTGGCTGCAGGCTTTTCCGCAGGCTTCGGAGCGGGCTTCGCCTCGGGCTTGGCTGCAGGCTTTTCCGCAGGCTTCGGAGCGGGCTTCGCTGCGGGTTTCTCCGCCGGCTTGGCCCCAGGTTTTGCCGCCGGCGCGCCACCTGGCTTGACAGGCGCTTCTGCACGAGCTTCCTCGGCCGCGCCGCGCGGGGCCGCTTCCACCTTGACGGCTTGAGGACGCGGTAGCGCTGGCGGCGGACGTCCGTGCACGAACGCTGGGATGGGCTTGGCCGACAGTGGTGTAGGCGCCTGCACCTTGACGACCGGAGGCAATGCCGCTGCAAGGTGCGCTTGCGCCGGTACCGATGCATTTACGGCTCTGCCGCTGGCCGTCGCGCTCGCCGGCGCCACGATCGTCACGTTGGTGACATTCGTGACGTTAGTGATGTTGGTCGTATTGCGAATATTGGTATTGCTAACGTTGGTGTTGTTGATGTTGATGCGCATGCCCACCGCAATGACCGGCGGCGCACTCGTCACGACGGCTGGCGCAGTGCCGATAGGTGCCGGAATAATGATTCCGAACCGCGAGCCAGGTGGCGCGGGGACAAATACTCCGACCGGCCCCATCGGCGGCGGACCGGGTATCACGCCGGGCCCTGCAACCTCCAGACTCAAATGCAACCCAGGCGGGGGAGGAACAAATGCAACGCCTGGCGGCGACCAGTGCCCGCCGATGAAGATGACGACGCCCGATCGGTTCTCGTAATAAGGATTGACCCAACCATAGTTGGGGCGGGGCGGCGGGGCCCAGTAGGCGTGAGCCCAGACCCAATTGCCCTCCCAGACCCAGTAGCCTCCAACCCAAACCGCGGATGGAGATGGCGGTGGCGGCGGGGTTTCAACCAGCATCGGCGGCGGGGCCCAGCCGACGGCGATCGGTGCAGGCTCGGAAATAGGGGGCTCTACGTCAACGCTCACCACCGGCGGAGGAGGTGGGGGCTCGTACGCGGGCGCCTCGGGGGCATTGGCAGCTTCCTCCGGTGCCGGTTGCGGCGCTGGCGCCGCAGCAGACTCCGGCGCCGCTGTGGCCGCCGCCGCCGGCGCAGATTCGGCTGCCGGTGCGGGAGCCGTGGCGGACGTATCGGCTGGAGCCGGCGCGGCAGCCGGAGGTGGCGTTTGTGCGCCGCACCCGGCGAGCAGCAGAACAATGGAAATGGCGGTATATCGCATACGAACGTGCTCCAACATCGGGAAAGGTTGCTCCGGCCCACGCGGGCCACATATCAAAGGCGGCAGCGCGTCGTACACCCGCACGCGTCGCATGACGACGTGCAGAGAGCGGTCCACAGAAGCCACGTTAACTATACCATTGGGCGTTTTCTTCGATATGGGCAAATAAAGTGCAGCACGCGTTGCGAGAGTCGCGCACGGGCACTTCGAAGCATACCCTAAGGATGTTGCGATGCGGGTGGCAGAGCCCTGCTCCGCCCGTGTTCACCGCCGGGGCTACCCGACAATGAACATGCCCGCGAGCATGACGAGCGTTACCAATCCGCGCCGCGATGCACGCAGATCTCGGCCCATATATATCAAAACTGACTACGAGGTTGGTCATGCCTATTACCGGCGGGTGCTTGTGCAAGGCCGTGCACTATCGAATCAGCGGCACACCAATTGTTACACGCGTGTGCTGGTGCCGGCTGTGTCAATATTTGGGAGCGGGCAGTGCTACGGTCAATACCTGCTTCTCAAGCAGCGCGGTCTCATGTTCGGGTGAGCTGCGAGACTTCCGCAGCGTTGCCGACAGCGGCAACATCATGCATCGCAGATTTTGTCCGCAGTGTGGCACGCATGTATTCAGTGAGGCTGAGGCGCGGCCTCATCTGACATTTGTACGCAGCGGCACGCTTGACGATCGCGAGATCGCCAAGCCGGCGACGACGATATGGGCATCGCAGGCGCCGACTTGGGCTTGCATCGATCCTGCGATCCCGCGGCTCGAAGGGCAGGCGCCTCCGGCTGCATGAAAGCATTTCAATCACATAACGCACTTTTTCATTCTTGCGGCGGCGAGCCGCACCATGGAAAATAGCGAGCCTCGTTCGGGCCGTGCGAGATACCCCAATGATAAAACTATACTGGTGCCCGAAAACCCGCGCGATGCGCGCACTGTGGTTGCTCGAGGAGGCCGGCGTGCCATTCGAGCGCGTGCGCATCGACATTCGTGATGCACAGGCGAAGGCGGATCCGGAGTTTCGGGCTGCAAGCCCGCTCGGCAAAGTACCTGCGCTCGTGGATGGCGCGGTCAAGATCAGCGATTCCGGCGCTATTTGCGCCTATATCGCGGACGCGTATCCGCAGGCGGGTCTTGCGCCGCCCATCGGCGACCCGCAGCGCGGCAGGTATCTGCAGTGGCTCATGTTTACCAACTCCAACATCGAGCCTGCGATGATGTAAAAATTTTCCGGGCTCACCCCGAACCGCACGTCGCATGGTTGGGGCGACTATGCGTCGGTGCTCGAAACTTTGCGTGACGGTTTGCGCACCGGGCCGTGGATACTTGGCGAACGCTTTTCTGCGGCCGACGTCATGCTGGGCTCGGCGGTTTACTTCCTCGACATGTTCAAGATCTTGGGTGACGAGCCCGTGCTGAAGGCCTATGTGGAACGCTGCGTCGCGCGCCCGGCCGCTCAGCGCGCATTCTCGGAGCAAGGCTAGAAGACGTCGCGCGCAACTTGCCCGCCGGCAGGCCGGTGGCATCGTCAGTAGCCGATATTGTGCAATGCCGCCACGGCCGCTGCCGCGATCAGGCAGTAAATCCCAAAGACATACCAGCGGCCGTGTTCTAGCCATCGGCTGAGCCACCGCAGCGCGACGAGACCGGCAAGAAATGCAAACACGGCGCCGAGGAGGCTTGGGAAGACCGCCGCGGCGAGATCGGCGGTCCCTGCAATTTTTTGTGCGTGCATCAATCGCAGCAGTTCACGTGCGACGACCGGTGGAGTGAGCACCACAGCGAGCGCAAAGCTAAAAGACTCCGCACGCGCCTTTGCCACTCCGGCCAGCATGCCGACGGAGATTGTGGCGCCCGAACGGGAGAATCCGCGGAACGGCAGGCACAATCCCTGCACCGCTCCGATGAGACCCGCTTGTTTTGCGCTCAATTCCTGGGTAGCTGTAGCTGGTGCGCGCTGACGGCGCTCAAAGATTCCGGCGATTAGAATCAGTACGCCTGCAGCCGCGAGTGCTGGCGAGATAATCTCCAGATGCCCGAATAGATCCTCAATCTGGGAATGCGGTATGCCCGAAAATACGGTCCGTTCAATAATCTTGATGATCGCTTCACCGACGAGCGCCGTTAATACCGTGGCAAGAATGACAAGTGCCGCGAATCTTTTTAAGGCGGCCCGACTCTTGAAGTAGGTCTCGCGCCAGCTGCGCCAGAAATAGACGATGACCGCGAACATCGTGCCGCTGTGTAACACGACCAGCAGCAACGTCATTTGCGGAGCCGACGGATCGAGGCCCATGAGCCGTTCGGCGACGATGACATGCGCCGAGCTTGATATTGGCAGGAGCTCCGCCAGCCCCTGCACGACGGCAAGCACAATGACTTTGAGCAGCGACATTCGACGGATTCTAGGGGTTCTTGCTGGCACGTGTTGTTTTTGTGCGTGCCGTACTTGTCGACGCCAACGGATGCGGGCTCACGATTTGATGCGCGTGGTGTCGGACGCCGCTTGCAAAGCGGCACAAGTCGGATCTCAAGCTCGCGCCGCGACAGTGAGCGGCGCTTCGCCTCAAACGAGCTCAAGCAGATCTTGAGCTGCTATCCGCCCCACATGGCCGTATTGAGGACAACGAGCGCGCCCAGACCCAGTACCAAGAGCGCGTTTCTCACGATGACCACGAGGATCGTATTCAGCATGATCCTATCCTCCTGCCGACGTCGCCTGGAAACGGACGCCTTCCTTTGATGAGTGGATCATGCAATCCGCGGGCCAACCATCGGGCGCCCCGAGAGTCAATGAGTTACATCACGTCATGTGCCCTTTGCGCGGCGAAGGAGTGCGCAACGGGGTACTTTTGGCCGTGAGTGTGCGCCGCTGACATAGAACTGCGCCAAGGCTCCGGCGCCCGTCCTGGGTATGCAGGACCGGCGCCGGCGGCGACTACTGCTGCTTAGGCGGCGTCGCCGGCTGACCCGGCGTGCTGTTGTCGGGCGGCGAGCTCGGGGGCGAGGACTGCATCGAGTCCGTTGAACTCGCCGGAGGCGTCGACGTATCGGAGGGCGAGCTTGGCGCGCTCGGTGGGGGTGAGCTCGACTGCATCGAGTTGTCCGAACTCGGCGCTGACGTGTCCGGGCCGGTGGCGTGCTGCCGGGAGCAGGCCGCAGCGAGCGTGAGCGCGCTCAGGCACAAAATTAATAAACCGCGTTTCATAGAGCACCTCGCTATCGTGGGATGAATGATTTCCCGGCCGCTTTATCATCCGGGCGTACCGAAACAACGCCTCATGCGTGCCGGTGTTCCTTGGCGAACAAACCGCGGGCAGCGCAAGCTTGGGCCGATCAATCGCCGCGGCGTACCCGCGCCAGCGGAAAATCTGGGGAAAACGCGCGTCCCCGCCTATGTGCGCAGCCGGGATGCCGGGTCTGCATCTTGCAGCGCAAATCGACAGGGTTTTCCGGCGAACGGCCCGTCCCGACCCAGTGGAGCACTGCAAGCACTTTGCGCCCACAGGGCTTGATCACGCGATAAACCGCTTCCTCTACGGGGCACGACGACACTCCGGTATCCTTGGCGGCCGGCCGGCCACGCTGGGCGACTTGTTCGGTGACACCTATACCCTGATCGATAGGGCCGTATGGGGTTGGGCGCGCGCACTACTGCTCTTTAGTGGACCAGAATGCTTCGATGAAGATGCCGAACCGGAAACGATTTACTGATGAAACCGGCACCCGCGCGGCCGCACCGCGCGCCGATGGGCTCAAACGCTGCGACGCCCTGAAGGCTGAGATGGACCCCGAGGCCAAGAGCAGCCTCCTTGCGCAGAACCTGACATCCGCAGCCTAGACGTCTCTAGATGCACCGACGTCAGTTCATCTCCGCCGTGTCGATGACCGCGGCCTGGGTCGGGACAAAGAGTGCAGCGGGCGCAGCGCGGCCGCGGCCGTTGCGGATTCTTATCCTGGGTGGCACGCGCTTCATTGGCGTCTACATGACCGAGCTTGCCCTGCAGCGCGGGCATATCGTCACACTGTTCAATCGAGGTGAAACGAACCCGCAGCTTTTCCCCAAAGTTGAAAAGCTCAAAGGCGATCGCGACGGTCAACTCGAAGCCTTGCGCGGGCGCAGCTGGGACATCGTCATCGATGATTCCGGATTCGTGCCGCGGCACGTGCGGCTGACGGCGCAACTGCTGGCGCCCAACGTACGCCAATACTTATTTGTCTCGTCAGTGTCCGTCTATGCGAGTTTCGCCACCGCTCCCGATGAGGACTCACCCGTCGGCAAGATTGCCGATGAGAGCATCGAGAAAGTGGACGAGAACAGCTACGGTCCCCTGAAGGCACTGTGCGAGCAGGCAGCTCAGGCTGCGCTGCCCGGACGTGTTACGGTACTACGCCCCGGCTATATCGTCGGACCGAATGACAATTCCGACCGCTTCACTTACTGGCCCGCGCGCGCAGCCCGAGGCGGGGAGATGCTGGCGCCGGATGGTCCTGGAGATGCGATCCAGTTCGTCGATGTCCGCGATCTTGCGCGCTTCACGCTCGACGTTTTGCAGAACAACATCGCCGGAACTTTTAATGTCGTTTCACAGCCGGAGCGGTTTACAATGGGAGATCTCGTGAGCGCAAGTATCAGCTGCGCAAACGCGCTTGCAAAACCCAGCGTCGCGCCGCGCGCCGTGTGGGTACCCGTTGAGTTCTTGCAGCAGCACAACGTCGCCCTCGCAACTGACATGCCGATCTGGAACGCGCCGATCGGTCCCGACGCGGCGTTCGCCAAGGTGAATGTTGCGCGGGCACTGCAGGCGGGGCTTACCATTCGGGCCATCAAGGACACTGTCTGCGATACTCTCGAATGGCATCTGGGGCGCCCCGCGCCGCAGCGGCTCGCGCTCAAGGCGGGCATTGATCCGGCGCGGGAACACGAAGTACTCGCTGCATGGCATACCGCAGCAGCGGCCCGGCCGCAATGAATCCCCGCCGCCGCGAGATCTTTTGCTGCCTCATTTTGACTAAGGGATCAGTTTTTCGAATTCGTTAGATAGTTAAGAGACAGTAAAATATGAAAACCCAGCAGCTTGCGGTAGCGGCGCTCCTCGTCGTCGCGCTTACGGGAGCTTTGCCGGCTCCTTGCGCGGACGCCGCGGCAGCAACTGATCGCATCGTACTGCCGAGCAGCGTGATTCCCGAGCACTATGACGTCGAGGTCACGCCGGATGCGGCACACCTCAATTTTCGCGGCCGCGCGCGGATCGCGATTGATGTAACGCGCCAGACCCAGAGCATCGTACTGAACGCCGCTGACTTGAGCTTTGACCGGGTTGCGCTCTCGGGCAGCACTGAAGCGCCGAAAATCACAACTGACGCGGAGCAGCAAACGGCCACTTTTGCCTTTGGCGCGCCGCTTGCTCCCGGGAGCTATGTGCTCTCGATCGACTACCGGGGCAAGATCTACCAGCAGGCTTCGGGCTTCTTTGCGCTCGATTACGTCGGCGACGGCACTGCCACGAAGCGCGCGCTCTTCACACAGTTCGAGAACTCCGATGCGCGCAGGTTCCTGCCGTGCTGGGATGAGCCGGCCCGCAAGGCGACCTTTACTCTCAGCGCCACCGTCGCCGCCAGCGAGACGGCGGTGTCCAACATGCCGATTGCGAAGACCGAGAACGTGGGGGCGGGACTCAAACGCGTCGAGTTTGCGCCGACTCCCAAGATGAGTTCCTACCTGCTGTTCTTCGGTGCTGGCGACTTTGAGCGCGTGCACCGAATGATCGGCAATGTCGACGTCGGTGTGATCGTCAAACACGGCGATGCGCAGCGCGGCAGCTTTGCCCTCGATACGGCAGCGCAATTGCTGCCGTACTACAACGATTATTTCGGCACGCCCTATCCGCTGCCAAAGCTTGATTTGATCGCCGCGCCTGGCTCCAGTCAATTCTTCGGCGCTATGGAAAACTGGGGCGCGATTTTCTACTTCGAGCAGGATCTACTGATCGATACGCGCCTCTCGACCGAACGTGATCGGCAGAACGTCGCCGTGGTCATCGCGCACGAGATGGCACACCAATGGTTCGGTGATCTCGTCACCATGGCGTGGTGGGATGATTTGTGGCTCAACGAGGGTTTCGCCACCTGGATGGAGAACAAGGCCGTCGATCACTTCCATCCGCAGTGGAAATTGTGGTTGCAGGCACAGGGCGACGTGCAGGAGGCGATGAACACCGATGCCGCCAACGGCACGCATCCCATCATCACTCCCATCAGCGACGTTCTGCAGGCGAGTAGCGCGTTTGATTCCATCACCTATCAGAAGGGCGGGGCGGTCATTCGCATGCTCGAGGCGTACGTCGGCGAAGATCAGTTTCGCGCCGGAGTACGCCGCTACATGCACGATCATGCCTATGGCAACACGGTAACCGATGACCTGTGGAGCGAGATCGATGCGGTGAGCCCGAAGAAGATTCGGGATATCGCCCACGACTTCAGCTTGCACGCAGGCGTGCCCCTGATCGCAATGCAGCGTGGGCAATGCGAGCGCGGCGAGCAACGCCTGAAGCTCACGCAGTCGCGCTTTGCGATCGATGATTCCGCCAAGGCAGGAACGCAGGTGTGGCGCGTACCGGTCGCCGTGCAGGCGCTCGGCGCCGCGACGAGCACGCAAGTGATCGTGTCCGGCAGTGGCGCCACGCCGATGACATTGACGGGATGCGGTCCGGCGCTCCTCAATGTCGGCCAGACCGGCTATTTTCGCAGCCGCTACGCACCCGAAGTCTTCGCAGGACTCGTCGAGCGGTTCTCGCAGATCGCTGCACCCGATCAGCTGGGCTTATTGAATGACACCGAGGCACTCGCTTCCGTCGGCCAAGCGCCGATGGCGCAATTCCTGTCGCTGGCCGCAAAGCTCCCCGCCAACGCCGACCCGCTCATCTGGACCAGTCTCGCGCACTCGCTCGTCAGTCTCGACAAGCGCTACGCGGGGCGCGCGAACCGACCCGCTTTCCGCGCGTATGCGCGTACGCTGGTGCAGCGTCCGTTGGCGCTGGTCGGCTGGGATGCGCGCGCCGGCGAAGCCGATAACGTTGAAAATCTACGCGCTACGCTGCTCGCCACAATGGGACGCCTCTCGGATACTGCTGTGGTGGCCGAGGCCAGACGGCGCTTCCAGGAATTCATTGCAGCACCTGCGCGTGTGGGCGCAGCGCAGCGCCACATCGTGCTCGGGGTCGTGGCCGCGAATGCGGACGGCGCTACGTGGGATAAGCTGCATGCGCTCGCTCGCGGCGCGACGACTGAACTGGAGAAGCAGGAATTTTATCGCCTGCTAGGGACGGCCGCCGACCCGCAGATCGCACAGCGGGCGCTCGATCTGTCATTGACCCAGGAGGTTCCGGTCACGCTGCGACCGCTCATCCTCGACTCGGTCGCGAACAATCATCCCGAGCTCGCCACCAATTTCGCGATCGCACACTGGGATGTGTTCGATCCCATGTTGGAGAGCGACAGTAGACCTCAATACGTGCCGCAGTTAGCGAGCGGCAGTGGCGACCTGAGCATGATCACCCGCTTGAATGCGTTCGCTGCAGGCCATATCCCGTCGAGCGCCAGAAGCGGCCTTGAAAAGGCCATCGCCCACATTCGGTACAATGTACAAATTGGCACCCGTCTGGCGGAGATCGACCGCTGGATCGGCACTGGAGCGCGCTCCCAAGACACGGACGGTGCGCCGGCGGGTATCCGCACCATGCCCGGGGCGAGTGGGCGTTGAGCCGTCTGCGAATGCCGTCATCACACCCGTGCCGGTGCGGATGACGGTTCGAGCGGCGCAACCCCGCGGCTGCGCAGGACGCGTCGTGCTCACAAGACTGAGCGCAAGCGCCCTGCGTCGGCGCGGAGCGGTTGGACAGTGGAATGCTTTCTGGGGGATTATGGACCAGCGGAGCGAGCGATGATGGCTTCAAGAAATCCCAGTAAATTCGTGCCCGGCAGCGCCTACACCTACGCGGTGACGCTGCGCGCGCGCCATCCGACAGTGGATCCGGCGATTTTGACCCAAACCTTGAAGCTTGATCCTGCGCACAGCTGGAAAGCCGGTGATCCGCGTTTGTCGCAGACTGGTGCGCCGCTCGGCGGTCAGCATCGCGACTCGTATTGGTCCGCGCCGTTGCCGGGTCAAATGGTGGGCGCGACCAGCGTGGCTTTGGAAACCTTCATTTTGGCGCAGCTCCTGCAGCTCGCGCGGCACCGTGATTTCCTCGGCGCTTTGCAGGCCGACGGCGGCGAAATCTCGCTGCTCATTGAGATTGCGCCGCTTGCAAACACGGTTCTGACTCTCAATACCACATTGTCCCGTCGACTCGCCGACCTCAATATCGAAGTGGAGTTTCAATTCCCCGGCGATTGAGAGCTTTAGTGCAGGCCGGGCGCGCACGGCGCATGATGAGCGCCCAAGCAGCTGCTGAATTTGAGGAGAACCCAATGATTCGTGGAAGGATATTGGCGCTTGCCCTGTGCGCGCTCGCATTAGGCGTCAGCGCCTGCGAGAAGAAAGGCCCTGTTGAGAAGGCAGGCGAAAAAGTCGATCACGTGGTTGACACCATTAAGAACGGCGGCGAGGAGACGACTGCCGACAAAATCCAGGATGAAGTCGACAAGGCACGTGACAAGGCCGCAGACGCCACCGACAAAGTCGAAGGTAAGTGAGCTCTACCACCGCTGCCGCCAGCGGGCTGCGCGCATGAGCCCGAGGGTTCGCGCGACGCGTCAACGACACCTATGGCCATGTGTTTGGCGACAAGGTCATCCGCTACGTCGCGCAGCGGATCGGTCTGAGCATCAAGGGCCGGGACGTGGCGGCGCCCTATGGCGGCGGGGAATTTGCGGTCCTGCTTCCGGAGACGACGCTGCAGGGGGCGTTGGCGCTCGCCGAGCAGATTCGAATGTCGGTCGCGCGGGGTAAGATCCACCGAGTCGGCACGACTGAGCCGATTGCCGGCGTGACCGTTTCAATCGGGGTTGCCGAGTCGGTCCCCGCAGATACGGTTGAAGACCTCACCGGCCGCGCCGACCAGGCGCTCTACCAATCCAAAGAGGCGGCCCGCAACCGCGTCACGTCCGCCGTTGCCCCAAAAGCTCCGTAACGATCGCGACTGATTCTTGGCGGTGAGCCAAAGTGCTCGAAGGGGCAAAGCCCTCTGCGCTGCCGCCGTCTGCCCGCCCCGAATGCGAGTTACTTGGGCTCGGCCCCCGGCTTCGGATCTGCCATCGGGTACGTCTGCGCCCCGCCCGAGGGCGCGGGTGCCGCGGACGCAGAAGGCGCGGCACCGGTGACCGGTGCGGAGGCGGCCGTGGTGTTGCCACCGGTGCTTGCGGATATGGCTGCAAGAAACCGCTGCGCGGTGTTTTCGGTGGTTTTGACGTCACCGTCCATGATATCGCTCGCGGTCACGCCGGGCTTTTTATAGAACTCCGCATTGGCAGTGCGGTCGATTGACAGGACGCTGCCGTCGAGGGCAATGCCGGCAAATAACCCGCGGTTCCTTGAGTAGGAATACACCTCGGCGTTGAAATTCGAGTCGGTGGCGATGGAGGCCTGGCGGCCGACCGGGCCTGCCGCGACCGAGGCATCGGCGCCCAAGGTGACTTTCCCGCCCGTAATGCCCTCGACGCCGGTGCGCGTGGTGAAGACGAGCACCACGTCGGTTGACTGCACGCCGGCCTGCCAGCCGAAGCTGCCGCCCGTGAGGGCGACGAACACCGGGTTTGAGAAATGACCGTTCTTGTCGCGCACGACCATGGCGCCGCTGCCACGGCGACCGCCGGCGATAAACGCAACCTTGGTCACGTCGGGAATGACGGCAATGGCGTATGCGCGGTCGAGCAGACGATCCGGGATAAACGTATCCGGAGTCGCGCTCAGCTCCTCCAATATCTGCGTGGCCATGAGCAGCTGGCCTTCTTCGCGCGCCTGCGCGTGAACTTGCATGGCGCTGAGAGTGAGAGCGATGCCTGCGAGCAGGCTAGTGAAAGCAACGCGGTTGCGCATCCTGAATCCCCTGTTGATGTCGCCGTACGGCGACGCCAACAGACGCAGCCGCAACGGGCATCTGCGAGTTTACCGCAGTCGCGGCATCAAAGTCAGAAGTACAGGGAGTAGAAGAGCTGAATGATGTTGGCGTCGAGGCGGTAGAGCGGCAATTCGTCCTGGCCGTTCGCAGGAATGACCGTGCTGCTGTAGAGCGTATGAAAGTCGCTGTAGTCGATCAGAAGATGGTCGTAGCGCAGATTGAGCGTGTTTTTTTGGATCCACGGCGCGCGCGGTACCTGGAATTCATAGGAGGCGCCGACGCCTACGGTGTAGCTTGAGAATGCGGCGAGCTCGCGATCGCGCGCCTCGAAATTCTGTGCGTTGGCGCGCGCGAAGAGATCGTTGTAGAAATTGGCCGCGTTCTGCTTGTAGTAACGCAGCGTGCCGTCAAAGATCCAGTGATGCCACGGCTGCGTGTAGCCGAGCTGCACGGTATTCGCCCCGATGCCCCACGTATCGGTGTAGTAGCGATAG
>Ga0182024_10009767_pt1 | contig 19746 bp, 7 predicted proteins | sample P32metaG_FD_120480 | JGI IMG/M metagenome (GOLD analysis project Ga0182024, IMG submission 120480) | Permafrost microbial communities from Stordalen Mire, Sweden - P3-2 metaG (Illumina Assembly) | ecosystem: Environmental > Terrestrial > Soil > Wetlands > Permafrost | place: Sweden: Stordalen... | reverse complement strand
TAATGAGGTTGGTCCAATCGTTTGCGCCAGAGTCGGAACGCGCGACGATATAGCCGGTCTCGGTGCCGAGCTCCGTCCAGGTCAATTGCACCTGCACGCCCAACCCCTGCGCCTGCCCGCCTGACACCTGGGCCAGACTCCCCAGGCCGACGACGATCACGTTGGAGGGGGCAGATGTTCCGTTGCCGTTCTCGGCCAGAACCCGATAAGCGTAAGCCGAGCCGTCGGCGGCAAAGGTGTCGGTGCAACTGGTGGAGGAAACGCCGTCGGCGATGACCACATAGCTGGAAGTGCCCGGATTGAGCCGCTGCACCTGGTAGGCGGCAGCACCGGGGGCGGCAGCCCAGTTCAGAGCGACCTGCTCGGTCCCCTTCGCGACGCTGATGGTCGCAGCAAGGTTGGTCGGCGGCAGGGGCAGGCCGGTGGGGATGGCCACTGTGGTTGAAGCCGCAGCCGATTCGTTGCCGGTCGCGTTGACTCCGGTGACCCGGTACCACACGACTGCCGTCGCCGGGGTGGCGGTGTCGAGCAGCGTCCCGCTCGTCAGCGGCGCGGAGTTCAGCTTGGAAAACGGCCCGGCCGGGCCGCTGCCGCGGTAGACGTTGTACCCCACGACGCCGCCCGTATCGGAATTGTCCCAGGTGACGGTCACGCCGCCCGCTCCATAGGTAGCCGTCACGAACGAAGGCGCCGGCGGCGCTGCATAGGGCGCCACGCTCGATCCTGCGCCGGCGACCCAGGCCGGCAGACCGTATTCGTATGCGCCGAGGTCCGGCGCCGAGCCTGCATAGCCATTGGTATAGGGCGGCAGCACGATCCCGGCGTTGATCGCCAGGGAACCGGACTTGAGCTGGTAATCGTTGGCACTGCTGTTCACAAACGACGGGTTCGTCGATTTGCTCAAGTTGTGCGTCTGGGTGGCGGTGGACCCGATCGATGTGGCGCTTCCGAAGATGTTGTTGGCGAAAACGCTCCCCGCCATCTGGTCCTGCGAGTCGCTGGCAACGCTGCTGCTGGTCGCTTCAAGCGTGTTGTTGTAAATGTCGTTGTCGTCGCTGGGGCTGTTCATTTTCAGCCCGTAGTTGACGTTCCATGTGACGTTGTGGTCGACGATAACGTTCTGCGACCCGTTATCGAGGTAAAGCCCGGCCGCCCCAAACCCGCCGCCAGTGACGTTGTAGACGGTATTGTAGGCCAGTTCGGTCCCTTCGCCGTCGATGTCGTAGCCGTAAATCCCGCCGCCGTCGGTCGTCTGCAGCATGCAGTTGTAGACGAGGTTGTAGAGGATGCGGACCCGGGTGGAGGCGGAGAACTGGATGCCGCTACGACCGGTATTGTAGACGGTGTTGTGATAGATGACCTGGTTGGACCCCCGGACCCTTATCGCGGCGGTGTCCATGCCGTTAAGGTCCGTATCATGGACGGTGTTGTTCTCGATGATGTTGCCCGCGCCGGCGACTGAAATGCCGTTACCGGCGCTGTACTCGATCGTGCTGTTTTCCAGGATGCTGTCGGTGCCGGCCAGGTACAGCCCCGTGTTCACTGGCGGTGCCCAGCCGCTCGGTGAAACCGTATACTGAGAAACGTATTTGTCGGTGATGCCGTTGATAATCAGATGGCTGCTGAAGGAATTGGAATCGATCGTCGATGCCAGGCTGTTGATGCCGTCGATGGTGATGTAGGACAACCCGCTGAGCTCAAAGGAGTACTGCCGGGCCTTGGCCTCGACGACATGGTTAGCCGGATTGTCGCCGGCCGGGTCCCAGAGATATAGGTCGCCGGTGGCCGGGTCGCGATACCATTCCCCGGCTGCGGTCAAACCGATGTACTTGCCGGTGAGATAGTAGGGGTTGCCGGCGGTGGGGACTTCATAGCTTCCGGTTGCCGGGCGCGGCAGGTAGGTGAAGGTGAGCTTCCCGTTGCTGGAGCTGACGACCGTGCCGCTGTCCGCCACCCACTGCTGGCCCGGGAAGAACTGGATGATGCCGCCGTTCCAGGCGCCGGTGGCGATTTTGAGGTTCGGGTCGTTGATCGTCGCCGTGTCCAGCCCGTTCGGCCCCGACGAGACCGACACGGAACTCATCGTCGACATGACGGGCTTGGACGGGTTGGAGCCGATGTTGGGCCAGCGCGCCTCGGTCATGGCCGTGCTGTCCACCATGACCTGGTTATATCCTTCCCCCAGGTCCCAGGGCTGATTGGCCTCGTAGATCGACCCGCTGACTTGCGTCCACCCGGTGACCGGGTCGGCGCCGTTGATGGTGACCACGCCTTCGCCGTACGGAGCGAACGTGATCGGTTCGCCGGGCAGGCCTGAGTTGGCGGGCGTGACCGTCTCGTGATACGAGCCGCCGTGGATGAGCACTGTATCGCCCGGCTGGGCAATGCTGGCGGCCGCCTGGATCGTCTGGAACGGCTCCGCCGCCGACCCGTTCCCCGAGTTGCTTCCCTCGGGCGAGACGTAATAAGTTGTAAACAGAACGCGCTGCTCCAACGCCTCGGCGCGGAATGGCGTGCTCCGATTCAGGCCTGCCCTGAGCGGAGTCGAAGGGCCTGCCCTGAGCGGAGTCGAAGGGCCCGAAGCCTTGGCTACCGCGCGACGCAGGCTCGCCCGGGCTGCCCTGGCGCGAGGAACTCGCTTGTCCGGCGACGAACGCATCAATGGACTATTCTTTCTCCCCAAAAGCCAGGGATTGCAGCGTCCCACAAATGAGCATCACCTGATCGCGGACAAGCCCGGGCAACCCTGGAATGCGCGCGAAATAACACCTTCGATTTAAGTCACCAACCCAGCGGAGCGCCGGGGCTGGGAACTTAGCTGCTCATGAGCCCGGCGGTCAAGATTAAACCGCAAAATTTGAAATGTTTTGAGCGAATCTGGCGGGAGCCAACCCAACTGGGCGGCTTATGACTGCGGCTCGGTGTAATTCCTCGTCGATCCGAAGCAGGTCCCGATGCCCTTCTTTACGCGCCACTCGGCATTCCTAAGCCTTGCGACGTCGGCGATAAAGCGCCGTTACCCAGGCGCATTTAGTTGATCCCGCCTGCCGGCAAGACCGACGAAAACGTCTGCCCGTACCTCAGCGAGAAATCCCGGGCGTCGGTGTTATTGATGTTGGCGCCGGTCCCTCCGAAATCGAACGCCGCATTGTAGTTGGCCGAACCGGCCGCGGCCCCGTACACGTTGCTGAAATCGCGCGCGTCGGCGTTGTTGACGGCACCGGCGCCGGTGACGTCGCCGAAGAGGCGGTGGAAGGTATAGGTGTTGGAGCCGGTTAAGGCGACGCCGTTTGACATTACGTCCGAGTTATTGATCGAGAAGGAGTAGATGCCGTCGATCAGGCTGGCGCTCGCGTCGGTGTTCGCGGTGGCGGCAGCGAATGTGATCGTCCAGGTTAAGCCTCCATCGGTGGTTGTAGCCGTGTTGAGCACGCTGGAGATATTGGTGATGCTGCCGTCGTTGGCGCCGTTGCCACTGACCGCTCCGCCAGTGCCGTTGAGGTTGTACACGCCCAGGCTGAACGCCCCTGGCTGAGTAAGATTGACCGCCTGGCTGAAGGTGACCACCAACTGACGGACATCCGACGCCTGCGTCGTGTTCCCGTCTCCCTCCCCATCGTTGGTTGTGACGCTGACAACGGTGCGGGGCGCGACGTAGGTGAATTGATCGGCACTTGAAGTCGGGGACGTGCCGCCGGGCGTCGTGACCTGCACATCGACTTGGCCCGCGGACCCTGCCGGATCGACCGCGGTGATCTGGGTGCCGGCCGAGTTCACCAGGACGGCGGTGGCGACCACACCGCCAAAAGTGACGGCACTTGCGCCGGTGAAGTTGGTTCCGGTGATGGTCACCGGGGTCCCGCCCGTGGTCGTGCCGGTGTTGGGGCTGACGCCCGACACGGCCGGGGCCAACGACGAGGTTGCAAAGACTTCGGCGCTGTGAACGCTTTCGCCGCCAGTGTCGACGGCGGTGATTGTGTAGTAGTACGTCTGACCGGCGACCAGTCCTGTCGCCGGCGTGTCGGTGAACGACGGCCCGGTGACACCCATAGCGATCGGAGTCGCGCCCTCGCCGCCGGGGCTGGTGCCGCGATAGATGTTGTAAGACGAGACCGCGTGCCCGTTTGGCGTCCAGTTGAGAGCCACCTCTCCCGGCCCGCCGGTGGCGGTGAGCCCGACCGGCGCCGCGGGAACGGTCTGAATGAACAAGTTGACCCCCGAGCTGGGGCCGGCGACGTTCCTGGCTGCGATCGTATACTCGTAGTCCCGGCCCGGGAGCAGGGTCGAATCCGTGTACATCGTCACCATGGGGCCCAGAGTCGTCACATACTCTGAGCTGTCCGATTCCAACTGCCGGGTCAGGACGATGCCTGTGGCGTTGCTGGGATCGTTGGCCCAGGTGAGCGTGACGCTTCCGGTCGTGAGGTTGCTGAATGCGAAGTTCGTCACGTCCACCGGCGCGACGGGCAACGTGCCGGTAATCGGACCGGCCGGCGGCGACGAGCCTGCCGAGTTGACCGCCACGACTTCAAACGAATAGCTCCCTCCCGTATTCAGCAAACCGGTCACCGGATAACCCGTCGCGGTGCCGGCCGCCTGGGCGATCTGTGTGTAAGTTCCGTTCTCAAGTTCCAGCACATTGTAGGTTGTGACCGTCGAGAGTGAGTCGACCCAGGAAAGATCCAGCTCGCTGGCGGAGGTCGGGGTCACCGTGAAGTTCGTGGGGGCGTAGGGGATGCCGGCGGTGGGAGTGTACGTCCAGGATTGGATGTTCTGAATTGCGGTCGCGCCACCGGTGCCGGCGGTGAACCCGACGTAGGCCTGGGATGATCCGAGAATGGAGGGAATATCGAGTGCGTACGACTGGGTGAAGACGGTGCTGTTGGTGAGATCGGTCACCTGCTCGGTCAGGGTGGTGCCGTCGTAGTTGAGGTTGACGAGCATCGGGTCGCCGCTGGTGAGCGAGACGCCGCTGGATGTCATGTCGACCGAGGCCTCGCCCGGAACGTCGCCGCTCGGCAGGGTGGGGGCGTCCCCGTCGATGAACACGCCGGTCGAATCGGTCCCCTCGCCGGCGTTGTTGAAGAGGTCGAACTTGACGCAGACGCTGGGAGTGATTCCCTGGTATCCAAGGTCTCCGCCACCGCCTCCGACCGCGGTATTGGCGGCGTCTTGCAGCGTGAAGGTGAACCCGTCGGCCGCGGCATCGGTGAGCTGGAACTGGAACGAAGTATTGAAACCGTCCACCGACATGGTCCCTTTGGTGAAGGCGCTGGAGGCTTCGCCGCCATTGCCGTCGGTCAGCTCGAGGTCGGACCCGTTGATCTGGGCATTTCCGTTGATCTGCAACTGGCTGGCCGCGCTGGCAAAGCCGTTGGGCAGATTGACGCTGGCGGCGAGGTTGGTGGTCGTCGCCGAAACGACGTTGGTGAACGCGGAAGTCCCGACGGAATTGAAGGCGTCGACCTCGAAATCATAGGTTGATCCCGGCTGAAGGCCGGTGACCGGGTAGCTGGATGCGCCGGCGCCGGCGCCGGCGGTGCCGACCTGAGTCCAGGAGCTGCCGCCGTTTGTCGATTCGTCGATGTAATACCCGGCCGGGGCCGAGGTGCCGTCGGCGGTTTCCGTCCAGGACAAGCTGATTTGCGTGTTGGAGACGGGCGTGGCGGACAGGTCAGCGGGAATGGGCGGCGCCGCGCTGGGCGGGACATACAACCCATAAACGGCCAGGGAGTTGGTCGTTCCGACAAAGACATCGCCGTTGGCAATCGTAGGAAGCGTGAACTCCACCGCCGTCCCCAGGGAGTCGCGAACCGCGTTGGCGCCGCTGGCATAGAGCTGCTGGCTGACGTTGCTGGCATTGTATGCCAGCAGTTGATTCGACCCGCCGTCCAGGCCCCAGACGATCCCATTGTTCGTGCCGTCGGCGGAAATGCTGAGGGTGGCTCCCTGCACACCGAAGGTGTTTGCCGTCGTGTAGGTTGCCGGCGTGGTGATCGTGCCGTTGGAGATCATGTACGCCCGGACGTTGTCGCCCGTGCCGCCGTAATAAATCCAACTATTGGTGCCATCGTTGAAAAACGCGGGCGTGTCATAGGACCCGCCGGCGGCGACCCCGCCGGCGATTTCCTGGACGACGTTGTCGGTGGTGGCGCTGAAATGGCCCATGTCGTCGCGGTCGATCAGATAGATCTTGCCCTCTTTGCCGCAGGCGACCATGAGATGCGGATGGGCGGCGCTGCCGACGCTGTCGGGCAGGATCATGCACCCGCCCGAACCGAGGTCCTCGTCGGCAGAGGCCAGGGCCAGCGTGTTGGACGGGGAGAAATAGTCAACCACCTTCAGTCCCCATCCGTTGATGTTCTGGTTGGTCTGGGTGCTGCTCGGATCGATGGCGACCTTGACGACCGAGTCGCCGTAGTCCCCGTATTGCGGGAAACCCTGGGCGTTGAGGGTGGTGTCGAACGTTCCGTTCCCCGTCTCGAAGTACATGTAGCCCTGAGGATCGAAAGTGAGGGTGCCGCCTCCCTGCCAGATGCCAGTGTCGCTGCCATCGGGGTTGGCATTGAAGACCGCCGTGGAAGCCAGTGAGTTCTCGTCAAAGCCGAGGACCCATCCGTGGTACGGGCCGTTGTCGCCGTCGCTCGCGAAAGCGATGTAGACAACGCCGTCATGCACGGCAAGGGCCGCGCGGTTGTTTTCGCGCAGGGCGTTGAAATAAATGAGCGGCTCGGACTGGTTCGTGCCGTTGACGTTCACGGTGGCCGTGACCACGCCGTCGCCCTGCCCGTGCGGATCGATGACGTACGGGCCGGTGTTGTAGGTGAAGGCGCCGCTGGTCGTGTTATAAGTGGTATCGCCGATGACCGTGCTGGCCATGGCGCCGCTGCCGATGTTCACCCTATACAGAGTCTGCACGAAGTGCGGGCTGCTAGTGTTGCCGTTGACGATTTGCTTGGTTCTGGCGACGAGGTAAAGGTAACCGGTGCCGGGATCGATCACCGGCGTCCCGGTGACGCCAAGCACCGGGCTGATGTTTCCCGAGTTCACATCGGTCGCGGTAACCGTGGTGACGGCGACCGAGTTCCCGCCGGTGACGAGCGCCGCCTCGGGCAGCAGGAAAGAGTCTTGCCACAGGATCTGCCCGGTCGTGGTGTCGATGGCATAAAGGCTGTCGTTGGCGGTCGCCACGTAGGCGACGGAGTGCGTTCCCTGGTAGTTTCCGGCGGTGATGTTGACGCCCGGCTCGACCAGAGGCTGGGCATAGACGTGCCCGTCCACGAGCGTGGAGAAGAGCTTGCCAAAGCCGGTCTTGGAACTGACGGTCGCAGGCGTGAGCAGAGTTTCGGCCAGGTCGCCTCCGGTGCTTGCCGGGTTGTCGTGGTAAGAAGTAACACTGTTGACCAGCGAGGAGCTGCTGACGTAATCAACCGTGTTCGACACCGCCGGGGACGCTGGCGACGTCCCAGATATGATGGCCTGGTAGGTATAGGTCGAGCCGATACTGAAGGGGCCGGTGTCGACCAGCGTGTAGTCGTCGGCCGAAGAGGCAGGAATTGGGGAACCGACGTCTGCATAAGCGCCGCCGTTCACCGATTTGAGGACCTGGTAGGTGACGCCGCTGACACCCCCGGTGCTGGGGGCCGGGAAGGAAGCCTGAATGTTCCCGTTGCTGTCCTCATTGGCGCTGACGCTTTGCGGTTGCTGGGCGACTCGGGCCGTGCTTGTGTCATTGAAGGTCCAGTCGATAATGCTCTGCTGTGAATCGGCGCCCCCCGTCCCGCCGCTGAAGCCCAGGTAATCGCTCGAATCAGCGCCGAGCAGGGATTCGGCAACCAGGCCGTCGCCGCTGAGGTTATAGCTGGTGCTGTATCCGCGGCCGGTCGTGGTGTCGCGGACCGCCTCGAAGAGCGTCTGGGTGGAGGCCTGATAGGACAGGCCGACCTGGAACACATCGGTTTGATTGTTGGCATTGAGGGTGTGGAACGCGTTGCCCAACGTCGGGCTCATATCGTTGGCGGGCCGAAGGACGCCGTTGATGCCCAGCCCGGTCTGGGTCACGCCGTTGTACATGTTCATGAAGATGGCAAGGCTGGGTGAAACGCCGGCGTAGCCCAGACTTCCGCCAGCGGCGCCGATGGCCGCCGTTCCCTGGTCCTGTATCACGAATGCGAACCCGTCGGCAGCGGGGTTGGTGAGCTGGAAGTCGTAGGAGGCCTCGAAATCCGAGTTGATGGCCGTCGGGGCGGTTTCGTAGGCGGCGGTTGCCTCGTTGTTGGCGCTGGTCGTCATCTGCAACTGGCCATTAGCCGTCACGATGGGGGTGTAGACGGCGCCGCCGGACAGGGTGAGGTCGGTTTCTCCTGAAAATCCGGCCGCATGGTTAACGAGGGTGTTGCCCACGTAGTAAACGCTGTTGGAAACAGCCGGCGGCGAGCTGCTTGCCGCCGTTCCCTGCACGATCACTTCATACGAGAAGGCCTCCCCCGGCGTCAGCCCGGCGGCGGGATCGGTGAACGTAACGGGCCCGGTCCCCTGCGCGAATGGGCTGCCGCTGACCGCCGTGTACGTCCCGCTGTCGACCGAGCGCAGGACCTGGTATCCGGTGATTCCGGCACCGGTCTCGGCCGGGAACGACACCTGGATGTTCCCCTTGACGTCCTGGTCGGCAATTACGCCCGAGACCGCCGGATAGCTGGAGAGGAGCTGACGCTGCTCCAGGTTTTCGATCACCGCCTTGCAGGCACGGCGGATCAACGCCGCCCCAGGCGCGGCCTTTCGATGCCGGGCGACGTGACGATTGCTCCGATGTGACGTGGACGAACGAATTCGAGGCGACAAAACCAGACCTCGCACTCCAACCTCCTGGATAAGCGGAAATCTCCCGGCCCGCAATGTTGCGACTTAAAGGTTATACTCTCGCCCCGGCATTTTGTGCCTGCCAATCCAAATCAGATCCGCCAATCACAAAATCTCTGAGGATGGGGATGATCCAGGTGACGCCGTCGTTGGGTGCGAAGCTCAACGAAACCATACCACACGAGGCGCGTCTTAGGCCCTGTCTGAAAACGCGACGGGCCGCGGCGGGCCGGAATTGCCCCGTCTGCTTCGTTCTCGCTCCTCAACGACTCGTTCGGTTGAGTCGCTTCGTCGCGACGCCTCGCATACGGAGCATTTCCGGCCCGCCGCAATCCCGACGAGTTTTCAGACAGGGCCTAGTTGATCCCGCCTGGCGGCAAGACCGACGAGAACGTCTGCCCGTACCGCAGCGAGAAATCTCGGGCGTCGGTGTTGTTGATGTTGGCGCCGGCTCCTCCGAAATCAAGTGCCGCGTTGTAGTTGGCCGAACCGGCGGCCGCCCCGTAGGCTTCGCTGAAATCGCGCGCGTCGGCGTTGTTGACGGCACCGACGCCGGTGACGTCGCCGTAGAGGCGGTGGAAGGTATAGGTGTTGGAGCCGGTTAAGGCGACGCCGTTTGACGTTACGTCCGAGTTATTGATCGAGAAGGAATAGATGCCGTCGATCAGGCTGGCGCTGGCGTCGGTGTTCGAGGTGCCGGCAGCGAATGTGATCGTCCAGGTTAGGCCTCCATCGGTGGTTGTGGCGGTGTTGAGCGCGCTGGAGATATCGGTGATGCTGCCGTCGTTGGCGCCGTTGCCGCTGACCGCTCCGCCAGTGCCGTCGAGGTTGTATACGCCCAAACTGAACGCCCCTGGCTGAGTAAGATTGACCGCCTGGCTGAAGGTGACCACCAACTGACGGACCTCCGACGCCTGCGTCGTGTTCCCATCTCCCTCCCCATCGTTGGTTGTGACGCTGACAACCGTGGGGGGCGCGACATAGGTGAACTGATCGGAATTGGAAGTGGCGGAGGTGCCGCCGGGCGTCATCACCTGAACATCGACGGCGCCGGGGGCGCCGGCGGGATCGACGGCGGTAATCTGAGTAGACGAATTGACCGTGAAGCTCGTGGCGGGCACGCCGCCGAATGTGACGGCGGTGGCGCCGGTGAAATTGGCGCCCGTGATGACCGCCGACGTCCCTCCGGCCGCCGACCCAGTGTTGGGCGTCATACTCATGACGGCCGGGGGCGAGGCGGTAACAGTTAGCTCGAATACCGTGCCGAAACCGGCCCCGCCGCCTGTCTCGGTGGTGCCGAAGATATCGCCGCTGGAATCGAGAATTATACTGGCTCCCGGAGAACTCCCGTTAATCCCGTTGAAGCTGGCGAGCGTGGTGATGGTCGTGCTGGCGTAAGGAATTTCAAAGGCCGTGCCGTAGTTGTAGAGACCGCCCCCCACAGTCGTGCCAAATATGTTGCCGGCGGCGTCGAAGGTAATTCCGGCATCCGGAGCCTGTCCATTGCTCCCGTTGAAGCTGGCTAGCGTTCTGATCGTCTGAGAGCCGTAGGGAATCTCGAAGACGGTGCCGTCGTTGCCAGCGCCCCCTATGCTCGTGGTGCCGAACAGGTCGCCGCTGGCGTCAAGCGTCACGCCGCCGTATGGGGTTGCTCCGTTGCTCCCATTGAATGACGCCAGTGCGGTGATGGCGTTGCTGCCCTGTGCGATTTCGAAGACCGTCCCATCGCCGCTTGCGCCGCCGGCGGAGGTGGTGCCAAACAGGTCGCCGCGAGCATCGAGCGTGACGCCGGTCCTGGGCATCTTGCCGTTGGTTCCGTTGAAGCTGGCGAGCATGGTGACGGCATCGCTTCCCTGAGCAACTTCGAAGACCGCGCCGTCGTTGCTGCCGCCGCCGACTATGCAGGTGCCAAACAGGTTGCCGCTGGGGTCGATAATCAGACTGCCAACTGGTGCGCTCCCGTTGCTCCCATTAAAGACGGCCAGCGTGGTAATGATGCTGCTGCCTTGTGGGATTTCGAAGACCGTGCCGTCGCTGCTGGCTCCGCCCTCGCCGCAGGTGCCGAACAAGTCGCCGGCGGCGTCAAGGACAACAGCCCCAACTTCGCTGCCATTGCCTGAATTTCCGGTGAAGCTGGCCAGCGTGGTAACCGTCGTGCTCCCGTTAGCGACCTCGTACACGGTGCCGTATCCGCCGGCACCGTCGGACAAGGTCGCGCCATACAGATTGCCGCTTGAGTCGAGCGCCACGTTGGTCGCTGGATAGGCGCCGACGCTCCCGTCGAAGCTGGCCAATATGCTGATGACCTTGGTGCCGTGAGCGACCTCGTAGACGGTCCCGCCGCCTGCGCCGCCTTGGTATGTCGTGCCGAACACGTCCCCACTGGCGTCGAGCGTCACCCCGGCTTGAGGATTCTCCCCATTGCTTCCGGTGAAGCTGGCCAGCGCGGTAATCGTCGTTTTGGTCGTGTGCGCCAGCTCGAACACGGTTCCGTCGCCTCCGCTGCCGCCCGCGATGGCCGCCCCAAAAAGGTCCCCGGCGGCGTCGAGGGCAACGCTCCTGGGTCCCTCCCCATTGGTGTAATTGAAGCTGGCGAGGGTAGTGAGGGTCGTGCTCCCATTGGGGATTTCATACACCGTACCAAAGCTGCCTCCGCCGCCCTGGGCGGCAGTGCCGAACACATTGCCGCTGGAGTCGATGGCCACGCCCGCGAGCGGGCTTTTTCCATTTGTTCCGTTAAAGCTGACGAGCGTGGTCAGGGTCGTGCTGCCGTTCTGAATCTCGAAAACGGTCCCGTCGCCGCTGGTCCCGCCGGCCGAAGTGGTTCCCAGGATGTCGCCGCTGGCGTCCAAGGTCACCTTCACCGAAGGGTTTTGTCCGTTGGTTCCATTAAAGCTGGCGAGGGTGGTGATCCCGGTGCCGCCCTGGGCGATTTCGAACACCGTTCCGTCGCCGCCTGCGCCTCCGGCTTTAGTGGTGCCGAACAGGTCGCCGCTGGCGTCGAGCGTCACGCCCGCATAGGGGTTCGCTCCGTTGCCCCCGCCGAAGCTGGCCAGGGTAGTAATCACCGTGCTGCCGTGTGCAATTTCGTAGACTGTGCCGTCGCCGTTCGCGCCTCCGGCCGCGGTGGCGCCGAACAGATCGCCGCCTGCGTCGAACGTGACGCCACCCTGGGGATACTGGCCATTGCCGCCACTGAAGCTGGCGAGGGTGATCAGGACCGTGCCGCCGTGCGCGATCTCGTATACCGTGCCGTCATCATACGCGCCGTCTTGCGGCGCGGTGCCGAAGACATCGCCGCTGGCGTCCAGTGTCACCGGAGCATTAGGAGAGGGCGGCCCAACCGCGATGCTGCTGAGCGCATAGTTCATGGCCGGGACCGGTCGGATGACGCTCTGCTGGAGGGCGGCGGAGGTGCTGCCGCTGAATCGGGAGTCACCGGAGTAGACGGCCGTGATGCTGTGGGTCCCGAGCGTGGTGAGTGAGGTGGAGTACGTCGCCGTACCGGTGCTGTCCAGCGTAATGCTGCCCAGCGAGTTCGTTCCGTCCATGAAGGTGACGCTACCGGTTGCTACCGTGGGAGTATTATTGGTGACGACTGCGCTGAAGAGGATCGTCTGCCCCGACGCCAGCGGATTGATGCTGGAGGTGACCGCCGTGGATGATGCGGTGGTGCTGACGTTGATGTCCTGCGATGGCGAGCTGCCGGCCGCGTAATAGGCATCGCCGGCGAATGACGCGGTGAAGGTGTAATTACCCGACGCAAGGCTGTCGGTAAGCGTGAGAATCGCCACCCCGTTCAAATTAGTGATCGCGGTCCCCAGCGGCGTGCCGCCGGCCAGCGTGAATGCGACGGGCTCGCCGGCAACATCCGTGGAACCAGACGTCAATGTCGCGGTGAAGGTCGTGGCCGCGCCGTAGGCGGTATCGACTGCCGGCACGGAGATGGACGTCGGCGAAAATGGACTGCTGGGCGGCGTGACCACCTGGACGATGGCGGAAGAGCCGCTGGTGACGAAGTTGCTGTCGCCGCCATAGATGGCAGTGATCGTGTGGTTGCCGCCCGAGACGAAGGGATACGAGCCGGTTGCCACCCCTGAACCGTTCAGCGTCCCGCTGCCGAGAACGGTCGTGCCGTCCATGAATGTCACGGTTCCCGGTGGCACGAAGGGAGTGCCGTTACTCACAGTAGCGGTGAAGGTGACCGTTTGACCGACTGCCGCGGGGTTCGCGCTGCTGGAAATGGCGGTGGACGTGGCGGCCTGGCTGATGTCGAGACTTTGCGCCGGCGACTGGCTTGTGTCGTAATTGGCATCACCGGCAAATGACGCGGTGAAGCTGTAGTCGCCCGCGGCAAGGCTCTGGCTCAGTGTGAGAGTTGCTAATCCGTTGGCATCAGTCACCGCGGTCCCGAGCAGTGTGCCACCGGCCAGGGCAAAGCTGATCGTCTCGCCGGGGAGCGCCGTGAAGCCGGAGCGTAGCGTTGCTGTCAGGGTCGTGGGCGCGCCGTAGGTTGCGCTAACCTGCGGCGAGGAGAGGATGGTTGCCGAGGCGGGAGTAAGTTCGAATATAGCGCCGTATTGGTCAGGACCGCCAAAACCAGTTGTGCCGAACAAATCACCGCCAGGGTCGATGATCACGCCCGATTCTGGCTGCCCGCCGCTGTACGCATTGAGGCTGGCAAGTGCGGTGAGAGTCGTGCTGCCATAGGGGATTTCAAAGACCGTGGCTGCATTTTCCACGCCACCTTCCCCAGTGGTTCCGAACAGGTCGCCCGCGGAGTCGAGCGTCAAGCCTGCCCCATATGGATACGCTCCGTTGCTCCCGTCGAAGGTAACCAGCGTTGTGATCGTTGCCGAGCCCCGGGCGATTTCGAACACCGTGCCCTGGTTGGTGGTGCCTCCCAGGTTCGTGGTGCCGAACAGGTCGCCGGCGGCGTCGAGCGTTACTCCGGAAGGGTTCCATCCATTGTTCCCGTTGAAGACGGCCAGCGTAGTGAGGACATTGCTGCCGTGGGCGATTTCAAAGACGGTGCCGTCGCCACCGGGGTTGCCGGCCACGCCGGTCACGTTGCCGGCGGTGGTGCCGAAAACATCGCCGTTGGGATCGAGAGTCACCCCGGCGAGCGGGTTTTTCTGGTTGGTGGCGCTGAGGGTGACGAGTGTAGTGATCGTGCTGGTGCCCTGGGCGATCTCGAACACGGTGCCGGAGAGACTACCAACACCGGGCGTGGTCCCGAACAGATCGCCACTTTGGTCAAGAGTCACGCCCGCTTCGGGAGCCTCGCCATTATAGACGGAATTGTTAGCGAAACCGGCCAGCGTGGTGATGGCACTGCTGCCGACGGCGATCTCGAAAACGGTGCCGAGGTCGGCGCCACCGCCCGCGGTGCAAGTGCCGAACAGGTCGCCGCTGGCATCGAGCGTTACGGCGGTTGGTTCCTGGCCATTGGTCCCGTTGAAGCTGGCGATGGTGGTGATTACGTCGCTGCCGCGCGCAATCTCGTAGACCGTGCCGTCGCTGTTGGCCCCGCCGTTCACCGTGGCGCCGAAAAGATCGCCGCTTGCATCGAGCGTCACGCCATCCTGGGGATCGATCCCGCTGGTCGCGACAAAGCTGGCCAGCGTGGTGATCGCGGTGCCCAGGTGCGGGAGCTCGAATACCGTGCCGCCGGCGCCCGAGCCGCCCAGTTCGGTGGTGCCGAACAGGTTGCCGTTGGGATCGAGGATCACGCTCGATTTGGGGGTCAGTCCGTTAGTACCGTTGAAACTGGCGAGGGTAGTGAGCGTGTGACTGCCGTGAGCGAGCTCAAAAACCGCGCCGTCGAGGTTTGCCCCGCCTCGATAAGTTGCACCAAAGAGGTTGCCGCTTGGGTCAACGGTGATGCCGTTTGCACCAATCAGCAACATGTTACTATTACTGGAGAAGCTGGCCAGGGCCGTAACGGTCGTACTGCCCTGTGGAAGTTCGTACACATCGCCGTAACCGCCGGCGCCGCCGGATGACGTGGCGCCGAAAAGATTGCCGTTGGAGTCGAACGTTAGTGTGCCGCTGGGCAATCCCCCAGTGGATGAACTGAAGTTGGCCACGGTTGTAGCGGTAGTGGCGCCGGCGGGAATCTCGAAAATGGTGCCGTCCTGATTGGTTCCGTCGTCGAAAGTGGTTCCGAACAGGTCGCCGCTGGTGTCGAAGGTCACGCCGGAGAAGGCACCTCCCCCGCTGTTGCTGCCAAAGCTCATTAAAGTGGCAACTGTCGTGCTGCCTTGCGCGATTTCGTACACGGTGCCGCGCCCGCTCATGCCGCCGCGGGCGGTTGTCCCAAAGAGGTCGCCGGCGGCATCGAGAGTGATGCAGGCAAAGGGGTTTTCTCCATTGTTGCCGTTGAAGCTGGCGACCGTGGTGATTGAGGCGACGCCGTGTGCAATCTCGAATACCGTTCCGTTGCCGCCCGCCCCGCCGTTTTCAGTCGTGCCGAAAAGGTCGCCGCTGGAGTCGAGTGTCACACCGGAGCCGGGGTACTGCCCATTGGACCCATCGAAGCTGGCGACGGTGGTGGCGGCCGTGCTGCCGTGCGGGATCTCGAAGACGGTGCCGTCGCCTTCCGCGCCGCCCTGGAGGGTGGTGCCAAACAAGTCGCCGCTGCTGTCAAGGGTGACGGGAGCGACTGGGGAAGGTGGCCCGGAGCTGATGGTGCTGAGCGAGTATCCGGAGAGCAGCACGCGGCATTCAACCGCCTCAAGCAGTGAATGTGCTCCGCGTGAGCGCGTGCGTTTGCAAGCACCCGTCGTTTTCTGTCGTGCCATCGCGCTTCTCCACCTCCCCTTTGCCCCGCATAAGGACCGGCGTTGCGGATAATGGAGGTGGCGGAACCGCCCCATTGCGTGTGATCATTCAGCTTCGAAACGGAGGAAGTGCTCCGCAAACCATTTTCACCGACGCGGTTGCTGCACAACAACTGCGCCGCATAATAGGGCAAGATACCGGCCGGTCAGGCTGGGTGTCAAGATATTCTTACGAATTCTGACGAATTCTCAATCGAATCACTTCGCGGCCTCCGCGAAGTCGGCGGTATCTGCGCCGTACTTTGCAGATACCCGATCAGGTCGCGGCGTTCGTCGGGTTTAAGCGCTTCGAGGAGCCCTTCGGGCATCATCGAAACTGACGACGTTTATTGCTTGACCACCTCATTCCAAGGCACGCGGGTCTCGCCGGCGGGGGGTGGGCAGGGTCAGTATGGATGGTCGTCAAAAAACAATCCCGGGCGACGATCGCGCTGGGGTCGACGATCATTAGTTGATCCCGCCTGCCGGCAAGACCGACGAAAACGTCTGCCCATACCTCAGCGAGAAATCCCGGGCGTCGGTGTTATTGATGTTGGCGCCGGCCCCTCCGAAATCAAGTGCCGCATTGTAGTTGGCCGAACCGGCGGCCGCCCCGTAGGCTTCGCTGAAATCGCGCGCGTCGGCGTTGTTGACGGCACCGGTGCCGGTAACGTCGCCGAAGAGGCAGTGGAAGGTGTAGGTGTTGGAGCCTGTCAAGGCGACGCCGTTTGACGTTACGTCCGAGTTATTGATCGAGAAGGAGTAGATGCCGTCGACCAGGCTGGCGCTGGCGTCGGTGTTGGAGGTGCTGGGCGCGAACGTGATCGTCCAGGTTATGCCTCCATCGGCGGTCGTGGCCGTGTTGAGCACGCTGCCGCCGATCAGATCATCGCCAGGGGACTTTCAATGCCCCATTCGCCCCGCTTCTATCGCGGCAAGATCTGGCTCCTCAACTCCGGCACCGGGTCCTTCGGATCACTCCACCCTGCCACCGGCGACTTCCAACCGCTGGCGCTGTGCCCCGGCTATCTCCGCGGACTGGCGTTCGCCGGCGATTACGCGATCGTGGGCCTTTCCCGCCCCCGTCACGATAAGACCTTCGGCGGCCTGGCCCTGGACGAAACCCTCGCCGCCAAAGGCGCCGCGCCGCGCTGCGGCCTGCAGGTCATCGACCTGCAAACCGGCGACTGCATCGAGTGGCTGCGCATCGAAGGGCAAGTGAGCGAATTATACGATGTTGCGGTATTGCCAGGCGTCACCCGCCCCATGGCCCTGGGATTCAAATCGGAGGAAATCGAGAGACTGCTCAGCATCGGGCCGGGGTGAAGTTCAGCGGCCAAGAACCGTGTCGATCCCGCCGAGTATCAAGTCGAACTTGTGGCGGGAGAGTTTACCAACCCGGTTCGATAGGACTGAGCGATCGATCGTCACAATTTGCGAGACGTTGGCGACCGATGGCTTGGGCAACCCCGTATCTCGTTCTGGAAGAAGCACGTTTCCCGGGGCCGTGGCCCATTTCAGGTTTGTCGTCAGCTGTCGCAATTCGGCTGCGGTTGAAAGCATCTCCCTGAACGACGACAACCGGGCGTCGAAACGCCGGGGCCGAGCCGGCTCGCTCACCAAGGTCGGCCCACCAAATGTCGCCTTGCGCGATTACCATTCGGTCTTTTCCAGGATACGACGCGACGCGGCCAAGGCAAATTCATTTTCCTCTTGCGCCCCGAGGCGCTTGCAGACACGATCCAAGGCCTTGGTCACGGCCTCGGGCGCATGGCGCGCGACATATTCATCCAGCGCCCGGGCATAAAGCTGGTTCCGGCTGACCTTCAGCCGCTTAGCCAGCGTCTCCGCGCCGGTGAAGATTCTATCGGGAAGGGAGACCGCAGTTTTCATGCCGAAACTATAGCTCCAGCCGCACGGCGTTCAAGGGAGCCGAGAAGGACTCCGGTCTTCGATCGGCATTTCAAAAGCTTGCCTCCGTCACTGGAACCGCACGCCCGTGGGACGGGCTAATGGCACCGGCCTTGGAGTGCCCCATCAGCCTTCATCATCATCGAACAACCCCGTGTAACTTGGTAACTTCCCTCGCCGGCGCGGGCAAAGTTCCAAAGTTTCGTTTTCACCCGTGCCAGTGGGGTTTTTGATTTTTGACCCGTTTGGACAGATTGTCACCGCGATTATTCGGCCAGAAACGGAACTTTGGATCTTCGGGCGACATTTCGTTGTCATCATCGCCGGTCATCGTTGTCGCTACGTTTCCCGGTGCGAGCTGATTTTTCCACAACCACAGCACCGGCAGAGCCGCCACCGCCACCGCCATCCGCACGACGGCCCGCAGCATCGGCCGCGCCGGCCGGGCAGGCCGCCCCGGCGGCTTTGCGCCGGTCCCATCATTTCCCCGACCGCCGTCCGAAGTCAGTGGAACGGACCCATCCATCGCCATCGATGTCTGTCCTCGTGAATTCGCTGGCGCGTGCGGCACCGCTGCCGCTGCACGAAAGCGGATGTTAGGTATATGTTCGCACCGAGTCAAGAGTCAAGGAAAAACTCTGGGGATTTTTGGCAATCGAAGTGGTTGCTGCCATCCCCGGCGGATGACATGCGGAAGAGGCTTTAGCAGCTCCTCAATCCGCTGGCGAAGACCAATTTGAGGCCGGTCGATGTTGCCTTTGGTTACCTCCGCCTGTCCATCGAATCCCATTCGCCGACAACCAACTGGCTGTTGATCGGGCCAAAGAAACTCAGCACCATTCGTGACGAGCTTCGCCGCGCTCTTGGCGCGCCGGACAAAGATCCAATCCGCGAACTCGAGCGGCGGATGTCGGGCGACTTGAAGGAGGGTGCCCGGTCAATCGACGATCAAGTCATTCGGTCGCTAACACGGTTCCTTCGGGCCCCGGCCGCGCTGGGGCCCAAGGGAGGGCCGAAGCGAACGGCGGCGTCGAGAAAGGCTGGAGCAGTACCGCGGTGATCGCTGACCGCGCCGAATGCGAAGCGGAATAGCGGGACGGAAGATGAAGGCGGTGTCATCCGCCGCGGCCGCAGCATTTCTTGAATTTTTTGCCGCTGCCGCATGGGCAACGTTCGTTGCGGCCGACCTTCGGTTTGCCAGTCAGCGGCCCGGCGCGAAGGCGGCTTCTCGTGGCTGGCAAGTCTTCGGGGTCCCAAGGCGGCGGCCGCGACAACCCCTGTCCGGCAGTGGGGGCGGCTCCGTCGGCGGACGCTCGTGCGGGTTTAACCGCGGTTGCGGCGTTGTTCAGGCCCAGCCGCTGGATTTCCTCGCGCACAGGTTCGGCGTCCCGGGGCCTGGCGGTTTCTTCGTAGACTGTCGCAAGCCGGTCCAGAATGAGCATTCGATCCTTAACACCCGGCGTGGCAAGCGCCTCCTTGAGGATCCGCTCCGCGCGCGCCGCGTCCTTGTTCTGTTCGGCGGCGAAGATCCAGTAGCAATCCGACCATGCCACCCACGGGCCATTTTGTGGGTCCTCGTCGAGCCAGCGGCGGAAGAGCCGATCGCCGCACTCGGGGTCACCGAGCTGGAAATGCGACTCCGCCAGCGCGCTTTTGAAGTTGGCAAGAGAGAGCCTGCCGTTGGGGAACCGGCGGATCATGGTCTCGCATAATGCGATCCGCTCATGAAAGAACCGCTGATCCTTCAGCCCCGCATTGTGCAACTCCATCTCAAAATCCTGCACCCAGTTGAAGACGCAGTTGACACCGCCGAAACGCTCGTCAAATGCATCGAGCGAGTCGATCCCTGATCGTTTCATGATATCGAGGATAGCATGCCACGTTTCGACCCAAATCGTGCAGGCTTTTACGGGGTCGCCGCCTTTCCGGGGCGCATATCCCGCCTGCATCTTGTCATTGACCCGTTCCATGCTGGCAAGCTCTGGCCGCCAGCGTTCCCACAGGCTGGCCAAAACAATCCACACCCAATCCTCCGTAACAGTTTAGTGGTTTCCACACTTTTTTGGGGCAATCCGGATTTTCCGCTTGCATTCCTCGGGAATCAGCATATGATTAACAGGCGTATAGAGACGCCTGCATGTGATTCTCCCATGGC
>Ga0182024_10009766_pt1 | contig 19750 bp, 18 predicted proteins | sample P32metaG_FD_120480 | JGI IMG/M metagenome (GOLD analysis project Ga0182024, IMG submission 120480) | Permafrost microbial communities from Stordalen Mire, Sweden - P3-2 metaG (Illumina Assembly) | ecosystem: Environmental > Terrestrial > Soil > Wetlands > Permafrost | place: Sweden: Stordalen... | reverse complement strand
GGTGGGTACGAAGCGCATTGCGAGCCGGCTGGCCGCGGTGTCGAACCCGGCGGCTTGGAAGACGGCGATGACGTCGTCGATGTTGTAGAGCTGGGGCAGGTGCAGTTCCTCGATGTTTGCTTCGTGCCACTCCACCATCAGGGGGCTTGCGGTGTGTACACCCATGACCGCGTAGACGCCGGCCCCTTCACTTCGAGGCCGCCGACACGGTGCCCGCCGGCTGGAACGGCTTCGATGCCGCGTTCAGCCACGAAGTGCTCTACCTGCTCGGAGCGACAACCCCATCGGCTGAGCCGAGGCGACCTGGCGTTGCGGCTTGGCGCGGAGCAACGGGAAGGGACGGAGGTTGCAGGCTCGAAGGTTGAAGTCGAAGAGGATGGCTCGGATCATTGCGGCTTTAGATTTGCGATCTCTAGCAGTCGACGGCTGTTCGGAGTGCGGCGCATGCCTCGAGCATCCGGATCGGATCGAGGGTGCACACTCGCTCGGTGAGGAGATCCTTCGGGATCACTCGGATGTTGTCGAAGCTTGCTGCACAGTCAGTTGGGACGCCGTCCTCGGGTCCGAGAGAAAGCTCGGTGGGAATACCTCGCGCCGTGCGCGTGAGCGGGGCCGCGATGATGGAGTGCAGGACAGGAATGGCACGCGTGCGCGTCAACACGAGAAATGGACGCCGTCCCGCTTCGGCAACCTCGGCCCACCACACCTCACCGCGCTGAGGTTCGCTCACCAGGGTTCCTCGGCGATCGCGTCGCGTAGCGATGCCAGCGCAGAGGCCCGTTCGGCACGCGTCGGCGGCACACGCTCATACCCCCGCACGATGGCGTCATCGAGAGCACGACGCCGAGCGAGCTCAGCAAGGATCTCGAGACCAGCACGTACCGCGGCAGCCCGGCTTTCGTAGACGCCGTCGTCGACGAGTTGGTCCACCCGGTCGAGCAACTCCTCGGGCAGGCGGATCGCGATCTGCTCGGTTACCATACCGAACAGCATACCGTATTGGTATGCGCAGCCGCCGCCTCAGCCGAATAGGCCAGTCCGGTGGATCGGCACCCGGAAGCCACCGCGTCCATCGCGAGCGTTCAGGGTTCTGGCGGGCCGCGTGGGCGATCCCATCAGGATCCCATCAAGTCGTTGCCCACGGGGTCACTTGGGATCCCACGATGCCCATCCTCGCTGGTATCGGGTGGGCAACAGGTGAGGAGGAGTGACCGTGGTTGCAGTCCTGCCGGTTGAAGTCGAAGAGGACGGCAGTCACCATGACCCAGCAATCGTAAGGTCTTTTCGCGGAGCGCGACGCCCCGTCTCAGATCAGCATCGCTCAGACGCGGTCGAGCTCGAGCATGCGGATCGCGTTTCCGCGAACGATCTTGTACTTCTGCTCATCGTCGACATCGGCGAGCATCTTCTCGCAGTACTCCTTCGAGTTCGGCCACGTCGTGTCGGTATGCGGGTAGTCGGTCTCGAAGCAGATGTTGTTCTCACCGGTCTCGTCGAGCGACTTCACGCCGTGACGGTCCCACGTGAAGCAGCCGAACACGCGGTTGTAGTAATAGGTCGAGGGCGGCTCGGGGCACAGGCGCTTGGAGTGCTGCCAGGCGTTGTGCTCCTCCCAAACGGTGTCGGCTCGCTCGAGGGCATACGGCAACCACCCGATCTGGCCCTCGGAGTACGCGATCTTCAGCTTCGGGAACTGTGCCATCTTCCCGCCAAAGAGGTAATCGCCCAGCGAGGCCATCGAGTTGTTGAAGCCGACCATGCTCGTCACGCCCGGGGGCGCGTCCGCCGATGAGAACGGGTCGGTTGACGACGAGCCGACGTGCATGCATACGGTCGTGGCGGTGTCATCGCACACCTCGAACATAGGATCCCAGTAGCCGGTGTGGATACTCGGCAAGTTAAGCCGCGTCGGGAGCTCAGAGAAGCACACTGCCCGCACGCCGCGCGCCGCGTTACGCCCGATCTCCTCGGCCGCTAGCTCCACATCCCACAGCGGGATGATGCAGAGCGGGATGTTGATGCCGATCGAGGGATCGCACCACTCCTCGACCATCCAGTCGTTGTAGGCCGTCACGCACGCCAGCGCGAGCTCCTTGTCCTCGGCCTCCGCGAACGTCTGGCCACAGAACCGCGGGAACGTCGGGAACGGCAGCGACCCGTCGACACCGTTGAGCTCGAAGTCCTTCTTGCGCTCCCGGGCGTCGTAGCAGCCGGTCCGCATGTCGTCGTAGGTGATCGGAGTCATAGTCATGACTGTCTTGTCGAACTTCGACAGGTCGTCGCCCGGCGTCGCCGACTTCGGGATCGCGACGAACTTCTTCTGCACGTAGATGACGTTGTCCTCGTAGATCCAGGCGTCACCCCACTCGCCCTCGGGGTCCTCGGTCATCTCATACTTCGCGCCACGCTTGAGCCGGAACGCGCCCCAGCGCCTGCGCTCCACACGGGGCCCCTTCTCCCGGTATTTCTCGGGCAGCCACGTCTGCCAGACATGAGAAGGCTCCACAACATGGTCGTCGACGCTGATGATCTTCGGCAGCTCCATCGGGACCCCGTCCAGCTCGGCGGATGACGTGAGTGTCAGCGATCACGGTACTGCCTGCCGGTTCGAGTTCAGCCCGAATCAAGCTCGGCATATTCCGACCCGAGCTCGGTGGGTGACCCGAGCTCAGCGCGCCCGTCGGTCGCGGCTTTGCTCGATTGACGGTCAGTCGCTCAGCACGTGCGGATCAGGTGAACACGTCACGCGACCAGTCGGCCAGCTGGGGGACCAGCCGGGTCCAACGCTGGAAGAGGCTTCCGCCGCTAGCGTCTCGCGCTTTGCCTCGTTCGATCCACTCCCTGTCGCCCCATGGCGGCTCCACGAGTCGAGCGCCCGAGAGTGCCGCCGCGACCTGTTCTGACGTGTCGCGCGTGTGGTACGCGTCGCTCTCGCCGCTGCGAAATACCAACGCAGGCAGGTCGAGGGCGCGGGCGTCGGCGCTGGGGAGCCCTGGAACCAGCTCATCACCGCAGGGGCAGTAGGCCAGCATCCACCTCTCCATCGTCGCGATGAACTCGCGCCGGTCCTGATCGAGGAACCGTTGACGGTTCGACGCGTTCCGTCGTAGCACCTCCTCCCATTCTGGGAGGGCGACGACGTCTTCCAGACCTCCTTCCCAGGCCTTCACGAGCGATTGCCCGCAGTAGTGCAACCCCAGGCTCATGAGCCCGAAGGCGCCACCGCTGATCCACCACAGCGCGAGGCCCGAGGCAACCTCGCGGTGGCGCGCGGCCGTGAGCATCGACACCCGCGAACCACCCGAACCCCCCGCGATCACGGCCGGCGTCATGTCGAGCTGCGTCAGCAGCGCAGCGAGCGTGTCGGCCTGCATCGCCGACTCCGACGCTCCGGTGAAGCAGACGTCGGACTCCCCACAGTTCGGTCGGTCCCAGATTAAGACCTGGTTGCCCTCGCGCGCGAGGCCCTCGGCCAGCTCCCGGACCCCGGGATAGTCCTTGGTGAACCGGCCGCCCGGGGTGATCGCCCACGGGCGGCCTTCACCGATGATCTCGTAGGAGATCGACAGACCATCGACCGTTGCACGACCCACGGGCGCACCCTAACGTCGATGTCCATGTTGAACAACGACACGCTGATCATCGACGCCGACTCGCACTGGACGGAGCCGCACGATCTCTTCACCCGGGTCGCGCCTGCGGAGTACAAGGACCGCGTGCCGCGCGTCGAGACGGTCGACGGCCAACCAACGTGGGTGTTCGACGGTCAGGTCTTCGGGCAGGCCACCGCGGCCGGTGTCATCGGGCGCGACGGGAAGAAGGAGAGCGCCGACCTGGCGCTCAACCACTGGACGATCGACAAGATCCACGTCGGGGCCTACGACCCCAAGGTGCGCCTCCAGGTCTTGGACGAGTGCGGCATCGACGCGCAGGTGATTTTTCCGAGCACCATCGGACTCGGCGGCCAGGATCTCGGCGCGGTCGAAGACCAGGCGTTGTGCCGGCTCGTGATTCAGCTCTACAACGACCAAATGGCGGAGATCCAGGCTGACTCGCACAACCGACTTCTGCCCATGCCGCTCATGCCGGCGTGGGACGTCGACACATGCGTCGCCGAAGCCAAGCGAGTCGCGGTGCTCGGGGCGCGTGGTGTGAATATGACGTCGGACCCACAAGACCTCGGTGCGCCTGACCTCGCCAACCGTGCATGGGACCCGTTCTGGGAGACGTGTACCGAGCTCGAACTCCCGGTGCACTTCCACATCGGCGCCAGCGTCACCGCGATGACGTTCTACAGCAACTATCCCTGGGCATCGCATCCCATGAATACACAGCTCGCGATCGGTGGCACCTTGTTGTTCATCGGCAATGCGCGTGTGGTGACGAACGCGATCCTGTCGGGGATGTTCGATCGCCATCCCGACCTCAAGATGGTCTCGGTGGAGAGCGGCGTCGGATGGATCCCATTCATCCTCGAGACCCTCGACTACGAAATGTCTGAGAACGCCCCCGACGAACTCGCGCAGCTGAAGAAGATGCCGTCGGAGTACTTCCGGACCAATCTGTACGCGACGTTCTGGTTCGAGAACAATCGCAACAAGCTCCCTGAGCTCATCGACGCGGTCGGCGAGGACAGCATCCTCTTCGAGACCGACTTTCCCCACCCGACGTGCCTCTATCCGAAGCCGCTCCAGACGGTCGAGGCGAAGATGGCCACGCTGGCACCAGATGTTCGCAAGAAGATCTACGGCGAGAACGCCCGCAAACTGTATCGGCTCTGAGTCGGAACCAATCATGAACGACGCGGCCCTCGCCCGTGAGGGCGGCGTGCCGCAGCGACCTGATCGCGGAGGCCAAGCGATCATCGATCCTGCACGCCGTGATCCAGCCTCCGCATCAGCCCGGCGGCCGGACAGCCAATCCCATCAGCATCCCATCAAGTCATGGCACATGAGGTCACTCGAGGACCCGCAATGCCCAAGGTCAGGTCGTTCGACTGGGGCAGGAGTGACGATACGGGACCGAGTTTGCAGTCCTGACGGTTGAAGTCGAACAGCACCGCGCTGACGGCGCCTCGCACGTCACCGGGGGGTTCTCGCCGCGGCGATGCCGGATCGATCCCTTCAGCATCCCATCAAGTTTGCCCGTTCCGAATCGGCGCGCGTACGAAGGGGAACTTGGGGATCTACTGGTCGGCCTTCCTCCAGTCCCGGGATGGGGGACCGGACGGTTCGCTTGCCGATCCCGGCATCCGCGGGTGCTGCCGACCTGGGCGCCGAACCCGGGGTCGCTGACGTGGGTCGACCCTCCTCGGCCTCGGCCTCGGCCCGATCGGTGCGAGGGTCCTTTGGTTCAAACGGAAGACCACCGACCTCGCCGGGACAGGAAGGGATCGTTCCGCGCCCGAGCAGGGAGGGCTTGGGGATGACACGGCGGAAGAGCATCCTGGCCTAGGATACGAACAAGTGTTCGCTGAGCTCGATTGCCGCGTGGCTCGCGGGTGTCGTTCATACGATCGGTCGATGGGAGGGACTCCGGTGGGGGATCGGCGCAAGCCCACGTCGACATCGAGCTTCGGGGTGTCGCGGCGTGAGAGCCATGACGCGTCTGACTTCTACTCGCGGTTTAGCCCTCCAGAGTTGAGCCCCGATCGAGACGTCGACGAGGTCAAGGCGATCGATGACGTCTTCTTCCACGATGCCCGGTCAATGCCTGAGGTGTCGGAGCGTTCGGTCGCGCTGATCGTCACTTCGCCCCCGTACTTCGCCGGCAAGGAGTATGAGGAGGCGCTCGGGGAAGGCCACGTACCCGCCACCTATCTCGAGTACCTCACGATGCTTCGAGATGTCTTCGCCGAATGTGCGAGGAAGTTGGAGCCGGGTGGCCGGATTGCGGTCAATGTGGCGAACCTGGGCCGACGTCCTTATCGGTCCCTCGCGTCGGATGTGATCCACATTCTGCAAGATGACCTCCATCTCTTGTTGCGAGGTGAGGTGATTTGGCAGAAGGCGCGTGGCTCCGCGGGCTCGTGTGCCTGGGGGTCTTTCCAGCGGCCCGCGAACCCGGTGCTGCGCGACTTGACCGAGCGGGTAATCATCGCAAGTAAGGGCCGCTTCGATCGGGCGTTGACGGCGCGGGAGAGGTTCGAGCGCGGCCTGCCGTCAAACGCTTCTCTTTCTCGTGACGAGTTCATGGAAGCCACGACGGATGTCTGGGAGATCCCTGCCGAGAGTGCGAGGCGGGTCGGACATCCAGCCCCGTTCCCTGTCGAGCTTCCCGCCCGGCTGATCCATCTGTATACGTATTACGACGACCTGGTGCTGGATCCCTTCATCGGATCGGGGACTACGGCGGTCGCGGCAGTTCGGACCGGTCGGCACTATGTCGGCTATGACACCGATGATGCCTACGTGGACCAAACGAAGGCTCGAATCGATGCGGAGCGCGAGCGCCTTGCTCGCCTCGAGCGCGAGCCGACTGCGCCCCCGCGCTTTGAGATCCCTGCGGTGCCCGGTCCAGCTCCGGTCGATGAAGATCCACAGGCGAGAGCCGTTCGCGAGGGGCGGGCGGCAAAGGACGTCGCTCGCCACGTGCTCACGCAGTGTGGCTTCACCGAGATCGAACCGGACGTACCAATGTCATGTGGTGTCGAGGTCAACTTTCGCGCCTATGACGAGTTGGGCAACGCGTGGCTGTTTGACGTCTCGGGCGGCTTCACGAGTACCCGTCCTGGCCTGAAGCGCACGGACACGCTCTGGAAGGCACTCGGCAAGGCGGCAGTTCTTCGAGAAATCGACGAGAAGACGCCCCTTGTTTTGCTCACCACCGATGCCCCTGCACGCGGTAGTGCAGGTGCTCAGGGTTTGAACGTCGTCACCGGGCCCGGGAAGCCAATTACAGCGGTGCTCGAGATGCGTTCCCCAACGGACCTGGAGCGACTAGCCGATTTTGCGCGCGGCGGCCCCCCGAAAGCCGATTAGCAACCGCAGATGGTGGGACAACGCCCTGATGAGGAGCGGCATGGCTGGCCGGGTCGTGTCGCCGTCGCACTGACGCGAGACGATCCGCCCCGCGTCTTCATTGCTGAGTCCGATGCGGTGTTGAGCCGTGTCGTCGCTCTGCGCCTCGTGGCTCGAACCGCACCCCGAGACCTGGTCGAACCGCGCCTCTTAGCTGACATCCGTCGAGCCTTGCTTGAAGAACGTTGGAGTGACGCGGTATTTCTCTGGATGGACGCGACCGGCGAGGTTGTCGATGCCTATCCCGATGAGGAGGTCTGGTCGACCCGGCATCTCGATGAAGAGCGGGCGTCGATGGAGGTTCGAATTGCTCCGCTCTTCGAGGATCCATGAACGCCCGTCTCCCACCTGAACCCTTTCAATCGGCCGCGTCATGGCAAGGACGCCAATTCGCCGAGCAATGTGATCTCGTGCTGCAAGAGCACCGGTTCGCGCTCAGTACGCGTTTGGTTCTCGCGGACATCGGGATCGAGGTCGATCGCGTCGCGACGAGCCAGAAGGGTGCGACCGTATGGTTCGAGTACAAGGGAAGTGTTCGGGGTCATCGACCTGGACTGCGACGGACCGACACGCTGAAGAAGGCGATCGCTAACGGCGCCCTGCTCCATGCCCTGGCAGACCGGGCGCCGTTTGTAGTTCTGACGTCACATCTGCCTGAGCGAGGATCTGGCCTGGCAATGCTCGAGACCGCAAAACGACTGGGCTACTTCACGGATGCGATCTGCATCTACGACCCTCACGAGCTCGATCGGCTCGACTCGCTGTAGATGCTGCTGCGAGAGAATCGCTGGCGCAGGCTTCGCCAGCGAGTCACCAATGGCCCTGGCTCCCGCGCCGCCGGTGTCGCGATGGCGTTCAAGCTCATCGAATCAGCACAGACCGGTGGCGGGCCGTCAACGCACCCCTCCTCGTCGCGCCGGTCCGTGCTGGCGCGGTATTCAAGAACGGCAAGCTCATCGAACGACCCGACGAATCAGAGGGTGGTGATCAGCAAGTCGCGTGACACGCCGATCCTCTCACCCATCGCCTCCCTGCCCGCCGCCGTCGCGCGTGCAGTCTCCGGGATACGCGTATCCGCAGCCGCTGACAAGGGTCACGATCGTCATCTGACAAGACCCGCCTGTGTCGACTCTTGCTGCTAGGAGTGCGCGCCGAAGCTGCTGAAGGGAACCCGGGCGATCCAGGAGTTGAGTTCGCCTGAGGGCGGCGAGGATCCTGCGGCGACCGGGTTCTTGGCAGTCGGTCGCCAGTCACCCCACGCGCCGTAGACGTATTGTGTCGTCACCGCGACCCAGGAAACGTCGTCTTCGGCTAGCTGAGCGGGATCGGGCGGGGGTGACGGCGCGGAGTTCAGCTGAACTGGCGCGCTGAAGGTCTTTCCGTTGTTGCGGGAGATCGCGGCGAAAACATTTTGGGTGCCGGGCGCCAAGAAGGACTTCTTGTTGTAGGGCGGGTAGGCGTTGCGCCAGAGGGCGGCCAGGACCCCGGTCGGCCCGTAGGCGATCCAAGGGCGGTTGGTGGTGTGCTGGGCAGACTCGTTGCCCAGCGTCGTGGGCGTTGACCAGGTCTGTCCCGAGTCCCCGGTTGTCACGACTTGGACATCTTGTGGGACGAACGACGGGATCAACACCGCGTAGCGGCCCTTCCGCGACGGGTCGGCGGCCACGTAGACACCCTCGCCGCCGGGCAAGCCGGCAGCGACGACGTGGCGGCTCCAATGCGCTCCCGCATCCGTGCTCGTTTCGAACACCACACAGGGGCAAGTGCGGCCGGGGGCGGCGCGCGAGAGGTACGCCGCCGCGAGAACCCCGTGGGCGGCCGCAATGTTGCCGTCACCTGATTCGGGATACGTGGCGCAGGAGACATCGTGACTTGCGTTCGGTGCCGTCAGCTCATCACAGTCAAACGCCTCGACCCGCCCCCACGTTCGGCCGTGGTCATGGGAAACAGCGACGTAGCGTTGCGGATGCCCTGTCGTGGAAACGTAGACAGCACCGGTCGACTGGTCGACGGTCATCCAGGGACGGTCGAACGGGATGACCCCAAACGTTGAGATTCCCTTCGGGGTCATCCCCCGACTGACCATCCCTTGCACGTCCTGGTCGCTCAACACGACGCTGATCCGACCGAACGTCCCACCACCATCCGTCGACCGGGCCACCGCGATCCCGCCTTGGGGGACACTGAAACCAAAGGGTGGCGGGCCCGTCGGGGTCGTGTGGGCCAACACGCCGCCTGCGTACAGCGAGCCGTCTGGCCCGCTCGCTTCGATCGGGTCCCCAACCCCGTTCGTGGTCAGGGTGAAGCCGGTCGCCCCGGGCTGGCCGTGGGCGATCAAGTACGGGTCCGGCCCCTCCGAAAAGCCGCTCGTATGCAAGGCCCGGTCAGCCGTCCAGGTCTTGCCGCCGTCGTGGCTCACCTGCAGGCCGCCATTCACGGCCTCTACTCCCGCTGCGGCGCTGGTGTTGGCGTAGGTGTTTCCGACCACCGTGTGACCGAGCACCAAGTCGTTGGGATTACCCGGATTAACGGCAAGCTCGGGCTCTCCGCCTCTGACGGGCTCGTTCATCACGTCGACTTCCAGATGCCCAGGCGGCGCTGTGCCGCTAGCCGAGCCCGCGGACGCGGCAAAAAGTGCCGCGGCGACCGCCACGCACCCGAGCAACTTCGACCGAGCCCGAACATGACGAGCAGCCATCAGCATCGACCCCCCCGAACGGAGTAGGCAAAGACTGCCAACGATGTCCCAGACTGTCAATCGCGCAGCCTCAAGAAGTCCCGCGACCATTGGCGACGCTGGGTCACACCCGTCTCCGCTCAGAACGAGGCAGTCCACGCCGGTCCGTCGTGATACCAGCGGCGCCATCCGGTGGCACGGCTCGATGACGGTGTTCGTACGTCTGCATATGGCCCTCGGCATGTTGCCCTGGAGCCCACCGCGAGCGCGGCAACTCAGCGGGAAGTACTCACGCGATCGCAACGAGCCCATGTCGGGTCGAGCAACTCTCTGGGCGGTCCTCTGCAGCACAAACTGGCCAGCGAGCCAGTCGCCGGGATGGTGGCCGCCAAGGCTGGAGTACGGGGATTTGCAGGACCGATGTCCGCGTTTCGGCCGTCAACTCGCTGGCGCTCATGGGGAGCAACCAATGCTCGCCGACGAGCTTGTTCGCGTTCGTGACCACTGAGGCCACGTAGCCTGCATGGTTCCGGTAGCTGGCACACCTTCGGAGAGCCGATTCTCTCGGCCGGGAGTGGGAGTCGCGACAAGGTCCCGCTGACCAGGTCAGGGCCGGGTCCTGCGCCGCGCGACTGCGCGCTTGTAATTCGCACGGTCGCGGGCCTCGGTCCGTTCGCGTGGCCTCTGTGCGGAGAGCCGGACCGAGGAATCGTGGCGCGGAGTTTCATTCGTGGATGTTTCAGGCTCTTCGCGTTGCGCCCGCGTGGCGCTGTCGGGACGTTGCTCTGAGCGTCGCCCCGGCGCATCGAGGAGGTGAGATGACGTGGATGTGAGAGGTCCGACACGCGCCGCACGAGTTGACGAACGGGGAGGCTCAGCCGACCACGTCCACGGAGATCTGAGCGGCTCCCCCGCAATAGGTGTACGTGTTGATCCGGAACGCGAGCGATTGGGGTGGTTTCGCGAACGAGCCTTCGCGTTCGTCGGGCGGTGCGAAGCTCTCCGGGTAGTTGGTCACGGCCCATCCCGCGGCTTGCAGTTGGGCAGTCACGGAGGCGAAGTAGCCCGCCGGGTCCGCGCTGGGCGCGCTGAACAGGCCGATGTTCCCGCCCGCACCGTCGCTCTGCTCGCCCACGAGCGTGGTCCCGCTCGGGAGGGGGAACTCCGCGGGGAGCCAGTCGGGGACCGGGCCGATCGCGCCGGGAACTTTCGTGCACGTGGGCTGGGGCAGCATGGTCGTCGTGGCGCCTCGGGGAGGGGTCGACGTCGTACCCGCGGTTGTGGTCGGGTGATGGCGCGAGGAGGTGTTCCCGAGCGAATTTGCCGTGTGCCCGCCACCGCACCCGCTTGCACACACGACAATCAGCGCCGCGCAAGCCAACGGCGTCGTTGCGCGCATGACGTAGCATCGTAGAGCGCTAAGGGTGGGGAGATTTCGAGGAGGTCGTCGTATGCTGCGTTCCACTGTCGTGGTCTTCGTGCTCGTGGGCGCCGTGTCGGCGTGGGGTGGTGCGGCGCAGGCCAAGGAGGCCAACCCGACCAAGAAGTGCTCCAGCGCGCTTGCGGCGCTGCCGGGTTCCAACGGGCTCCCGGCGGATTTCCCGAGCCCATCCGGCGTCGTCTACACCAGCACGAAGATGGCCGGGCCGTCGCAGATCGCGACCGGGTACATGAAGACAAGCCTCGGGAAGGCCTATGTGGCCTGGACCAAGGCTCTCGAGCCGCCGCCGTACAAGGTCACCCACAAGGAGAAGGATCCTGACGACGCCGAGGTCAACTTCGCGTCGTCCACGACGTCGGGTCAGGTCGCGCTCAAGGAACCCTGCACTGGCCGACTCTCGGTTCGGGTGACTGCTCGGCCCGCGTAGCCAGCGTGGCCGCGCTCGAGATCGCCGGGCTCACCGTCCGAATCGGCTCGACCGTCGTTGTCGACGACGTCAGCCTCGTGGTACCGGAGGGCCGGGTCGCCGCCGTCGTGGGTCCACTCGGCTCGGGAAAGTCGACGCTGCTCGAGGCGATCGCCGGCCTCGTCCCGGCGTCCGCGGGCACGATCGCGATCGGGAGGGAACGGCTCGACGGCCGGTCGGCGCCGCAGCGTGCGCGGCTCGGGATCTGCTACCTACCCCCGTCGGGCGGGGTGTTCCCCGGGCTGACCGTGGCCGAGAACGTGGCCTTGATGTGTCCCGACGACGTCGGGTCTGTGGGCGCGGCCTTCCCCGAGCTCGCGGCCCGATGGTCGGTTCGCGCGGGGAGCCTGTCCGGCGGCGAGCAGCGGATGCTGGCCCTTGTTCGCGCACTCACGCCGCGGACCCGGGTCGCGCTCTTCGACGAGCCGTTCCACGCGTTGGCGCCGCGCGCCGCTTCGAGCACCGCCGAGCTGATCGCTCGACTGGCGGCCGGGGAACACAAGATCGTCGTGGTCGCCGACAGCGCACGCTGGCGCGTCGCGCCGATCGCGGACGCCGTGGTCGTCCTGCAGACGGGGCGAGACGCTTCGCGGTCTGCCTCGTAGGCTGGGCCGATGCGCGGCGCAGCCCTACGATTCGGGGCGGCGCTGCTGGGAGGTCTGATCGGCGTCGGCGTGCTCGGCGTCTCCTTTGCTGCCACGTCCGGTCTCCCGCTCCCGGACTCGATCCCGGGCCGCCACGAGCGTCTGGTGGCCCAGGCCTTGGCGCGTGGGCAGCTCGGTCCGATCGACAATCACGCCCCGGGACCGGTCACGGTGTCGGAGGCGGTTGCCCTTGGGGTGCGTCCGGACGGGTTGTCGGGCCCGGTCACGGTGCGTCAGCGCGTCGTGGTCGACGGGACGGGCGACTTCATCGTTGAGCTTCCGATGAACGCGGCCGACGTTGTGCCCGCGAACGAGACATCCCAGCCCGGGCTCCGGCAAGGAACCGTCCTGTGGGAGGGCTTCGCGCCTGGCCGGCGCGAGCTCGAGGCCGTCGTGACGCTGCTGGGGCGTGCCGCTGCGCAGCGGATGCCGGTAGCCGTCACGGGCACAACGCGTGGACGCGAAGTGACGGTGTCGATCGCGAACAGCACCGCGATCAGAGTCATGACATCCACCGGGACGCCGACGCCAGCGTCGCTTTCCCAGGCCATTGACGCGGCCCGGGCCATCATCACCGCGGGCGGGCTGGCGGTGGCGGGTGAGGCGGGTGTGCCGGCCTCGCTCACACCCGCGGGCGACGTGACCTCGGTCGCGCAGGTCGTGAACGTGCCGGTACGGGTGACGGGCGAGATCGCATTCGGTGGGGTCCCCCAGGCCGTCGACTCGGTGGTGGCGGGGTCCAACGCCGACGATGCCCTGGTGCTCCACGGCTCGGGCCCGGTTGCCATGCACCTGACGGTCCAGCTCGTCGCGCCGACGCTCGCCGACCTTCCACCCCTCCCGCCCGACGCCGGGCCCGCAGCGGCGCGCGCCGCACTCGACGGACTCGATCTCGTGCTGCTCCGCAGCCTGGTGGTCATGGACTACGCGCCGTTTGTCCCGGGCTCACCGGCGGGGACGGCCTCGACGGCCGCGGCCTTCTCTGTGGTCCCGGCCCCGGCGCTCCGCGCCGGGCTGTCGACGCCGAGGCGCCACGCCGACGTTCTCGTGATCGTGGCCTTCGGCATCGCGCTCGTGATCCTCGTCGGGGCCGGTGGCGCCGTGTGGGCCCGTCACTGAGCGGACCCGGTCGACCGGTTCAGTTCGTCTGCTTGATTGGCGGCAGCGTCGCCGAGAGAGCGTCGTTCTTCACAGGCGTCCATACCATGTCGTGAAAGACTGCGAAGAAGATGTCGTCGTCCACCACGCCTTCGTGGCTCAGCTCGTTGAAGCTGCGCTCGTCGCCGTTCGCGCCCGTGATCTCGACCCGATCCATCGCCTTCAGCAGGCTCGCACTCTCGCGACTGCTTCCCGAACGCTGCATCGCGGCCGCGACGACTTTCACGAAGTCGTAGCTGTACATCGCGTAGTCGGGAGCCTGGATCACGTTGCGGCCCTGCGACTTCACGCCGACGAGGTCCGCGCCGAAGCGCTGTGTGTATGCGGCGTCGAACTGCTCGAAGGGTCCGGGGCCCCGCTCGGACGTGAGTCGCGAGAGCGCGAACGTCAGTCCGTCGAGCCAGTCGGGATGGTCCGCGAGCTGCTGGCGGACCAGCGGGTCCTCCGCGCTGGGTGCGGAGTAGATCGGGACCGTCCACCCGGATTGGCGCACAGCGCGAACGACCGCGGCAACCGTCGGGGCTTCGGCCCACACGACGATCGCGCTCGCGCCGCTGTCGCGCGCTTCGATCACCTCGGGCGCCGGATCGGTACCGGCAGGGACCTGGAGGTCGGCCACGACCGCGTTGGGAATGGTGGCGAAGGCGTCGTGGAGGGCGCTTTGCCCACCGGTGCCGTACACGCTGTCGTCCGTGATCAGCGCGACTCGTGCGTGCATCGGGACGACGTACTCGGCGAGCCGGAACGCAACGCCGTGGTCGGTGGGCGCGATCCGGAAGACGTTGGGCCGCGCCTTGGCATCCACGAGGGACGCGGCGCCTTGGTACACGATCCCGATCGGGAGGCCGGCGTCACTGGCGGCTTGCCACGCGGCATCTACCCCGGTTCCCTCGTCGACGACGGCGACGGCGCCGTCGGCGATCGCGGCATCCACGTTGTCGCGGGTGGTGATAGGCGAGAGCTGGCTGTCGACGGCCCGGACGCGGAGCTGCACCGCCCGATGGTCGACCGAAACTCCGCCGTCGGCGTTGATCTGGCCTGCGGCCAGCTTCGCGCCGTTGACGATGGTCTGCGCGACCGGCGAGTAGTGGAGCGGCACGTCGACCACGATGAGCGCGGTGGTGCCTGTCGGCGCCGCCCGTGCCCCGGCCGGTTGGGCGACCGCTGCGGCGGCTACCGCGACAAGGCCCGCGACGGCGATCGCCCACGCACGCGCGAAGCGCCTCATAAAGTGCTCACCATCATACGGGCCCTCCGCTGACGGCGCGGACGACGGGGTCGTCGTCGATCGTGTCGCTGTCTCCGCGCGCGCGGATCTGGCCGTCGAGCAGCACCGCGTACCGGTCCGTGACCGAGCGGACGACCGCGAGGTCGTGTTCGATCACGATCATCGTGATCCCCGTGGAGTGCAGCGCGTTGATTCGCTCGGTGACCCGGCGGGCGCCGTCGTCGTCGAGTCCTGATGTGGGTTCGTCAAGGATCACGACCGACGGGCCGCTGACCATCGCGCTCGCCAGCTGGATGAGACGTTGCTCGGTTGCGCCGAGGGTCCCCAGGGCCCGGTCGGCCGCGGTGGGGATCCCGCACCACGCCAGGACCGACGAAACCCGACGCTCGATGTCGCGCTGCTCGGACCGCGCGAGCGGCGTCGCGGTGAGGGCCTGGAGCCAGCCGGTTGCCCGGGTCGGCTCGGCGGCCGCCCGGACCACGGTGGCGGTCGGCAGGGTGGGGGCCGCGATCGTGCGTTGCAGTGTTCGACTGACGTGGGCCTTGGCCCGATCGGGGTCGGGGGGGCGCCGTTCTACGACGACGTGGCCGCCGGAGGGGCGGCGTGTTCCGGCGAGGACCCGGGCGAGCATCGTCTTCCCCGAACCGTTCGGCCCCACGATCGCCAGGCACGTTCCCGATTCGACCGCGACGGTCACATCGCGGAGCACGGTGTTGCCCTCGATCACGAGGGTCACGCCGTCCACCTGGACGTCGGCGCCCCGGCCGGGACCGAGCGGATCGGGCGGCCCGGGCCCGCCGGCGGTGCCCGGGGGCCTGAGGCGGGCGACGAGCCGGCGCAGGTCGAGTCCAGTGGGCGCCAGCACGACGAGGGCGAGCAGCGTCGCCGCAACCGCGATCATCGTGTACTGCGTCGCGCTCGCCGGCAGCAGCGCGACGGCGAGGGAGTGGCTGCCGGCCACGATCCCAATTCCGACGACGGGTCCGATGACCGGTGCCGAGCCGCCGATGATCACCGCGAGGAGTAGCCGATACGACAGATCGACGCGGTACTGCGTGGGATCGGCGATCCCATACACCTGCACCAGGAGGCCGCCGGCGATGACCGCGACCCACGAGCTCGCCGTCATCGCGCCGGAGCGGAGCGCGTCGACGCGCAGTCCCATGGCGGCGGCGGCGGGCGCGTCGGCGCGAACCAACCGGAGTGCCGGTCCGTAACGCCGGCGGCCGGACGCGTACACGCCGAGGACGACGGCGGCGAAAATGAGGGCGGCCGCCCACCAGAACACCGCGCCGACGACGAACGGGCGCCCCAGAGCCTGGATGTCGACGACGGCACGGGGCAGCACGATGCCGCGACTCCCACCGCTCACGCCCGGGAACGCGCCCACCGCGAGCACGAAGCACCAGCCCAGCAGCCACGTCACGAGGGCGGCGAAGGTCGGGCGGAGCCTCGCGATGGCGAGACCGGAGACCATGGCCGGAAGGAAACCTGCCACCGCGACGAAAGCGATCGCCGCAATGGGGTCGAATCCCCAGCTGGTGCGAGCCACCGCGGCCGCGTACGCCCCGAGCCCCACGAAGGCACCCTGTGCGAGCGACGGGATCCCGCTCGTGTGAAGGGCGAACGCGAGGGCAACCACCACGGTGATCCAGAGGACCGCGGCGGTGACGTCAAGGAGGGCCGACTCGCGCAGGACTATTGGCACCGCGATCGCCGCGCCGACGGCTACCACACCGAAGATCACGCGCCGGTTCACTCGCGAACGTCCTGAGCGAAGCGCGGCGGGTGTGTCGCCATCACGGCGATCGCTACGAGGACGGGGAGGACAACCCGCCACTCCACGCCGAGCGGACCCCAGCCGCCGATGTGGAAGGCGACGATGGCCGCCTCCGCGATCCCGAGGGCGAGTGCCGTGGCGAACACCCGTCGTCGGCCGCCGAACCGGGCGAGGACTACGGCGGCGATCGCGTTGACGCCCAGCACGGCGCCAGTGTCGGGACCGACGACGCTGCCCGACTCGGCGAGCAGACCGGCCGCCGCGGTGAGGGCGCCGGCCAGCGCGAACGCAACCAGGACAAGCTCCCGCACCGGCAGGCCGACGACGCGCGCCGCGTCGGCGTTGTCGGATACGGCGACCAGAGCGCGGCCGCGGTGGGTTCTGACCAGCAGCTGGTCGACCGTCACAGCGATCACGAACCCGATCGCCAGCTGCCAGAGGGCGAGACGGTCGACGCCGGCCCCGAACGGGAGCACCACCCGGGCGTTGCCGCCCGGGACGAGCTCGGGGAAATAGGCGAACTCGGGGATCGCGACGCGGACGACGGTACCGAGCAGCAACGCGGCGCCCACGACGATCCCGAGCCACGACAGGCCCTCCCTGCGCCGCGGGCGGCGCCACACGACGAGGACTCCGAGACCCGTACTCGCCACGGTCACGGTCACGATGGCGAGCAGCGACGCAACGACCTTCAGACCGGGCGACGACTGATTGACGAGCGAGGTGGTCGAGCCCGTGACAGCCAGCGCGACCACGACGGCGGCACCGGCCAGGTCGCCCTGGGCGAACTGCAACGCGCTGGTGGCGCGGTACAGGAAGTCGAAGCCCACTGCGACGAGTCCGTAGGTCGCGCCCGCCGCGAGACCGGTCACGAGGATTTGGACGAGAAGCCCCGAGGAGATGCGACATCGTAGCCCGCTGATTCGGACAGGCTCCGGGCGGTGAACGGCTCGGTGGGCTTACTGCGCCGCCGCGGCGAAGCTACCGATGGTCGGGCGCGCGACGACGGTCTCCTGAGGCTTGCCGTCGGAAGCGACCTGGTAGACGTCGTGGTGTTTGAGCCCGGTCGTCAATTGGTCGTGAGCGCGACGACGAGAGACGCAAGACAGCGACAGATGCTGACAGAAGTTTCGCTGCTCGCAGCCGTCGAACAACTTCTTGCGCGAGGCCCAAGCGCGGCGATGCGCTTAGATGAACGCGCTGACTCGTGGTGATCGGGCCGGACGGGTGCATAACCGAAGTTCCAGTGTCCGAGTCTCGATACAAAGCAGGTCCGTCGAAGCCCAGTTGGACCTCCGATGCCCGTTCTGTGTCAGACGGGGAACGTCGATCGCACTAGTTTGAACCGGCCGGCCGTCGAAACCGTCGTGGCTAGGAGCACGCCGCCAAGACCTCGGTGCGTGAGGCGCACCGGGTCTTCGTGTGGGCCGCAAGACCATCCATCACTGGAAGCGTCTGTCTGAGGGCTATGGGCTCGACGCGTCGATGCCAAGAAGCGCCGAGCCCCGCGATGCCGACTTGGGTGGTCGCGGAGTTCCTCGCCGAGGCGGTCGAGCGACCCACACTGGTGCGACCCGTTGCGCCGAGACCCCTCAAGACCCGAGGCTTTGTGATCAGCCCCCGCGGGGTCCGAGCTCTTGCGCCGTTCCGGGTTGGGGCGACGATTTCAACCCGTCGCGCGCTGGCCCAGCTGACCGCCGCGACGACCGGCCTGGTGACCGAACCGCCGCTGGAGGGCCCGTTCGGTTTCTGTCACTTCGCCGCTCGCCCCGGGGACCTGGTCGCCGCGGGACAGCTTCTTTATCGGCCAGCTCACAGGCGCCGGAACGGTCTGGAAGCTCACCGCGGTGGACACCGCGAACCGGTGGGCGATCTGTGAGGTCTTTTATCGCACCCAGCACCGGCAAGGCTGCGGGCGGGTTCGTAGACCGAGTCATCCGCAGGAGTTTCGCCAAGCGCTCGGGCGAGCGGCGGCGTCCTGGTCATACGCCGCAAGCGCCCTACTCAGTGACGCGGGTGTTAGCGACGGCCCCGGGCGTGCCCTACGGCGATGAGGGGTCAGGCCCCGATCGGGCGCGTTGGCGCGCCTCGCTGTCGGGCTGCGGGGCCCATGATTCAGGGGTGGCGCGTGCGACGTGCCCGTGCGGCCCACCAGGTGCGGCCCGGGGTGACTGGCACCCGAGCGACGCGGGTGTTAGACCATTCCCCGCATCGGCTTCCGTCGACCGAGGGTCGGACGGTGCCGGGCGAACCCAAGCGGTTGTCACAGGGGGAATGGCGATGGCGAAGGCTCACGGTCTGGGTCCTCGGGCGCGACGCTCGGTTGCAGCACTCGTCGCTGCGTCCGCGGCCTTCGTGCTGGTGGCGGTGCCTGAGGCGGGCGCCCAGCAGAAGAACCCACCCATCAACCAGCCGGGTGTGACAGCGACCCAGATTCGGGTCGGTGGGGTGGCAACCGTAACGGGCGACCCGACGGGGAACACGGACGGGACCGCCTTCGACGGCACGAGCGCGTACTTCGACTACGTCAATTCGACGCAGGGAGGGATCTGCGGGCGCAAGCTTGTCCTTTCCTCGAAGCGCGACGACATGCTCTCGAACAACCGGGCGCAGGTGCAGGGGCTGCTCAGCGAGGACAATGTGTTCGCGGTGCTCCCGGTGGCGACCACCCTCTTCACCGGCTCGAGCCTGCTGGTTCAGAACAAGATTCCGACGTTCGGTTGGGATATCCAGGCGGACTGGGGCTCTGAGGCCAACGATCCGGGGCCGGCCAACTTGTTCGGTGCGGTCGGTTCCTTCATCAATTTCAGTACACCGGGGTCGACGGCATTCCCGGATCTCTTCCTGGCGAGGAAGCTCGGGGTCAAGCGCGTTGGCGTGGTCGCGTACAACGTCGCGCAGTCGTCGTCGGCTGCCGACGTCATCAAGGCGACGTTCGACAAGTATCCCGGAGCGGGAAAGGTCGTCGTTGAGGACACCAGCGTCCCGTTCGGCGGTGTGGACTACAGCGCCGACGTCGCTCGAATGGTTCAGGCCAAGGTCCAATTTGTGGTTCCGACGCTCGATTCAAACGGCGCCTTCCTGCTCGCCCGCGAGATGAAGCGGCAGGGCCTCAACGTCCCGATGCTTCTGTCGGACGCGTACAACCAGCAGCGGATCGCGGCGAACGCTCAGGTTGCCAATGGGAGCTATGTCTTCACCCAGTTCGCACCATTCGAGACCAACCCCAAGCCCGCGGGACTGCAGCTCTACTTGAAGTGGATCAAGAAGAGCGGTGGCCAGCAGACCGAGAACTCCGTCTACGGCTGGGTCAATGCCGACCTGTTCGTCACTGGTC
>Ga0182024_10009765_pt1 | contig 19751 bp, 27 predicted proteins | sample P32metaG_FD_120480 | JGI IMG/M metagenome (GOLD analysis project Ga0182024, IMG submission 120480) | Permafrost microbial communities from Stordalen Mire, Sweden - P3-2 metaG (Illumina Assembly) | ecosystem: Environmental > Terrestrial > Soil > Wetlands > Permafrost | place: Sweden: Stordalen... | reverse complement strand
GCTTCCGCTTCTGCTTCCGCTTCTGCTTCTGCTTCTGCACTGGTGTTGACTGTTGGACCTCACTGTCAACGCTCTGTCCGGTGTCATCATCTGCAGCTTCAGGCCCGTCGTTTAGTGAAAGTAGCGACATTAAGAAAGGGATAAACGATGTTGGGTTGTCCTGGCAAGTGTGCGAGCCTTTTCTTTGTCGTTTGTGAGCTGAGCATTATGAGTGATTCATAAAACTGCTTTATACCAGAAATAATAACTAGAACACATACACAAATCGTGGTTGTTAACGCCCGACTCTGACCGGCCTCTCTTTTTAACATCCTCCGGATGCTTCGTGCATGCTAGATGTAGAATTTATAAGTTGACATTTCTTCGGCAGACGTCAAGAATATTTACAAATAGAACACATACACGAATTGGGGGCCTTCATGTCAGACTTTGATTGGCCGCTCTTGTTGACATCGTTCGGATGCTTCTTGCATGCTAGATGTAGAAGTTATGAGTCAATATTTCTTTGGCAGATGTCAAGAATATACTTGCCTCGGTCAATCGCCTTGTTTGCTGTCCCTTTTCCCTTTCCTGCCCGATGCTGGTGGGAGGGATTACCAACATCTTCATCGACATCGGTGAGTTCGGGCTCATTGTCTATGGCATCGAGAAATGACTGCAGACGGTCCTTGCTCGCAACTTCCATCACTGACTGGGAGGCGTCAGCAGCAAGTGACTGCGAAGCGGTCTCATGACCACCCAGTTTCTTTGCCTTCAGCTTGTTCCCGAGCTTCTGTGGTGGCTGCTCTTCCTCACGATCGCTGGCACAGGACTCTGACGATGATGATGACTCGCCTGCATACGACTCCGACGAGTCACCACTTTCTTCTATTTCGGCCCTTCTTTTTGAGTTCCTTGACACTGCGTCATTGGCAGGGTTGCCATCGTCATTGTCATTGCGATTGCTATTGTCATCACCATCGCCAGTGCCAGCACCATCGCAATCACTATTGCTATTGCTATTGCTATCGCCATTGCCATTGCCATTGCCATTGCCATCATCATCGACTTGATAGTTGTTCGGCTCATCGATGTCCATTTTGTCTGTGGCCATCGGATCCCCAACAGTATCTACCGGGGCTGAATGTTCCCAGGGCTGAATGTCGCACATTTTCAGTGAAACTGGCACATTTGTGGACATATCCATATCAAAGATTGCTACAGCTTGATGTGAACACAATTCTGCTGTACATTAATAGAGATCGATACGTACGAGAGCGGCTATCCTGCTCATCGTTTGTCCCGAGATGAATGTGATCAGTTATATTATCACGAGGTGATGGCGACGTGACCCTTTCGTCATCCAGCATGTCGACGTGCATGACATCAGCGATACTGAACGTGCGTGATGCCTTGTTACCCAAACCGAGGGACTCAGTAGTCGATTCGAGGAATATTGAGTGGCATTACCCACCTTTTCAGAAGATCCTAACTCTTCGGGTGCGAAAGCTGCAGACAAACTGCCCTCTTTGAGTGGGAGGGTGGCTGTGGTCAACGCAGCAGAAGTGTGTTGGCGTTCAGCACATGAAGATGCTGACACCTCGGCTTCATCAGAGATATCCTTATAACGCAAATTGAGGGACTCAGTAGTTGATTTGGGGGGGTATCGAGTGGCAGTACCCACCATTTCAGAACATCCCAGACTCTTCAGGGTGGACGGCGGTTCCGGCAAGAAAGCTGACAATGCGCTGCACGCCCCCGCTTCGTTTGGGTCCACAGCACCGGCGTCGTCCTCATGGTTAGTCTCTTTGGTGCGTGTGGGAGGGTGAGGATGCGGCGGAGGGTGGTGTGTTTCTCCAATCTCGTAGAGACCTGGCACTTCGAGAATGGCCGCCAGATCGGGCTTCTGTGCTCCGTCTGTGTTGACGTTCATGGGAGGAGCCAAGGGTTGGTCGGTGTTGCTCATCACCATGGATGATATGCTGGGGGGAGGCGGTGGCGCAGAACGACACACGTTGGGATAAGCGGGAGCTTCTGTGCTCGATACTTCCATCAAGTTGTCGTTCAGCCGGTTCTTAAGTTCTTCCCAGGTTTGGGCCCCCGGCATTCCTTTACAACGGCATGCGATTGAGACAACCTCGTCATATAGCTTCAGGTCAAATTCGTATGTCGCCTCATCCACCACGCCATTAACCAATCCTGGTCTACACCCATATGAGAGAAACTACGCGTAGGCAGAGTTCAGGTTATGATGAGGGAAATCGAGGTAGAATGGCATACATGGTAAAACGAGGGACCTCGAGGTGCGTCGTCCATAGTAAACGGAGTTTTGAGGAATAGGATGTATGGCGATATTAATGTGATAGCTGCGGATCGACGAGATAGCAGGCAACTATATGTAGTATCATACAGGTAATTTTCCTACAAAGATAGTGAATGGTTGACGCTCGCATCTGTATCTTCCAGTTCGACAGCTTACATCACGACCTAGCGCTTCAAGTTCCAACAGCTTCCCCGCCATAGTCGACATAGCGATCTTAAGAGGATTCTTCGCATCGTTCAAATGTGATTGTCGGAGGAAGTCCTCTTTCGTGAATGAGGTGATTGTCCCCTCTCCCTGTGCTCCCAGGAGATTATAGGGCATTCTGAAAACGTCCCTGTCCCCGTATCTACCTGCTCGGGCATGGAAAGCAGTGTAGGCGAGGTCGGAGCAGAGGCGTCGGTCAGGCGAACCGAATTTCCCGACTTTTGGAGGCGCAGGTCGCTCGTATGGCTCATAGCGGAGGAGCGGGATATTGACGAAGGCTGGGCGTTCGCACCGGAGAGTTGCAAAGAGATGAGCGAGGATAGAGAGCACATCGGCTCCCTCCAGACGCGTCGCTGCGTCGCTCCCATCATACCGGTGGATTGCATAAGTATTCACAAACGGGATGTGATCTCGGACGTGATAGAGCAGCCCCCGTCTTAGAGCTGTTGATACATAGGTGTCGTCGTGGGGACTCTCCCGGTCCATCTGCAAGGGGAGTGAGCAAATGCGACGCGCGGCACCAATGACCATCGCCCGCTTCTCATTTGCATCACGAGGGTTGACCTGCTTTGCCGCTTGAGCATCCCACTGTTGTGTTACCAAGGTGACAAAATTCGAAGCTCCGCATCCAACGGCCCATGGAGGAATCAGGGGGTTGTGCCGGCGGTGGACATGAACGAATGCGCTCAGGTACATGTCGGTGTCGATTTGGGAGAGAAACTGTAGATTAAACTTCCGAGCCTCTATGTTAAAAGCCTCCTCTTCAGCACGCGATAGCCACAAATCGGATTTTTCCATCGTTTATCGTCTATATATCCACGAAAAATGTAGAGTTACTTGACACGAAAGTAGAGCATTACACACCTATGTATGTCCTCCACGGGTTAATATGAGCAGCAAAGCCGGACCAGATATCCCAAAAAAGCGGTGTACGACGTGTCTTTCTCAGAGCCAGTCGGACCCACAGTTTTTGACAGACCTCACACGAAGTGAATTCTATCGTGACTGTGATGAAGCCTTGCGAAGTATGAATGAGGGGATCCAGCAGAAAAACACCGAGAGAGTAAGCGTAGGTCACGACGAGAGTTACTGCAAGCGCCTTGTCGAGTGACGGAAGTTAGAACACGAGACGTCGCGCGTTGTTGTCAGTTGGTTGTTGTCAGTTAGTTGTTGTCAATTGTTATTTCCGACGTCGAAGTGGAAGGTCCGAGCGAGCGATGATCAAGATGCTTGAACGCCATGAATCGATGCTCAACGACAAATATATATATTGAATATATGATCATGCAGAAAACTCATATAAAATGTATTCAGAAACATTCAGGTACCGCAGGTACAAAGAAAATGTTCATTGGGATGCGGGATAATATATTGAGAGTATGTACAAGATTATATGGCCCTCCCGTGCCTCGAATACCCTGCGTCGTGGGGTGGCTACGTCACGACGGCAAGAATGGAACGTCCGATTGTCTCCCGGTCCCTCCCCCAATCTGACAGTTGCCGCGCACACCAGGAGAAGGTCATGGTTCCCTTCCTGGTTTGCGAGTTCGGTGAGTGTATCCCATTGCTGCAGCTTCTGAGCGGTGAGTATCCAGTGATCTTCCCATAAACAATACTCTTGCTCATTAAAGGGTGCGCCACCAGAACGCGCCCGCAACTGTGCGCTTTCATACATGAGCTGCGCGTCTTGCCACAAACCGTTCTGTTCGAATGAAAGGGCGACATTTGTTTCCGTATATAGAGCACGACAGCGCCACAAGCCATAGAACCAACCGTCTTCGCGTAGAGTTCGGCCAAAGCATTGAGCGCCGCATCACGGACTGTCTCTTCCTCTCGAAGGTGTTTTAACGAGTCCTGAAGGAGTGCGAGGGCAACATGCCATGTGTTGAACGTCTCCCCCAGATATTTGACGACAAAAGGAGGCAGGGCGAGTGGGGGGTTAACATCCCAGGACGCCTGCGAGGAGGGATTGAATCACGTTTCGTCGAAGAACCAGCTGCCTCGTATGATAATCTTTCGCAAGCAGCAATACGAGGGACTTATGGGTATCGCCTTGCTCTTTTCTGGAGAGCACCCGCCAGATTGCCGTAAACGTGATGACGCACATTTGGTGCGTTGTGTCAGCATCCAGATGCAGGAGCTGTTTTAATGGACGAAGCAACTGCATTACTGTGATGGGGCGGGTACCAAATCGCGCGGACGTTGATGAGCTGCTCATATCGACATCGTGTAGCGCTGGGACGACCACACTATCGTCGTTCACTGACCCAAGGAGCAACTCTACAGCCTGAGGTATCCAGAAGTGTTTCGCGAGAACTCGACAAATTTGAGGCGAACAACGGGATCCTTCGACCGACACCCTACGAGAAAAGCGGACTCCAATTTGATCGTTAGGTCTGTTCGGCGCAGGCTGGGTTCCTTGTAGACATCAAGGATAAGATTCAAGAAATCGGCCAAAATCGGGTCCTCAAATCGTTTGTACTCTAGGCATGTCATCTTGGCCAGGAGCCCAGCTTTCTCTGGCATTGTTGCGAAACCATCGTGCCGGGCGAAAACCCATTCTCGACAAATGTCCAAAATGAGACGACAGACAGTCACATCCATGGACTTCTCAACAAGGCCTTGCAGCGTAAACAGAACGGACTTCCGGTGCTCACTGGAGATGGGCATCTGCACTCGCCATGTCTCCAGTAGGGCCTTAAACGTGCGAGTAGCCGACTCGTTGATTTGTCGTGCTTGACCCGGAGCGTGGGGTTGTTGTGGGGGAGGAATCTGTATGCACCCGCGAGCGACCTTGCCAAACATTTTCGACAGGTTGCCAGCAAATTCTTCCAGCGAAGCTAGATTCTTCCGCACCAAGGCTTGGAAAACAGCTAATGTCAACCCGACGTGGCTGTCGGATCGAATTCCTTCGTTGACGATTCCGTTGGTCCAGGAGTAGAATTCTTGAACAGCCGCCGGGAGTTCATCCTCGCTGGCTGGGGCGGGAAGCGATGATATGACGCGCGTAATGATGGGAGCAGAGAGCTCATCTAGGATTGGATCGTTGAGATTGAATGGCCGCTCTAGCCACCCCTTGAGGCTCTGTAGGTTCTTCAGAAACCATTCCTGCGGCTTGTCTTCTACCGAGACGTAGAGCAACTTCAAAGCATTAGCTGCATGAGGCAAGTGTTCGTCGTTTGACGCTGATTGGCACCGGAGCTGAGTCGTGATTGGATCGAGTAGTGAAAACGAATGGCTTACAAGCGTGAGCATTCGATCGAATATCTGGGGTCTAACTCTGTCATCGCCCCAGCCTGAGAGAGCCAACATATCGTGCAAAATTTGGCACCATCACAGTTTTCACAGCTGCGTCGGCGTGCAGTACCAATCGGACGAGGAAGTTCACGCAGGCTTCTCGCAAGTGTGTCGGTAATAACCATTGGCTCCACTCGCCGGACTGCGGGGATTCTTTCGGCACTGTGGAAGATGATGCGTCCTTGAGGTTCTGAATTCCCTGTTTATCCCAGCGCAATATGTGATCCAGTATGTCGAGAGTCGTTAGCCTCGTCTCCGGCAGCTGATTTGCGAGAAGTTTTCCTAGAGAGTTGATAATGTGGGGAGAGAATTGGTCGACATACGGGAAGAACAGATCCGCGTGTCTGATGATGACTCGATAGATGGAGATGGTTGAGCTCAGACCTCCGGCTTCTTCAAGTAAGAAACGTTTGGTGACCTTGACCCAACTCGGGGGGTTGTCTCCTCCTTAACACGAATCGGTAAGGCTGGCGCCAGAGTGTCTACGGCTTGTCGAATTAGGTGACGTCCGTCGTTCTGAGATTGGGGGCGCAATAGGCCCGCCCAAACCTTCATGATGAGTTTGGAAGGTGAATCAAATGCTTTGAAAAAATCGAGCAATAAGAAGGTTGGAAGTTTGCTTCACGACGGCATCTTCACTAGACAGACGCCCATGCCGACTTCATGACGTCTTTGCGAGTTTCGTGGATTAGATCCGGACAATGCTGAATCATAAGACCCGTCATGTGGATCAGCTCCATGGTGAGCGCATCGCTGGATTCTTTGACAGGGAATTCATTTTTGGCCATGATACTCCAAACCTTTCGGTGGATGATGTCAGCGATCCCCGTCTTGATCAGCTTTTCTGACGCATCCATTGCATCTGACGAGGCTGAGTATGTGGCAATGATCGTCGGATTCATGATAACGCTGAGGAATTGCGTGATGCGTGCTATTGGAGGGGCTGGTTCGTCAAACCAGAGAAAGCGCTTGAAAATGTCGCGCTTCGTTTCGAGTGGTGCGCCGAGAATCATGTGGAGATGCAGGAACCTCGTCAATCCTGAGAGATCCATAGCAATGCGCTGGGTGTAGATGGCAATGAGGTTGAACAGCATGTCGAGGCGAAGCACTCTCCATGCGCAAATGCGGAACATTGATATAAGCAGGGACGGGACGCGGGTTTGCACCATCGGAAGGTGATATCTGACATCGGTTTCTTGACTGGACTCCGCATCCCACACATCCAGAGAGCCTGAATGAGATCCTCGCGCCTCGCAAATGCGTCAGGGTCCAACAAAGCTAGATCGAGACAGAGCGATAGCCCAGGGATGAAGCGTTCTTTGCTCTGAAGGGATGTGGTTATGAGTCGCGGTATCTGATTCACCACGTCATCGTTGAACGCTGGCGCCCGTTTCGAAACCAGAATACTTCTGACGGTCCGCACGTGTCTAGGCTGCGCGAGGTGCTCAAACAGGTAGTCCACGGCTTCTACGGGCTATTCCAACTGTGTTTCTTATTGAATAGTCTGTTCCATTTCATTACTGATGAACCTCCGATGTTTTTCTAGTGGATTGCAGGCGACGTCACATATGTGTGACGATGATGTGACTGAATTCGTTAGAGAGCACGAGGGGGCACGTGAACTCCCGGGGATTTTGGTGTTGTTGGCTATTTTCTGGCGTCCCACAACAAATCTACAGGCTATTCCAATCGTGTCTCTTCTTTACTAGCATTCCATTTTATTCTTGATTAACCTCCGACGTTTTTCTGGTGGATAGCACGCTGTGTCACATATGTGTGACAATGGCGTGACTGAATTCGTTAGAGCTAGAGAGCACAAGGCGGCACGTGAACTCCCGGGGATTTTGGTGTTGTGGGCTATTTTCTCGTGTCCCACAACAAATCTACGGGCTATTCCAATTGTTTCTTATTGATTAGGCTGTTCCATTTCATTCTTGTTTAACGTCCGACGTTTTCTGGTGGATAGCACGCTACGTCACATATGTGTGACAATGATGTGACTGAATTCGTTGAGAGCACAAGGCAGCACGTGAATTCCCGGGGTTTTTGGTGTTGTGGGGCATCCAAGGGAATGGAACAGAGAGAGAAATAGGTTTGAGAAGGCTTGAGGGAGCAAATTCGGAGTGAACCCGTCAACAACTGTCAAATGTACAACACTACTAGTACAGATGGGTAGAATCAAGGAGGGAGGGGGAGATAGAAATGAACGCGAAGAGTAAGCAGGTGTTATCACACTTTCGTGGGCACAGTGGGCATAAAAAAATGTCCACATTCCTTATCTACAACTTTCCATGCAAGTACCTTTGTTGCCCCGACGCAGATCACCACATAGCCAATCAAGGTTGATTGACCTCGCTTGCATCGAACTCGATAATCGTATACACCTTGCTGCAGCCCGTTGCTCTTCCCCTGCCGGATCAGGTCCACATAGTGCTTGACCTGTTGGAACCCGAGGTTTTTCATCTCGTTGATCGTCATACCGTCCCCATATTTCTGGTCATAATTCACCTTCAAACTAAGCAGATCCTCCTCGTTCAGCATGCTGATTTCGCGTCGAAGCTCTTCAAGCTGTTCTGGAGTCCCATTAGAATTGTTGCCCATTCCTTGGAAGAGCGCAGGGAGGGAAGCGTTCTTGAGTTCAATGCAAGGGCTGGCGATGGCGTCGACGCCTGAACGGGGAATGAAAAGATCGGCAAATTTATACCGACCAGCGCCATAGCATGCTTTGGGGTCTGCCAATAAGCATAACTCGGCGATGCAGCCGGGTTTGCCAGGCTCAAACCAAAGTGTCTCCAGTGTCGTTCGCAATGAGTCTTCGTTTGAGTATCGGATGGTACGGATTGACCTCGGTTTAAGGAACGACACTAAGAGCTCAACCAGGGGTTGCACATCCCCAGTGCTCAGGCCTACAAGTGAACGGAGGCTGGAGGCGGTACTCCCACGGGATCCGCGGAAGCGTTTGGAAAGCTATAATATATCCATCAGACCTGTCAGAATTGAAATGCAATGGCGAAAACGTACAATTTGCTGCATTGTCTTGTTGGGGACCCCGAGAAATGTTTCACTATCCGAATCACTCTCCGCAGATGAATCACTCTCGGCACTCTCGGCAAATGTGAGAACGCCAAAAAAGTAAAGCAGGGAATGTGCGAGTGATGGCATTGAGCTGGTGTTTCGCACTGCAGCCGGAGGAATATGATAATGGATGTTCGCCTCTAATTTTGAAGAGGCGGCGAGTAGGAAGATTTCGGGAAATGTTGACTCGTCAATCGCGTCCAAAACCTTATTGATATGAGGCGCTTCAATTTCTTCGCCTGGTTCAATGGACTTCGAATCAGAGAGACCCTCAAGGTGCAAGAAGACATATTGGGGATTGTACAAAGAGTCTATGGGCACGTCGCTTTTCTCACAGAAGCGGTGACCGTTGTGCCATTGCCGCAACCCGTGCATCACTGCGTCAATGTCATATGATTGCAGTTTCGGTGAGGATGACATATAAGTTTGCGCAATTGTCTGCACTTCAGCATCCGTGAAACCGCAGAGACCGTGGAATCTGGGTTGCCTCGAGAGGACAGTCGTGGCTGCAAGTGGACTGATGCCGTCGCGAAATGCAGGAAGGACGCCAGTAAGCCAATACTTCACGACAACGTTCTGTGCTATCGAGTCTTTGATGACTGCAAAGAAGTGGGTTTTGACCATGCCTGCAAGGCGCCGGTATATCTCGTCGGAGGGAAAGGTAAGAAGAGCTTCATTCGCTGGTGCATCATACTCATCAACACCAACAAACAGCTGTAGTTCACTGCATCCCACAAGGGCCTAAATGACATCAAGCTTAGCGGGTGTTCGGCTAGGCCAGAGTAGATTGCGTACCACTACGTTTTCGAGTGATTTGCCAGCATTTGTCTCGAAAAGCTCATGGTCTTTATCAAACTCCACAAGGAACTTCGAGTTGACGGTCAAAAATCGGGACAGGACGCCATGCACGTAGCTATGGAAACTTCTCTCCATTTTGTCAAAGTCATATAACACTTCGATTCTCGAGAAGTCGAAGCAAAGGACGAGATACTTGCTTGCGGCTTCAGTGCGGTGTTTACCGATATAAAGACCGCCAAAAATTTGATCGAAATTCGCTTCGAGCCTTTTGTCATAGTAGCTCGCAAGTGTCTGGAGGAACACCGACTTGCCAAATCGACTTGGCCGTAGGAACAAATATTGATATTTTTCACGCGCATCGAGCATTTCGATATATGGCGTCTTATCAGCTGCAATGAGATTGAAGTATGTTGTTAGGTCCGTAAACCCGGCGCCAATGCTCGGAAGGCGAGCGGACGGCTGATCGACCGCAGGTTCGGTCTTGTAAATTGTCGTGGAGCCGGGTAGCTTCTCGAGCTTACGCCGCTTCGTCGGCTGTGGCGCAGATTCGAGGATTTGACTGAAGCTACGTTTGTAGCCTGCTGTGGCAGACAGAGTGGATGGGGTAAGGATGGGGTAAGACCTAGATCCAGCAAAGGGTTGACACTCGCCACCGGGAACCTGTACAACCAACTGAATGCTATCATGGCCTGGTCCAACGGGTTCAGTGAAGTACTCAGACAGCGTCGTCAGGTGATGAAGCGATTTGGCGCCAAGGATCTTATCACCCTCGACGACATTTCCAAGTTCATTGGCGATATCACGCTTCGAAATAGGATTGCGGAGCTGCAAATGGGTCACTACACAGCAATGGCAGGTACTTTTGCTTGGGATGGCTCGCCTTCCAGATGGCAACGTCACGGGTGGCGATGTGGTCGAACTTGATCTCATCCTTAATCGCTTCCTTCAGAGTATAGATGGTATGACCAAGTGTAGCCTTAACCGTAAATGTGCGGTCTGGGTGAACATCGCCGAGGATCGCGCAGTTGAGCGAGAACGTCTCGTCCATTGGGGAGGTTTCGGGTGTCGGGTTTTGCCGTGCGCGCAGGTGCGCAGGCGCGCAACTTCACATACAAAACATTAGGATGTTCACCGAATTGCTTGTGCTTGCATGGTTGCATAACAGTTGCATATCGTGAAGAGAGATTTCAGGGCTTAAGGATTTGCCAGGGCGCCTCCACAGTCCCTTTTTGGGCCTCATCCGAATATGCAGTGATTACACCCTGCTGACCGAGCGAATAATGTGCTCCAGTGCAAAGTCCATTACGCTAATCCTACAGCGCTTTCAAAGGTTCACCGAGATAGCACGCGAGGTCACATATGTGTGACAATTATGTGACTGAATTCGTAGAGAGCACAAGGCGGCACGTGAACTCCCGGGGATTTTGGTGTTGTAGGCTATTTTCTCACGTCCGACAACAATCTACGGGCTATTCCAATTCTGTCTCTTATTAAATAGTCTGTTCCATTTCATTCTTGATCAACCTCGGACATTTTTCTAGTGAATAGCACGCAAGGTCACATATGTGTGACAATTATGTGACTGAATTCGTTAGAGAGCACAAGGCGGCACGTGAACTCCCGGGGATTTTGGTGTTGTGGGCTATTTTCTCATGTCCGACAACAAATCTACGAGCTATTCCAATACTGTCTCTTATTAGATAGTCTGTTCAATTTCATTCTTGATTAACCTCGGACGTTTTTCTAGTGAATAGCACGCGAGGTCACATATGTGTGACAATTATGTGACAGAATTCGTTAGAGAGCACAAGGCGGCACGTGAACTCCCGGGGATTTCGGTGTTGTGTGCTGTTTCTCACCTCAAGAACTCTTGCTGACAATTCTATGTGAGGTATCCGAATTCTGCGTATATACAATCCATTGTGTTCACTCCTCCCCTGGTAATTTTACGGTATGATGTGACTGCATCTTATGCTGTTATTTGTTTGCATTTACCTGTCTTGATTTCCAACACAATTCCGACTGCAACTATCAGCCAACTATTCTCCGTGCACCATTGAGCAGTTGAGTCCTACGAAGACAATCTGCCCGTGTGCTGTGTGGTGTTTGCTCGCCTCGTGACTCGGCCGTCCCGAATCTGAACTCCTAGCGATTTTTTGGTTCTGCTTGCTGTTTGGTCACCCCGCGACTCTGCTATTCCTGACCGTGCGATTTCTAATTCTACGTAAAATCTATGTGAGCTATCCCAGTTGCAGTCATAGGCGCTCTCACCAATATGTTCAATTTCATTCTCGTCTAATTATGAAGTTTATCTGATGGACCGTGCGTTAAAGTCCATATTCTAGTACAGTGGTTCACTCATCGTTGATGTCAATCACTGCATATTGTTTCCTTTAAAGGATACGTGCAAGGGAAACGTCACCGCACAGACTCCTCAGAGGCGGGTGCGCGACGGCGACTACCAAATAGGCCTCGTGCCATCGATATTCCACAACCCATACGGGCTGCACCAGCTGCATGGGCTGCGCTGAAGGCCCAGATCCAGTATGCCTGGACATACAAAGCTGCTGTTGCAAAGATCATTTCTGATGGGGCCCGATCAATGCGCTCAGAAGATCTCAACTCACGTATTGTCACTCAAAGTGAGCTTTTCACTCCTCATTGTTTTCATCTCACCCATGGATGTCGTAGTCAACGCAAACCCTTTGCCAACTTTTCGTCCAATTCCAAAGAACACTCGTCCTCGCCCCACCCCCACCACTATCACTCACATCTACAATATCCTCCCCATGATTCTCACGTCCAGCAATGCTCAGGAAACATATGATCCGCCATTTAACGTGAACCAAGACGGTTGTACTGTCGCACCGCCTGCCGATGCGTTTGCCCCCGTTGTCCTTTCCACCAACTCGACCACTGATTACCGCCCCCTTTGCTGCCAACCTAAAATCCCGGAGACCAACATTGCTGCCCCACTTGCAAATGGAGTGTTTATGCTCGAAAAATCCATCCATGCCCGAGTTCGTGCCGAGTACATTCAGTTCCATGAGCAAGACCTGGCCTTTGCACAGGACATGGGGAGGCTCTACATTATCGCTCCCCAAAATTTAAACAAGGTTCATATCGACACCGAATGCACAGTGCCACATTCTCTGATTACAGAGATGTACGCGTTAATGCACGAAACAATAATCCGTCACCTGTTGAACTCGGTATACTCAGAAAAGTCAATCGTTCTCCGCAAGCTGAACGATTTTTACCGGAGATTGGCATCCGCGCATGGTTGTGCTGATGTGGTTCTCATGCGAGCTCTCGATGCTTGTGCACTCCTTGGTGGCGTCGAGCTACCTCGCTGGCCACCCAACAAAGAATGGCGAGGAGCAGTTATTAACCACAAAAGCCTTCCACCGCTGGGAATCGACCCGGCAGAAGATGATGAACGATTGTTGGCCACGATTCGTCAGCTTGAGCGGTGGGGAGTTCCAATATGGTGCTTCAGTACCTCGAGTGCCAATGCTCGCCTCGACACGACACCTGACGGGCTGCCAAGTGAGGACAAGAGACAGGAGAGGTCCTACCAAGGCTTGCTACACTCAATCGATCCACACCGTGTTGAAGGCACGAAATTAGTGAAGGTGGTAGAGCGAGTACACACAAATGATGTGTCCACCCCCGTGAACACAGGGCTCCCTACGGGATCAGAACGCCTTCGGCTCCAGCGTGCAATTGTCGCTCTTCTTGATCATAATTCCCCCTGTCACACGGACTTTGCATCTTTCTCTGCCATTGCACAAGATGTCCTCGGAACCATGATTTGGTCTGGAAATCGGCATGAAGCAGCAATGCATCCAGTATCATTCGACGTCTCACAGCCAATGCCTTGGAGTCGCGTTCGAGATGCGATCAGAGAATGTGCCCACTGCGGTGTGAACATTGCCCTATTCCAGATTCCCCTGCCCTGGATCAACCCTCGCTGTTCTGTGGCCACGCCAGCAGGCGAGTATGCTTCAACAGAGCAGATACCACCTGTGTCTCTCATTTCTGCAGCTCGTGGAACATGGTTCATTCTCGAGGTCGACGATTTCACAATGGATGACAAGTCAGTTGTTTGCAAGTTGGCAGAGAGATTTGCGACAGATGGTCTTTGCGGATGGTCCTTTGTACAGTCCGGCCTCCAAAAGAAGGACACGAATGGCAAAACGATCCCACGTTCTCGGTTTACAGCACGATTGCTGTTCAAACAACAACATGTTCGGGAAACTGTTGAGAACAGTATGAAAGCGGACTTCTGTGATCACGAGCGACGATCAAAAGGCGAAGCAAATGTCAGAGATGATGTTCTCTTCAACTTCTCATTTTTCGTCCACCCCCATTTTGCAGATGCTGCATATGGCGAGCCCATTTCACCCGCATCACGAATGCAAATCATGGCCCTTGCACCGCCCTTTGATGTCATACCGGCCTCGGTAGGCAGCACTGACCGGGCAATACAAGTGAAGCGAGCAGTTCATACACTGCGTTACTTCGAGCTATTCGAGGTCATGAAGTTTCCTCCGCTTGTCGCCCCGCCCCTCCCTCCATCGTCATGCCTTCTCACACCCTCATCTGTCGGTCTGGACATGAGTTCGTGCACCCCAGAGGTCCTTCGGCAACTTGCGTCGTCAGCAGTTCCCACTCAGGACTTGTCATTCATGGATGTGTGTCGGATGCAGCGCTTTGCATACCTCATCGAAGTATTGGCAAAGGATGGCCAATTCATGTGTCAGATCTTCCCTTCGAATGGTCCATATCTCAAGATCTTGCGATACCTCTCCATCATGATTCGTGACACATCTCCAGCTGGATCGTCTTTTTCACCTCGACTCAATCGCGTTGATGTTGGACCATGCAGTGAAGCTGTTAGATTGACACCACTTCACCAAGTCGAAATCATCTTGAACCTCGATGCTCCAGAGTCCGATATTCCACTCGCAACTGACACCAAACTGGCCAAGTGGAACAAAAATGTCGAAAAAATGTGGGAAGACTTTTCACAGAAGCGTTCTCGGTCCGAGAAGCGTCATGACAAGGTACAGAGACGCATTGATAAGGCTGTTGCTGCTGGCGTAGCTGGCCCATCTTCGTAGTGGAATAATTGTATGTTTTTATGTACTTACATTTCAATGAAGCCTCCGCACGCCGCCCGATTCAGTGAAACAGGCAGAGTTTGTGTTGACTTCCTTTATAAACACTTGACATAATTTATCATTCTGTGGTATGTGGCAGTGTTGGGTTGTGACATATGTTTGCCGTCTAACGTTTTTCATACCCATGAGTTTGCCTAAAGTTCGAACATTGCGGAATGCAAAGGCGAGACAAGGTGGTAAGATCTTGTGTCACCATATGTTTCCACTCTGTTCATATTCCTTTCTAATAGCCCGATTGAAGTCCGACATGCCCAGTATAAATGTGTCTACGATTACCCATCCACCAGCTGCATCATCCACTTCTAAACAGCTACCTCTCATTTCTGGTATGAAGCGAAAGAAACAAGACCCGCTTTTACGTCCTAAAGCCAGTAAATTGCCAAAGCCAGACCCTGGTGTTGATGTGCATGAGGCGAATGATGCTAATAGCCAAGAAATCCATGATTTTGACTTTGAAGGTGCTATTCCGGACGATTTTATTCCTCAAATTGAGTCTAGTCATACGACACGTCGGCGACGAAATGCAAATGCTTGGCAGGAAGCAATGCCCTCTCTCATCCAACCCTTAATGGCAGCACTACATACTGTCGCTCCACACAATACTGATGGTGTCATTGAGGCAGAAGTGTTCACTTGCAAATCTGGATGTTACATAAGGAGGAGCACAGTGAAAAGTGTCTCGTTCGGAGGTATGTACATCTTCTTCTGTTGCACTCGTATTACTGATTTTTGAAGAGTAGTGATTACACCCATTGCCATTGAGCATTGTGATTGTATTTCTCCTGCTGTAGCTTTGCTGCGTTGTGGCAGTTTTCCCACCACTCCAATAAAGGCCTCAACTTGGGCATTCGATATTAAATTTCTCGAGTTTGCAAGGCTTTTATCGCTATATGGAAGCCCCAACATTTCTGCATTATCACATGCTACTACTGCCTTCTTATTGTGGCGTGGAGTCCAAAATGTGCCCGTATCTGTGAGTCCCCATCTTTCATTACGCAATAATTGCAATCAAACATGTAGTGTATTAGACACTATACAAGTATCTCCACACGGCACTCCAGTACTATGAGCTGGCCCGAGATGCAGTGAACAATCTCGTCTGGAATTTCTCTAGCATCCCTGCATCCCTGCTCCCGTTGGTTCCAATGCTCCCAGCTGTGGTTGGCAGCCCATCGCCTGAACACCCGCCTCCGTTGGTTTCAATGCGCCCTACAACAACCCCCAGCAAGCCACCTGAAGCCGGCGAACATACACACCATGTTTCCAAATGCACAGCTGCCATGCCGTCCGATCCGGAACTCACTACGGCATTTATTCAAGCTCAGTGTCTCGATCGTGCGATGACTTCATTTATTGGTCCGTTGGGGAGTTCCGTGCCAGATGGGGACAGTCCTAGTCACCGTCTCCAGCGCTCCTGCCCACTTTGCTTTCCAGCTCATCGCCCGCATGCATTCGAAAGGTGAGTGTGGACTTGTTTCGATCATTATTGGCTTCTGACTCACCATTTACCCATTTCAGTGGGAAATTCAAGGGTGTGCATTGTATTCTGTGCCTTGATGGCAATTTCGAACACAAGCGATGTCGTCATGCTGGGAAAGCCGATCAGCCATTGGCAGAGCCGCATTCATTCTTCATTCCTGAGGATGTTGCTGCTGATATGGCAAGGGAAGTGGAGAGTAAACGAGGTGCTCGTTCACACCATCCACTAGCAGATGATGAAGATGCAGTACTTCCAGGCCTGCAGCTTCCGAATCATGTTTTCGAGGGATGTTCAGGCCGTTTTTTTGCTGCAAAGGAGTCAAATCAGAAAGCAGACTCATCCACATTCTCAGACACCGGTCTTATGGCACTGGTTTGTCGTCATGACCGTGTAATTTCCATGGTCAATCTTCATGATGCTGGCGAGAAACAGTATACTGCACTGGCTATGATCAAGCAGTTGTTTGCCGAACTCCCAAACGTGTGGGATGTTGGTATATTGTATGATATTGGATGCCAGCTCCACAAAAGCATTACAAAGGTGTGTTCCATTCGAATAGTTTATGTGACATGACCTGGATTGACACACATTTGAGTATGATCTACTTCCTAATTACAAGCACCGACTCACATTTGGCGTCTCCGTGTTTCATGCATTTGGACATGAGTTTGCATGCCAATGTGTGTATCACCCTCAAAAGCGTGCTGGCTTTGGATGCACCGATGGCGAGGGTTGTGAGAGATGTTGGAATCAGCTGCTGAAAGAGATTCCGATGCTGCGTGTCTCCGGAGTATGTCATATCTTGTCTACTATTTGTTTCAGTCCAAATCTCATGAAATCTGTAGTATCACCGTCGGTTGTTCATCATCAACCAGAAATTAGCACACATGAATGAGCAAAATTTTACGAATTTGGGTGCTTGGTGGGCTCAGAAGATGTCAAGAGCTCAACAGAAGTTGACAGCTGCTGTTGAAGTGCTTCTCAGTCTTGATCTGGAGGAAACGTACCTTCGGAATCAGTGGCATGCACAGCATGATGCCATGACCAGAGCGAATCCCGGTACGCTTGCTTTAAGTTATGTAACTGTTCCATGTTAACGTGACTTGTAATCTCAGGTGCCTCAAAGGCAGCCGCAAAACGTCTCATCAGTGATATTGTCAAAATCAAAGACTCACTGAGCATAATCCAACGCATGATCACCCAATCTTCAAAGAATCAGAGTCCCTCTGTCACCCACTCGAATTCAAACAAGCTCTTCGACATATGCGAAAATCTCGATGACATGAATACTGCATACAATCGGCTAAAGGCTCGCTTGGAGCGCAACCTGAAGTTGCTCACTGGACATGATGGTGCAGCAGCAGCATTGATCCAGGAGGTGGTTGATGATGAAATGCAGTGTCAGATATTTAAATGCCGAGCTCATTTGATGCGGATTCACTCAAAAGTCCAGCAAGCCAAATTTGCTGCAGTGCCCTTTGAGCGCCGTATCTCCCAATCAAAACCTGGTAATTGCTGTTCTCACCATATCGTTCATGTTTTCATATTTATTACTATGCAGATATTAAGCTTCGACAACAAACAGAGTCAGGTCTAGCAAAACGTGCTCCGAGCATCAAGCAAATGGCAATTAGGTACAATTCCTTGGTCGATGAAGCCAAGAAGAAAGCAAATGCCACCGGTTTCCCACTTGATCTACTCCCACAACCACTCGACATTGCAGAGCTCTACAATCTTGATGCCAATGGTCACATGTGGATGATTGATGCAATCCCAACTGACGTTGCACAGCTTCCACCATATCTTGCAGATGACAATGTGCGACGTGGGGTTGCATCTGTCCTTGTGCAAGATCGTGTTAAAGAGGAAATTTTTCGACTTCGAGAAGAGTATCACAATATGATCAAGTGGCTTGACGTTCGAATCCAAAATCTAAAGGCCACAATCTTGCGGTGCCACGGTGTGTACTCGTGATTTCTATGTTGGCGCAAGATATAAACATTAGTTTGATGTTTTCTTGTTCAAAGACAGCCATTTATTGTTTTTCCTACAGAAATCATTAACGGAAACTATGAAGGTTGGCACTGATTGGATGATACACACCTCACGATGGGCAGACATCATGGACAATCCAGAATGGCCAGCCGATATTAAGAATTTCAAGAAACAGCACATCAAAACTCCAGTTACCGATGCAGACAATGAAGAGGATGCCAGTGAGGATGGCATGACAGATATTGAGGAAGTGGATGATGATGATGTAGAATTCTCAATTTCAGATGTTGAGCTTGAGGAGGATGAAGTCGATCATTTGGTGAAAATGATGGAATGAATCCTGTGCGTCTCTCTCTTCATGTCTCCTGTAATTATAAGGGCCACAAAATGACGTCTCAAGAATAGGTGTTCAAATCGCAAAGAAATTCATAGGTGCAAGTTCTCAACATGTTTGATTCTCGGAAGGCCAAAAAAATCAGCCATTTGAGGCTGAAAAATACATGTTTTTATCTCAGATGGGCAAGTAAATTCATTGTTGGGTGTTTGAGTCTGAGATCACCGAATAACTTCAGCCATTTGAGTCAACAGAGGGTTTAAATCTCAGATGTCAGAATAAATTCAGCCATTTGAGTCTCAAATATCGGTGTTTGAATCTCAGATAGGCAAATAAATTCATTGGTTTGAGTCTCAAATATCAGATTCAAAGATAGCCAAATAGATTCAGGCATTGGAATCTCAGATGGCCAAATATATTGTATCACTTGAGTCTCAAACATATATGTTTGAATCTCAGATGGCCAAATATATTATACCATTTGAGTCTCAAACATAGGTATTTGAGTCTGAGAAGACCAAATACATTTCGCTGTTTGAGTCTCAAACATAGGTGTTTGGCCAAATAAATTCATTGGTTTGAGACTCAAACCTCAGTGTTTAAACCTCAGTGTTTGAATCTCAGACAGCCAAATAAATTCATCAGTTTGAGTCTCAAACATACCCATTTGAATTTCAGATGGCCAAAGAAATTCAGCCATCTGAGTCTCAAACAGTCAAACAAAGACATTGGTTTGAGTCTCAAACATACCTTTTTGAATCTCAGATGGCCAAGCCATTTGAGTCTCAAACATCTGTGTTTGAACCTCAGATGGCCAAAGAAATTCAGTCATTTGAGTCTCAAACATAGGTGTTTGAATCTCAGATAGCCAAATAAAGTCATTGGTTTGAGTCTCAAACATAGGTGTTTAAACCTCAGATGGCTGAACACATTTGGCCATTTGAGTCTCAAACATACCTATTTGAAACTCAGATGGCCAAATAAACTGAGCCATCTGAGTTTCAAATATAGGTGTTTGAATCTCAGATGGCCAAATTAATTTGGCCATTTGAGTCTCAAACATAGGTGTTTGAATCTCAG
>Ga0182024_10009764_pt1 | contig 19751 bp, 13 predicted proteins | sample P32metaG_FD_120480 | JGI IMG/M metagenome (GOLD analysis project Ga0182024, IMG submission 120480) | Permafrost microbial communities from Stordalen Mire, Sweden - P3-2 metaG (Illumina Assembly) | ecosystem: Environmental > Terrestrial > Soil > Wetlands > Permafrost | place: Sweden: Stordalen... | reverse complement strand
GCGCCGTTTTCTAGTGGGGGAAGCCCCTGGTCGGGTCGAAGTAAGTAGTGCCGGCGACATATTTGGGCCACCTGCGCGGCAAATTATTGGGAAGAAGAAAATCGCAATCGCCGCCACGGCCAGCCTGAGAAGAAATGAGCGCGTGGTAAATGCCATTCGAATTTTCGGGGATACCTCTTCAGGTTGCACTCACTCCTCCTCACTGGCCCGCCGTACCGCCAAGGCAAAGTCGCTGAAATTTGCACGCGACTTCCCGCACCGGACGGTATCTGCTCGAAAGGCTGAAAGATGTTGTGCTGAAAGCAAGACACGGCCCCACGAATCGATGGTAAAACGCCCCATCCCGCCGGCGACGGTACTCGTGAGTCCTAGCTTGCTCGGGGGATAAAGGAAAAAGAAGCACGCGTTCGCCGACGCGATCGCGCTGACCGCCCGACCACAGGCCAATCCACTGCGAGATGGTCAGATCTTCGCCCGGGGTGGCTCCGCGAATGGCGTTCTCAATGTGAAAGGTGATAGCGACCGTTTCTACCGACTGGCTGCTGTTAGCCGCATGGCGCGCGACAGCCGTTACGGTGCCCGAAAAAATAGTGCCGGCGGCGCGCGCGAGTATGGGGAACTCGAATGTGCCCGGCGGCGTTATGGGCAAGCCAGGCCGGAGCGAGTCAATGCTCGGAGGTTGAACCATGTGCGGCGGAAGCGGGATGGCGACGTCGAGCACAGGATTGTCGCGACCGGACTGGCCGCGCAGCAAACCCGGCGCCAGAAATAAAATCGCGAGCAAGACACGTGCAACTTCTCCCATACATGGGGGAGACCTCAAGATGTGACGTCTGCTCGGAGGGAACCGGGAAACAGGTCGGGGTAGTCGCATTAGAACAATGAAAGCTGTGACCGATGTCACAAACGCCTGTGGATTACAGGAAATTCTCGTAACCCCAGCTTAAATATGAATTCTTTGCGGTTTGCCCATCTCTCGCTGGCAATGGGACAATACCACATATGCAAAAATCTCTGACCATAGTGTTTCAACTATTGGCGGCCGGGATGATGCTGCTGGGGATTGCCCCGGCGCAGCAGACTCCGGCGCCCCCAGTTCAACCTAGTCAACCGGCTTCGACTCCGGCCAAGACACAGAAGGCTCCGGCAGCTAAGAAGGCGCCGGTGACCTCAAAGAGTGGAACCGCGCTGACGCTAAAGACCCAGAAGGAAAAGGCGAGCTACGCCTTGGGAATGAAGATCGGAGGAGATCTTCGGAGGCAGGGCGTGAATACGGCTGTCGATCCGGCGATCGCGGCGCGGGGATTCAAGGACGCTCTGGCCGGCAGCAAAGCGTTAATCACCGAAGATGAAGAGCGCGCTGCCCTTACGCAACTGCAGAGCGACGTTCACAACAAGCAGGAGGCGAAGGCGCATGAGCAAGGTTCGGGAGCACGGAAAGAAGGCGAAGCATTCCTGGCAGCCAACAAGAGCAAAGAGGGAGTGGTGACGCTGCCCAGTGGCCTGCAGTACAAAATCCTGAAGGAGGGAACGGGACCGAAGCCGACGGCGAGCGACACGGTTACCTGCAACTATCGCGGGACGCTGCTCAACGGCAAGGAATTTGACAGCTCGTACAAACGCGGCGAGCCGACATCGTTTCCGGTGGGCGGAGTGATCAAGGGTTGGACGGAAGCTTTGCAGTTGATGCCGGTGGGATCGAAGTGGCAGTTGTTTATCCCAGGGGATATGGCGTATGGAGACCGGGGAGCAGGGGGCGACATCGGTCCGGGGGAGACGCTGATTTTTGAAGTGGAATTGCTTTCGATTGGGGAGCAGAAGAAGTAGAACAGCTATCAGCTCTCGGCTGTCAGCTCTCAGGAACCCTCGGTCAGAGTTCTGGTTCGAGTTGGCGAAATGGCCGTCTGCGAATCGCCGACGGCCTTTTGATTTTTGCGGGTGGAAAGAGTGTGCGTGAGAACCGTGCCGTCCCCTCCGGGCCTTGCGTATCTTTCGCATTTTCACCCGGCACTGCCGGGCTTTCCCATGCCGCCGCTGCGCGGTTGGAGTGTGGTAGTTCGTACCACCGTGCCCATGGAAATGTATTTGCTAAAGCGCTGCGCCAGTCCGTAACCGGAATCGCACTTTCCACCAGTCCGGAAGGACACTGAAGGCGCTACAGAGTATGGTGCAGGTGTTCTTCCGCCGAAAGATTGGCGCCTGCCAGAAGCAACAAGCCTGAGAGGAACGCCCAGAACATCATGCTCACGGAGAGCGCGAATGGGCCGTAGACTTCCTGAAAATTCAGCCAGGGCAGAGCCAGGATATACGCATATTTTAAAACTTCCGAGAGCAATCCCATGATGATAGCCGCGGGCAACACGGCCCGCGCCGGGACTTTGCCGTTCGGCAATAGCCAGTAGATGAGGAAGAAGATGGCGATACTGGCGGCGATGGCGAATATCTTCATCATCAAAAATCCCACCAGGCGCACCAGGCCCGTGCCGTAGCCGCGCAGCAGAAACTCCATGAACGCAACCGGGACAGCGGTCAAGGCAATCGAGAGCAGCGCTAACACGCCGCAGGCAAGCGCTAATCCAAGCGAGATCAGTTGATTTCCGAGGTAAGAACGGTTGTTCTCGAAGCGCCAGATGCGGTTGAGTGCAACTTCGAGCGGCAGGAAGATACCCGACGAAGTCACCAGCAAAATGATCGAGGAGACAACCTGCACACGCTGTCGCGAATTAACCATGGCGTTCAGGTTACGGATGACGAAGTCCTGTCCAGCGGGCAAGTAGTCGCGCAGCAACTGAAGAACTACGTCATACATGACGCGCGAATGAAAGACGCGGCGGATGAGGGTCATCAGGAGGACGACAAAAGGGAAGAAGGACAGAATCGAATTGGCCGCGACCGAGAAGGCGAAGGTGTGGACGTCGGTTCGCATCAGATATTTCAGGGTGGAGAGGACCAGGCCGTGGGAGGGGCGCGGCTCGGGGCGTACCGAACGGGGCCGGACCGCATCGGCTTGGGGGAGCGTCGGAATGGGCGGGTTGGCCACGTCGACCCTTCATCGTAGCAGAGCGGGCTGGAACTCTCAGTGGGGTCTGGGGTATTAGGTCTGGGGTCTTAGGTCTTGGGTTTTAGGTCCTAATCCCACCCTCAGACATGACACTCCCACCGGGAAACGGTAGTTTTAGGGATGGTTTGCCGGGCCATTTCTTTATCTTTTATCTTTGTCAAAGTTATCGGTATTTCAGTCCAAATGACCCATGGTCATATTACGATTTCTTTCTAATTCTTCTTGCGAATCGTTTTAAGAGCCCTTATTATCGGTTGCGCAATATCGGAAGTGGTCCGGTGGTGAGACCAGTAGTCGTTGAGGTTGGTTGGGGTGTGGTGGAAAACGCGCCAAATGTCGGACTCCGAAAGTGCCTTCAGCGGATGCAAACCGCAGTGGGGACTGACGGGTCTTTTGCTTTTTTGGAGTACTTCTTCCGCGCATCGCAGACGCAACCGAAAGTTCTACCGGGTTCTTTGAGGGGGGCTTCAGTCGACCGGGGCGACATCGGGAACGCCGGAGAATAATTCTTCAAGATTGTGAAAGGAGTTCTTGCCGTGAGAGAGAAAGGTACAGTGAAGTGGTTCAACGGGGCGAAGGGATATGGATTCATCCAGCGCTCCACGGGGGAAGATGTATTCGTGCACTTCTCCGCCATCCAGGAGAACGGCTACCGCACGCTCAACGAGGGCGAGACCGTGGAGTTCGATCTGCTGAAGGGCCCCAAAGGCTTCCAGGCAGCAAACGTCGTGCGCGCATAAACTGCGAACGATTTCATAACCCTCCCGCCCCCCAGCTGGAGGGTTTTTTATTGTACGGACCTGGAAAGCTGGAAGGCAACAGACGAGGAAGACCGGCGCGTGACAGTAAGCGGAGCAGATGCGACGTCGTTAAGCGTGCGGGAACGACTATTAACCTGCAATTTCCCGCTGTTCGCCAAACTTCTTGGACCGAAGGTGCATCTCAGATCAGGACACTTTTCTGGGACCTGGGAGCACCCCGGTGACCTGTCCTGCCTTATTCGGGCGCGTTATAAGGAGGACTATGAAGTTCCCAGCCAAAAGCGGCCCTCTGTTCCTTCTATTCTGCCTGGTCGCTTTACCGGCGGCGTCAGGGCAAGAGGAGGGGGCAAGTTCGAAGGTCGCGAAGCGGGGCACGCGCGAAGATGCTAACCTGCAGCAGAGATCGAATGCGGCCCGGCCGCTGACTCGGGCCGAAGGCTTGGCGATGGCGCGAGTGGCAATGAATTCGCGCCATCATTTGAGTTCTCAGTACGATTGCTCCCACTTTGTCCACGGACTGTATCAGAGCGCCGGTTTCCGTTACGGGTACGCGAGTTCTTCGGAACTTTATGCGGGCATTCCCGAATTTCGGCGCGTAACCAGTCCGCAACCGGGCGACTTGGCCGTGTGGCCAGGACATGCTGGGATTGTGATCAATCCTGTGCAGCATTCTTTTTTGAGCGTGCTGCATTCGGGACCCGGCGTCGACAGGTACGATTCACCGTATTGGAAACGTCGGGGCCGACCTCGTTTCTTTCGCTATGTCGAAGCGGCGCCAAGTGGAGTGTTCTCGAGTTCGCTCAGGACTGCCAGCCTGAGGCCAACAGCAAGCAGTACAGAACCTCGCGAGCCGGCTGCGGAGTTCGTGCCTGATGAAATAGGATCCTCCACCAGGCTTGCGGAAAGGCAGCCCGGGAGCACAGCTACTCTTGGGAGTCCCACGGTGCATTCCGCTCGGCCCAAGCCCGAGCAGGTAAGCGCAGCTTTCCTGCAAGCGTGTACTGACTTAGAGCAGAAAATTCGTGGCAGCGACCTGTTCAATTCAGAGCAATCTCTGATTGTGTTCGATCGGTTTGAAGTGAAGAAGGTACACCTCAGGGAGAACGAGAGCTGGGCAGAGGTTCAGATCGACGAGCTGGTTTCTCTCGAGGGCAGTAATGCGAACGTGCGCAAGCGTTCGGAGCGGCAGCGGTGGCCTCTGAATCGCCGCGGGAACACAAGCTGGGAGCTGACGCCGCCGCAAAACACTCTCTATCTTCCTCAGCAGGTGGCCGTCCGCATAATGGCCCACGAACTCGCGCAGCTCACCGAGGATGGTCTGGACACAGGCGGCAGGACCGAGGAAAAGGCTGAGTTGGCGCGAATTCTGAACGTCCTGCTCGGAAAATAGCCGACCCGACAACTCCAGGCGGCAAACGCCGTCCGGGAACAGACTGCGAACCATTCCAGACCTTCCGTCCCCGGGCGGGAGGTTTTTTATTGGGACCCCAGGGCTGACTTCAGATTTCTACAAAAGCAAAACGCGCGGCTCCGCGCCTGCATTTCGGCGCGCTCCTGCACATTGACCGGGCCGGAGCGGCGGACCTAGTATGACGTTGCCCATTAGCACACACTCAGAATGGGAGGATTCCATGCGTCACCGCAAGAAGGCCATGTTGTTCCGCATTTCCGTCTGCCTGCCCTGTGCAGTGCTTCTATCTGCTATCGCGATGCCTGCGCAACTTCTGACGAGCAGCGACCTTTCTCGCCTGCGCTCCATCGGCGCTGCAGCCCTCTCGCCCGATAACCGCTACATTGCCTATACGATCACGATGCGCGATCGCCCCGGCCGGCCCTATGGCCAACTTTGGGTGATGGATCTGAGCACAGAGAAGAGCACCCGCCTCGGCGGTGACAAGCCCGCCAGCGGTCCGCTATGGTCTGGCGACAGCAAGTGGATCGCATTCCGCGGTGCTGATGGCGACAAACAAGGACTGTTTATCGCGCATCCCGACGGCAGCGGCACAAGCTTTCTGACGGCACTGGCGGGTACCAATTCCCCGCTACCTGGAACGGGGAAGGACTTCACGTGGTCACCCGATGGAAAGCAGATCGCCTTTGTCTCCTCGACCGCAGGTGAAGGCGCCGCTGAAGCGAGTGGCGATCCCATGGTCATTACGCGTTATCTCTACAAGCCTGACGCGGGCGAAGGGATGACGCGCTTCAACGACAACCAACGGCTGCATATTTTCGTTGTGGACATCGCGTCCAAGCAGGTGCGCCAGCTCACGCAGGGCAATTTCGACGAGCACTCGGTTGACTGGTCGCCCGATGGAAAGCAACTCGTCTTCGCTTCCAACCGCGAGCCGAATCAGGATGAGTTCTTTAACTACGATCTTTTCACGCTGCAACTTGCCGACAACAGCATTCACCGCTTAACGGCTACCGAATTCAGCGAATACGATCCGCTGTGGTCGCCGGACGGCAAATTCATCGTTTATCGTGGCACGCGCCGGGGGCTCACCGACCGCGAGACCACAATGGAAGACACACACGTCTGGATCATGAATGCTGACGGCAGCAATCGCCGCGAAATCGGCAATGCGATTGACAATCGCCAGGGTACGCCGCAGTGGGCGCCTGACGGCAGCGCCCTCTATTTCACCGTGCAGGAACGCGGCAGTAATCATCTCGTTCGCCTGCCCATCTCCGGCGGCCAGCCTGCTTACGTCGTAAACGAGGCCGGCGGCGTTGGAGCCTGGTCGGTCGGCAAGAACAGAGCGCTGGCTTACACTTTCACCACGCCTCGCGATGCTGCCGAGTTGTATTACAAATCTGGAACAGCCGCGGCACGCAAGCTCACAGACCTGAATCCTGAACTGCTGGCGGATAAGACTCTCGCCGAGGTTGAATCGTTTACCTTTGTCAGCAACGACAATCGATTCGACGTGGAGGCTTTTCTCACCAAGCCGATCGGCATGACTGCAACGTCGAAGCATCCGCTGATCGTGGTGATTCATGGCGGACCGCACGGAGCAAATGGTCCGGCCTTCAATTTTAAGAACCAGATCTATGCCGCGCACGGTTATGCCGTGCTCAATGTGAACTATCGCGGTTCCACCAGTTACGGGCAGAAATTTGCCGATGCCGTGTTTGGCGACCAGGACGGCAACGAAGGTCAGGACATTCTCTACGGTGTAAGCGCGGCGGTGCGGCGCTACTTGTGGATTGATCGAGAACGTATGGGGATTGAGGGAGTGAGCTATGGTGGACAACTCACCGATTGGCTCATTACTCAGACCAACGAGTTCAAGGCCGCCATTCCCACCGCAGGCATCGCCAATCTGGTCAGCTACAACTACATGACCTACTATAACCAGTATGAGGAGATGGAGTTTGGACAATTCCTGCATCAGGGAAACCTGATGGATGTCGCATGGGAACGCTCAGCGCTGAAGCATATCGCTGCCGCGCATACGCCCACACTCATCATCCACGGCGAGAACGACAACGATGTTCCCATCGCGGAAGCGGAGCAATTCTTCGTCGCTCTCAAAGACGTCGGCGTAGAAACGGTTTTTCTTCGCTATCCCCGCGAAGGACACGGCCTCTCCGAGGTCAAACATCAGATCGATTCCACGGATCGATCCATCGCCTGGTACGAGAAGCATTTCGCGAAGGCCGGTGCTGAAGGCATGACCAACGTGCAGCCGTAGGCCGCCAGCGCTCAGCGCATTTCGAGCGAAACCAAGTCGCCATCCTTGGCTCCGCCGGGCTTGTAGTTCACCGTGACCTGGCGGTCGCGCCAGTCGCAGGAAAAATCTTCGGCGCCGATCAGGAGCACGGACTTGTAGTCGGCGGCGCGCAGTTTCAGCGTCGCGCGTTCGGCGGTGACGGTCAGGACGGCGGCGGGGGCGTGCGAGCAATCGACCGCGACCAGGCGGCCTTTGAAGAACTTCGTGGGGCGCTTGTCACCCGGTTCGCCGGATGGCGTCGATTTCTCGGCAGCGTCGCGCTTGGCCGCATCCTCTTCCAATACATCGAATGGCGACTTTTGCGGGGCGAGTTTGGCTTGCGCCATGTCCCCAGCTTTCACGGGGATGCCGTATTTGCGTTCAGTCCCGGCCTGCTCGATCAGTTCGCGGGCCAGCGCGGCGATTTGGGGATTGTCGCTGGCCTTCAGACGGTCGAGCTGGATGTTGGCCGCATCCCATTTTTTACTCGCGGCATAAATTTGAGCCAGGTGATAGACATAGTGCTCATTGCGCGGACTTAGACCGATAGCGGCGCGTTCGGCCTGCAGGGCGGCGGCCGGGCCTCCACCGGCGTTGCGGGCGACGGCCAGCAGATCGTAGGCGTCGGCGAGTTCGGGATACCACTCGAGCACAGAGCGAAGATCGAGCATCATGTTGGGCAGGCCCTGGATGTCGGCATGGCCGGCCTGCGCACTGCGGTACTTGAGGACGGAGATGTAATAGCGCAGCCACATGTCGCGGGGATTGAGGTCGGAGGCGTCGCGGAGCTCGGTTGCGGCGTCGGCGAATTCGCCGTGCTGGATGTGGTCCCAGGCAAGGATGCGATGGGCGAGAGCGTCGCCGATTGCATTGCTGGGAAGTTGGACGGCATCTTCGGCAGGTTTCCTCGCTTGTTGTTTGGCTTCGGACTTCTTATCGGCTGCGGTGGGTGCCGAGGCCAGGTCCTGCAATTCCTTGAGGCCGACATCGCGGCGTTCTTGGATGCGGATTTGAACCTCGGCATACAGGGCGCGCGCATCGGACTCGGGCAAAGGCTTCGACGTGATGGCCGAATCTTCGGGTCCGACCGGAACCGGAAAGCGGTAAGCCTGGCCGGGCGTTGCATTCGCGGGAGCAGCGTTCGAATTATTGTTGCGGGCGGCCGTGAGCAGAGCGATTTGACGGTGGAAGTAATCCTTCACCGCCTGTTCCAGTTGCGCGGAACTCATGCCGTAGGCTTTTTGAATGGCATCTTCCCCTGGCACATGCTGATTGAGGACGAAGTTGAAGTAGGTTCCAGTGTCGGGCAGCTTCTGCTCATGAAGCAGGTAATGCATGACGATCCAAGACTCGGCATCGTAGAGGGTGCGGCGAGTGGCTTCGTTGCCAGCTGACATGTCGTGCTTCATGGCGAAGAGGTCGGGCAGCGAGAACCAGGCCTGTGCGCCGAGCAACTCGGTAAAGGATTGCGGGTTTTTATCGCCCTGGTCGCCGAGCGCATCCTGGGTCGCGGAGGGGTGAAGTTCGGGGTCGGTACCCAGTTCGACCTGTTTGTTGTCGACGCGAATTGAGCTGAAATATTCGGCGAGACCTTCGTCGAACCATCCTTGAGCGGGGGGATAGTTGTAGGTCAGCAGCATGGCGGCGAAGTCATGGGCGACGGCGCGCCAGGATTCTTCTTCGGAGAGGTTCAGTACGATGAAATCCTGATCGTCGCCGGGGAGAAAGAATCCGGGGACGTCAATGGGCTGGCCTTGTGCCTGTCCATGAATATGAACCAGGGGCGCGACCTGATAGTAGGATTTGTCGTTATTAAAGGCGAGAATGGTCAGCGGGATCGATTGGTTGAGATGTTCTTTCCCCAGTAGCGTGGCGAAGACGGCGCGCATCTGCTCGAAGCGTAGGGCGACCTCGCGGCCTTTTTTGTCGCCGGCGTCGGTGATTACGGTGAAGTGGGAGGAGTGGATTTCGAGCCAGGGAGAGGGTTCGGCGGCAAGGGCGGGGATTGAGCGCAAGAACAGTCCGCACAGCGTAAGAAGAAGCGGTATTGCGTGGGTATGCCGCATTGTTGAAGAGAGGGCGTTGCTCTTCAGGGAATGCTACCACGAGGGTTTGAAAGAATGCTTTTGTGGTTTGTAGCGCCGCCGAAGTGGCAGCGATGCTTTGGGGCCGCGCCGTTATAATTCCGGGCGATGTTCATCCGCTCGGGAAATCGATTCCACGCCCTGTGCCTGATCGCCGTTTTGGTAGTGCCCCCACTTGCCGGTGCCGTTTCCGGAGCATCGTGGAACGGCGTGTTGCGGGACGGGGCGGGTAAGCCTGTGGCCGACGCAGTAATCAGGATGCATCCCACCTCTGGAGGTAGCGACTACACTTCCACCACTGCAGCGAATGGCAAGTTCGCGTTTGCGGACATCGCTGCGGGCACCTACCAAGTTTCAGTAACCGTCGCCGGCAAAGAATGGAAGGCACCGGCTTCGCTCGTGATCAAGGACGCGAGCACACTTACCTTCTTGCTGCAGATGTCTTTTGTAGGGCAAACCGCGCTGGAACTTCGAATCGCCCCCTCCAGCGCCGAGACTTCCGCGCCGGCCAGCGGCGGCGAGCATCTTTCCAGTACGGAGGTTTCGAGTCTGCCGCTCAATGCTCGCGACTTCAGCAAACTGCTGCTGCTGGCGGCCGGGACGATGACCGACTCGAATGGCGCGGCCAACTTTACGCAGCAGTTTGCGGTGAATGGACAGCGCGGCGTGGCCAGCGTTTTTGCCACGGATGGTTTCGACACCACCGATCCGGAGATGGGCGGGGCGACGTTTTCTAATTTCAACGTGGATGCGATTCAGGAGGTGCAAGCCAATTCGGGGGTGATGCCGGCCGAGATCGGGCACGGGGCGGCGAGTTTCACGAATGTGGTAACGAAGTCGGGAGTCAACCCGGTACACGGGAGTGTATTCGAATTTCTGCGTAACGCAGCCTTCGACGCGCGCAACTATTTCGATTATAAAGACCCGACCGGCAAGCGGCGCATCCCTCCGTTTGTGCGCAATGAGTTTGGCTTTACCAACGGAGGGCCGGTGGTGATTCCAGGAGTTTATAACGGGCACAATCGAACATTTTATTTTGGCGAGTACCAAGGGTTTCGTCAGGTGCTCGGAACCACGCAGGTGCTGCCGGTGCCCACGGCGGCCGAGCGCCAGGGAATTGACACCGCCGCTTTTCCTGGCGATACGCTGACGGTTCCTGTGAATCCGGCGGTTCTGCCCGTGCTGAATCAGTATCCCCTGCCGAACCAACCGTCGGGAGCGTTTGGCGATCGCACCTACGCAGCGTCATCCAAAGTGTCCACGCGGACGGACCAGTTCTCAGTACGAATCGACCACCAGATTTCGAATAAGGCCTCGCTGCTGACGCGGTTCAGCTTGAATCAGGTGACGGGGCCGCTGACCAATCCTGACCAGACGGCGATCGATCCCAGCTTCGGGGTTCAGTTCTTTGATCACCAGCGCAACGCGGGTGTGAGGTATACGCGGACGATTTCGCCGCATCTCACTTCCGAAACTTCGCTGGGATACATTCGTAGCACCCCGTTCTTTCCCGCAACCAACCACACCCAGCCGGGGATCAGTTTCGGCGACGGTTTATTTCAGGCCTTCAATTTACCGGCCGGTTCGATTTTCGGATCGTATAGCAATCTTTATCAGTTCAAGCAGGACATGGCCCTCGTTCGCGGGTCGCATGCTTTCAAGTGGGGAGTGGAGATACGGGTCAACCGCGATTCCACGATTTTTGGGACGAATCCGAACGGAATATACGAGTTTGGCGGAGGCACCGCGTATTCGCCGGCGTTGATCAAGTCCGCGAGCGGCACACACGACATCCAGATCGGCGATCCGCTGCCGGATTCGCTGACCGGATTGCTGACCGCGACGCCATTTTCCTACAACATCACGACGGCGGCCAGCCTTACGCCGGTGGGCGATAAGTTCGATGAAGCGGGCGTACGGCGCGAAGCTTACAACTTTTATTTTCAGGATGCGTGGAAAGCGACTCCGCAACTCACGGTCAACTACGGATTGCGCTACGAGGTGAACAGCCGTATTCATGAGGCGACCAAGCGGACGTCAGGTCCCTTTTTTTTCGGAGCGGATGGCAAACCTGCGTCCTACGGGGATCGCAGCGCCAGGCAGATTGTGCTGATCAACCCGCAGCCACCGTATAACCAGGATTGGAATGGAGGGGGACCGCGACTGGGAGTCGACTACGGCGTAGGCAAGCATACCGTGCTGCATGCAGGAGGAGCCATCGCTACGATGATTCCCAATTTGTGGCAGGATAATTTTCTCACGGCCGCGATTCCTTTTGTGTTCTCTCCCTACATCACAGCCTTGCCGGGAGTGGCGGTCCCGTTTCACGATACGTTCGTGCCGGTGAATCTGCCGACGGCCTACACCGTACAAGGGCAACCTGTTTTCGCCACGGGCCGGACCCAGGACGTTCCGGCGAACACGCAGATCGACTTGCCGCGCTTCCAGAACGACCTGGATGCGCTCACGCCGGGCGACCAAGTGCAATTGCTCACGATCACCGGCATCGCCAGGAATTTTGGCAACGGCTACATCGGGAGTTGGACGGCGGGCGTCGATCATGACTTCCGCGACGTGAAGGTCAACATCTCGTATGTGGCAACGGCGGGGATTCATTTGGCGAGGGTTTATTCGCCGAACAGTTACGGCGGGGCTGATCCGGCGCACGCGCCCTTCACACAGTTCAACTCGGCGGGGCAGGCAACGGGCGGGTTTGGACAGGAACTGCTGATGACCAGCGGTTCCCATTCCAATTATCAATCTCTGCAGAGCAGCGTAAGCAAGAACTCGGCGCGGGCTGGGTTGGGGCTGCAGGCCAGCTACACATATTCGAAGTCGATTGACGATACGAGCGCGGTGCTGGGCGGACTGTTTGGCACGGCGGGGACGGTGCTGCAGACGCTGCCGCAGGATCCGTGGAATCCGTCAGCGGAAAAAGGGCCATCGACGTTTGACGTGACGCATGTTTTTTCGGCCAGCGTGATTCAGTTACTGCCGCTGGACCGGGTCGGGTTTCTGCGGCCGCTGGGAAAACCGCTGACCAAAGGCTGGCAGTTCCTGAACATTACGACGCTGACCACTGGATCGCCGTTCAGCGTGTATTCGGGAATCCAGCAGACGGGCGCGGGGGCGGGGGGCACGGATCGGCCGGACTTGGTTTCGATGCCACATTTTTCGACGAGCCGGGAAGCGCGCGACGACTACTTTGGATTAGGCGCGAACAACGCGTCGTTCTTTAATATTCCCATCAATGTTGCGGGCGGGACGGGGCCGAATCACGGGCGCTTCGGCACGTTAGGTCGCGACACATTTCGCGGTCCGGGATATCACGATTTTGATTTCGCGCTGATCAAGGACACTCCTTTCGGACATCGCGGAAACGCAGAGCTGGGTACGATGGAGTTTCGCGCCGAGTTCTTTGATTTATTCAACATTGTGAATTTCGGGCTGCCGTCGAACCTTGTGCGCGGGAGCGGATTTGGAATTATCAGCAAGACCGCAGGAACGTCGCGGCAGATCCAGTTCTCACTGAAGGTGATTTATTGAGGCCTAAGAAATATCAGGCCTAATACCTCTGGGACTCGGCTCAGGCAATTTGGATGAGTCGTTGTTCACGGCATAGGCGCTCTTCAGGCTGCCCGCGTTCGCATCCGCTTGGAGGGGACCGGAGAAGATTGCGTAAGTTCGCCCAGCAGCGTAATCAGAGCACCTTGCACACGAAAGAATTTCGTCGCGTCATCGCCCTTCAAAGCCAAGGACTCCGGCATGCTGGCAACCATGGCAGCCATTCGGTAGTCCATTTCGCGATGAGTTCGGAAGCTGATGAACTTTTTGATGCCACCGGGGTAGTCGGTGAGCAGCATGACCGCGAGTTCAGCGCCACCGCAGATGAGAGATGCCACCGCCGCGCGTCGGTTGCGGCGCCAAACCCAGGCCGTAGTTCCGAGGAACAGCCCCACGCTGGCATAGTCAATCATGGCGTGGGCCTTGGGCGTAACCACCCGGGGAATCGGTTTTGCAGCCATCTTCGTTAAGCTATTTAGGACCGGCATTTCGAACACCTCGCATTCTTCATAAAACAGATTGCTCGTTTTACCTGCGGGTAAACTGGCCGATGAATCCGTAACTCTCCGGGGGTTCGTAGTCTTTCAATCATGTGACCCATAAACATCCCTTTGCCGAGGTCTTCTTGCCAGTCTGTAGCCCCATTGCTATCGGGCCGCGGAAGGTTTGTTCTCGGATGTCTTGTGACGAGTCAGCGTAAACAGACACTAAACCGTGGTTTTATCGGTCCCTATCCGGTTCATGCTGTAACTATAGGCAGAGCATGCCTGAGGCAGCTGCAACTGATCGAGCACCAAGGAGTGTAGTTTCGAATGCAGCGGAACGGGCCTGTCTGACATGGTAGTAACGGCGAGATGACTGGCCGCGGCAACAGTCGATTTCATTTGGCAAAATATCGACTGTTGCATAACAATCCGAGCAAGCCATGAAGCGCTAATCTCACGGTTTGCTGGCAAACGCCGAGGGCGGCGGGTTGCGTTCGATGTGGTCCACATGTCTAAAGTCCGGAGGAATCTCGAAGAGCGCTGAATCGAGCGGCTCTTCCTCGAACCCGGTAACCCACGTTTTAATCTGCGAGACGTTTCCATCCGGCAAAGGCAACGGACTTTTCGATGTCACCAGGGAATACAGGCAAATCCGGTCTCTGGTTTCCCGATCCCGACAAATTCAAAGTTTTCCGTCGGATGTTTTCCGTTGCCCGTGCCCACGTGAACATAAGTGTGACCTTGCCGTCCTTCGGGCGGCTTCGGGTCGCAGGAGACTTGCTGGTCGAAGTTACCGATTCTTGCGGCTCGGAATGGGAGCCTTCGAGGGGAGTCTGCGTTCTTGTGGTGATGACGTGTCGAGCGATGTGCCCGCACATCTCTTTCCGCTCGCCCGTGTCATTTGTCTTGATCTCAATACGCATGATCGGGTTTCCGGGCGTCTGCATCGGAGTTTCTAACTCAGGCGCACTAATCTCTCCCTTCGTGGGCGCGTGGTGTGGATAGAGCGCTGAGGTGTATTCCGAGGTGTCAAGATTCAGTTCGAAAGATTGTCCGAGGTCGCATCGTACGATCTGGGCCAGGTGGGGACCGTATATCGTTTCTACCGGGTCTTTTGCGTCCGGAGGAATTCCGAAATTCCGTTCGCTTCCGGTCTTTCTCGATGTAGATGGTCCGCTCGAATGAATTCCCCACCAACCCGGACTGTATCGTAATTCTGACTGCGGGTTGTTCCGGGGCTTGCAGCAGAGGGAAAGCGAGAGCCAGCAGCCAGATGGACGAAAGACGCACGGTGCACACTCCATAAAGACAATCAGGAAGTTATCGCCATCAGGCTAGTCTTGAGGTTGTTGGGCATCAAGCCTACCGGTCCAGCCATGGTCGCACGGATTCCAGTAAGCGAATGGGGTAGCGCGGTTGGGATGGATGGTTCCGGACGCCGGAGGGCTGCTAGTCGCCGCTGGCGTGGTTCTGCGTGGGTACTAAGACCAGGCGCGGGCGGGCTGGTTCCGGCTGCGAGGCGCGACCGAACGTGTGCAGGATGCCAACAACGGCAGCATAGGCTGTGATAACGCCGAAACCAACTGAGGCGACTACGGTAGCGAAGAGAATTATGGGCATAATGAACGAATTCACGAAACTAACCTCTTAACAAAGGGCTGTTATCAGATGCACGGCCCGGAAATCCGTATACCTGGTTTCTTACTCGGTACTAACCTTTCAGCAGGGCGAACCTTCAATCTAACCGCGTTGACGCTCCGCGCTGTTGACGACTAAGATACGGAGTAAAGCTGTGCAATCCCACTTTCCAATAAATCTGAATGCCTGTCGACATTACGGAAGGGACATAACCCCGGCACATGATGGCCATTACCAAGATTTCTGTCCGGGGCGCCCGGCAGCACAATCTAAAGAACATAGACGTTGAAATTCCTCGTAACACGCTGACGGTAGTTACCGGTCTTAGCGGTTCAGGAAAGTCTTCGCTGGCCTTCGACACTATTTATGCCGAGGGGCAGCGGCGCTATGTGGAGACTTTGTCGGCCTACGCCCGGCAGTTTCTGGACCAGATGGAACGCCCGGATGTGGATGCGATTGATGGACTTAGCCCGTCCATTTCGATCGAGCAAAAGACCACCAGCCGGAGCCCGCGCTCGACCGTGGGAACAATCACCGAAATTTACGATTATCTTCGCCTGCTGTTCGCTTCTATTGGAGTGCCGCATTGTCCCAAATGCGGGCGGGCGATCAGCCGCCAGTCCGCCGACCAGATTGTGCAGCGGGTGATGTCGCTCAGTCCCGAAGACCGGGTCATGGTGATGGCGCCGATCGTTCGCGGGCGCAAGGGCGAGTTCAAAAAAGAGATGGAAACGCTGGTCAAGCATGGCTACACCCGGGCGCGAATCGACGGCGAACTGGTCGGGCTGGACGACGAGATCGCTATCAATCTCGACAAGCGGAAGAACCATACCATTGAAGTCGTGATTGATCGCCTCCTGGTGAAGCCGGGGATCGAGCATCGTCTGGAAATGTCGGTGGGACTGGCGATGAAGCTGGCGGGTGGGCTGGTGCAGGTTGCCGTGGTCGCCGGCGAGGAGCAGCTTTATTCGGAGAAGCTGGCGTGTCCGGATTGCGGCATTAACGTGCCGCAACTGGAGCCCCGTTCGTTTTCCTTCAACAGCATGTATGGAGCGTGCCCGGAGTGCCACGGGCTGGGCAGCAAGTATGATTTCGACCCGGCGAAGGTGATTACTGACTGGTCGAAGCCCTTGCTCGAGGGCGGACTGGGGCCGGGATCGTCGTCGCAGAATCTGATCCACATGCTGCAGATTTCGTCGGCGGCGTATGGGATTAATTTGAGCACGCCGTTTGAAAAGTTTCCGGAGAAGACTCAGGATTTTCTGTTGAACGGCGAACCGGGGCGCGGAGGGAAGACTGGGTTTCACGGCATCTTCGGATATCTGAAACAGAATCTGGAGGAGTCGACTTCGGAAGGCTATCGCGATTGGCTGATGGATCATATGTCGGCGACGCAGTGTCCCGCGTGTCACGGGAAGCGGCTGCGGCCGGAGAGTCTGGCGGTCAAGGTGAATGGGATGTCGATTGCCGACTTCACCGCCATGCCAGTGGAGCGGTCACTGGCGGTGGCGCAGGGCATCAAGCTGGCGGGGCGCGAGGCGGCGATCGCCGGGCGAGTCATGCACGAAGTGGTCGAGCGACTGCAGTTTTTGAATGCGGTGGGGTTGGGATATATCTCGCTCGATCGCTCGGCGGCGACTTTGTCGGGTGGGGAAGGGCAGCGTATTCGGCTGGCCACGCAGATCGGATCGAAGCTGCGCGGCGTGTTGTATGTACTGGACGAGCCGTCGATTGGATTACACCACCGAGATAATGACCGGCTATTGACTGCGCTGGAAAATTTGCGCGACCTGGGCAACACGGTGCTGGTGGTGGAGCACGATGAAGATACGATCCGGCGCGCGGATTATGTTGTGGATCTGGGGCCGGGCGCGGGGCGGCATGGCGGCAGCCTGGTGTCGCATGGAACTCCGACAGAAATCATGCGCGATCCGAACTCGCTGACCGGGGCGTATATCTCGGGTCGAACATCAATTGCGATGCGGTCGGAGCGGCGGCAGGCGAACGGGCCAGCGCTGACGATTTTGGGCGCGAAGGAAAATAATCTCAAGAATCTGGATGTGGCGTTTCCTCTGGGCGTGATGACGGTGGTGACGGGGGTCTCCGGCTCGGGCAAGTCGACGCTGGTGAATGACATTTTGTATCGGGCACTGGCGCGGCAACTCTACCGCTCGCGTGAGAAGGCCGGCGAGCACAAGTCGATCTCGGGCGCGGAGAATATTGATAAGGTCATTCGCATCGATCAGTCGCCGATTGGTCGGACGCCGCGGTCGAATCCGGCCACGTATACCGGAGTGTTCACGCAGATCCGGGATTTTTACGCGATGCTGCCGGAATCGCGCGAGCGTGGCTATAAGGCGGGACGTTTCTCGTTCAACGTTTCCGGCGGACGCTGCGAGGCGTGCCAGGGCGAGGGGCAGCGGCGCATCGAGATGAACTTTCTGCCCGATGTGTATGTGTTGTGTGAGGTCTGCGGCGGCCGGCGATACAACCACGAGACTCTGGCGGTGAAATACAACGGCAACTCGATTGCCGACTTGTTGGAGATGCCGGTTTCCGACGCGCTGCCGATTCTGGAGAACATTCCGCAGGTGAAACAGAAGTTGCAGACCCTGGTCGACGTGGGGCTGGGATACATTCATCTCGGGCAGTCGGCGGTGACGCTTTCGGGCGGCGAGGCGCAGCGCATCAAACTGGCGCGCGAGTTGAGCAAACGGCAGACGGGCAAGACAATGTATTTGCTTGATGAGCCGACCACCGGGCTGCACTTCGACGACGTGAAGAAGTTGCTCGACGTGCTGCACCGGTTGACCGACTTGGGGAACTCGATCATCATCATCGAACACAATCTGGATGTGATTCGAAACGCGGACTGGATTATTGATCTTGGGCCCGAGGGCGGGGAAGAAGGCGGACGGATTGTGGCGCAGGGCACGCCGGAGACGGTCGCGCGGGTGAAGAAGTCGTATACGGGGCAGGCGCTGGCGGGGTATTTTGGGAAGGCAGTTGTCAGTTCTCGGCTCTCAGTCGTCAGTTGAAGGAACTTCTTTGTCATCCTCCGACAATCCGCAGTTTGAGCCACAGCCGCTGGTGAGCGCTGAGACGCCGATGTTGAGCGCGCCTGATCCATTCGCTGCTGCAAGCGTCACCCCCGTCCCGACAACACCTCCGCTCATAGAGAATCCCGTGTGGGACGGGTGGGACGTCCTGTTGATTGCGGGGCTGACGCTGGTCACCATGGTGGTGTTCCAGCTTGCGGTGCTGCTGGCGGCGCATTGGCTTTGGTACCCGCACGAAAGCCTGGCCGACGTGTCGAAAAAGCCCATCCTGCTGATTGCTTCGCAATTTCTAATCTATATCCCGGTGGCCGCGTGCATGATTGCGCTGGTGGAGGGAAAGTATCACGTGGCCTTCTGGCAGGCGATCCGGTGGAGCTGGCCGCGTTCGGAGTGGAAGCTGCTGGCGCTGGGAGCGGCGCTGTTCTTCGTGCTCGCCCTGCTGCAAAGCTTGTTGCCCATGCCGAAGGACACACCCTTCGAGCATCTCTTCGATCGGCCGCGCGACGCCTATCTGCTGTCGATCATTGCCGTCACTCTCGGGCCGCTGATGGAGGAACTGTTCTTTCGCGGTTTCATGTATCCGGTGCTGGCGCGGCGGATGGGCGTGGCCTGGGGCATCGCGCTCACCGCGCTGCCGTTCGGTTTGATTCATCTGCCGCAGTATGGATGGGCGTGGGGAGCGGCGCTGGTCATCTTTCTGGTGGGCGTGGTGTGCGGCGTGGTGCGCGCCGCCACGCGTTCGGTGGGAGCCAGCTTCCTGGTGCATGTAGGCTTCAACGGCACGCAAATGCTGATTGCGGTGGTAATGACTCAAGGCTTCCGGCACATGCCGAAAGCCCTAGTTCAGCTCTGTTTGCGCTGAAGTCCTTCGCGGTTTGAGAATTTCACCTTCTATTTCACGGTAACAGTCAGCAACTGGGCGCCACTTACCACGTAGTCAAGTGGAGGCGTTGCGGTTTCGTCGACGCTGGATTCTCCGCTGACGATCATCTCCTGGTTGCCGCGCATGCCATCCATGACATTCATGATTGAAATGGGCAAGGTGGGCATGACTTTGTCGGCTACGCGAGCTTCAGGATCGGCCTCGAGCAGCGAAACGTAGAGGCGATTGTTGGTGTGCTCTTTGTTGAGCAGCGCAATCGTGGACGCCAGGTCGAGTTTGCGGCCGAAGGCCGGGTTGGTGCGACCCACACGGTCGAGAGTTTCGCCGTCACTGACCAGAATGCGCAGCGTTCCTTTGCTGGCAGAGGTGGGGATCTTTACCGGAATCTGGCGCACCACACGCTCGCCGCGATAGGGAGCGAGCACGGTTTCGACGATGATTTCATCGCCGGGGCGGACTTCGCTCACGTCGGTGCGGGCGCTTTCCAGGCGCGCCCAGCGGCG
>Ga0182024_10009763_pt1 | contig 19751 bp, 21 predicted proteins | sample P32metaG_FD_120480 | JGI IMG/M metagenome (GOLD analysis project Ga0182024, IMG submission 120480) | Permafrost microbial communities from Stordalen Mire, Sweden - P3-2 metaG (Illumina Assembly) | ecosystem: Environmental > Terrestrial > Soil > Wetlands > Permafrost | place: Sweden: Stordalen... | reverse complement strand
CCGTCGGCTGGCGGCTGCTGCCGCAGCGGCGCGGCGCGGCGAGCGGGATGAATTTCACGATCGAGGACTATACCAGCGAGCTGCGCGTCACCGAGAAATCGTCCTTTATCGGCCGCACCGTCGGCGATATCGAGAAGCTGAGTGGCGGCGCGATCGGCATCGCCGCGCTGATCCGCGAAAATGGCCGGCGGCAGATCCCAACCCGGCGCTGGAAGCTCTATGCCGACGATGTGCTGGTCGTCGAAGCCGATCCGCAGGCGCTCGAGCAATTCGCCCGCGACGGCAATCTGGAACTGGTCGGGAGCGAGAAGCTGCCCGAACAAGCGCCGAGGAAGGTGCTGGAGGCAGCCGCACAGGAGGCGCGGGTGACCGAAAGCGGCACGGCGTCGGCGCAGGCCGGCGATACGGCGCCTGTCGAACGCGCGCCCCCCGCCGAGCGCCAGCTCAGCATCGTCGAGGCGGTGATCGCGACCGGGTCGGACCTGATCGGGCGATCCGCCGCGACGCTGCATCTGCGCGAGCGCTACGGCGTCAACGTGCTGGCGATCGGACGGCGCGGCCAGCTGCGCAGCACGCGGCTGCGGCGGGCGCGCTTCAAGCTCGGCGATGCGATCGTGCTGCAGGGCCACACCTCCCGGCTGCCGGATATCCTCACCGCGCTCGGCTGCCTGCCGCTCGCCGAGCGGACGCTCAACCTCGGCCGCCGGCGCCAGCTTTTCCTGCCGCTGGCGATCGTCGCCGCGGCGATCGCGCTGAGCGGGTTCGAGCTGGTCCCGGCGGCGATCGCCTTTGTCGGCGCGGCGGTCGCGCTGGTCCTGTGCGGCCTGGTGACGCTGAAAGAGGCCTATGGCGCCGTCGAATGGCCGATCCTGATGCTGATCGGAGCGCTGATCCCGATCGGCGAGGCGGTGCAGCAAAACGGCAGCGCCAAACTGGTCGCGACCGCGCTCGCCAGCAACCTGGCGCATATGCCGAGCTACGCGATCCTCGCCGCGATCCTCGCCGCGACGATGCTGGTGACGCCGATCCTGCACCACGCGGCGGCGGTGCTGGTGATGGGCCCGATCGCGGCCGCCCTCGCCCAGCAGCTCGGCTTCAAGATCGACCCGTTCCTGATGGCCGTGGCGTTTGGCGCCGGCTCCGACTTCCTGTCGCCGATCGGCCATCAATCGAACACGCTGGTCATGGGATTGGGCGGCTATCGCTTTGGCGACTACTGGAAGCTGGGGCTGCCGCTGTCGGTCATGGTGGTGGTGTTCGGCGTGCCGCTGATCATGTTCTTCTGGCCGCTGCGCTAGCATGGCCGTCACCCGAACGCCGGCGAAAGCGGCGCGCCGACCCGGCGGCGAAAAGCGGAAGCAGCGCGGCAAGCCGGCACCGCCGGTAAAGCCAGCCCAAGGCGTGCCGCCGGCCGGCGGGGGCAAGTTCGCCGCGAAGGGGCTTTACGGCTACATCTGGGAGGTCAGCGGCCACGCGCAGATCCTGCTGGCGCTGCTCTCGGTCTTCATCTTCCTGCTCGACCTGGCGCCGCTCGAATTGCAGCGCCGCATCGTCAACGACGCGATCGGCAACAAGGCCTTCACCGAGCTGATCTGGTTGTGCGGCGCCTATGCCCTGACGGCGCTGGTGCAAGGCGCCGCCAAGCTCCTCTGGAACGTCTACCGCAACTCGGTCGGCGAGGCGACGAGCCAGCGCTTGCGCCTCGAAACCTTCACCGCGGCGCTGCGCCACCCGCAGCCCGAGACCACCGCCAAGGAAAGCGTCGGCATCTCGATCATCCTCTCCGAGGCCGACCCGGTCGGGCTTTTTGTCGCCACCAGCATCTCGGAGCCGGTGCTGCATGGCGGCGTGCTGATCAGCGTGTTCGCCTATTTGCTTTACCTGCAGCCGTGGATGGCGCTGGTCGCGCTCGCGCTGTTCGTGCCGCAGATGTGTTTCGTGCCGCTGGTGCAGAAGGCGATCAACCGCCGTACCGAGTCGCGCATCCAGATCATGCGACGACTCAACGCCGACATCGTCGCCGAGACCGCCGCGGGCGTGGTGGAGCGCGAGGGGCGGTCCTATCAGCAGCGGGTACGCAGCATCTACACGCTCAACCTGCAGATCTATCGGCGCAAATACGCGATGAACTTTCTGATCAACCTGTTCTACCACTGGGGCACGGTGGGCATCCTGTTTGTCGGCGGCTGGTTCGTCATGCAGGGCCGCACCGAGGTGGGCACCGTGGTCGCCTTCATCTCGGGGCTGACCAAGGTCAACGATCCGTGGAACGACCTCGTTACCTTCTTCCGCGACATGACCAACGCGCGGGTCAAGTACCAGCTGATCGCCAAGGTCCTCGACGACCAAGATCCGGCCGAGGCGGCCGAAGCCCCCGCGCGCTGACGGAACCGCAACCCTTCACGGGGGTTTAGCGTGCGAGACATCGATCCGCCCTTTCAGCGAGGAATGCCATGCCGCGCGGCGACAAGTCCAAATACACCGACAAGCAAGAACGCAAGGCCGATCATATCGCCGAGAGCTACGAGAAGCGCGGCGTGTCCGAGAAGGAGGCCGAGGCGCGCGCCTGGGCGACCGTCAACAAGGACGATGGCGGCGGCAAGAAAACCGGCTCCGGCCGCGGCGCCCATACCGGCCACCCGGCGGCGCACAGGGGCGGCAAGCTCGGCGGCGCCGCCTCCGCCTCGCGCCCCCCGGCGGCGCGCTCGGACTCGGCCAAGAAAGCCGCCGCCACGCGCAAGCGCAACGCCGCCGCGCATGCCTAGGCCGGCCGGCGGCGCTAGATGCCGCTGACCTCGGCGGCCCGGTCCGCCGAGTGACGCAAATCGGGCTGTCGATTACGGCCCGCCGGTTATTCGTGCTAGGATTGGACCGAATCGGACGAGGTTTGGGGTGCGGAGCAGCGTATGAGCGCCAGCGAGACGCTCGACCTTCAGCTTGTCGGCGAAACAGGCGAGCAGGTGCGTCAGACCGACTGGCGGGCGACGCCGCTGGGCGACATCGCCGAATGGTCGGACGCGCTGAAGCAGAGCGTCGGCATGATCCTCGCCTCGGGCTTCCCGATGGCGATCCGCTGGGGGCCAGCGCTCGTCACCATCTACAACGACGCCTATCGCGAAATCCTCGGCGACAAGCACCCGGCCGCCTTCGGCAAGCCTTTGTCCGATGTTTGGTCCGAGATCAACGACGAGCTCGGCCCGCTTTCGTACGCGATCCTACGCGGCGAGCGCCCGGCGTTTTTCGCTGAGAACCATCTCTGGCGCGTCCGGCGTCACGGCGATCGCCGCGAAGACGCGCGCTTCACTGTCAGCTACAGTCCGATCCCCGACGCCACGGCGGCGAACGGCATCGGCGGCGTGCTGGTGACGGTGATCGAGACCACCGGCCAGGTTCGCGCTCAGGCGGCGCTGCGCTCGCGCAACCGCTCGCTGTCGTCCGCGGTCACCCAGCGTACGCTGGAGCGCGACCGGATCTGGCAGGTCTCGGAGGATTTGCTCGGCGTGTCGAATTTTGCCGGGTATTTCCTCAGCGTCAACCCGGCCTGGAGCGTGCTTCTCGGCTGGAGCGAGGAGGAAATTCTGCGGCTTCACGTCGGCGAGCTGCGCCATCCCGACGACGCGGCGCAATCGGAAGAAGGCCGCGCGCGGCTTGCCGCCGGCGAGTCGTCGGTGCGGATGGAAAACCGCTTCCGTCACAAGGACGGCTCGTGGCGCTGGCTCTCCTGGACGCTGTCCGCCGACGATGACGGATTGATCTACGTCATCGGACGGCACGTCACCGCGCAGAAAGAATCCGCCGAGGCGCTGCGCGCGAGCGAGCTGCACTTTCGCCTGCTGGTCGACGGTGTGGTGGACTACGCGATCTATATGCTCGACCCCGCCGGGACCGTCTCAAGCTGGAACAGCGGCGCGCAGCGCATCAAGGGCTATCGCGCGGACGAGATCGTCGGCCGCCACTTCTCGCGGTTCTACACGGCGGAAGACCGGGCGGAAGGCGTGCCCGAGCGCGCGCTGGCCCAGGCCGCGGGCGGCACTTCCTACGAGGCCGAAGGGTGGCGCGTCCGCAAGGACGGTTCGCGCTTCTGGGCCGGCGTGACGCTCCGCGCGATCCGCGGCGCCGACGGCGAGCTGGTCGGCTTCGCCAAGGTGACGCGCGACATCACCGAACGCCGGCAGTCGCAGGACAGCCTGCGCCGCGTCCAGGAACGCCTCGCGCAATCGCAAAAGCTCGAAATGCTCGGCCAATTGACCGGCGCAATCGCGCACGATTTCAACAATCTGCTGATGGTGGTCGGCGCCAACACCCAGCTCGTCAAGCGCCGGCTGGTCGACCCGCCGTCGCTGCGCGCGGTCGAGGCGATCGAGCACGCGGCGTCGCGCGGCGAGACCCTGACACGGCGGCTGCTGACCTTTTCGCGGCGCCAGAACCTCAATCCGGTCGTTATCGACCTCGAGGAGCGGCTCGCCGCCTCGCGCGACGTGCTCTCCAGCTCGGCCGGCAAGGATGTCGAGCTGGTGTTCGAGATGCCGCGGCCGGTTTGGCCCGTCATGGTCGATGTTCCCGAGCTCGAACTGGCCCTGGTCAACATCGTCGTCAACGCCCGCGACGCGATGCCGGGCGGCGGCACGATCCGCATCACCGGCGGCAATATCCGCGTGACCTCGGACCACGCGCTCGACGATCTGACCGGGGATTTCGTGTCGCTGCGGATTTCCGACACCGGGTCGGGGATCGACCCCGAAATCCTGCCGCGGGTGTTCGAGCCGTTCTTCACCACCAAGGCCCCGGACAAGGGAACCGGGCTCGGCCTGTCGCAAGTTTACGGCTTCGCTCGGCAATCGAACGGCACCGTACGCGTGACGAGCAACCCGGCGAATGGCCCTGGGGGCACCACGGTCACGATCTATCTGCCGCGCGCGATCGGTACTGTCGTCGCTCCGGCCGACACGGGGCGCGAGGAAGAACGCCGGGGCGGCGCCGAGCGTGTCCTGCTGGTCGAGGACAACCACGACGTCCAGGAGGTCACCGCCGCCTTCCTCGAGGAGCTGGGTTATCGGGTGAGTCTGGCGGAGAACGCCGACGCGGCGTTGGAGCGGCTGGCGTCGGAACACGATATCCGCCTGGTGTTCAGCGATATCGTGATGCCCGGCACAATGAACGGCGTGGCCTTGGCGCGCCGTGTGCGCGCCACCTATCCGCATATCGCGGTATTGCTGACCACCGGCTACGCACCGCAGCAGGATCTGCTCGACGACACGCTGGTGGTCCTGCGCAAGCCCTATCGCCTGGCGACATTGTCGTCGGCGCTGCGCGACACGCTCGACCGCGCCCGCGGCTAGGAAATCGCCGGCGCCGAGGGATCGATCGGCGCCGGCGGCCTGTTCGCTGAGGGAAACCCATTGCGAACAGGCTCATTATGCCGGAACCCGTTACAAAATCACCGACCGACGCCCGCGCCGGTTCCAAGGAAGGCGTGGTGCGCTATGTTCTGGCGATCTCGATCGCGCTCGTCGTGATCCTCTTTATCGTCGGCTACATGGTTTCGTAAGCCGCCATATTCTCTTAGAGCACCACGGCCGGCCTACCGCGCCGCGCCAGCGTCGTTTCGATCAAGTTGACGAGTTGCTGCGTCGCGAACGGCTTGATCAGATGCGGCGTATCGAGGTCGCGGCCGCGCCGGTCCGAGGCCAGCGTGCCGCTCATCGTGATGACCGGGCATCGCTTGAGCTTGGCGAGTTGCACGACGATGTCGCTCGATACCGGTCCCGCGAACAACAGATCGACGATCGCCAAGTCGAGCGGACCTTTTTCGAGTTCGCCGAGCGCCTCGGTGCCGTTGAACGCGGTGACGATCTGCGCGCCCGTCGAGCCCAGCATATCGGCCACGGTTTGGCAGATTTCGCGATTGTCGTCGACGACGAGGATTTTTCGTTGCACGGCTTGGCGGCCCTTTCTGTCTATCGACGCGGCGACATCAAGTGTCGAGGGCCCGGCGGAGCTTGACCGCCAGGTCGGAATAGCTGAACGGCTTGAACACAACCTCAACCCCGGGGTCGAGCCGACCATCATGGACGATGGCGTCGCGCGCATAGCCGGTGGTGAACAGAACCTTCATTTCGGGGCGCCGGCGCATCGCCTCGTCGGCGAGCTGCCGCCCGTTCATGCCGGGAAGCCCGACATCGGTAAACAGCAGTCGCAGCTCGGGATGGCCATCCAGCAGCTCGAGCGCCGCCGGGCCGTCCGGCGCGCTGACCACCCCGTAGCCAAGCTCCCTGGTGATGTCGACCGTGTAGTCGCGCACGTCGGGATCGTCCTCGACGATCAGCACCGTCTCGCCCTTCTTGGCGCGCGGCGAAACGCGTTCGTCTTGCGGCGTCTCGACCGGATCACCAGCGCCAGTGTGCCGCGGGAAATAAAGTTTGACCGTCGTCCCTTTACCGATCTCGCTGTAAATCTTCACGTGGCCGCCCGATTGCTTCAGGAAGCCGTAGACCTGCGACAGGCCAAGCCCGGTGCCCTGGAGATCCTTGGTCGTGAAGAAGGGCTCAAAGGCTTTTTCGATGACCTCCTCGGGCATGCCGACCCCGGTGTCTCCGACAAAAATGCCGACATATTCGCCCGGAATCACGTCGCCCTCGACCGCGCAATAGGCCTCGTCGAGGTAGCAATTGGCGGTTTCGATCGACAGCCTGCCGCCCTCCGGCATCGCGTCGCGCGAATTGACGATGAGGTTGATCAGCGCGTTCTCGAGCTGATTGGCGTCGACAAAACCGTTCCACACCCGCGCGGCCAGCACGGTTTCCATGGCGATCGATTCCCCGAGCGCACGGCGCAACAGGTCGGACATGCCGGCGATCAGCCGGTTCGGCGACACCAGTTCGGGCGCCAGCGGCTGCCGCCGCGCGAAAGCCAAGAGCCGCTGGGTAAGCTGTGCCGCGCGGGACGCGCCGCCGATCGCGGCCGAGACCATCCGTTGCACTTCATGGTCGGGCGCGAGCCGCCGCTGCATGGTTTCGAGATTGCCAAGAATCACCATCAGCAAATTGTTGAAATCGTGCGCGACGCCGCCGGTGAGCTGGCCGATGACCTCCATCTTCTGCGCCTGGCGCAGCGCGTCCTCGACCTGCCGGCGTCCTTGAACCTCGACGGCGACGCGTGCTTCCAGCGTCTCGTTAAGCGCCAACAGCCGGGCTTCCAGCGCCTTGCGCTCGCTGATCTCGTAATAGACCCCGGCGATCCAGCAAGCGCCGCCTTCATCACCCTTGGTGGCCTCGCCCTTGCCGGCGATCCAGTGCAGCGTGCCATCGGGGTGCTTGACCCGGAATTCGGCGTAATACGCGCCGGACTGGGCGGCCGTGTTGACCGCGGCGCGCAGCTTGGGCACGTCGTCGACAAAGATCGCCCGCTCCCAGTCCGCGAAGGACGGTCCGGGCGCGCCCGCCGCGAACCCGAACAGCATCGCGACCGGCGGCGTCCATTCCCAGGCATTGCTCGACAGATCCCACTCGAACCAGCCGATCCCGCTGGCGATCTGCGCCAGGCGAAACCGTTCCTCGGTCGCATGCAGCCGCCGTTCGATGCGGTCCCGACGGTCCTCGGTATCCATCACCACGGGCCTAAACCGCGCCCAGCAAGATCGCCTTCGCCTCGGTCATCGCCCGCAGCTTGCCCAGCGCGATGTGGCGCGGCAAGTGGTTGAGGCCGCACGAGCTGGTAATGATGGTCTGCTCGGGCGTCAGCCAGCGACACGCGCGGATGCGGTCGGCGACCTGCTCTCCGCTCTCGATATTCGGCGCCTGCACGTCGACCGCGCCGATGCCAAGCTGCTTGTCGCCGAGGCAATGCTCGAAATGGTGTGCCATGTCGTGCTCGATCAAAAAGGAATCGCAGTCGATGCCGCAGATCAGGTCGGCCTTGTAACGACCGACATCGAAATAGCGATGGCCGATCTGCCCGTCATAATCGGGGCCGACCGCGTAGTTGCCCTGGCAGATATGCACGGATTTGTGCACGTCGTCGGGCAGGCCTTCGAGCGCCAGGTTGATGGCCTCGACCGCGGCGCCGACCTCATTGTCGCTGACCGGCGTCAAGTAGGGCTCGTCGACCTGAATGTGCTTGCAGCCGGCGGCGGCCAATTGCTTGAAGTTGTGCCGCAGCAGCTTGGCCAGATCGAGCATCATCCGGCTGGTGTCGCCGTAATGCTCGTCATAGGCGACCGCGGCGAGAAGATGCGGCCCGGTCATCGTGATCTTGACCGGCTTGCGCGCGAATTCGGACACCGAATTGAACTCGTCGACCAGCCCGAGATCGATCGTCTCGGAAATCGGGCCGCTGCAGGTTGCCGCCGGATGGGTCACGTTGGGGTCGTGCGGGGTTATCGGCTTGGGCCGCGTTATCCCCTGAAACGCCGGAATTTTCTGCCAGAAATGGTTGAGCATCGCGTTCGGCGGCGAATGCCGGTTATGCGAGCGGCGATGCATCTCGCCGCCGGTGATCACGTCGATGCCGGCGATTTCCTGCTCGAGGATCGCGGCCTGCATCGCGCGGAATTGCGCGTCGCTCAAATCCGCCGGCTGCAGCTGTCCCATCGTGACCAGGCGATCGAGCGCCTCGTACCAGCGCGGGACGCTGTGCGCCCCGATCACGGTCGTCGTGTATTTCGGATAGCGTGGCATCGGCCCCCCGGCGAGCTAGCGACACGCCTTGTCGTACCCCGTCGGAACCCTAACGCGCTTCGTGGGAAACGGTTCCGCCGTGCGCGCCGCTTTGCCTCAGCGCGCCTGCCGGCGGCGGTTGGCGCTGTTGATCCATTGCCCCACCGCGGCGACCATGAGGATCAGCACGTTGGTGACGACGAACACCCAGCTGCGCAGCATCGCGCTGTAGAGGACGAAACCGGTCGACGAGACGAGCTGGCCGATGAACAGCCAGCGCGAAACGCCCTTGGCGCTGCGTTCGCGCCATTGGCTGTAGACTTGGCGACCGAGCGTCGCCAGCAAGACGACCGCGGCGGCCCACCCGATAAGATCAGCCACGCGGCCGCTTCGTCAGCGCGAATCGCCGGGCGCCCAAGGGCGCCCGGCAGGTGCGACGGTCATTTGATTTTGTTTGGCGTTCTGGCTTATTGACGGTTGTCCAGCTGATAGCTCTGCGCCGATTGCAGCTGCTCCTTGCTGCGGTTGAGCGTCAGCCGGTCGTTGTCGGTCTTGAGGTCATTGAGGCTGACGGCGACGTATTTGCCGCCAACGCCGAGGAACGCGCCGACATCGACAACGACCGCGTGGACCTGTCCGCTACGGTCGAGGACGATGTCCTTGACGCTGCCGATATTGCGGTTCTGCACATCGTAGACGGTGCTGCCGATCAGCTGGCTGGCGCGCAAATCGCCCGACTGCGTGGTCAACGCGACGGTCAGCAGGCGGACCGGCGGACCGATGGTTTGCGCGTTGGCGATCGGCGCGGTCAGCGCCAAGGCGACGGCGATGGCGGCTATCGTGGATTTGGTCAAGGCTGCCTCCCTCGGTGAGCAATCGTCTCTCTTCAACGAGGGTTGGCGACGCTTGGTTCCGCCGCGCGATCGGCATTAGCATCGTCGCCATGCGACGCGTCGCCGCGCAGAATCTCGCCGTTCAATTCGGCGCCCGCCAGGACGATGTAGGCGGTGGCGTAGAGCCATACGAGCATGATCGCGACCGCTCCCAGCGACCCATAGGTGCGGTCGTAGGAGCCGAAATGCGATGCGTAGAACGAGAAGCCTGCCGAGCCGGCGAGCCACAATAGGCTCGCGGAGATCGTGCCGGCGCGCAGGAAGTCCCAACCCGGCCGCTTGCGGTTCGGCGCCAGGCGGTAGAGCGCCCCCAGCCCGACAAAGGCGAGGACCGCCAGCACCGGAAAGCGGATCAGGGCGATAAGCTGCTGCCAGAATTCCGGCAGCGGCAGCCGCGTCGCTATCGCCGGCACGCCGGCGATCAGCAACAAGGCGATGAGCACGAAAACAACGCCGGCGACGGTCAAGGCGATCGACAGCCCGTAGAAGTGCAACACGCCGCGCTCTTCCTTCCCCTCATAGGCGATGGTCAGCGCGTTCATCATCGCGCTGGTGCCGCTCGTCGCGCTCCACAGCGCGATAGCCGCGCTGACGATGAGGCCGATACCGAGCTTTTCCGTCGGCGCGCTGACCAGCGCGTGAAGCTGATCGGAGAGCAGCTTCAACGCCTCGCTCGGCAACACGCCGACGAGCGCGCTGACATGGCTCTCGATCGAGAGCGGGTCGGCGACGAGACCGTAGGTCAGCACCAACGCGGACATGCCGGGGAAGATCGACAGCATCGCGTAGTAGGCGATCCCGGCCGCCATGATCGAGATGTTGTCGCGCCCCAGCGCGTGCCATACGCGGGCTAGCCGATCCCGCCAGCTTCTTCGCCGTCGCATGCCGCGCACGCCCTTGCTCCCCGATCGAACAGTGTAGCGCAGCGGTGTGTCGGACATGCCACGAGTAACGTTCAATCTTCCGCCGCCGTTCCTCGGCGGGTCGGACAGGAACGAATCGATAGTCCCAGCGTTACTTACCGTTGATCAACCCGACCGCGAAAGCGCGTCGTGCGTCACTTGGACCCCCACAAGGAGACGGTAAATGACGAAACTACTTGGTGCCGCGGCGGTCATCGGCCTGCTCGCGTTGTCCCCCGCCCAGGCGCAGATGGCCTTCCACTACAACGGCCCGGTCGAAAGCCCGCAGCAGAACCAGATCCGCAGCGCGCATTACGATTGGCTGCTGGAAAACCATCCGGGCTTCCGCGCCTATCGCGAGCGCAAGGAATGCGGCCCGATCCGCTTTGAGGAGGGCCTGCGTCAGGACTGCGTCTCGTCGTTCGACCAATTCGAGCCGGTCGCCGTCCGCTAGCCGCGAAACCCGGACGCGGGCGGCGGTCGAGGAGGCCGCGCCCGCGTCCGGCCTCGCCTTCGACTGGGCGCGGCCGCCTAAATTTCGCCACGCTCGGCCCCCTCAATAGCGCAAGCAGTTGGGGAGGGGACGATAAGTGTTTGGCTGCCCGGCGCCGCGCTCGCCCACGTCGATGCGCGGCGGCACGCCGTGACCTACACCCGCCGCGTGGCGAGCAGCTCGGCGACGAATTCGGCGAGGTTCCCGCCGGGAAATAGATAGCCGGCGATCCCGGCGGCCTCAGCCGCTTCGATGTCGCGCTTCTCGTCGCCGATCAGGAAGCTTCCACCGCGATCGACCGGCCAGCAGCGTATCAGGTCGAGGATCATCCCGGGCTTCGGCTTGCGCCAATCGCTGTCGCGCCGGTACTCGGGGACCGTCGCTTCGATGTGGTACGGGCAATAGCGGATATCGTCGATCCGCGCGCCGGCCGACGCGAGCGCGGCGCGCATATGGTCGTGCAGGGCGTTGACGTCGGCTTCGCTGAAATAGCCGCGCGCGACGCCTGATTGGTTGGTCACGACAAAGACGTAAAGCCCCGCATCGTTGAGCGCCTTTATCGCCTCCCGCGCTCCCGAGACCCAGTGGAATCGCTCGACCTGGCCGACAAAGCCGAGATTCTCGTTGATCACCCCGTCGCGATCGAGAAACGCCGCGGGATGCATCACGGGATGAACAACGTCGCGGGCTGTTCCAAACAACCCTTCACCTTGGCGATGAACGAGGCCGCCTCCCAGCCGTCGACGATGCGGTGATCGAACGAGGATGACAGGTTCATCATCTTGCGGATGACGATCCGGCCGCCGCGCACGACCGGCCGCTCCTCGATGCGGTTGACCCCGACGATCGCGACCTCGGGATGGTTGATGACCGGCGTGGCGGCGACCCCGCCGAGCGCGCCAAGGCTGGTGATCGTGATCGTCGAGCCGGTGAGCTCTGCGCGCTTCGCCGTCCCCGAGCGCGCCGCCTCGGCGAGGCGCGCGAGCTCGGCCGCCGCCTGCCACAAATCGAGCGCCTCGGCGTGGCGCACCACGGGCACCATCAGCCCGGCCGGGGTTTGCGTCGCGACGCCGATATGCGCCGCGCGGTAGCGGTGCAGCACCCCGGCCTCGTCGTCGAACCGGGCGTTGACCTGCGGGTGCTCGGCTATCGCGTTGACGATCGCCCGCATCAGGAACGGCAACAGCGTCAGGTGGCCGCGCGCCGCGCGGGTTTCGTTGAGGTGCGCGCGCAATTCCTCGAGCCCGGTGACGTCAACCTCCTCGACATAGGCGAAATGCGGGATGCGCCGCGCCGCTTCCTGGAGGTGCTCGGCGATCGCCCGGCGCAGCCCGGTGAGCGGGATTTCCTCGACATCATCGCGCCGATCCGACGCCGGCGCCGACTGGCGCTTCTCGGCATAGGCGAGGACGTCCGAATGAGTGATCCGCCCTTCCGGCCCGGTGCCGGAGACGAGATGCAGGTCGATGCCCATGTCCCGCGCCCGGTTGCGCACCGCCGGCGCGGCGAGCGGCTTGGCTTCCGATTGCCCCTCACCCTCCCATCGCTGCGCGATGGGTCCCTCCCTCTCCCCGTAAACGGGGCGAGGGGTAATGACGCGCTCCCTCGCCCCGCTCGCGGGGAGAGGGTCGGGGTGAGGGGCTAGCGCGGCAGTCTCTGAAGTCGCTTCCGTCTCCAGCACGACTAGGTCCGACCCGACCGCCAGCTTCTCGCCGACCTTCCCATTGAGCGCGACGACCGTGCCGGCGACAGGGGAGGGGATCTCGACCGTCGCCTTGTCGGTCATCACTTCGGCGAGCGGGTCGTCCTCGTCGACCGCGTCGCCGACCGCGACCAGCCAGCCGACGATCTCGGCCTCGGTGGTGCCTTCGCCGATATCGGGCAGCTTGACGGTCCGGCGCGCCAACTCAGCGCTCCAGCGCCCGGCGGATGCCCTCGGCGACCCGCTTCGGCCCCGGGAAATATTCCCATTCGAGCGCGTGCGGGTAGGGCGTGTCGAACCCGGTCACCCGCACGATCGGCGCCTCCAGATGATAGAAGCAGTGCTCCTGCACCAGCGCCGCGAGCTCCGCGCCGAACCCGCAGGTGCGCGTCGCCTCGTGCGCGATGACGCAGCGCCCGGTCTTCTTCACCGAGGCGACGATGGTTTCCAAATCGAGCGGCAGGAGGGTGCGCAGATCGATTACCTCGGCGTCGGCGCCCGCCTCCTCGGCCGCGGCTAGCGCGACATGCACCATCGTGCCGTAGGCCAGCACGGTCACCGCGCTCCCCGGCCGCACGATCGCCGCCTGGCCGAGCGGCACGGTGTAATACCCCTCCGGCACCTCGCTTGCCTGGTGCCGCGACCACGGCACCGCCGGCCGGTCGGGGTGGCCGTCGAACGGGCCGTTATAGAGCCGCTTCGGCTCAAAGAACACGACCGGGTCGTCATCCTCGATCGCCGCGATCAAGAGGCCCTTGGCGTCATACGGGTTGGACGGCATCACCGTCTTCAGCCCGCAGACATGGGCGAAGATCGCCTCGACGCTTTGGCTATGCGTCTGCCCGCCGAAAATGCCGCCGCCGCAGGGCGCGCGCACCGTGATCGGCGCCCAGAACTCGCCGGCCGAGCGATAGCGCAGCCGCGCCGCCTCGGAGATCAGCTGGTCGGTCGCCGGGTAGATGTAGTCGGCGAACTGGATCTCCACGACCGGCCGCAAGCCATAGGCGCCCATGCCGACCGCCACCGCCATGATCCCGCCCTCGGCGATCGGGGTGTCGAACACGCGCTGCTCGCCGTGCTTTTTCTGCAACCCGTCGGTGACTCGGAACACCCCGCCATAAAACCCGACATCCTCGCCGAAGATCAGCACGTCGGGGTCGCGGCCCAGCATTACGTCCATCGCCGAGTTGAGCGCCTGGACCATCGACATCGCCGGCATGTCTAGCCCTCATTCCCGTCGTCATCCCCGCGAAAGCGGGAATCCAGGGCGAGCGATAGAGCGGTTGCCCCTGGACCCCCGCATGCGCGGGGGTGACGAGACTGAATAGCCGCGGCGCGGGTATTGGCCGGCATCGCTAGCCCTCCAGCCCTTGCAGCTGGCGGCGCAGATGCGGTGGCATCTCCTTGTAGACATCCTCGAACATCGTCTCGACGCCGAAATGCGGCCCATCGCCGAGCGTGCCGAACTTCACCGCCTCGCGGTCGGTATCGCGCACCAGCTCGGTCAATTCCTTCCCCTGGGCCTTGTGCCGCGCGTCGGACCACTCGCCGAGGTGGGTCAAATGTTTCGCCAGCCGCGCCACCGGGTCGCCGAGCGGCCAGTTCTCCGGGTCGTCCTGCGGGCGGTAGCGGGTCGGGTCGTCGCTCGTCGAATGCGAGCCGGCGCGGTAGGTGAATAGTTCGATCAAGGTCGCACCGTGATTGGCGCGCGCCCGCGCCGCGGCCCATGCCGTCGCCGCGTAGACCGCGAGGAAATCGTTGCCGTCGACCCGCAGGCACGCGAGCCCGAACCCGATCGCCCGCGCGGCAAACGTCGCCTCGTCGCCGCCGGCGATCTCCTGGTGCGAGGAGATCGCCCACTGGTTGTTGACGACGTTGAGCACCACCGGCGCGCGGTACACCGCGGCGAAGGTCAGCGCATGGTGGAAATCGGCTTCCGCGGTCGCGCCCTCGCCGATCCACCCGGCGGCGATGCGCCGGTCGCCCTTATAGGCCGAGGCCATCGCCCAGCCCACCGCTTGCGGCAATTGCGTGCCGAGATTGCCGGAAATCGAGAAAAACGAATAGTCTCGCGACGAATACATCACCGGCAATTGCCGGCCTTTCAGCGGGTCGCGCGAATTCGAATAGATCTGGCACATCATGTCGAGGATCGGGTAGTCGCGCGCGATCAGCAGCCCCTGCTGGCGATAGGTCGCGAACAGCATGTCGTCGGGCGCCAACGCCATCGCCTGGGCGACGCCGACCGCCTCCTCCCCCCGCGATGTCATGTAGAACGAGGTTTTCCCGGTCCGCTGCGCCCGGTGCATGCGGTCGTCATAGGCGCGGGTCAGCATCATCGACCGCAAGCCCCGGCGCAGGGTCTCGGGGTCCAGCTTCGGGTCCCACTCGCCGACCGCCTTGCCGTCGTCGTCGAGCACGCGAATGAGAGCCGTCGCCAGCCGATGCGTCTTGACCGACGGCACATCGATCTCCGGCCGCGCCAGTCTCCCCGCCGGCGGCAGCCGCAGATCGCTGAAATCGGCATGCCCGCCCGGCAGCGGCCGATGCGGCGGGATGTGCAGGCGAAGCGTCTCGGGAAGTTTTGGCAGGTCGTTCATCGACGGGCACCGCGCTGCTGTCAGGGGGCCTCTACTCACGCGCGATCTTAGACGATTTCGCGAGAGGATGGTTCCGTTACATCCCCCGCCGTAGCCGGGCCATGCCGGATAGCCAGCGGTCGGGGTCTTCGGCTTTGCGGCGGAGGAAGGTCGTCACCTCCTTGTGCGGCAGGATCAGGAAGCGCTCGGCGTCGAGACTGGCGACGACGATCTCGGCGACCTCGGCGGGGGTCAGCACGCCGTCGCCGTCCGGCACGCCGCGGGTGATGCCGCGCAGCATCGCGGTGTCGACGCCTTGCGGGCAGAGGACGGAGACCTTGATCCCCCGGTCGCGCGTGGCGATCGCCAGGTTCTCGGCGAAACCGAGCGCGGCGTGCTTGGTGGTGGAGTACGGCCCGCTGCCGATCTGCGACAGCAGGCCGGCCGCCGACACGGTGTTGAGAAAATACCCGCCGCCGCGCGCGCTCATGCGCGGCACGAGGTGGCGGGTGGCCCAGACATGCGCCATCACATTGACAGCCCAGCTGCGCGCCCAGCCCTCGTCGGGCGCGCTCGCCGGGTTGTCCCAATCGGGATCGAGCACGGCGATCCCGGCATTCGAGCAGAACAAATCGATCGGCCCGAACCGTGTCTCGGTGTCGTCGATCAGGCGGGCAATGTCGTCCTCGCGGGTGACGTCGCACGCCATTGCCGCGCCGCCGACCCGCGCCGCCACTGCCTCGGCGCCGGCCGCGTTGAGATCGGCGACGACGACCGCCCGGGCGCCCTCCGCCGCGAAACGCTCGCACAAAGCGGCGCCGATCCCCTGCGCCCCGCCGGTGACGACGGCGACCTTGTCGGCGACCCTCATGGCGACTCCGCTCCTCTAATGTCCCTCTCCGCCCCTGGGGGCGGAGAGGCTAGGTGAGGTGGGGGATTCCAGCAGCGTCGAAACATGCCCACCTCACCCTCCCAGCGCTCCGCGCTGGGCCCCTCCCTCTCCCCCCAAGGGGTGGAGAGGGTCATTAGCTTCACTTGCGCCAGCCGCGCGCGTTGCGGCCGCCGGTGAAGCCGGCCTTGACGCGCTGCTGCAAGAGGGCCGGCGGGCGGAAGCGCTCGCCATAGGCGTTGTGGAGGATTTCCGACACCTGCAGGCAGAGCTTGGAGGTGGTCGCGTCCATCAGCTCGAACGGCCCCATCGGGTGGCCGAGCCCCAATTTGCACGCGGTGTCGATGTCCTCGGGCGTCGCCACGCCCTCCTCGACCAGCCGCACCGCCTCGTTGAGGAAGATGAGGAACATGCGGTTGACCGCGAACCCGGCGACATCCTTGATCTTGACCGCCGTCTTGTCGGCCTCGCGCATCAGCCGCAACGCGGTCTCGAGCGTCGCGGGCGCGGTGTCGAAAGCGGGGATCACCTCGACCAGCTTCATCCGCGAGGCCGGCGAGAAATAATGCGTGCCGATGAAATTCGGCCGCCGCGCCTCGCTCACATAGGCGGCGAGGGTCGAGATCGGGATCGTCGAGGTATTGCTGGCGAGGATGCAGCCGGGTTTGCAGATCGCGTCGAGCTTCTTGTAGGTCTCGGCCTTGACCGCCTCGTCCTCGAATACCGCCTCGGTGACGAAATCGCAGTCGGCGAACGGGTCGAGGGGCACGGTGGTGGTGATGCGGGCGAGGGCGAGCGGCTTCTCCTCGTCCTTGTAGGTGCCGCGCTGGATACCGCGATCGAGCGCGCGCCCGAGCCGCTCCAGCGCCGCCGCAAGCTGCGCCTCGCCGGTGTCCGACAGCAGCACCTCATGCCCCGCCAGCGCGAAGACCAGCGCGATCTCCGCCCCCATCAGCCCCGCGCCGACGACCCCTACTTTTTCCTTGGCCATACCTCGATCTCCCAAACGGTTTCCATCCCGGCGAAAGCCGGGATCCACTCTTCAGCTTCTCGAAAGCGTCCCGGTGGATCCCGGCCTGCGCCGGGATGGACAAAAGAATATTGGCACCGCCACCTCCATCACCCCAACGACCGCGCCAGCGCCCAGGCCTGCTCGCCCATCGGGATCGCGGTGGCGCCGGTGGCGACCGCGTCGGCGCTGGCGGCGGTGCCGTCGATCGCCCGCTTGGCGATGCCTTGCAGGATCGCCGCCAGACGGAACAGGCTGTAGACCAGATAGAATTCCCAATTGGCGATCGGCCCGCGCCCGGTGTGCCGACAGTAGGCGGCGACGTAGTCCGCCTCGTCTGGGATGCCGAGCGCGCGGAAATCGACGCCGGCGAGGCCGCGGAAGAGCTCGGGGGTCACCCGCCAGGTCAGGCAGTGATAGGCGAAATCGGCGAGCGGATCGCCGATCGTCGACAATTCCCAGTCGAGCACCCCGATCACCCTGGGTTCGCTCTTGTGGAAGACGAGATTGTCCATGCGGTAGTCGCCGTGGACGATCGACGGCGCCTCCTCCGGCGGGAGGTGCGCCGGCAGCCAGTCGATGAGGGCATCCATCGCCGGCTGCTTCGCGGTCTCGGAGGCGCGGTATTGCCGGCTCCAGCGCGCGATCTGCCGCGCCAGGTAATTGCCCGGCCGGCCGAAATCCTCCACCCCGAGCGCCGCGTAATCGACCGAGTGCAGCTCGGCGATGACCCGGTTCATCGATTGGAACATCGCGCGCCGCGCGTCCGGCGCGATGCCGGGCAGCCGCTGGTCCCAAAAGATGCGGCCGTCCAAATGCTCCATCACATAGAACGCGCTGCCGGTCACCGCCTCGTCCTCGCACAGCGCGTGGACGCTCGGCACCGGCACTGCGGTCGCCGCCAGCGCCCGCATGACGCGGAACTCGCGATCGACGGCGTGCGCGCTCGGCAGCAGCGGGCCGCGCGGCTTCTTGCGCAGCACATAGTCGCCCGACCCGGCGCGCAACCGATAGGTCGGGTTCGACTGCCCACCGGCAAAGCGCTCGGCCGATAGCGGGCCGCGGAACCCGGCGACATGGTCCGCCATGAAACGCTCGATGCGGTCGAGCGCGAGATCGTCGCCGCCCTGCATATCACCCCGCTGCCGTGGCGCGCCTTCAGCCGCTATGATAGGGCGCGAACTCTCCGGCGACCACTCGGGAGACGGCGACATGAGAACAGGGCGCGCGGGGCTCGCGGGGTGTTGCCTCGTCGCCGCGGTGCTCGGCCTCGCCGCGGTCGAGCCGGCGCCGCCATCGTCCAATATGCTGACGCCCGACACGCCCGACAACGCCGCGCCGGCCGACCCGCCGCCCGGCCAGTTGCTGATCGCCTCGGCGCAGATCCAGGACCCGCGCTTTTATCACGCGGTCATCCTGATCCTGCGGCACAACCAGGACGGCGCGTTCGGCATCGTCATCAATCACCCGCTCGCGACCGAGAATATCGCGACGCTGCTCGCGGCGACGGGCGACGACGACAAGACGGTCGAGGGCACGATCCCGGTCCTCTCCGGCGGACCGGTGCAGCCGGAGCTCGGCTTTGTCGTGCACAGCGCCGATTACCGCGTCGCCGAAACGCTGGCGGTCGACGGCAAGGTGGCGATGACCGCGAGCAAGGCGGCGCTCGAGGATATCGGCCATCACAAGGGGCCGAAGAAGTATTTCTTCGCCTTCGGCTACGCCGGCTGGGGCGCCGGCCAGCTCGACGGCGAGATCGCCCGCAAGGACTGGTTCACCGCGCCCGAGGACAACGAGCTGATGTTCGACGAGGATCGCGGCGCGGTGTGGGACACGGCGCTCGCCCGCAGGGGGCGCGATCTATGACCGCGAGGGGAAGTAGCAAAACGCCCCTCACCCCAACCCTCTCCCCGCGCGCGGGGAGAGGGAGCGCGCTGTCACCCCTCTCCCCGTTCACGGGGAGAGGGGTGAGTGCGGCCTACAGCGCCTTCAGCATCGTGTCGGCGTCGGAGACCTCGAACTTGCCGGGCGCCTCGACGTGCAACGCCTTGACGACGCCGTTATCGACCAGCATCGAGTAGCGCTGCGAGCGCTTGCCGAGACCGGCGCGGGTGGCGTCGAGTTCGAGGTCGATGGCGCGGGCGAAGTCGCCGCTGCCATCGGCCAGCATCATCACCTTGTCTTCAGTCTTCTGGTCCTTGCCCCAGGCGCCCATCACGAACGCGTCATTGACCGAGACGCAGGCGATTGTGTCGACGCCCTTGGCCTTCAGCGCCGCCGACTTGTCGACATAACCCGGCAGATGACGCTGCGAGCAGGTCGGGGTGAACGCGCCCGGCACCGCGAACAGCGCCACCTTCTTGCCGCCGAACAGCTCGTCGCTGCTGATCTCCTTCGGCCCTTCCGGGCTGAGGTACTTGAAGGTGCTCTGGGGGATCTTGTCGCCAACCTTGATGGTCATCGATCTCTCCTCTGATTAGGCGGCTCTGATTAGGGTCGGCCGACGCGAAACGAGAAGGCGCCGGATCAACATGGGGTCCAGAGCGATAGCATAGCGCAAGCCGCCGCGTAAACCGCGCGCCGCCGAGGAAGGGCGGCGAGCGCGGTTTTCCCGTCGGCCCCGCCGCCGG
>Ga0182024_10009762_pt1 | contig 19752 bp, 18 predicted proteins | sample P32metaG_FD_120480 | JGI IMG/M metagenome (GOLD analysis project Ga0182024, IMG submission 120480) | Permafrost microbial communities from Stordalen Mire, Sweden - P3-2 metaG (Illumina Assembly) | ecosystem: Environmental > Terrestrial > Soil > Wetlands > Permafrost | place: Sweden: Stordalen... | reverse complement strand
GGTGTTGTTTCCTAAGAAGGCAAACGGACAGTTGATTGAGGCGAATGGGAAAATTATCGGATCCCGCATCATCGCGCAGGCGTTCACCGCCCCCGGCTATTTCCACCCTCGTCCGTCGGCCGTCGCCTACGACCCTACAAACTCCAACGGATCGCAGTTGGGACCAACAAATCAGAAGCTTGTTGACCGAGTGAAGGGCGATGTAACCACTGCGCGAGCGGAGAATCCAGGCACACCGGTACCCATCGACCTCGTGACAACCTCTGCTTCCGGCCTTGATTCTGACATCACGCCGGATGCGGCTGCCTTCCAACTACCGCGCGTGGCTAAGGCGCGCGGGATCAACGAAGAAGCGTTGCGCCAGTTGGTCGCCAAGCATACCGCAGGTCGCCAACTGGGATTCCTGGGCGAGCCGCGAGTTAATGTCCTGGAATTGAACCTCGAACTGGATAGGCAATTCCCCGAGTCCAAGCAGTCGAGGGGAGAATAAGCGCCAGCTATTCTAAAGCTACGGCAGAGCGATCGAGGTAAAGTTGCTCCAAAGCAGCCTGGCGGGCGCGGAGTTCTCTTAGTTCATCTTCGCCCAGTTTTTCGGTGCAGCCCGCCACTGTCCGCATTCCACGCTCGACGAGTATCCGGCGGAACTCCAGATCGGGTGTCGAGGCAGCGATGTCACCGAGGGCTCGCAGTAACCGCAAGCTAACGGCCACGTCCGTCTTCGAATACATGCGGATCTGCTCAAAGGCTGCCTCCAGCAGGCGCTCGAAGTGGATCCATCCGATGCTGGCGCGAACGATGCCGGGCGGATCGTAGAGCAGGTCCTCGGGCGGCTCGCGGGACGCGAAGCCGATCAGGATGCGACTCAACTGATCGACGCAATTGATGGCAGTTGTGGGGTCGTTGACGGCGGGCGAGATCGCCTTTAACGCAACGTCGACAATCTGCAAGACGCCAAACTCCACGTCCTGCTGTAAGGTTCTGGTCGGGCCCAAGTCGAGCGCCGCAACCAGCTCGGCAACTCCTTCGGGCAGAAGACGCGTCCCCTTCGAGACCATCATCAGCGGGATTCCCGCCGGAACGAAGTGGCCAACCCGGCGCAGAACGCGGATGGTAACGTGATAGTGCTTCGCAAGCGCGACGAGGCGTTGCGTATCGACAAAGCGAATATAGCCGGAATCAACACTCAAGACGGCTACCTCGCTCGGGTTGGGTCTGAGCGGTTCAGCATCCTTCAGGTGGCGGTTCAGCCGGTGCGGCCAGGGCATGATCTCATCGATCATCGCTTCCGTTTCTGCAGCGATTCTGTCAACGATGTGATTGACACTGATTGCCTGGGAGATATGGTGAATAAAGAAGAGCAATAAACCGACGCAGACCAGGGCCAGCACCATAGCGCCCAGGACGGTAGCCACTGGTGCGAAGGGCTGAGGAAGCGAGTGCGCCGCCGGCAGCGCGGCCATGCAGTACGAAAAAGTGCCGAGGAAGATACCGAGCGTCCATTGCGTCACGCGATCTCTGGAAAAGCTGACGATGATGCGCGGGGAGAACTGCATCGATGCCAGGGTGAGCGTCATCAACAGAATGGCGAACACGATGGAAACTACCGTCATAATGGAGGCGGCGATGCCCGCCAGAATAACCTGGGCGACCTGCGGGTCGGCGTGCGAGGGGAATAGGACTGTCGGCACCCAGGTGCTAGTGGCTGGATACTCCTCTTCCAACCACGAAAAGAATGCGCCTGCGCCGCCCAGCGCCAGCGCGATGGTGAGCGGACGAATCAGAAAGCCGCCACGCAAGTTATACATAGCGTGGCGAAGTATCAGCGGTAGGCTCTTGCTCACGGCTTTATGCGTTCAAGTGTAGTGGGTCAGGCCGCCGCATACAAAGCGAAAACGGGGAGCACATTGCGTCAATTGAGCCTGCGAAAGACGGCCTCCATGCCTTCCAAATTTCCTCGTCGAACTGTTTTCTTTCCCATCACACCAACGCGGCACACTCCACAGCGGCTTCGATATCGCGGCGACCGCTTCAGTTTGACCGTTTGCCTCTTGTGGCTAGATGATTGAGATGAAATGGAAGCTGAGCAAACTATCGCTGAAATCAAGTGGCTGGAGCGCATCTTCGCGGTGCCCGACACGAAACCGCTGAGCGCAAGCGACCTCACGGCTGCGAATCGGGCATGATGAGAGGCATGGTGACTGCGATCCGGACAGTCACCACCGAGTACGTGAGCGAGGTACTCGAGCGTTCAATGCTCCGACTGATGTCCCAGAAACGGCGGCGATCTTGATGCCATAGACATTCCTGAGCGTATTCCACACTCCGATTTCGTACGCACCTTTGCCCCCGCCTCCGCCCAGTACTAGGCCAATACGAGCTTTCCGAAGATCATCAATGGTCATTTGTCCGCTCCCGAGGGCTCATTTTGGTGTCGGCGCATGATTCTTCTTACAACCAGCACGAAAGGGGTCGCTATCAAAGCAAAGAGCAGTCCTAGCACCAGCCCAATTAAAGGCGCGAAGAGCATCGCTTTCGCTGCCCAAAACGGAGAAATGTGGAGATCGGCAGCCCACGGACTTAGTGCCAACGAGAGCGCACTGATACTCAGCCAACAGCAAGTCCCCGGCCCAAGCAACAATATGCACAACGCTGCTATCTGCGTCGGACTGTAAGCCAGAAAATCGTGGAGAGATGATCTGCTAGTGGTCACGCTTACACGTTTTGGCCGAATCACATGCATGTGGATGGTTTTGCACGGTCCGTCGGCTTGGATTCTCCATAACCCCAGCTCTTCACGCGTAAAGCTTAGAAAAGGCGCTCCAAGAGCACCCAGCCCGCATCCAAACGTCCACAATACTTTGTGGTTTCCCGTGAAGCCCAAAAGCGTCCACAATTTGAGAACGAGAAGAGAGCCAAACGACGCGCTAGCAGTGACTTTAGCGAACTGGAAAAACACCTCGAAGAGCAAGGGCGGTCGATGCAGTTCGTATCTCGCTTTGCTATCCGTTGATGCACGAGTCGAGGACACCATAGAAGTTTGATTTCCCTACTGTGCGCAGTCGAGTCGCTCCTCTAGAGCGGAATATAGGCGCGGCCTCAGTGCCCCTCGCAGTGCAGCCGACGAAGGCGAGTGGAACGAGAAGTGTCAGCCCGTCTCAACCCCAACCGCCACATCGAATTTCGAATAATACTTTCTTACATCTCCTGACCCGTACTTCTCCCGAAATTTCTCGACCACAGATTTCACTGTCTTGGCATCAGTGATCGTAACGGCCTGAAACTCTGCCTCAGCGTCACGCGCATCAATTCGAATGGATGGGTTCTCCAGCACGTTCCGGTACCACTGTGTGTCAGAACCCTGCACGGGGAGGAGGTACAGCATTTCGTCTTCCAGCACGAACCAGACCGGAATCGAGATTGTCTTCCCGGACTTCCTGCCGATCACGCTGATCTTGATCTGGCGGTAGCGGGAGAGGCGTTCTTTGAGGTTGTCCTGCGGAGTTGGCACGCGTCGGGGAGCTTTCTTTTTTACGAAACGGACGGGAGATTGCGGTGGCACATCTACATACTTATACATCTCAAGCGCCGCCCTATATGCTTCTGGCTCTTTGTTGAAGTACTTTTTCCTAAACGGCAACATGCCGGGTCTGTGCTCTTTGTCTTTAAAGATCACCACATACGTCCATTTGCCATTATCCTCGAACGTTCTGAGTTCACCGCCTCTTGCAGGGTAGTTTGGCATGCGTCTCAACTCCTCATTTCTTCGGAAACATGTTTCCATCACGTCTTCCTTACTGCTCATCAAACGTTGCTGCTAGATCATGCCAGTGATCAAAGATCGTGCTCCATCTCACAGTGCCAATTTTCCGCTGAAAGATTGTCCTAACATCCATTGGTAGATGTGGAAACCCGGCTTTCCACGTCCCCGCTCGATAGCCGCTGATGAGTTCCTGTTCATGGTGCTTCAGATCGTACTCATGGCAAATCAACAACCAAAAATCCTTTTCGGCTTTTCTAGCCAATAGCCACAAAGCTTCGAGGTTTCTTGCGAGTTGGTCGCGGGTCACGTCCCACTTGATGTTGGGTGACAGCCAATCATTGCGTTTCCCTTCGACCCAGACAAATGCTTTTTCGCATTCAATGAGGCAATCTGCATGCGTACAACCTTCGAGCTTCAATTTCGCCGGGATGCGCTTCAAGTCTCCCGCATCAAGCTTGCGTAGAGCCTCTTCTTTTTTCGGGTTGTCGATAACCCGTCGCCGATACTCCCTCCATTGGCGACCATCGACGGGAGCCAGCTTGTGTGCGTTGCGGATCATCCACGCTAGTCTTCCTGCGCTTGGTGCAACTGTTCGCTCTTTCCCAACCCACAAAGAGATGACCTCTCCAACACCATCGGATAGCTCAATTCCGTCCGCGAGGCGCAACAGTTCTGTCATCCAACCTGTGCCACCGTGTTCGCTGAGCCATTTAAAAACTGGGCTGACTCTGGTGCGACCGCTATGCTGATCTTGTTCTGGTTTTCTCATTGGCAGAACTCTTTACTTTAGGCGCACGCCGTTTTCTGCTTGCCGTGTTCTTTCGACCATTGCCAGAGTGCACGGTCAAGCGTTCTCAAATCCACATGGTGCTTATGAGCTAATTCGCGGCATTTCTGCAAATAACTGACGTAGTAGTCAATCGAGTCAGTCGGCCATTTGCTTACGCCAAGGGATTCCAGAGCGCGAAAATCAATGACTGTGTACTTGTCCGGGTGGATTGCAGTAAGGATGGCAGACGCCATGGGTAAGCCTACTCCATGCAGGCGGTCAAGGATTTCTACCGCTAATTTCTCGCTGGTGCGGGTGTCAGCGGCGAATCGCAGAGCGCGGGCAATCTCCGAGTCTGTGTTGTCGTCTATGAAGGCAATCTTACGGGCCGACTTCCAGCGAACAATCACCTTCAGGTTTTCGCGGCTGTAATTCCCGTCCCTGATGTAGCTCCCAGCCTTGAATACCTCCTCGTCCTGTTCGGAACCGTATCGAGCGGCAAGTCCGGTTATTTCAGACGGGTCGAACTGGAGCACGAAAGCGAAGATGTCCACGTTTGATCTCCCTGCCTGTTTAGTTTGCAAACACTGTGTCAGAACTGATCATGTGCTGCTGTGACGGGCATCACCTAGCTTCGACAACTCGGCGACTTGCGACTGTCTTGCGGCAGATCAGGAGACCGGATCGAGAATGGTGCTACCCGGACTTCCTGCCGACCGCGCTGAATCTTGATCTGGCGGTAGCGGACGAGGCGGTCTTGCGGATCGTTTTTCTTCGGCATTGAAACTAAGCACACGAAGCGGCAGGGGAATCGAAGAGATCGCCGAGCCAGTCTACCGCTTCTGGATAGTCGTCGCAGTCGAGAACAAATTCCTGTCCACGAGATACCGAGGACAGCATCGTGCCGCTACTCGACTTCTTCCAGCGAGATACGTCGCCGTGGAAACTCAGCGCAGATTTACGATGCTTCGGATAGAACCACTTGGGCAACAGCCAAAGACCGGGGCGGTCGGACTTCGGCGCTGTCAATCGCAATAGGGGCGAGAAGAACGAGAACACCCCAGCGCCAGCAATTCCCTGACATTCCCTTTGCGCTAGTGTCAGGCGTTCATTGGAGACGTAGATCACATTGCTTTTGTGTGGCTCTCGTGCGAGGTGAGGATGGTACAGCGCCCAGTGGTCGGTAACAGGCCACGCCGAAACGGGGACTCGCTCGGCTATTTGAAGCCAGCCGAACAATACGTGCACGGGCTTGCTATCTCTCACGTATCGCCACCCTGAGATCGATTGCTCAACCTTCCGAAATAACCCAAAGAACAGAAAGATGTCGCCTTTACAAACTCCTTGCTTTCTCAGGTGGCCTTCTGCCGAGCCGACCTGCCCAAAAATCGGTCGCCAACCTTCGCCTCTCGGAAAGCAGTCGCAGACAAGATCAGGGTCTAAATGAGCGCGATGCGTCGGGGGAATGCCTGCCAACTGCGATACAGCTTCTCCCACTGGTCGCCCAGTTATTGCCGGAAATGTCCGCGTAAGCGATCCTCGACAGCCTGTCGGGGATAGGCAGCGATAACATTCTGCCGTCCGGGAAGATAGGACTCGGCACGCCTCCCGAAGACGAGTCGAAACCCTTGCGGCTAAAAATGATTCTCATTTCTTCTTTCGCGGCGTGCAGCCGCAACCCTTCATCCATGAATTATCGCCGTCCGGCCATCGCCGAGGTGCTCCATGGACACCGAATCTGACACTTCCGGCAAGACGGATGAACTCGGCTTTTAAGTCGTCGGAAAATCGAGAGCGATGACCGCGCTGAACGATGAGAGACTGGAATCGGGTGGGCAGCGGCAACGCCTTGGAGCCGAAATATGCGAAGGTCTCAGAGACCAGAATGCGTTTGCCGCCAAGGTCGTGCGCCTTGTTTTCTTCGTCCTCCGAATCTCCGTTCGAATGCATAGAGCGGAGTTGACGGTAGCCTCCTCCTGAAGCCTGAGGCTCGTAGATGTTGTCGCCACACTTCTTGCGGAGTCCGCCAGTATAGGTCGGCTTCTTTGCCCTGAATCGGCGATCAGACCAGCGGCGGCACGAGCTTTGAGTTGACACGATCCGGCTGCGAGCGGTGCGTGAAATGCGGCCTGATGATATGCGTTGATTGCGGAGACGGGTTCTTCCCATGAACGCCGGGCTGCTACAGGCCGGGCCGCACCAATCAGTGCCCGGACTGCGGCCGCAGGAGCGACATGCCGAAGGTGAAAGGCATCACGGTCGTTGAAGGCAAGAACGCTACCTTCGTTGAGGTAGTGAGTGAGGAAACGGCGGACGAGTTCAGGCGGCTCTCCCGCGTAGGCAGCGTCCGGACACATTGAGAACACAAGGACGGGCCCCCCACGCCTTTTCGCGGGACCTTTCGCACCCGCTCCCGGCCGTCTTTGCCGAATGTCCTCTGGTTCTCAACGGGGGCTTCAACTGCTGCGCTCCCCGTATGGACCATCCATCAGGCTCAGAAAGCTTGGACACCCGTCACCGCGACTGCACCTTTTTGAGTTACAACCACAGGGCCCTTGAGCTGTCTGCTCGTCCCGTCCAGCGGAGAGCCTTTTTCTTTTTGCCTGTTCATTTCCGCGACCAAGTTTTCGTTCTCCACGCGCCGCACATAAGACCAGACCGAGTCGCTGTCCTTCTCGTGCCCGAGCAGTCGCTTTACGGTTGGCATGTCGTAGCCAAAACCGCCAAGCCACTTGGGCCGGAGCCATTGCGTCGCCTGCGTGGCACGAAACTTCTTCAGGTTGAAGCGGGCGGGGTCAAGACCCGCGCGCTTCGCTACGGACTTGATCTTGTCCCACAGGTGCGTGTCCGGCTTCCCTGAGCGCGTGCAGAAGACAAGCCGATGCCGGTGCGAGGCCATGTGCTGAACGATCCTCTCCATCAACTCGCGGCTGATCGGCACGGCCCGCTCGCTGTCGGCTTTAGCCGCATACTTGTAAAGCAGATTTCCGTCGTTGTCGCGACGCTCCTTAGACTTGACTTGGAGCATCTGCTGCGAGACCAGAACATCGTCCTTCTCAAGGTACATCAACTCTTTCTTGCGAAACGCTGCCTCACGCAGCGCCGAGTAACGCAGATGCTCGTCCGGCCTGCATGCCCCAAAAAACGCCTGCAACTCCTACGGCGTATAGATATCAGGATCGCCGTTTGGCTTCATCTTGCCGAGGTCTGATTTCTTGATCGGCCCTTTGCCGTGATCCAATTTCAGGACGGTCTTGACCATTTTGTTTATCCGCAGCAGTTTCCAATCCGCCGTGAGACGCTCGTTCCCGCCGTCCATGACGTGTTTGCGGTATTCAAACAGATGGTCCTTGTCGATCTCATCGACGTAGGTCAGCTTCGTCCATTCTGAATATTCACGGAGGTTCTGCTCATAAATCTTGTAGGTAAGCGGGTTCTTGGTGAGCTCGATTTGAGTGACGAACTTGTGCACGGCCTCCTGGATGGTGATGCGGTTCACTGGCTTGATGGGATCAGGGCGTTGCAAGCCGTCCGCTTCGTCCTCCAGATGCCGCTGCTTGATTTTCGCTAGGCGCAAGGCTCCGCTGAGGTTGGGAAGCGATTCGCCGTTGTTTTGAGGCACGGGGGTCAAGACCTTGTTGGCACCGCGATACCAGAGCACGTAAAACTTCCCTTGGCGGGAACCTTGCTTCAAGGTGAACTTGACCGGAAGCTCCCACTTCTCGCCCCACATCCATTTCCCATCTCGTTTGACTCGTTCAATGATGCTGACTCTTCGGTTCGACATATCCAGCAATACCGACTTTCTGGGAAAATCCGGCGGAATTACAGGGACATGCACCGTGACAAAATTTTGGCAGGCTACAACCTATTGCAAGAAAATGGCTTAAGGAAGGTTGGTAGCGCTACCGGGAATCGAACCCGGGTTTGAAGATTGAGAATCTTCCGTCCTAACCCCTAGACGATAGCGCCGCAGGTGCGACGAAAATCCGATTATAACAAAAGTGGATTGCAGACATAGGGGTCGCAGCGTGCATTGTCTCGGTCGTTCTGTGAAAGCGAGACTTCGAACGATCAAAAAGCAACCCATAGAAATTTCATGGAAAAGCTTTATAAATCTGCAAGTTGCGCTTTGCTCCAAGGATTTTGACAGAACTAACTTGACAATGGCCAGCCAAAGAGAGATACTTTTATAGGCGAACAAAAAACGAATACGTCCTCGGGGGGGGGCACAAGCCCTCTACGTTCCCTGACAATTGTGAGAAAGTATGTCTGCCTCTCCGGTTTTTTCATCGGCGGCCACTGGCCGCCATTTTATTTTCTCTTCGGCGGCTCCTTCAGTTTCTCCGCGCCCCACGGCCGCGAAGATCATTAGGAATGCTGCGGAGATTTCAGCCCTTATGGGCGCAAGCCCCAAGTTGGCAGCGGTCGTTCCTGCTTCGCGCCTGGAGGTGCGCGCGACGCCGGAAATGGTTTCAAGCGGCCTCGCGCAACTGGATTCACTGACGGGCGGCCTGGCTCGCGGTTGCCTCACGGAAATCTGCGGCACGGCCTCTTCGGGGAGGACCAGCATATTGCTTTTCGCGCTGGCCCGCGCCACCGAGCGCGGAGAAGTTTGCGCGCTGGTGGATACGGGCGATGCGTTCGATCCCGCATCTGCCGCAGCGGCGGGTATGGAGATGAGCCGTTTGCTGTGGGTGCGATGCGGAGAAAAATATCCCTCACGTAAACCTCCATCGGCCGGGCGTAGAACAAACTCTCGATCTGAGGAATTGCCGGGGAAGAGGAGTCCGGGGCTCCATCCGGAAGGCCAGCGTTGGGAATCGCGGTTGGGGCAAGTTCTGAAAGTCACCGACTTGCTGCTGCAGAGCAATGGTTTCGGAATGATCGCCCTCGATCTCGGCGATGTTCCGATGGCGAGTGCGCGGCGAATTCCTCTGGCATCGTGGTTCCGCTTTCGACGCGCGGTTGAGCATACGCCGACCGTGCTGCTGGTATTGGAACGGCAGCCCATTGCCGGGAGTTGCTCGTCGATGCTGCTGAAGGTGTCAGGCGCGAAAAAGCTGTCAGCGATCAGATGTCAGCTATCAGGAAAACCGCCCATGCATGCGGAGTTATCGCATGCGGAATTGTTAGATCAATTTGAAATCACCGTCGAGTTGATGTGTTCGCGCCTGGAACGCAAGTTGGAGCGCAAGCCAGTGCAATCAACCAGAGCAAGTTTCCAGAGTCGAGCCGCATGGGCGGGATAGTTTATTTCATAAGTTCGAAATCACTGGTTCCAGTTACAGACTCAGAATTCTTATCGCCATCATTCGTCATTGTTATTTGAAGCATGAGTCTTTACTGAGAGCTGACAACTGATAGCTGATCCCCCATGTTTGCCTGTATTTTCATTCCCGATTTTTCCGTGCAAGCGATCGTTCGCTTTGAGCCTGAGTTGCGCGGGCGCTCGGTCGCGGTGCTGGGCGGCGGCCGGCCTCCGCTGGAAAAAGTCGTGGCTCTCAACGAAAGAGCGCGGCAATCAGGAGTAGAGGTAGGCGCGACTAAGTCGCAACTCGAAGCATGGGAAAACCTCGTTCTGCGTGCACGCTCGGAGTCGCAGGAGTCGTCAGCGCACGCTGCTCTCCTCGATTGTGTGCAGTCGTTTTCTCCGGAAGTGGAAGATACCTCGCCCGGCATCGTGCTGTTGAACCTTGCCGGCCTCGAGCCGCTGCTCGGTCCCTTGCCGAAGATTGCGAGCAATTTGTCGCAACATGTTTCTCAGTTGGGACTGGAAGCATACATAGCCATGGCGGCAAACCCGGACGCCGCCCTGCTCGCGGCTCGTGGGCTCCCCGGCGTGACTTTGATTCCTGAAGGTCGTGAAGCCGAACGTCTCGGAAATCTGCCGGTGGATGTGCTGCTGGAAAGTTTTTCTTCCACTTTTTCTTCTGGCTTTTCCAGCTTTCCTTCCGATGTTGAGCAGGCTGCCCGCTGGTCGGAAACGTTGGACCGCTGGGGCATTCGCAAATTGCGGGCGCTGGCGGCTCTGCCCGAAGTTCCGGTCAGCGAGCGATTGGGGCAGCAGGGAATCCGTCTGCAACAGTTAGCGCGGGGCGCCGTGCAGCGCAATTTGCGCGTGTGGGAACCGCAGTTGATTTTTGCCGAGAGCGTGGAACTGGAACATCCCATCGTGTTGCTGGAGCCGCTGGCATTTTTGCTCAATCGCATGCTGGAACAATTGTGTGCACGCTTGAGCGCGCGAGCGCTGGCGGCGCAGGAGTTGCGTCTGGAATTGAAACTCTCTGCATCGCAGGTGAACGATGACGCGTCGTTTGCGGAGACGCCAACTTACAAACTTGCCGGAAAAATCGACCAAAAGTTCACTCGCACTTTAAGCCTGCCGACGCCCATGCTCGACGCGAGAGTATTTCTGAAATTATTGCAGCTTGATTTACAGGCGCATCTGCCGGGAGCGCCCATCGTGAAAATTGATTTGTCGGCGCAGCCTGCGCGTCCGCGAGCCCTGCAGAGTGGATTGTTTCAGCCGGTTTTTCCCGAGCCGGAAAAGCTGGAGCTGACGCTGGCACGCATCGCGGGAATTGTGGGGGAGGGAAGAGTGGGGTCGGTGGAGTTGCTGGATACGCATCGTGAAGGCGGGTTTGCGATGCGGCACTTCGCGCCGGTGGAACCTGCGCTCAAATTAAGAACGAAAGTCAAGTCGTCGGGAAATCGAAAGAAAGATGAAGAAAATATGTCCATGCAAGGGAACGAAAAGACATGCGAACTCGCAGAAAGTCATGCAGAAAATATAAAAATAAATGGCGAAGAAAAAATGAGCGCGGTGATTGCGCTGCGCCTGTTTCGTCCGCCGCTGGTCGCGAGCGTTACCGTGCGCGAAGCGAAGCCGGTGCAACTGTGCTGCCTTGATCGCGAAGATATTGCCGGTGAAATTGTCTGGACAGCCGGCCCTTGGCGCTCTTCCGGCGATTGGTCCGAACAGGAAGGTTGGTCGCGCGAGGAGTGGGACATTGCCGTGTCTTCGGATAATGAACAACTCGTTCTCTATCGCCTGGTGCAGGACAGGCTAAGTGGAAAGTGGTTTGTGGAAGGAATGTATGACTAGGAAGACAATTCTCGGTTTCTCAGTGGCGAGAGCTAACTGATAGCTGACGGCTGAGAGCTGGAAAGCTGATGTACATTGAACTCCACTCCCGCTCCGCATTCAGCTTTCTCGAAGGTGCTTCGCTTCCCGAGGAATTAGTTGCGGTGTGCGCAAACCTTGCGATGCCGGCGATGGCCATGCTTGATCGCGATGGGCTCTACAGCTCGCCGCGTTTTCATCTCGCCGCAAAAAAAGCGAAGATCAAGGCGCATATTGGGGCGGAAATCACATGCGCTGCTCTTCCGCCCTCTCTCAGTGGTCAATTTCGGCTCCCGCTGCTGGTTGCTTCGCGCGCGGGCTATCAAAACCTTTGCCGCCTGATAACAAAAATGAAATTGTGGGTTGGCCGCAAGGAAGGAGCCTCTGCGGAGGATGCGGATTTTATCGAGCATGCCGACGGCTTGATTTGTTTGACCGGCGGAGAAGAGGGGCCGCTGGCTGCAGCGCTCAGACAAGCTGGGCCGCAGGCGGCGTGCGAAGCAGTCCGGCGATTGACGGAAATATTTGGGCGAGCAAATGTTTACGTCGAATTGCAACGGCATTATCATCGCGATGAGGAATATCGCAATCGGGTTGCGATTCAAATTGCAGAGGCTTTGCAGCTGCCGCTGCTCGCGACCAATGGCGTGAATTATGCGTCGCCTCGGGAGCGCGAACTGGCAGATGCATTCACCGCGTTGCGCCATCATCGCACGCTGGCTACTGCCGGCCGCCTGCTGGCGCGCAATGCCGAACGCTCTCTCAAATCTCCCGCGGGAATGCGAGCGCTCTTTGCGGATGTTCCGCAGGCCATCACCAACACTCTCGAACTCTCTTCGCGGCTGGAATTCGCGCTCAATGATTTGGGATATGAGTTTCCACGTTATCCCGTGCCGGAGGGAGAAACGATGATGTCGTTTCTGCGCGAACGCACGCGGGAAGGATGGCAGAGCCGGTACGGCCGGGCGGACGCGGAGTTGAAAAAGCGCGCGCGCCGGCAAATCGAACGCGAATTAAATTTGATCGACCATCTGAAACTGGCCGGCTATTTTTTGATCGTCTGGGACATAGTGCGCTACTGCCGCGAGCAGAAAATTCTGGTGCAGGGCCGCGGATCGGCCGCCAATAGCGCAGTTTGCTACTCGCTCGGTATTACAGCAGTTGATCCTATCGGGATGGAATTGTTGTTTGAGCGTTTTCTTTCCGAGGAACGCGGCGAATGGCCTGACATCGATCTTGATTTGCCGAGTGGCGGCGAACGCGAACGCGTTATCCAGCATGTCTATCAACGCTACGGACAGCGCGGCGCGGCGATGACCGCCAACGTGATCACCTATCGCAATCGCATGGCGGCGCGCGAGATGGGCAAGGCGATGGGCTTCGACGACGATACGCTGAAAAGAATTTCAGCGGCGGTCGCAACCTGGGAATTCAAAGACGAGCATGATGCGCTGGATCGCCGCCTATGTGATGCCGGCCTCGATCTTAAGCATCCGCGGATTCGCAAATATTTCGAGTTGTGTCTCGCGGCGCGGGATTTGCCGCGCCATCTGGGCCAGCATTCTGGAGGAATGGTTATCTGTGAAGGCCGGCTTGATTCTGTCGTGCCACTGGAGCCCGCGTCCATGCCGGGCCGCGTGGTCGTGCAGTGGGATAAAGAAGATTGCGCCGACATGGGCATCATCAAAGTCGATCTGCTGGGCCTCGGCATGATGGCCGCGCTCAAAGATTCTCTCGAACTGATTCGCGATCACTATCACGAAGACGTAGATCTGGCGCATCTTCCGGCGGAGGATCCCGTCGTTTATTCGACACTGCAAAAAGCCGACACGGTGGGAATGTTCCAGGTGGAGAGCCGGGCGCAGATGGCGTGCCTGCCGCGGCTCATGCCAAAAAAGTTTTACGACATCGTCGTGCAGGTGGCGATCATCAGGCCGGGGCCGATCGTGGGGAATATGGTCAATCCATTTCTCAAGCGGCGGCAAGGCAGAGAAGATGTCACATACCCGCATCCGTCGCTCGAGACGGTGCTCGGCCGCACCCTGGGCGTGCCGCTGTTTCAGGAGCAGTTGCTGCGCATGGCCATGATCACGGCCAACTTCACCGGCGGCGAGGCGGAAGAGTTGCGCCGCGCCATGGGATTCAAGCGTTCGGAAGCGCGAATGAAAGTGATCGAAGAGAAGTTGCGCGCCGGCATGACACGCAATGGAATTCTCGGCGAGACGCAGGAGCAGATTATCCAGGCGATCACTTCGTTTGCGCTTTATGGATTTCCCGAATCGCATGCCGCGAGCTTTGCCTTGATTGCTTATGCCAGCGCTTATTTGAAATGTCATTACCTGGCGGCTTTTACGGCAGCGCTGCTCAATAATCAGCCGATGGGTTTTTATCATCCTGCGACAATTGTGAAAGATGCGCAGCGGCACGGATTGAAAATGTTGCCCATGGATGTGACCCGTTCGGATTGGAAGTGCAGTTTGGAAGCAGTTGCCAGCGGCCAGTTGCTAGTGGCCAGTAAAGGCAATGATTTTGCCGGTAAGAATATTGCAGTACGTCTGGGCCTGAAATACGCGCGCGGGTTGCGCGAGCCGGGAGGGCAGGCATTGGTTCGTGAGCGCAGTTTGGCTCCGTTTGCTTCGATTCAGGATTTGGCCCGCCGCGTGCCCGAGTTGCGCAAGGATGAATTGACGACGCTGGCGGAAATTGGCGCGCTTAATTCAGTGGCCAGTGGCCAGTCGTCAGTTGCCAGTGAAAGACAAAACCTTAAACTTCATCGGCGCGATGCGCTTTGGCAGGTGGAGCGGGCGGTCCGCTGGTCGGGGCCGTTGCTCGATGAGCTACCGGAAGATGAGTTGCCGGAAATTGGGGAGGGATCACCACTTGCGGCGATGACGGACGAAGAACGGTTGGTGGCCGACTTTCGCGCAACCGGGCTGACCGTGGGGCCGCATCCCATGCAGTATCGGCGAGCAGAAATGAAAAAGATGGGGATTATTCGCGCTTGCGATCTGGCACATCTTCCGAATGGACGGCGCTTGCGCATTGGCGGATGCGTGATTGCCCGCCAGCGGCCCGGTACAGCCAAGGGAATGATGTTCATGAGCCTGGAAGATGAAACGGGCATCGCCAATGCGATTTTCAGCCCTGACCTGCTGCAGAAAAATCGCGTGTTGCTGATCTCCGAGCGCTTCGTGATGATCGAAGGGATTTTGCAGAACCAAGACAACGTTATTCATATACGGGCAGAAAAAGTTTCGCCGCTTCGAGTTACGAAGGCAGAGACGGTGTCGCACGATTTTCATTGAGACCAACCAGCGCTGAAGGGCATCGACTGGCGACATTTTCTTTACAAACTCTTACGTTGCACACGGCAACCCGCCAAGCGAATCGCCACTCTAAAAAACTAACTGGAAGCTATGTGGCCGCAGCTGCGTTGTAATCTGCAAACCTCGGGCCGTAGACGACCTCCGGGGCCAAACCTGTGTCTTGACTGAGTGACTGACATCGCTGGTAGCTTCTCTTTTAGTTTGTTTCGCTTCCAACGCGTTGCGTTCTGGCCAAAGGAGTGCCTCTTCATGATTGAAAAACAGATTCTTCCACGCCATCGCCTTGGTGCGACGTGGGTCGCCAAGACGACGTGGGTCGTAAGGACAGCGATAATTTCGGCAATGATGCTGATGATCGCCTTGCCTGCTTTCGCAGGACTTGGCGAGAACGTGAGTTCGGTGCAAGCCGATCAGGCGCACATGCAGGGCAGTCTACGTAGTACGCAATCCGAAAGCTATACCCTCCATGAGATCACAGCTGCGAGCGGAGTGGTCGTGCGCGAATACGTTTCGGCAGCCACAGGTAAGGTGTTCGCGGTGGCGTGGCAGGGGGCATGGCCGCCTGACATGCGGCAGGTCTTGGCTAGCTACTTTGCGCAGTACCAGCAAGCCGCGCAGACGCAGGCGAATTTGCATGCGGGGCGACGGCCGCTGGTGATTCACCAACCCGGGCTCGTGGTGGAGTCAGGTGGGCATATGCGGTCGTTCACGGGCAGAGCTTACATTCCTGACATGCTGCCAGGGAGCGTCAAAGCGGAGGCGATCCGATGACAGGCGCGCGCGATAAGGTGCGGAAGGTGACCGACCAAAACCGAATGATAATGATAACGATCAAGAATGGAATCACGACCGCGGCGGTTTGCGGAGCCTTACTGTTTGCGGGCGCTTGCGGAGGCGGATCATCACCGACTACGAAGCAAACGCCGCCGCCCACGGGATCGAATGTAGCGACCCTGACCGTGAATACCGGCCCTGCGGGGAACTATGCCAACGGCGCGTTTACCAGCGTGACGGTGTGCACTCCGGGCACTTCGACTTGCCAGACGATCGACGGTATTCTGGTGGATACCGGGTCCTCCGGGCTAAGAATTCTCTCTTCCCAACTGACAGTTTCGCTCCCGCAGCAAAATTATACCGATGGCAACCCCGTGGCGGAGTGCCTTCCCTTCGTGATCGGCTACACATGGGGACCGGTTCAGACCGCCGATGTCGAGATTGCGAGTGAGAAGGCGAGTTCCGTGCCGGTTCAGGTGATTAATGAGACGGCCTATCCGCTGCCCTCAACCTCTCTGTGCGCAAACAATCCTGGAGGGCCGGCCGACACAGTTCCTAATTTAGGCGCGAACGGCATCATCGGTGTGGGAAGTTTTGCGCAAGATTGCGGCGGCGCGTGCGCGCTGCCGCCTTCGTCCGGCCAGAATCCCGATCTCTATTACGAGTGTCCCGCCGCCGGCTGCACCGCGATCGCGGAGAGTTTGACGCAGCAGGTGGCCAACCCCGTATCGCTTTTCTCCGCGGATAATAACGGAGTGATCATCGAACTGCCCGCGGTCAGCGGACCTGAAACGAGTTTGACTGGATGGCTCGTGTTTGGCATTGGGACCGAGTCGAACAACGGATTGAATGGAGCAACCGTCTATCCGGTGGACGACAATGGCAACTTCATCACCAATTTCAATAACGCGCAGTACAGTCAGAGCTTCCTCGACAGCGGATCGAACGCATTCTTTTTCCCGGATGCCTCCATACCACCTTGCCAAAATCCCAATAGCGCGTTCTACTGCCCGAACTCCACCTTGAATCTCTCGGCTACAAACGCCGGATACACCGGAACGCCCACGGGCACGGTCAACTTCAGCGTGGCTAATGCCGACAACCTTCCGAACGATGCTGTGCTCGGGCAACTGGCCGGTCCGAACACGATCGATGGTTTCGATTGGGGATTGCCGTTTTTTTACGGACGGAATGTCTATACGGCGATTCAGGGTACGAGCACACCGGGCGGGACAGGGCCATACTGGGCTTACTAGCGTTTCTTGAGGATGATTATTGAATGGCGCTGCAAAAGGCCGCGTTCGCCAAGAAGTAACCACTAGGCAGTCGAAAGCTTTCGTGCGTTGTGACGCAGCGAGCGGCCTTCGGATAACGCGAAGATTTCTTCCGCTAAATTCTTGGCGTGGTCGCCGACGCGTTCCAGGGCTTGGGCCGCGAGCAGAATGTCAAAATTCTTTTGGCCGCTGGGCGTGTTGGGCTCAGCCAAATGGCGGTGAAAGAGGGAATGACAAATCCGGTCCACCTCTGGATCGGATTGCAGAACGCTTTGCGCGTGCGCCACATCCCGCGTGGTAAAACCCTGATGAACGTGATCGAGCATGGTGCAAAGTAAAGACGCCATTTCGACGAGTTGACGAGTGTCGGCAGCCGGCAATTTCTCGCGACGCGATTGCAGTTGCATGACCGCGCTGTAGGCGAGATCGCCGATGCGCTCAAGGTCGGTGATGAACTTGAGGCAGGCGAGTAACTCGCGGGCCTTGGCTTCGCCGACCCGGGTGATAGCTTCCGGGAGTTGTTCATCGATCTTGCGCTCGATCTGGTCGAGTTCTTTTTCGCAATCCTTGATGGCGAGAAAGGCGAGCCGCGAGCCTTCGGCGAGAAAGTCCCTCACATTGAAGACCGCGTCGCGGGCGATGAGACAGCCGCGGACTACCTGAGCTGATAATTCATCTTCGGCGCTTTCGTCATTATTATTGCGCGACGCGGCTGGGCGCGCGTGAGCTTCCGCAACTCGGGGTCGCGTGGAAGTTAAACGGCGTTTCACTCGCGGTGCCGTAGGTGGTTTTCGGGCCATGGAATACTCGCGCAACCTCAGACGATCTTTCGACTGTAACGAAATTAGCATAAAGGGGAAGTGTGAACGGAATGTAAATCTTAATGACCGCCTTTCGGCTTTACCCGAGTGAGGTTGAGCGAACGGCGCGGGGGATATGGGTACTTACGCCCGAATTGGAGCATGTATTTTGTTAGCCGTTGTCAATTGCCGCAGAACTTCGATAAATGCGGTGGAGGCGCAGGAAAGTGTCCGGTCGCGTCGGTAGGCCAAGCCCAACTCGCGAAAAAGTTCAACATCTTCCAGTTCGACCAGTTTGACTCTGCCCGCCGCGACCTCATCGCGCGCGAACAACGCGCTGATGATGGAAACTCCGAGGTCAGCCGCGACAAAACTTTTGATCATGCCGATGCTGGGCAACTCCATACGAACTTGCAGTTCATCCCGATGAGGACGAAACAGTTTGTCGAGAAGCCTTCGCGTGTGGCCCGTCTTCGGGAGAAGCAGCGGATGCTTGACGATATCGCGAACCGCCGCGCTCTTCTGTTTAGCCAGAGGATTCTTTGGGCTCACCATCAACACCAGCTTGTCACGAAAGATGGTTTGAATCTCGAGGCTGGGAGACTGAATCGGCAAAGTCAAAAACCCGACTTCGATGGCGCCGTTCTCCAGTTTCTCCGTAACCTTGTAACTGAAATTCCGATAAATGTTGATTTGAACTGGCGGGTAGCGGCGGCAGTACTCGGCAAAAACCTCGGGCAGAACGTAGAGGCAAGTTGCCTCGTTGGCGCCGACGCGAAGCGTGCCGCGGGGCGTACTGCTATGGTCGGCGACGGCAATCAGCGATTCTTCGCGGAGCAATTTCAGGCGCTCGGCATAGTCAAAGAGCACTTGCCCGGCCGGAGTCAGCTTGACCGTTTTGCCGGAGCGGTCGAGCAGGCGATCGCCATATTCCTGCTCCAGTTGGCGGATTTGGGCACTGACGGCGGATTGGGAGCGAAAAACTTTCTCGCCCGCCCGCGAAAAGCTGCCCTGCTTGGCCACTTCGAGAAACGTGATGAGCTGATCGAAATCCATTGCGATGCCGGGATTATAGCGGACTCTTGCCAAGTCTAGCGTGAAATTAGGAAGCAGGATGTGTCATGCGGCGGTAACATTCAAAAATTCGCATCCTTCGCATCGAAATTCTGAATTGTACTTTGCCCCGCCAAGGCCTCTTAATAATAGCTTGTAGTAGTGCGTTCCTGAGCCGAAGTGCCCGCCGTGGCAGCCTAGGCGGAGAAAGCTCCCACTCAAGAACAACTCATTTTTTAGAAGCGGCTGGTGCCGCTGACGATGCCGATCCTCCAAACGTGCCCATGACGACGCGTCGCGACAAATCGAATGCTCCTCCGCCCGCCCAGGGTTTGTACCACCCCGCGCAAGAGCACGATGCCTGTGGAATTGGCTTCGTAGCCAATGTTCGCGGCCACAAAAGCCATGACATCGTAAAGAAGGGCATCGAGGTGCTGCTCAACCTGACGCATCGCGGGGCTTGCGGATGCGATCCTGAGACCGGCGACGGAGCCGGCATTCTCCTCCAGATTCCGCATCAATTTTTTGTGCGCGAGTGCGGCAAGTTGGGGTTTGAACTGCCTCAGCCCGGCGCTTACGGCGTCGGCATGACATTCTTGCCGGTGGAGAAACATCCGCGCCTGCAATGCGAGGGCGTTCTCGAGCGCATTATTCGCGAAGAAGGTTTAATCGTACTCGGCTGGCGCGATACGCCGTGTTTCGCCAATGCCATCGGCCGCGTGGCGCGCGGCTCGCAACCTTACATCCAGCAAATTTTTATAGGATGCGGCGCATTTACCGACCAAGACGCCTTCGAACGAAAGCTGTATGTCGTGCGCAAGCGCGCTGAGAATGAGATTGCCGCGTCCGGTATCGAAGACGCGAGCACGT
>Ga0182024_10009761_pt1 | contig 19754 bp, 10 predicted proteins | sample P32metaG_FD_120480 | JGI IMG/M metagenome (GOLD analysis project Ga0182024, IMG submission 120480) | Permafrost microbial communities from Stordalen Mire, Sweden - P3-2 metaG (Illumina Assembly) | ecosystem: Environmental > Terrestrial > Soil > Wetlands > Permafrost | place: Sweden: Stordalen... | reverse complement strand
GATCGGCGTATCGGAGCGACCGTTGGCTATGTGCAGGGTTTCGAATAACTGTCGACCGTCTTGGGACAATTCGAACGTTCGGCTCATTTTCCCGCCGAGCGGACTTTTTTCGTCCGACACAAGCCGGCTTCCATCCCAATGCGCCGCAACTTCCTGATCGCTGTTGTCCTTGGACTTCTGCAACTTCCGTCCATCCGTGTACAAGCTCAGCTTATGGAGATCATAGTCCGACACATCGATTTCGGGATTTTTCAATTCGATTGTCAGCAGCCCCGAAGGGTGAATCAACGGCTGCATTTTTGGGTTGTCTTCAATGTCCTGTCCGGTGCTTTGTTGTCCGCCTGAGGGATAACCTCCCTGACGGCCTCCGCCCGGGTAGCCGCCCCCGGGATAACCTCCGCCCGGATAACCGCCCCCAGGATAGCCGCGTCCCGGAGCGCCGCCTGGATAGCCGCCAGTGGTGCCGCTGCTTGGGGGTTCCACATCTCGAACTATCTGCCGGGGATCATCGCTTTCATCGCGATTCAGCTGCCAAGACCCGGCAAGAGTCGTCCTCGGTGGCTGTTTCGATGTGGCGGCAGGCTGGGGAGCCGATTGCTCCTGTGATTGGGCAAGTGAGACTGTGGCCACATGAGCATACAGATGCTTCGGACTCAGGAGCGAGGCGGCAATCAGTACTCCGCAAAAGAGAAGATCCGCAGTGGGCCGCAGTTTCAAGTTTGTCTTCAACTCCAACATGACCACGGCAATCGACACGCAGTTGCAGAAGATGTGGTTCTCGGGGCTTTAGTTGCCTCTCATAAGGCTCACTGCATTCGCGTAGCTCGGTTATAGGCCGCCGGCGGCCTATAACCCTCTGGTTCCACCAAACTCGATTTCGAGTCCCTCAAGAATCATCTTTGCGACTCGGGTCGCTCGCCGTCGAAGATTCCGTGCTTTCAGTAGCTTGCGGCTCCGCCGAGACTGACTCCCCTATCAATTCCCTCAGGGCCACGTTTCGCTCCTCCAGAGCCTTTTTCCCCGCCTCACTTTTCTCCCACGTATCTTCAGGTTTTTGGCCACGTTCAAACCAGCATGGCCGCGTCTCCCCCTTCCACGCAACGAACTCTTCTGCGCAGTGAAAGCGGGTGGTGCGGTTGGATTCATCAACCGCATTCTCGTGTGCGTCTACATACAGGGGTCTTGGTTGATGGGAAATGAGCAACAAATGGTTTGGTGACAGCGGGAGAGTTATCTCGATTTCTGGTTACGCAAGACCCGGGGCACGATAGAAAGGTGGCAACCTATGCAGATTGGGATTGAACCAGACGCACGGGTTGTCCGAAGTGATGAAGCCCAGTTCGCTATCAGTGATAAGCACCGTCATCTGCATTTGCAATAGCAGCGGTGCCTCCACCTCAATTCCCGTTGCGATCATATGTTGAGGGGCCTTCTCCACTAATTCCGCTGTCTGAATCGACTTGGTCGGCTCCCCCCATGGGCTTTTTCCAGCGCGACGACCACGTCGTGAAGATTCTTTTGCGCTTTCTCCAATGTTCACCCATCGCTATGGTTCTGGTGTGCATGGCAGCAACGAACAGACACAACCGTGCTCGGTCAGGAAGATTGAGATTCTGGCGACGGCGAATCCGAGACAGTACGTTAACGAAATCGTTCTCGATACCGCTCAGGGTATTCTCAATCGTCAAGTCTCGTTTGCCACCCGGCAGTTTGATGGTGTATCGGTCCGTTGCGGTGAAGGATTTCTCAGGAGACTTTTTCTTCACTGCGCTTCCGTCCCTACTGATACGCCAAATGTAGGGGTGTTGGCCGGGAGGGGTCCGCGGGTCACACCACGCCTTCAAATAGCACTTGGGAATGACGTGCTGTTTTTTCTTTTCTGACATTGGTCGCGGATTTTATCGTCAGAGAATGGTACCTGATTCGTGAAAATTCTGCGCCTTACCCTCCTGTTCACAGCGATGTAGAACGCTCCACCGGCCGTTTATGGACCTGTGGGCGCAGGCGGGTGGTTCGGGAGCCACAGGAGCCTTTTCGACCACCCTGCCGTGCCAAGGAGAAGCCGAGGTCGGCGGTGAGAGCGGATAGCGCGTCCAGATACCGGTAACTCATCCCGACTGAAGTCTACACATCACCCGGCCCGGCATCGGAAAGGTTTCTCCGAGCATCCAACGTGTTGAGTCAGAAACCGTGGAAGAACTAATCCCAAAGCAAGATTCCGTCCCATTAGCAGCGGTCCTCGACAAATGGTCTGAGCACCCGTGGACGAATGGCGTGCAGGTGGACCGCATGGAGGACATGGAGAAGCTGGAAGTGCGAACACGGAACAGCCTCTATGAGATCACAATCATCGAGGGCCATAGCGGCGAAATCCTAGTGCGGGGCGGCCAATTCTTTCCGGAGTTGACTCCGGCCCAGCTGGCAGGAGCTACACTCGGAGGGAGCTTCTGCAAAATGCGTGGGATATACGCGGGCTTCCGGATGGAGATCAACGCCAAGGGCCAGCGGACGGTGACCACTCCCGTAGAATCCATCGGAATCCTCGTCTGACCCTCAATCGTAGCGGGCGATTGAGGCGTCTTATAGAACGGCAGGCAATACCGAGGCTGCTTGGGTTCCGCATGACTTCTAGCCTAACTCCTGCAAACAATGTCCCGGCCGATGCTCTCATTTTCGCGGAATGGTACCCCTTCGGTGGCTGTGCCCGTTCGCTAGATGGCAGTTGGCGGTGGTGAATAATGTCCGCACGAGGCGCGGACCAGCGGAGCCGGGTCGTGGCAACACATCGGCCGCGAGCAGCCCCCCGACCCGCCGCCCTATCGACCGCCGTAGAGACGCCCGAATACCCGAGAGAGCATGACCGCCATCAGCAGGCCCCCCGGCTCCCAAAACGAGCACATCGGGAATGCGACGGAAGTGGAACTCCCCGACGTGACACACAAGCAAGTATCCAACCGCCAGATTGAGCGTGCCCCAAAGCACGTTAACCGTCGACGAAGACAGTCCCCTGCCGGGCGGGGAAGCGAATGGTGACGGGAACCGACGCCCAGAGACACCGGTCGTGAAGTGCGGAACGGCGTTCACGAGAAAAGCGCCTCCGAAGAAGAGAGCGACATACGCGTACCACTGCATGATGACCCCCTTTGCCATAGAGCTTCGCAAACAATACCAGAACGACGGCGCGATGATAGCGCGGGGTCAGGGAGTCACGTTTCGGAGCAACATCGGGAGTAGCACAAGGATCGCTCGAAACTCATAAGCGCAACCGAAGCAATGACTTGGATCGAGTTTGCGACGCCTTAGAAGGCAGACGCTCTTTCCAACTGAGCTACGGGCGCCTAGTTGATTCTAAAAGAATTCCTGCTCGCAAGATCATCATTTGTTACGTTCCTACCCATTCGAAGTGAACTCTCCAACAGAAGCGACTTCTCTCACGCGCCGCTTGCAAATCCGGTCGGGCAGTTTGTTCGGAGTAAATCCGCCCTGACCTAGCCTCGAGCAACACTGCCGGAATCAACCCACGAGGTTGCTACCTTAATAATCAATAATCATCACTCGGCCACGCACGAACTACGGAACGCAATCCGGCAGCAGCGGAGAGCTCGGGTCGAGCCAGTGCAGGTAGGTCTCCATGCTGTGCCAGCACAGGAGACTATTCTTTGCGAAGTCAGCGGAATTGAACGGGCACGCAACATCAACGTGGCCGTAGCCGAGCAAGATAGGTATATGGGGCGGAAGCTTCGGAACTACGTCCCGTGTATTGACGATTCTCTAGGAATCAATCGGCAGTTGGTTGAACAGATGCACGAACTCCATGTTGCCGACGCGCGGAGATGCGAACGTGCAAAGCGAAGTTATATCGAACTTGCGCTTCGCATCATTCTCCATCACGAACAGGGTGGCGAGCGCCGCGCCCAGGCTGTGCCCCGCCACTATGGTTGGCCGATTCGGGCGCGCGCGGCCTTCGATTGAAGGCGGCGCTAACCCGCGTTCGACTTCGCGGCTGATCGCGAGCTGTTCGAGTTGGTCGGCGAAGGAGCCGCTGAAGGTTTCGGGCGGCGCGCCCTCCGCCCGGGCCGGCGCTCCGGGAAGAGTGCGCTTCACGACTTTCAAGGTGCTGTAGATCTTGTCGAACCCTTGGGCCACGCGCCCAGCAGAAGGGACTTGGCGGAAGGGCACAGGAATCGCAGCCGCGTCGTCGATCCACTCGATCGCGCCTTCGGTGCCACGGATGGCGATGATCCGCGAGTCCGGGTCGTCCACACCGTGGGCAACGATGCCGTAGAACTTTGGTTCCGTGACATCGAGGATGAAGTCGGACATGTGTATCCACGCCCCAAGTTCGTACGTGACGGGAATACCAGCCGGCTCCGGCCTGAGCGGGTCCGGGCCCTGCGGATTCTTGGACATGGCGTAAGCGGCCTGGATGAACTGGCCATAGAAGGGAGCTCTTTGGTTATCGAGCGGTTGGCTCAAAGTATCCCTCCTCGGAGCGAAATCATAGCCGAGTTGCTCTGCTATGCACGATGGAAGAGAAATCGACTCATTTTCGAACCGCCCCCCAGCAAAAGATCGTCCGAGCTCCTTGACGGCGAACCGGACGCAACTGCGAGCCGAGGCTGCTACGGGATATCCTGGCCGGAGAGGACGTATGTCGACTTAGGGGCGATCCGGGACGCCCTTCTTGAAAAATATTTTGAGCCAGCTCCAACCGGCGGAATCTGTTGGTGGGCCTGGGTTTAGCGTGGTGCGTTTATAATTGCCTGATGATTTGCTTAGACTCGTTTATACCCTTGCGGTACCCTGTTGGACCAGAAATCTGCTGTGCGCCAAGAAGGTAATGGTGTCGTCTCCTAACGATTCTTCGTTGATGAAGACCGCGCGGCCCGTCGCCAAGGTCTTGGTCGCGACCACGGCGATGCTCGCGTTTATTTCCTATTGGCGCGCGGCCGCAATCGTTCTGAACGACCTCGCATCTTCGGCATATTACGCAGGCGGCGAGGCGGAGCAGTTCATCGGCAAGACGGCTCCCTGGTTCATTCTGGCAACGATGCTGCTTTCCTACGCAGTCTCCCAGGTTTACGTGGAGAGCTGCGCCATGTTCGTGCGCGGAGGCGTCTATCGCGTCGTAAAGGAAGCGATGGGCGGCACGCTCGCGAAATTCTCGGTCTCCGCGCTGATGTTCGATTACGTTCTCACGGGCCCGATCAGCGGAGTATCGGCGGGGCAATATCTGGCAGGGTTATTGAACGAACTACTCGCCTACGCACACATCAACCTGGTGTTGAACGGAGGCGCGACGGCGGCGGCATTCGCCGTGCTGGTGACGGTCTATTTCTGGTGGCAAAACATCAAGGGCATCACCGAATCGAGCGAGAAGGCGCTGTGGATCATGCAGCTCACGACCGTAATGGTTGTAGCGCTGATCGCCTGGTGCGGTTACACGCTACTGGTGCGTGGATTTCATCTGCCTCCAGCCCCCATCACGCGCAACATCGTTCTGGACAAGCATTCCCTTGGGTGGCTGTCCGGCAGGCAATGGGCACACACGCTAACGCTCGTGGCGGTATTTGTCGGTTTGGGTCACTCCGTGCTGGCCATGAGCGGAGAAGAATCGCTCGCCCAGGTGTACCGCGAAATCGAGCATCCCAAGCTCCCCAATTTGAAGAAGGCCGCTTTTGTAATTTTCATTTACAGCATGGTGTTCACGTCGCTGGTTTCCTTCTTCGCGGTGATGATCATCCCCGACAAGGTACGTCCGCAATTCTTTGAGAACCTGATCGGCGGACTGGCGATGAGTTTGACCGGTCCGTTCATCGCGCGGCTGATATTTCACGTCTTCGTGGTCGTGGTCGGGACGCTGATCCTGTCCGGTGCCGTAAACACCGCGATCGTCGGCTCAAACGGCGTGCTGAACCGCGTCTCGGAAGACGGCGTGCTCACCGACTGGTTCCGGCAGCCGCATCCGAAATTCGGCACTTCGCACCGGATCATCAACATGGTCGTCGTGCTGCAAATTCTCACGATTCTCATCAGCCGCGGCGACGTGACATTTCTTGCAAACCTCTACGCGTTTGGCGTGATCTGGAGCTTTGCGCTCAAGGGCATAGCCGTGCTGGTGCTGCGCTATACGCACCCGCAGGATCGCGCATTCCGTGTGCCGCTCAATTTTCACATCGCCGGAGTGGAGATACCGCTTGGGCTTGGATTGATCACGCTGACGCTGCTCGGAATCGCCGTTGTCAACCTTTTCACGAAGCCGGCCGCAACCGTTTCGGGAATTGTTTTTTCTGGGCTTCTCTTCGCAACGTTTGAGATTTCCGAGAAACGAATTCAGAAGGCCCAACGGATGCGCGGGCAGGGACGAGTGGAACTGGATCAGTTTAATCTGGCGCAGGAAGCCGACTTGACGCCGGAAAACGTCGGAGTGCAGGCGGGCAACATTCTGGTGCCGGTCAGCACCCAGTACGCGCTCTATGGCCTGGAAGCCGCGCTCAGGCGCGCCAAACGACGGCAGGCAGAGATCGTAGTGTTGCATGTTCGGATGCTCCGGCGCGCGGCCTCTGGAGAATACGACCTTGCGCCGGATCAGCTGTTCAGCACGATCGAACAGCTTCTGTTCACGAAAGTTCTATCCATTGCGGAAAAGGAAGGCAAGCCCGTGCGGCTTGCGGTCGCCGCCGCGAATGATTTGTGGGAAGGCGTGCTGCGGACCGCGGAAAACCTGAAGTCGAGCGCTATCGTCGCCGGGAGTTCTTCGAAAGCATCGATCACTGACCAGGCGCATGAGATTGGACTGGCGTGGGAGCGAATGCCAGAACCACGGCCGCGCGTGACGCTGGAATTGTTTACCCCGTCGGGGCAGGAACAGGTTTTTTATCTCGGGCCGCACGCACCGCGGATGACGCCCAAGGAGATTGACCTGCTGCATAAGATATGGCTCCAGCTGGGCGAAAAGCTGCCGGGCAAGGAAATTCATCATCACGACATCGTCCATTTCGCGCTGGCTGAAGTCGAACGGGAACTGGGCAACGGAGATAACGAGGACGTTCTCGCCCGGTTGCGCGAACACATTGTCAACATTGAGCACCGACGTCAGACCCCATGAGGAACGACCGAAGCCTTCAACGGCTCAAGGCATTGGCATCATGAGCGCCGGGCGGATCCTGGTGGTGGATGACGACCCGCAGATCAGGCGCGCGATGCGGACGATTCTCGCTTCCGAAGGCTATGAGGTTGCGGAGGCCGGAAGCGGTAAAGACGCGCTTGAACGGATCCATTCCGAAACATACGATCTGGTCCTGCTCGACATCAACATGCCCGGCATTACCGGTATTGAAACCTGCCGACAGATCCGATTGGTCTCCGACGTGTGCATCATCATGATGACCGTGCGCGACAAAGAGAGCGACAAGGTCAGTGCGCTCGACGTGGGGGCGGATGATTATGTTACCAAGCCTTTCAGCGTTCCAGAGATGCTCGCACGCATCCGGGCGGCGCTGCGCCGCAGTGGTTCTGCTCGTGTAGTCAGCATTGGAGCCGTACGCATTGGGGACATGGAGATCGATTTTCGAGCGCGGAGGTTGAGATCCCAGGGCAAGCAGATTCGAATCAGTTCCAAGGAGTTTGATCTGCTCAGTTATCTCGCGTCACACCCGAATCGGGCGATTCCCCACGAGGAACTGCTGCATGCGGTGTGGGGACCCGAATATGGAAACCGCCGGGAGTACTTGCGTGTGTTTATCAATCGCTTGCGAAAAAAGATTGAGCCTTCGCCCGAAGTTCCCCAGTATCTGATTAAAGAGCCCTGGATCGGGTACAGCATGAAGCTGCCGGACCACTGATCCCGTATCGCTGCAAGAGCCGGCTCAAGACGCTACGGCTTGGCGGTCGCCAAGGCCGCAACCGATGGATTCAACGTTAGCGTGCCTTGCAGTTCGATCTGATCAACCGACTGCCCAACAAATATCGTGAATTCACTCGGGTCTGCGCGCCACTGGTGGGCCCGAGCGTCGTAATAGGAGAAGGCGCGGCCATCCAGCAGGACCTTGACTCGCTCTGTCTCGCCAGCACGCAGAGCGATTCGCGCAAAGCCCTTCAGCTCCTTTGCAGGACGCGGAACTAGCGGATGCGACTCACCGACATACACTTCGCCCACGTCGGCGCCGTCGCGGCTTCCCGTATTTGTGATGTCCCACGACACCTCATAGCGCACGCCCGAGCCAGACGCATTTGTCTCTGACGTCCCGGGGCCGGCCGGGCCAATGGACAGGTTCCGGTAGTGAAACGTGCTGTAGGAAAGGCCGTACCCGAACGGAAACAGCGGTTTGATCCCCTCGTGCTCATATCCACGATACCCGGAAAAAACGCCCTCCTTATATTCGACGCGGCTGGTGCCCGGTGTCGGGTAATAGCTGTCATGCGCGGGATTATCTTCCCAATGTCGTTCAAAACTAACGGGTAAGCGTCCGGAAGGATTGACGTCACCGAACAGTATTTCGGCGAGCGCCGTGCCGGCTTCCTCGCCGGCATACCATGACTCGAGCACCGCCGGCACGCGATCGATCCAGCCATTCATGTCCACTGCGCCACCGGAAGTAACCACGACGATGATGCGCTTGTTGATCGCCGCCATTTTCTGTATTAGCTGGTCTTGGCCGGGCGGCAGCCTGAAAGTACGATCGGAGCCTTCGCTCTCGGATTCGGGATTAAAACCAACCGCAACCACGACCGCATCCGCCGACGCCGCGATTTTCTCAGCCTCCGGATCAACGTAGCTATCCTGCCGGACGATCCCGAATCGGAATCTCATTCCCAGAAAACCCGGACTGCCCCGATGCTCGACGACAACCCTGTGAGGCCCTCGATCGAGCGCTATCGTCGTGAGCCCGACGAGTGCCCGTGCCTCGTCCCAGTCGTCGAGCACGAGTTTGTCGTCAACATAAACGCGATAATTGCCGCCAGCTTCGCCCGTGGATTGAACAAAGACGTCGTAAGGGGCAGCGCTTGATGCCGTGTAATAGCCCGTCCACCGGGATGACACAGCTCCGGCGGGGCAGGCTGCCGCTCCGAAACCCAAATCCCCGTTAGGAGCTTCCCCGAAATCTATATGCGAGTCGTTGCGACGGATGATTGGATTACCCTCGAGATTCGGGTTCGAGAAATACTCGGCAACCAGGCCCGAGCTGCCGCCCGACGCTTCGGTTGAAAATGTGGTGGCCTGCGCCAATTCATTGAACTCTGGAATTCCACGGCGATAGTAGGTATGTACCGATGGCCCGAGTTCGCTTGAGATGCCTTCAAGGAAGCTGACGGCGGCAAACGGCCGGACACCTGCGCTGCCGCCTCCGACGGGGATCGCAGGGTAGGCGTCAGGCCCAATCACGGCCACCGACCGGATCGTGTGTTTGTCCAAGGGCAGCAGGTTCGCGTCGTTCTTCAGCAGCACGATGCCCTCACGTGCGGCGTCAAGCGCAGCCTTGCGGCCATCCAGGTTGTAGCGCGGAATCGCGAGATCCGTCTGATCCCTGTCCAGCCAGTGAGATTTCACGCCAAGCCTCAAGATGCGGCGCACCTTGTCGTCGATTAGCGCAACCGATACTCTGCCGTCGCGCACCGCGGGCAGAAGAGTTTGTCGGTTCATGAACAGGCCCGCCGGCATTTCCAGATCGAGGCCCCCGTTGGCCGCCGCCACTCCATCGTAGGTTGAAAACCAATCCGACATCAGCACACCCTGGAAACCCCATTCCCTCTTTAAAATTTCGGTGTCGAGATTTTCGTTCTGGGTCAAATGAACGCCGTTTACAAGATTGTAGGAGTTCATCACTGCGCCGACGTGCGCGTCCTTCACCGCGGCTTCAAATGCAGGCAGATAGATCTCCCGCATCGTTCGTTCGTCGATGATTGCGTCCGTGTTGTGCCGGTCGAATTCCGAATTGTTGGCCACGAAGTGTTTGGCCGTAGCGCTGACGCCTTGGCTCTGAACCCCGTTGATGTAACCGACCGCGATGCGCCCCGCAAGGAATGGATCTTCACCGAAATACTCGAAGTTCCGGCCATTCATGGGTGCACGATAGATATTCAGTCCCGGTCCGAGAAGAAAATTGACGCCCTTGGCGCGAGCGTCGCGCCCGATCTCGGTACCCACCCGCTCGGCGAGTGCCAGGTCCCAGGCAGCTGCAAGATTGATGCCTGCGGCCATCGCCGTGGCAGGGCCGAAATTGCGGACACCGATGGGCCCATCAGCCATGCGCAGGCGCGGCACTCCAAGCTCAGGGAGTGCGCGTACAAAAAATCCGTCGGTGCCACTCAGGTAGTCGATCTTTTCTTCCAGAGTCATCTTGGCGAGAATTGCGTCCACGCGGCCGTCTAAGTCAGACTCCGCTGAAGATCCCGATCGCACCGGCGCCCGTATCCCGGCGAGCAGCACCGCAAGTAGCAGGCATGCGAATTGGCAGCTGCGCCTCACGAAATTGCGGCGCGCTTTGCGAAATCGAGTGTTCACCGATCCCCCAACTTAATTTGCAATCGCGTCGGCATCAGGTCGTGAGCCCTTGAGGGCGTAGTAAAGAATGTAGAGATAGCAGATGGCCGGCAGAATGAACGCGTGCTGAATGCCGATGTGGTCGGCGAGCGCACCCTGAATTTCCGGAATGATCGCTCCCCCAACGATCGCCATCACCAGAACTCCGGAGCCATCTCCTGTCAACGGTCCAAGCTTCGCAACGCCCAGAGCAAAAATGCTCGGAAACATGATGGAATTGCACAGCCCCACGAGAAGGATGGCCCACATCGCCAGGTGACCCGTTGTAGCCATGGAGCTGACGACGAGCACGCATGCCCCGATCGCGGCTGCCGCCAAAACCGTCCCCGTGCGCACTTTCCGCAGGACGCCCGCGCCGATGAATCGGCCAATCATTGCGCCGCCCCAGTAGAGCGACACATAGCGAGCGGCAATTTTTGCGGGTAAGTCTCCGATTGTTGGCTGGCCGAGGTAGTTGACCAGGAAGCTTCCGATCGCGACCTCGGCTCCGACGTACGCAAAAATTGCGACAGCTCCAAGGACCAGGTGACGATGCCGCCACACGCTTCCGGTCGATCCCGATGACCCACCAGCGCGTTGAGCCTCCGGAATGGGAGGCAGGTTTGCCATGGCGATGACGACGCCGAGGATAAGGAGCGCAAGACACAGTCCCAGGTATGGGAGCTTTACCGATGAGGCTTCATGCAACCTGTATGCTTGCAGCGCCTCGGCCGACATCTGACGCAATTCATCCCCGCCCTTGGGAGCGGCGCTGAGGATGAAAAGGCCGCCGAGCAATGGCCCCAGGAACGTTCCGAACGAATTGAAGGCTTGGGTGAGATTCAGGCGGCTCGACGCGGTTTTCGCCGGTCCGAGGACGGTGACGTACGGGTTTGCGGCGACTTGCAGGACCGTTATTCCAGCTGCGAGAACGATTAAGGCCCCAAGGAAAAGTGGAAAGGATGGCACGCTCGCGGCGGGCACAAATAGCAATGCTCCGGTGCCCATGGTCAGCAGGCCTGTAACCATGGCCCTCTTGTAGCCGATCCAGTCAATCAGTTTTCCCGAAGGAATTGAAAAAACGAAATAGGCGGAAAAAAACGCAAACTGGATGAGCATCACCTCGGCGTAATTCAGTTCAAATATGGACTTCAGATGCGGGACCAGAATATCGTTCAGAGATGTGAGAAATCCCCACATGAAAAACAGCGTCGTAACCGTTGCAAGCGCGCCTGTGTAGCGCCCGGGCTCAGAAGGCGACAGGGCTCCGGACCGAATCTGCCCAGTATGGGTGTTCATCGTGGTTTCGGCACGGACCAAAAGTATCCTGACTCTCGGTCGAAGGCAATCTAGGGATTTTCTAGGTCTCGGTCAGGATCTTTCGTTCGGCGCCGTCAGGATTATTTTTCATCACGCACTCTGTGTCAAAGATCATCGTGGGACACTGATCGGCGGTAAACGAAGGCCAATGTGGAAGCCCGCTGTGATTCGGGTCCCCGTGCCTTGCGAAATTGATCCAAGCGTCGCTCACCTTGGCTGCCAGCGCTCTCGGCGCGGGCCCACCGCCCGTCATCGGAGCGCAGCGGTCCGTATTGTCGAAGACAAACGCGATCTCGCTGCAGTGGAATGCGCCTGGCCGGCGGTCAAGCACCGGGGTCTGCCACACAAACCAATAGTTGAACGCAGGGGCGGCTCCCTGCGCGGCTTTGCGTTGCGCTTGGGTGATACCACTCTGCCGGACCGGAGCCGCCGAGATGCGCGAAAACACTTCGCCCGGTTTTGCATTGGGATGCGCTTGGCGGAATACGTCAATGATGCGCTGGCTCCTGTCGCCATAAATTCCACTCACTCGCGCCTTCAGTTCTTCAGCTGTCAGCGAAGCGAGCTTGGTGTCGTATAGAGCCGTCGAGAATTCGTTCAGAACCGTGCCAACCAACACTGGCACGTTTGCCGACATGGCTGGCGCCGCCGGGTCCCAGGGTTGTGCGGGTAGGTTCGTTCCATCCACGGTCGGCTGCCATCCGATCCGCGGAAGCGTGAACGCGCGCCCCGGCTGGAACGGTGTCGCAAGACTTGCGACCGCAGCTCTGCCGGCTCCGATCAGGCGATCGACCGGCACCGACTGAATCTGATCAACATGTGAGGCATCGAGCCCGAGCTGTTGCAATACGGCTGCGCCCAGCGTGGCTGAGTCTTCTGGCTTCGCGGCATTCAGCAGAGAGCCGCTTTCAACCGCCGCCTTGTGAAAGAGTCCCTTGGCGGCGGGCATGGCCATCAGCGTGTTGACCTTGCCGCCACCACCGGATTGCCCGAAAATCATCACGTTGCCCGGGTCGCCGCCGAAGTTCGCGATGTTGTCGCGCACCCATTCAAGCGCCGCCACGATATCCAACATGCCGGCATTTGCCGAATTGGAGTAATTTGCGCCGCCAGCCTGCGAGAGATCCAAATAACCTAAAACGCCCAGGCGATGGTTCAGCGAGACAACTACGACATCGCCGCGGCGGCTCAAATTTTCGCCGTAGTAGGACTTCAGTTCCTGGCCGGAGCCTGCGGAAAATCCACCGCCGTGTAGCCATACCATTACAGGACGTTTCTTGCTGTCATTCACCCCAGGGGTCCAGATGTTGACGCGCAGGCAATCTTCACCGGGACGCCCGTCGTCCCAATCAAACATCCAGGCTACTTCGTCATTCCCCCATCCGGCGCGAGGCTCCTGCGGGCTGACGAATCCGTACTGCATTGAACTGCGAAGCCCCGTCCACGGCGTCACCTTTGTGGGACCTTGATATCGCGCCTTCCCTTCCGTCGTGCCAGCGAACGGTATGCCAAAAAAGGTGTTAATGCCGTTTCGCGTGAAGCCGCGCACCTTGCCCGCAGTGGTCTCCACAATCGCATTTGAATCGGACGCAAGAATGATCGTATTGGCGGTCCCAGGCGGCGGGGGTACGACTGCCGGCTTCGCATCCGCAGCCGAGGCAAGCGCAGGCAGCATCGAGCTGCCGGCCAGCGCCACCGCTCCTTGGAGTAGTGAACGCCGGCCGACTGCCCTTCCCAGGGGGTGGGAACTCAGTACTTCATCCTGCTGTGCGTTTCCTTTACACATGGAGGAACCTTTCTGGCACTCGAGAGTTCAGGTGAGCGCACTCGCCGAATCTTACAGCGACTCGGCATTCTTTCGCACCGGTGCGTATGCTGTTCTCACGCTAAGACATCATACGTCTGAGGTTTACAGACGTGCGACGAGGCGAAGGCAGAGGCGAGGCACCGCGATCGCTAGCGCACCGAGATTATCTTGTCGAGTCGACTATCCGCCGAGGAGGCTCCAAGCGTGATCTTTACCTTGTCCTTTTCGAGCACCCACTGGTGCGGTTGCACGTCCCAATAGGCCAACCCCTCCGCCTTCAACGGTAATTCCACGGTTTTCGTCTGGCCAGCTGCGAGGTTTACACGCTTGAATCCCTCCAACTGTTTAGCCGGCCGATCCACCTTTGAATTCAAATGCGTAGCGTACATTTGAATAACGTCGTCACCGTCACGTTTCCCGGTGTTCGTAACTTCCACACTTACTGAAATCATTCCGCCGCCAGCAAGATGGTCCGCGCTTACATGAAGTTTGGAATACTTAAAAGTGGCGTAGCTGAGGCCGTAGCCGAAGGGATAGAGTGGTTCTACTTTCGAATACATGTAGGTGCGGCCGTGACGGATGTCGTAATCCATTATCGGCGGGAGCTGGTCAAGAGATTTTGGCCATGTTTGCACCAGGCGGCCTGCCGGGTTGTAGTCACCGAACAGCACATCTGCGATCGCCGTGCCCTGTTCCTGAGCGGCGTGCGTGATGTGAAGGATGGCAGGAACGTTTGCCTGGCTCCAGTTAATCGCATAGGGAAAGCTGGAAACCAGCACGACGATCGTCTTCGGATTCGCCGCGTACACCTGTTTCACTAGCTCTTCCTGCGCGAGGTCAAGCGACTCCCTGTCTCGACCCTCTCTCCCCATGCCCGGGTCCGGGCACGGTTTGGTCGAGGCATCCGGGTTGAATGCCTGAAATGGATTCTCCACACCGCACATCGGATCGTTTCCAACTGCAACGACAGCGACGTCAGAAGACTTGGCCGCGCTTACGGCCCGACCGTTCTCGTTATTCTCGGCATAATTCACCTGTACCGACGATCCCAGTTTGTCCCGAATACCTTGCAGCACGGAAATCGCGTACGGAGTCGCTCCGCTGTAGAAATCGAACCGAACCTTCGCGGCATTGGGACCGACCACGGCAATTGACTTCAACCCGGCTTTGCTTAGGGGCAGCATGCCGTCTGTGTTTTTCAGCAGGACCACAGATTCTCGGGCTACCTGGCGCGCCACATCCCTGTCCTTATCTGTGTTCCACGGCTCGGGTTCGTCGCCTTCTCCGATTCTTGCATAGGGATTTGATCCGGGCGGATCGAGCAGGCCGAGTTTGATGTCCGTTTTGAATTTACCCACGATGGCCGAGTCGATGTCGGTCACGGTAATCTGTTTATCCTTCAGTGCCTGCCGAACCGCGTCTGTGGGGGAAGGCACAGCGGGCAGTCCAAACCCGGGGAATAGTATGGAATTGAGTCCGACTTTCAGCGCCCCGACGTAAACGTCTTGCATGTTGTTCAGATAATGGTGCATATCGACAACGTGATTTAGCGCGCCGGCATCGGGCATGGCGATCCATCCAGCGCCCCATTCTTTGGCTACCACGGTTTTCAGAATCGGGTTCAAGGCCATCGGGACGCCGTTCCACGCATTATAGGAAGTCATATAAGACTTCGCGCCGCCCTCGGTGAAACCCATGCGAAATGGCACCGAGTAGTATTCCCTCATGAGCCGTTCGTCGAAATCCGACGTCGAGCCGCCGCGGGTTGTCTCGTTGCTGTTCGCGAAGAAATGCTTTAGTAGAGAAGCGGCCTGCCAATACCTGGGATCATCGCCCTGCATTCCCTTGATGAAGGAAACAACCATGGTTCCGGTGAGGTAGGGATCTTCTCCGTAACTTTCATCAGTTCGGCCCCATCGGGGGTCGCGAGCCAGATCGGAGGTTGGTCCGAATAAGATCAGGATGTTTCGTTTGTACTTGGCGTTTTGGGTCAGATATCTTGCTTCATACCCCTCCACTACTCCGGCTTGTCGGATCAGGTCTGGATCCCATGTCTCGCCCATTCCGTATACCTGCGAAAAGGACGTAGTTGTGATCGGCGGACCTCCCGGGCCCACACGCCCCACGACCATATGAATTCCTTCTGAGGCCCCCGGGTTGGTTATGTTCAGCCGCGGAACGGCTGCGCTCCCCAGTGCTGAAATCTTTTCATCGAGCGTCAGCAGTGAAACAATGTTGTTTGCTCGTTGATCGAGCGAGAGATCGGGATTCTGGAATGGATACTCAAACAGAGGCCGGGCGTGGGTGCAAAGTACGAAGACGACGATTACGACCGCTGCGAGCGCCGTGAGCTTCGTCGTTCTCGTCATCCCTGCCTTTGCGTTCCGCATCTTACAGCGTGCCATCCATGCACCTCTTTTGGATCTCGCTTCGCCGCCTCCCGAACTACTAAACTGCTCTCGCGTAGAACCCTTGAGCGGAGAAGTCAAGCGTCCCCTCGCTCAGTCGAAGCGCGGGAACTGGGAACAAGCGTTGCTGGGCGGTCACAATCCCGGTCAATTGTGCGCTGCCTCCCGCGTGGATTAAAACATAAGCTTCAGCGCGAACTGCAACTGGCGCGGATTGCGCGCGAACTGATAGGTATCGAAGTCAGTGGGATTCGCCGAGGCCCACGCGGAGTTCGGTCCGAAGTAGTTGGCATGGTTCAGTAGGTTGAATGCCTCGCTGCGGAACATCAAATTCCACCGCTCGGAAAGCTTGAAGTTCTTGCTGAGCGCCATATCAAAATCGTAGTTGCCGGCCGAACGGAAGCTATTGCGACCCGAGTCGCCTAAGGTGCCTGGCGCATTGAGAGTGAACGCAAGGTAGTTTAGCCTGCCATCGACGTACAGCGCCTCCCCGGGAACCCTGTCGGCCAGATCGAGACCGGTCCCGGTAAACGAATTATCGGAAGTGCCGGTGGTAACGCTGAAGGGCTGTCCAGAGTCGAGTGTCAACAGACCGCTCGCGTTCCAGGATCCGAACACGGCGCGGACCACCCCATTACTTTCCGAGAGCGAGGGGCTGTTCCATGTGATGGTGCTGCGCCAGTTCAGTTTTTGGTCGAAGTCGCAAAGTCCGCGGAGGGCATTCGGTGCATTTTGGTCCTCGGTAATACCGCCGGTTCCACCGGGATTCGATCCATCATCGATGCACTTGGACCAGGTGAAATCCGAGACGATGCCAAGTCCCGCTGATATGCGGTGCCGGTAAGTTGCCTGGAAGCCGTTGTAATCGGAGTAGCCGATGCTGGCCATCTCTCTGATTTGCCCGAGCGCATCGAAGGGACGGCGCTCTTGCTCGTTGCTGGTGGAAGCTCCCGGGCCAAGGACAGGCAGGTTGGCGTCAAAAGATTGTGCCAGGTCTGAACCTTTCGTCCCGATGTAAGCCAGTTCCAGACTGTCATTCTTGCTGAAGGCGTGTTGAAAAGACAGGGACCACTGTTGCACGTATCCGGGTCGAAAGTTCGGGCTGATCGCTCCCACCGACGGGCCTACGGGAAACGATGGAAAGGTCGGGTAGGTAACGTCCTTCGGAGGTATGAACCCGGAACCCTGGAACCCGCCCGCGAAAGGATCTGTGGTGCCGTTCGAGCCCCAGATATCGGCGATGTTCTGGAAGGGATTGGAGATGGTGAACGTCCTGACCCAGGGAAAGGCCGAAAAACCCTGGAAATTGGCCAGGGGAACCTGGATTACGTAAATGCCATAGCCGGCACGTAGGGCGTTGTCCCCCTTTTCATCCAGCTGGTAACCCAGACCGACACGCGGCTGAAATTCTCCGTACTTGGCGCTCGTGCCTCCGCCGTTGCAGTGCGGATCCCCCGGATAGATGAGACCGGTCGGAGCATTGGGAAAGACGGTTGACTGCTCGCCAGGCCGCCAGCAATCAATCTGATTGTGCTCGGGCGCAAAGGGCACAAACGGATCCCAGCGCAATCCGCCGGTGAACGTCAATCGGTGGGTTACTCGGTACTTATCTTGACCATAAAACCCGTACATGTAGCCAGCCGCCGAGTCAAAGAAACCGTCCGATTGAATGAATTCAATCGGATGTCCCAGGTAGAAATCGACAAATGGGCCGTCTACCAGGTTCAGATGGAATATCTGGTCCAGGATGCTGGCGTAGACGCCTTCGTAAATGATGACGCCGGTCTGTCCCGCTGGGTTCGATTGACCATACCGTACGTGGCGAATGTCGCCGCCGAAGGATATCTCGTGCTTGCCCTTGACGTAGTTGACGTCTTCGGAACCATCCAGGCTATCGCGAGGAATCACGCCCTTCCCGACAACGGATGGCGGAATCATGTTTCCAACCACCGTGATGCCGATGCCGGGAGGCGTTGGCTCAGCATAGTCCACGGCGCCCAGTGCCGGGTAATTCACGAACTGATCTGCGGAGGGTGAAGTGGCCTCGCTGTAAATGTTCAGGTAGGAAAGCCGAGAGTTCAGGATCCAGTTCCCGGTCACCCAAGTGTCGCCAAGAACAGCGTCGTCCCAGTATTGACGGCTGCCGCCAGCGGTGTCGAAGACATCGTACGGCGCTGAGGTCGCCTCCCCGACCGGGGGGCTACTGAGGTGATCGAAAAAGTAGCGAGCCAGCAAGCGATGTTTGCCAAGATTCAGGTCAGTCTTGACGACAAACTGCTCCTCATCTGAGTCGGTGGGTACACCGACAACGTAATCATTCCCGGTCGTAAAACTGTTGGCGTAGGGAATCAGCGGCTGTCCGCTTCCCATGTAATTGTAGAAATTCGCGTTCACAGGGCTTTCGATGTTGGGCATGGGGATTGGTGGCAGGGTGTTAAGGTTGACAAGCGTGCAGGTGCCCCCGGGCGGACATGACTCAAAGTAACCATGTCGTTCGTCCTGAGTGCTGGCGGCGGTACCCAAGGGAACCGGGTAGAGATTGATGGTCTGAGAGGCTATACGAGTCCCCTGATACGATCCGAAGATGAACCAGCGGTCCTTACGGATGGGCGCTCCGATTGTCGCGCCGTACTGGTTGCGCTTCAGCGTGTCGGGCTGCGCGAGAATCGGATTTTCGGCATTGACGTATCCATTCCGAAGGAACTCGAACAGTGTCCCGTGGATGTCATTGGTTCCGGAGCGAGTGACGATGTTCACTGCGCCGCCGGGCGCGGAGATGTAGCGCGCGCCATAGGTGCCTGTCACGACATCGAACTCCTGCGTGGCGTCCGGATCCGGGAACGGTCCGCCAATGACGGCAGACGGGTCCACGTTGCTCGCGCCATCGAGGGAGAAGTACATTCCGCCGGAGCGTACGCCGTTGGTCGCCGTTGCGATTGACCCCGGGTTACTTCCGGCGGGGACGATCTGATTCGTGGTCGCGAGCTGGCCTGTCCCGACATTCTGCGCGGGGTTTTCAACTCCCGCGGTTGTATTGACAAGACTCGCCGGATTGCGCCCGTTCAACGGGAGGTCCACGACTGCGGTTTCTTCAATCGTGTTCTCGATACTGCTCTCGGTCGCTTCGATCGCCGGCGCAGCGCCGGTAACTTCTACCGTGTCGACTTTGTTGCCCACGCGGAGCTGAATCTGGAGGTTTGCAACCTGGCCTACGGTGAGGACGATGCCGGTTTCCTGGTACGGCCCGAACCCTTGTGCGGAGACGTCGAGCGTGTATGGGCCTACCGGTAGCGCTGGAATTGTGAACACGCCCTGCTGGTCGGTAACTGCTTGCGCAACGAGCTTGGTGTCGGTCTGTGTCGCCTTAACTTGAGCGTTGGGGATGGTCGCCCCGCTCGGATCCGTGACCGCGCCAGTCAACTGCGCAGTCGAAACTTGCGCGATTGCACCGGCGGGACAAATCAAAAGCGCGACTCCGAACAGCAAGGACGTCAAAACCTTGCGCGTTCTCGTGGATGACGAATGAAGTGCGTTCGCAGTAAGGCCGAAGCGAGTGTAATTCACAGATCCCCCCAAGCGCAGTGAGTCCACTGCGGAATCGTCTGCTCGCGGAGGTATATTTCTTGGACTCGATTGCCGCCAATACTTTGTTTGTCTGCAATTCAGACGCTGTACGTCTAGCGCAATGAAAGCGGTG
>Ga0182024_10009760_pt1 | contig 19755 bp, 13 predicted proteins | sample P32metaG_FD_120480 | JGI IMG/M metagenome (GOLD analysis project Ga0182024, IMG submission 120480) | Permafrost microbial communities from Stordalen Mire, Sweden - P3-2 metaG (Illumina Assembly) | ecosystem: Environmental > Terrestrial > Soil > Wetlands > Permafrost | place: Sweden: Stordalen... | reverse complement strand
TGGGCCGCATGGATTTTCTGACCTGACCATCCGGGTATCGCGCGCCCGTTGCGGCTTGGGAAACTGGCGCGCGCCTTCCTGGGGGCGGTGACTCTCAAGCGTGTTCGAGCGCTCTTAGCACCTGTGAGAGTTTTACTCTCTGGCCGTAAAGGGCATACGATCCGATCACAACAACGAACCGGCGCAAGACGGTAAAACGAGCGCCGTGCTGCCATCCTCGGCTCGCTGATATTGTGCCGGCGAGGCGGGATGGGCAGGGTGGGATTTTCCACCATCAATCGAATCGTCCACGATCTGTCCAAATTCCTCCCTCGTCAATCACCCTGCGATTGACGGAATCGGCATCCATGCCGACCGGGAGGGGACAGAACCAGCGCAAATGAGGCTAACCGCCTCTAACCCGGAAAATTCATATTCACCGCGGAGTTCGCAGAGACCGCCGAGAAAACCAGGAGGGGAAAAACAGTTCTTTCCTGAATTCCGTCTCTACGCTCTCCGCGTTCTCCGCGGTGAAAATTCCGGTCTTTACATGTGGATTCTCCCGTGGGGCAACAAGAGAATCGTGTACACCCTGTTGGCGATGGAGTAATTCGGGACACCGCCAACGCTTGATCGCGGGTGTTCTGGCTTACGCCGATTGAATCGGACGGGTTTGCCAGCTTCGCGCGCCGGCCCGGCGGCTGCGCCGCAGAGTCCCGATGAATCGGGATTCTGGCGCAGCCGGGCTGGGGACTTTAACAGCCTGTTTGGCCGAATCCTGTCGGCCGGAGTGAGAAAAGTGTGCTCCTCTATTTATCACGCGCCAAATATTCCATCGGTTGGGCCTAATTCCAAACACTGATGTCGTCCCGGCGCGCCGGGACTGGGGCGCGGAGAAGAAATGCCGTTTGTGTGATTAACCTCAGCGCCCCTGCGTTCCTGCGCGAGAATGGGTCTTTAATTCGCGTCCTGGCCACTGAGCGGCTCGATCAGCCAAGGCGTATCCCTCTATATTTTGGCGCGGAATATTCGAGGTTCTGACGCTCGTCAAACAACAGAAGCGCCTCCCTATACCTACTGGCAACGAATATTCCACCGCGCGGCCGTCGCCGATGCCGGGGATGGCCAGCCGGGGAATGTCGAACAAAAAAAACGATTGCCCTCTATATATCACGCGCGAAATATTCCAAGGGCGGAGAAGGGGACATCCAGTGGCTCGAGTCAAAAATCGCGGATTTCACCTATTTCTTTCACGATCAAAAGCCGCTTCGGTAACGCGTGTCAGGCGGAGTTAGTCGCCTTGGCATAGAAGGCGCGCCGCGGTTGTTAGCAGGGGGGAGCGAACGCGTATGAATTCGTCAAACGTTGCGCGGCTATAGTCCAAAGATGTTGGAGTTGGAAGAAGATTTGAGGCGAAGACTTTTGCCGCGTCACGGCCCAAGGTTGCAGCACAGCCCGGCAGGTATGTGTGCGGATCGGCGTCGCTGATGGCATTGTTCTCAGAGGCCGCAAGCATGCAGAAATTAGCAATAGCGTTGTGTTCGCCAGGAGTATTTTGAGCTTTCAAATATGCCCGCGGGTAGACGTGATGAAATTCCTTCTGGTTGTAGATCGATAGCGCTTGCGCGGGGTCAATGGCTGCACCGTTTGTAAGATTGCGCGGGCCCGTGCGCGCCAGCAGCAGAATGAAGGCCCGGGATTGAGAGTTATTGCTTCGAAAGACGTTTTTTATCCAGAACTCATCTCCAGGGGGTGATCCAAACTGGTCAGGAGTTCCCTTCGCGTGTAGCAGGTAGCCATGGATGAGTTCTAAATCCTGGGAAATGTAGCTTTCAGATGCACCACGGTACCGCCCGGCGAAAGCAGAACGCCAGAACCATTGCCTTACAAGCTTTACCTGAGCGGGCGTCAGCTGGGTTACGTGCGCGAAAATGTAGCAGAGAACAAGCGCAATTGCCTCGTACGGCAAAAAATCCCAGGTGTGGATACGGAATTCGGTTGTAAGTAGGTCGACGGTCTTTAACAGTGCCTCCTTTGTTTGCTGGACCAGAGTTTCCATTTCCTGCTTGTTGAGCTTTCGTAAGCCAACAACGTCGTCGCGCTTTATCGACAGGGTTTTCACCGCAGCTAACGCCTTCAGGATCGTGTCGCCTTCGATGTCGCCGAAGCCCTTTGATTTGAGCGCGTCCTTGATTTGGGAAGCCTCGGCGTTGAGGTCAAAAGTGGTTGACCATGTGGCGGCGACCATTAGGTCATAGGTTGATAGTTTTGTACCCGAGCTGTTTATCCGTTCGAAAATTGGACAAACCTCTTCGACTGTAAGATCCTTCAGCGTTACTACCGGGATCTGGTAGGTTGTGATCGCTTGATACATCGCATCGAATCTGGTGTTGAGGGCGTCCTTTTGCGGGTGAGATTGCAGAGCCGTGCGGAAGTTTAGCAATTTGGTGGTGTTATACAGCCATCGCAACGGAAAAATGTGTATCGAGTGGGCTTCGGGTTTCCGCAGGAAGTTCTCCTTATCAAGGTCATACGCAGCCGCGAATCCCTGTTCACTTTCGTCTGCGCCAAGACACGAATAAATAACCGTAAGCCGTTGCTGTCCGTCAAGCACATAGTCCGTGGGTGTCAGATCGTCTGTCTCAGGTAGGCGAAAGTCGCCAATGTTGCGTTCCGTCGCGAGCTTCGAGTCCGTCTTCCAAAGCAGCAAGCTTCCAATGGGATAGTTGCTTGCGATGCTATCGAGCAGCTTGATCGCTTGTTCGTCTTTCCAGACGAACGGACGCTGGAACTGGGGTACTTTGATTTCACCCTTCTGAAGATCAGCCACGAGCGAGGCGATTGTTGGGGTGCTAGTGCTCAGTCGGCTATGGATATTGGCGGCCATCGGTTCCCCGTGTTGTCAGTTGAGCATCGCTGCCTCAATCGGTGCTGTCAAACCAGCCATAGAGCAGTCCGGCGTGTGCCCGACTCCAAGCGGTGGAAAAGAGTGCCGGTTAATGGCATCATTTTGTACAATCTTTTTCCCTGCGTCGCCAGTTGCGCATCCGAGGCATATCGATTTCCCCGGGGAAAGGCGCGGCCGATGCGGCTCAAAATCCGACTCGATCCCTCAGTGCGCGAATTCCTCAAGTCCCCACCCCTCCGCAGTCCGATAAAGGGCTATCCGCCACTTGTACGGCGGTCAGAAAAACCGAGCCAGGAAGAAGCCCAAAAGGAGCAAGCCTCATGTTGAACAGCAAACTCGTCAAATTCTTCGCCACTGCCGCCGCCGCCGCGATGTTGTCGGCTGGGCCAGCTTTGGCCGCGACCTCAACCTCAACGCATAAGCATCACCTCACCGGAACCAAGCACACGGCTAAAAAGCTGGTGACCAGCACGCCCAAGGCGAAAGCCAAGGCTTCGGTCAAGACAAAGACCCATGCTCCCGCCAAGGCCAAGAGCCTTTCCACGGGAGCGGGCAAGCATGTCGTCAAGCATCATCACAAGGCCGTCGCGGCCACCGCGCACAAACATTCGGCGGGCAAGCTTGACAAAGCGAAGAAGACAAGCTCTAATATGTAATCAAATGATCCAGACAGTTCCAACACTTCTGCTGCTTACCAACGCCCTTAGCGGGGCGAACATGGTTGGTGCGCGGTCGTAGGGACTGTCGGATCTTTAGGTTAACTTTCCAAAAGCCCCACGACCCAGGTCGCGGGGCTTTTTCTTTTGTCCCAATGGAAGCGGATACAGAGGCAACGGAACCTCATTTAGTGGAGTCGGATATGGAAACGGTAACGATCTTCGACACAACCTTACGCGATGGCGAACAATCTCCGGGCGCGACGCTGACGCAGCCGGAAAAGCTGGAGATCGCGCGGCACCTTGAATCCATGGGCGTGGACGTGATCGAAGCGGGGTTCCCTGTCAGCAGCGAGGGCGATTTCCAATCCGTCCGGGCCATTGCTGCCGAGATGACCAAAGCCGTCGTCTGCGGGCTGGCTCGCTGTCATCCCAAGGACATCGAACGGGCCGGAGATGCCGTAAAGGAAGCGGCGAAACCGCGCATTCATATTTTCTGCGCCACCAGTAAAATCCATCGCGATCACAAATTGAAGAAGGGGAAGGAAGAGATTCTCAAGCTGGCGGTGCAGTCGATCAAGCAGGCATTGGAGTACACAACCAACATCGAATTCAGCCCCGAAGACGCCAGCCGCACGGAGCTGGAGTTTTTGGAGGAGATCACCCACGCCGCCGTGGAAGCGGGGGCGACGACCATCAATCTGCCCGACACCGTCGGCTACGCCACGCCCAAATCCTATGGGCATATTTTCTCGCATTTGCTGGAAAAACTGCCGATTTTGCGGCAGCGCAAGACGGTTTTGTCGGCCCATTGTCACGACGATCTGGGCATGGCGGTGGCCAATTCGCTTTCGGCGATTGAGAGCGGGGCGCGGCAGGTGGAGTGCACGATCAACGGCATCGGCGAGCGGGCCGGCAACGCGGCGCTGGAGGAGATCGTCATGGCCCTGCGCACGCGAAGCGATTTTTATCAGGTGGCTTGCGGTATCGACGCCACCAAGATTTATCCCGCCAGCAGAATGGTCAGCGCGCTGACGGGGCTGATGGTGCAGCGCAACAAAGCCGTCGTCGGCGAGAACGCTTTCGCTCACGAAGCCGGCATTCATCAGGACGGCGTGCTGAAGTACCGCGAGACGTACGAGATCATGGACCCGGCGACCGTCGGCATTCCCAAGTCGTCGCTGGTCCTGGGCAAACACTCCGGCCGCCATGCGTTCAAGGATCGGGTTGCGTTTTTGGGATACAAGATCACGCCGGAGCAGGTGGAGGCGGCGTTCGTCAAGTTCAAGGATTTGGCCGACAAGAAAAAGGAAGTTTTTGATGAGGACATCGAGGCGTTGGTGGATGAGCAATTGGACGTAAGCAGCGGGCTGTGGGAGCTCGTGAGCCTGCAGGTGATGTCCGGCGGCAACTCCGTCGCTACGGCGACTGTCACGCTGCGTGACAGCAGCGGGGCCACCTGCCAGGACGCCGGCATCGGCGACGGGCCAGTGGACGCCATCTATTCGACCATCCAGCGTCTGACCGGCATCAAAGTCAGCCTCACCGACTACCGCATCCGGGCTGTCAGCAAGGGCAAAGACGCCCTGGGAGAAGCCCAGGTGGAGTTGAGGCATGAGGATAAGTCTATTCGCGGCCGTGGGTTAAGCACGGATATTCTGGAGGCCAGCGCACGGGCTTATCTGGCCGCGATCAACCGCCTGCGGAGCCTGGACAGCCGCCGGCAGGCCATCACCCAGCAGACGGCTGTGTAGCGAAAAAGGACGAATATAGCGCGAAAACGGAAAAAGCGTGACAGACCGCCCCGGTTTTCGTATCTTTCCCGCGTGACTTTGGCGGCTCAACTTCCTGTCCTGGCTCCCGCTGCCGACCTGGCCAGCGCCCAGGCGATGACGCGCAAGCTGGCCCGCACCCATTACGAGAACTTTTCCGTCGTCTCCTGGTTCGTGCCCAAGCCGCTGCGGCAGGACTTCTGCAACATCTACGCCTTTTGCCGCATGGCTGACGACGCCGCCGACGAGCAGGGCGATCCGCAGACCAGTCTGGCGATGCTTGGCCAGCTCAAGGCCTTCACCCACGCCTGCTTCGCCGGCGACAGCGAGACGGCCCTCTTTTCGGCGCTGTCCCAGACCATTCGCACACACGATCTGCCGCGCCAGCCGTTTTTGGATCTGATCGACGCCTTCGAGCAGGATCAGCGCGTGACGCGCTACGAGACATTCCCGCAGCTTGTGGACTACTGCCGCCGCAGCGCCAACCCCGTGGGCCGGTTGGTTCTGCATCTCTTCGGCTGCCGCGATGAGAAGCGTTTGAAGTTATCCGACCAGACCTGCACGGCGCTGCAACTGACCAATTTCTGGCAGGACGTTCGCCGCGACGTGCGCGAGCGAGACCGCATTTACATTCCGCTTCACACCATGAAGCAGTTCGGCGTCAGCGAAGAGCAGATTCGCGCCGGCCGCTGCGACGACGCGTACCGCGCCCTGATCCGTTACGAAGTGGACCGCACCGAGCGTCTCTTCGCCGCCGGCGACGCGCTGGTGCCGATGCTGGACGAGAAATATCGCAAGCAGATCGCGCTCTTCAGCCGCGGCGGCCGGGCGATTCTTGCGTCCATTCGCGCTCGCAAATACGACACGCTCAGCGGGCGTCCGAAACTCTCTTACGTCAAGAAAACCCGGCTGGCGCTCGGTTTGGTGTTCGGGGGCCGACGTGCCACCACCTGACGACCTGCGGCGATCCCTCAAATACTGTCAGCGTCTGACGCGCCGCCAAGCGAAGAACTTTTACTTCGGCCTGCGTCTGCTGCCGCCGGCCAAGCGTTCGGCCATGTTCGCGTTGTACGCCTACATGCGGCTGGTGGACGACATCGCCGACGCCGAGGACAAACGCGAGGCCAGCCAGCGGATCGAGGAACTCGAGGCTTGGCGCCGCCAGACCCACGCGGCCCTGACTGGTCAACTCACCCCCGCCAATGGCCATCTCGTCTGGCATGCGCTGGCCGATCTCGTGCGCCGCTTCGCCGTTCCGCCGATGGTTTTTGATGAGGTGATTGCCGGACAGGCGCAGGATCTGCATCCGATCGCCTTCGACACGTGGGAGCAGCTTCATCAATACTGTTATCGCGTCGCCGGCGTCGTGGGGCTGGCCTGCATTCACATCTGGGGTTTCGACGGCGGAGCCGAGACCGAAGCGATGGCCGTCGATCGCGGAGTGGCGTTTCAACTGACAAACATATTGCGCGACCTGCGCGAGGACACCGCTCGAGGCCGCTGCTATCTTCCACGCACCGAGCTCGCGTCGTTGCACATGAGCGGCGACGATTTGCAACGTGAAGTCGGCGGAGCCGGCGGCGGCCAGTTCAGCGGCGAGGCGTTTGACCGCCTGATGCGCATGCAGATCGAGCGGGCCGAATCATACTATGAAAAATCCGCCGGTTTGGAGGATCGCATCTCCGCCGACAGCCGCCCGACGCTGGTGGCGATGACCGCGATCTACCACGGCATTCTCGCCAAGGTCAGCCGCCGCCCCGGCAGCGTGCTCGACGGCCGCGTGTCGCTCTCGCTGCCCGCCAAGCTCCTGATCGGCTGGAAAGCGGTGCGGGAAAGCAAGGGAATGAGGACTTGATTGCCGGGCAATCCGTTTCGCGTCCCCATGTCGTTATCGTCGGCGGCGGCTTAGCCGGCATGGCGGCGGCGGCGGCGCTGGATTCGGCCGGACTTTCCGTCACGCTTCTGGAGGCCCGCCGCTTTCTCGGCGGTCGCGCCGGATCATTTCAAGACCCCATCACCGGCCAGACGCTCGACAATTGCCAGCACGTTCTGCTCGGCTGCTGCACCAACCTGATCGACTTTTATCGCCGGATCGGTGCGCTGGACAAGATTCGCTTCGAGCGCACGATCCGCTTCGCCGACGCCGCGGGCGGGCGATGGGGATTATTCGGCACGCCCGGCCTGCCCGCGCCGCTGCACCTCGCCGCCGCCTTCGCCGCGTTCGGACTTCTCAGCGTCCGCGAACGCCTCGAAGCCGCCAGGGCGATGACGGACATTCTTCTGCTCCGAGACGGCGACTTTCAGCGATTGGCCGATGTGCCGTTCGGCGATTGGCTCGATGAGCACGATCAAAGTCCCGACCTGGTCCGCAAACTGTACGATCCGATCGTCATCAGCGGTCTGAACGAACAAACGCGCGACTCCGCCGCCGCGTACGCTCTGAAGATTTTCCGCGATGCGCTGCTCGTTCACGCCGACGGCTACCTGCTCGGCCTGCCGATCTGCCCGCTGGGCGAGTTGTATTCGCACTTTTTCGCCGGCGACGTGCGGCTGGGAACGCGATTGACCGAACTGCGCTTTTCCGGGCATCGCGTGACGGAAGCGGTGACGGCCGACGGTCAGACCATCGCGGCGGATGCCGTGATTCTGGCCACCAATCATCACACGATCAGCCAGTGGATTCCCTTGGAACTGCTTGCCGCCGACGCGCGTTTTTCCATGCTTGACCAGCTTCAAAGCGTGCCAATTCTGGGCGCTCATCTTTGGTTTGACCGGCCCGTGCTGAACGTCTCGCACCTGGCCCTGATCGAAGGCCCGCTGCAATGGCTCTTTCGCAAGGACGACCGCGGCTATGCCGTACACGGCGTCATCAGCGCCGCGCGAGAGTGGGTGAACATTCCGCGCGAAAAGTGCCTCGAATTGTTTGAGCGGCAGATTCGCACAGTCCTGCCCGGCGCGGCGGGAGCGAAGCTGGAGCGCGGAGTGGTGGTGATCGAAAAGCGCGCGACTTTTTCGCCGCTGCCTGGCTCAGATCGCCATCGGCCGTCCCAGGCTCCGCCGTCCGGGGGCATCGAGAATCTCTTCCTCGCCGGCGATTACACGCAAACGCATTGGCCCGCGACGATGGAGGGCGCTGTCCGCTCCGGCCGCATGGCCGCCGATGCGGTGTTGCGGAGCCTCGTGCCGCAAACTGCTCACGGCTCGTTCGTCGTTGATGATCTCTCGCCGCAGTGGCCGGCCCGCTCAATGCTCCATTTCAGCAGGGGCCGCAGCACCAGCACGGCCGCGAAATAAATGCAGCTTATTCCCACGGCCATCACCAGCCCCAGGCTTTTCAGCCCTTCGTGGTGTGCCAGACCCCAGAAGAAGGCGAAGCTACTGGTGGTGACGAACGCGCACAGCAGCAGCGCCCGGTCACTCACGTCCCAGCTCTGCCAGCTTCGCCGCGGATCGTGCAGCACTTCACGGTAGCGGTGCATCATAAAAACGCCGTATTCGTGCCCCGCCCCGATCAGAATCGGCAGCCCGAAGAAATTGGCGAAGTTCCAGTTGACGTGAAACAGGCCCATCAATCCCACGAGCATCGGTAATCCCAATCCCAGCACACTCACTGTCATTAGTGTTTGGCCCACGCTGCGCAAATCGACGAAAACCAGAATGAGCACGAGCACCAGTGCGTAGGCGGTCGATTTGTAGAAGGCGTGTTCAATGGCGTCCGTGGAGTGAAAAATGTCCGGCGCGATCCCCGTCAGCGAGGGAGAACCGGGAATGGTCGCCATGCGGGCTTCGACATCGCGCACGAATCTCTCCAGCGGCTCGCGCTTCCATAGATTTTCCTTGGGATAGACGTACAGCGCGTAATAGCCGTCCGCACTGACCAGGTGATCGCGCAACTGCGGCGGCAGCTTGCGCACGTCCAGCGGCGGTGGAAAGAACTGCGACATCAACCCCTTGAGCTGCGACACAAACAGCGCCTGCCATTGCGACAACGGCCCGGCCGCGGGAGCCGCCAGCACCGCCGCGAAGCGCCGCAGCGACGCCGCGGAATCGGCAAAACCGGCGTTCTCCATCCGACCGGCCAGTGCTCCCGCCACCTTCGCCATCGCCGGCAGATCAGCGGGCCCGATTGCCGCGGGAACGGCCCAGTCGATGGCCGGTAATTCGCTCTGATGCGCCTTCAGCCACGCGTCATTGTCCTGGGCCGGGATGACGCCCTCCATGTCGGCCACCGTTGGCGAGCCTTCCACGGCGTCGCGCACGCGCCGCAGCATCGAAAGATCAGGCGAAATCGTCACCGCCGACCAGGTCTGAAGTTTCCGCACCAGCTTCACCGATTCCAGGCTCTGCGCCTGCATGTCCAGTAGATTCGGATCGAAGGAAGTCCGATCCGCGAACGGCACGATCAACACGAGCGCCAGCACGAACAGCGCCGGCGGAATGATGCGGCCCGCGAACGTGCGGCGTTTGGTGTCGACATAGCGCTTGCTGATTCGCGCCGGTCCCTCATGCCACGGAAAGATCACCAGCAGGGCCGGCAACACCGTGTATCCCGACGCCAGGCAGAGCAGTAGTCCGCCGCCCGCGATGACGCCCAGTTCCGCCGCGCCGCGAAAATCGGTGAAAATCGCGACAAAAAACGCGCCGGCCGCGCCCAGGCAGGCCGTGCAGATCGGCGGCGAAACATGCCGGAACACCCGCGCCCAGACCGCCGCCGGGCGAACATAGAGCCGCGCCTCGCGGCGATAGCGCGTCAGAATCTGCACCAGATAATCCATGCCGATGCCGATCAGCGTGATGAGGAAGACCAGCGAGAGAATGTTCAGTTCTCCGACGGAGATCGTGGCCCAGCCGAACGTCCACCCGATGGCGACGACCAGACTGATCTCCGCCGCCGCCGCAAGCCACAGCGAACGGAAGGCGACGACCAGTCCGACAAAGATGGCGATCAGCGCCAGCACCTCCGCCCGCGTGGAATCAACATCGCTGGTGCGCATCTCGTCGGCCGCCAGTGCCGGACGCCCGGTGACCGCGACATGAAAATCGGGAAAATCCACCGCCGCCTCGGCCGCCGCCTGCCGCACCGCGTTCACCTGCTCCTCTCCGGCTGACAGCGAGCTGTCGTCATCGACAAGATAGACGCCTACCAGCAGAAGATGATTGCTCGGATCAGTCTGATCGGCGACATATTCGTAGCCGAGATCGGCCGGCGTCTGCGCCTGCAGCGCCGCCAGATCGGGTACGTCGGGTTGGCCGGTTTGGATGGTCCGGGTCCACGAGTCAGCGAGCAACCGGACAAATTTGGCCTTGTCCGCATCGGGCGCGGTCAGGCTCATGCCCACCAGAAACCTCTGCATCGGCGATGGCGCCAGCGCCGACAAAATTCCGTCCTGCCGCGACCCCCACACCTGGGCCAGGGGAACCAGTATGCTCTGCGCGTCCTTGAACGACTGCTCAAGCTCGCTTCTGTCGGCGAACAGCAGCGCGTCGCCGCCCAACTCGCTCACCGGCGTGCGATATTCAACGCTGCTGACGACCGTCGTGAGCGCCCGCATTTTTTCCGCGACGCGCTCCGCCAGCTCCGTCCAGCGCGAAAGCGAAGGCGGCTTGCGCGGATCGGCCGGCTCGATGAGCACGTACATCGCCTCGTTCTCGGGAAACTTGTTGATGTAATCCAGGTATTCGTGAAAGAATCCGACGTGCGATGAAAAAAGATTGTCCTGATCCGTGTCGATGTTCAGCCGCGACACCGCCAGGGCGATCGACAAAGCCAGCAGCCCGGCGCACAGCAGCAGCGTGGCTCGCGGGTATTCAACAACCGCCAGAACGCTTTTGAGCAGCCGGCGCTGAATGGAGAAAACCGAACGCCGGGCACTGCGGGCTGAGTTGCGACGTCTTTCCATTGACCGCTTGGTTCCTCGGACTCTCACAGCGAGCAGGCGATGATCGGCTCGGCTTCGTCATCTTCATTCTGAATCCAGCGGCGGCCGTCCTTTTCGATCAGGTCCATCGCCTTTTGCGGTCCCCACGTGCCGGGCTTGTATTCCTGCGGCGGAGTCTTCGATCTCGCCCAGTACGATTCGATCGGGTCGATCACCTGCCATGCCGCTTCCGCTTCGTCGCCGCGGATGAACAGGGTCTGATCTCCCACCATCGCGTCGTGAATCAGCCGCTCGTACGCCTCCGGCGGCTCCACGTGAAACGCCGTCTTGTACAAAAACTCCAGCGCCACCGATTTGATGTTGAGCTGCCCGCCGGGAACCTTGGCGTTCAACCGCCAACTGATGCCTTCTTCCGGCTGCACGCGGATGATCAGATCATTGGGATAGACGGCAGCGCTCGTCTGCTTCTGAAACAGCGTCAGCGGGGGCGAACGGAAGCGCACCGTCACTTCGCTCAGCTTCCTCGCCAGGCACTTGCCCGTGCGGATGTAAAACGGCGTGCCGCTCCAGCGCCAGTTGTCGATGTAAAGTTTGATCGCCGCGAATGTCTCCGTCATCGACCCCGGCGCCACGCCCTTGGCCTTGGTGTAGCCGCCCGTGGGAACCTTCTTGTCCTTGTTGAGATATTCGCCCGCTCCGTATTGCCCGCGGATGCAGAAGGCGTCGAATTGTTCCGGCCGAATCGGGCGGATCGAGCGATACACCTTCACCTTCTCGTCGCGGATGCTCGTCGCGTCCAGCGCCACCGGCGGCTCCATCGCCACCAGGGCCATGAGCTGGAAGATGTGGTTCTGAATCATGTCCCGCATCGCCCCGCTCTTGTCGTAATACCCCGCCCGGTCGTCGGAGCTGAGCGTTTCGCTGACGGTGATCTGAACGTGGTCGATGTACTTGTAATTCCAGATCGGCTCGAAAATGCTGTTGGCAAACCGCATCACCATCATGTTCTGAAGCGCTTCTTTGCCCAGATAATGATCGATGCGGAAAATATTCTTCTCTTCCCAGTTCTGATGCAGCACGTCATTGAGGTGCAGGGCCGAGGCGAGATCGCGCCCAAACGGCTTTTCGATGATCAGCCGCTGCCATCCGCCGGGCCCGTCGCCGCCCTTGGCTTTCACGCGCTCGCCCAGCCGCGTGATGATCCCCTCGAACGCATCCGGCGGCGTGGAGATGTAAAACAGGCGATTGCCGCCCGTGTCATGCGTCTTGTCCAGCCGCGAGAGCAGCGATGCCAGCCGCGCATGGTCGTCCGCTCCGTCATAAGCGCCGGAGACGTAAAAAATGTTCTCCTGCATCTTCTTCCACAGCGTCTCGTCGATCGGCTTGTGCCGCGCGTTCTTCTTGATCGCCTCGTAGCAATCGTTGCGATACGTCTGGTCGTTGAGCGGCGTCCCGTCCTTCTTGGTTGAGCTGCGGGCGTACCCGACCAATACGGCACGATCGGACAGAAGTCCCTCGCGCATCAACTCATAGATGGCCGGCACGAGCTTGAGCTGCGAGAGATCGCCGCTGGCCCCGAAGATCACGACGGCGCATTGAGCTGCTGGCATGGTCCACCTTGCCTTTCAATTGACCAGTCATCCAGAGATAAACAACCTGCGGCGGAATTGCAACCCGGCGTGGCGGTTCGTCAATTGGAGAGCCGGGCCGTGCCGGCCCGGACCGGGGCGACACGCCCCGGCTCTGCGAAGAGTTATAGCCACAAATCCACCCGCCCGTTACGATCCGGCCATGCCGACCGACTCGTATCGTCCGTTTCTGGAAAACCTTTCCTCCAAGCGCTGCGTTCTGACCGTGACGCACGTCCGCCCCGACGGCGACGCCCTCGGCACGGCCGTCGCCATGATTCTGGGCATGCGCCGCAAGGGAATCGAATCTCGCCTCCTCCTCTTCGATCCACCGCCGGCGAAATTTGCCTTCCTTCTTGCCGAAAACAAAATCGACTGGTTCAGCATCGCCAAGGGCTGGCCGGCGGACGCGAAACTGGATTCCTTCGACGCACTGCTCGTCGTCGACACGGGGACCTGGTCGCAGCTTCCCGCGCTCAAGGACCATCTGGCGAATTTCAAAGCCCCCAGGCTCGTACTCGATCACCATCTGACGCAGGAAGAGTGGGCCGACGTGAAACTGGTGGACACCGAAGCCGCCGCCGCCGGCCAGATCGCGGCGGAACTGTTCAAACGCTGGAACGTGCAACTGGACGCCCCGATGGCCACGGCGCTCTATCTGGCCATCGCCACCGACACGGGATGGTTTCAATATTCCAACACGCGCCCCGCGACCCTTCGCCTCGCCGCCGACCTGCTCGACGCGGGAGCCGATTCCGACCGAATCTATCAGGCTGCCTACCAGAACGAGCGCCCGCAGCGATTGGCGCTGATCGCGCGCGCTCTTCAATCATTGGAATTGCTTGCCGCCGGCCGCCTGGCGGTCGTCAGCGTGACGAAGGAAGATTTCGCTCAAACCGGCGCCGACTCCGGCGACACCGAAAACCTCATCAACATCGCCATGCAGGTCGGAACCGTGCAGGTCTCGGTCACAATCAGCGAAGAACCCTCCGGCACACGGCAGCGCGTGAGCCTGCGAAGCAAAGGCCAGCTCGACGTGGCGGCGTTCGCCCAAAAATTCAGCAACGGCCAGGGCGGCGGCCACGCCCGCGCGGCGGGTCTGCGAATTGATGGTGATCTGGCAACCGCCCGCCGCAATCTCACCGCGGCTCTCATCGCGGCGCTTGATGCGGTCGGTTCAAAATAACAGAGCCGGGCCGTGTCGGCCCGGACCGGGGCGACACGCCCCGGCTCTGTGAAGAGAGTTAAATCACCGCCGAACGTAACTCTGCCCATCCACCCGCCGCACCAACCCGCGCAGGCTCAGTACCGTCAATTCCTGGAGCACAACCTGCGCCGTCAAATCCGTCCGCGCCATCACGCCGTCCACGTCCGTCGGATCAGACCCCAGCCCGTCCAGAATCCGCCGCTGACGATCCGACAATTCCACCGGCGCTCGCGGCGGCGGCGACGATTCCGCCGGCGATTCACTGTCGCCTTCGACTTCGGGTTCCTCCGCCGCCGGCAGCGTCGCGCCCACCGGCAGGGGGCCAAGCCCGTCGAGAATGTCCGCCATGCCGGTCGTCAAAACCGCTCCGTCGCGGATGAGCGCGTGCGGCCCGGCCGACAGCGAATTGTCCACTCGACCCGGCAACGCAAAGACCGGCCGCCCATGATCGTCCACCGCCTGCCGCGCCGTGATGAGGGCTCCGCTGGCCAGATCGGCTTCGATGACCAGCACGCCGCGCGACAGGCCGCTGATGAGGCGATTGCGCCGCGGAAAATTCTCCCGCGCCGGCGGCGTTCCCAGCGGAAACTCGCTCAGCAGCGCCCCGCGCTCCACGATCTGCCCGAACAGCGATTCATTCTCCGGCGGATACACGATGTCCAAACCGCACCCCAGCACGGCGATCGTGCGTCCCTTGGGATGCTGCATCGCCCCGCGATGGGCGGATGAGTCGATCCCCCTTGCTCCGCCGCTGACGACCGTCATGCCGCTCGCCGCCAGCAGCCCCGCGAACCGCTCCGCCTGCTCGCGGCCATAATGACTGCAAGTTCGGCTGCCGACGATCGCCACGGCGTTCAGGTCGCGAGCCTCGAGCGTGCCCTTCACGTACACCACCGGCGGCGGATCAGGAATCGCTTTCAGCAGCGCCGGATAATCCTCCTGCTCCAGAGCGATCACCTGCACATCCGCCACGGCGCAGCGGTCCAGTTCCGCGTCAACGAGATCGCCCGCTTTTCGCAGCGCATCGGCCAGCGACGACGCGCGTGCCGAGCCGATGCCTTCGATGTTCGCCAGCATCCGCCGATCCGCGTGCGCCGCCGCATTGGCGCTGCCGACAGCGGCGACGAGACGAGATGTGAGGATCGGCCCGATCCCCTCCGTCAGCGCCAATTGCAGCCAGTCGCGCACCGACATGCGATCAACCTCGCAGACTTTCCACCGCCGCCGCGACCAAATCGGCAGCGACATCATCGCGAATCACCACATGCCCGATCCCGTGCGGCAGAATCAATCGCAATTTCCCGGCCGCGACTTTCTTGTCGAAGCCCATCGCGTCGATCACATCCCGCGTTGCGAGCGTCAGTCCGCCGGTGGGCAGTCCCGCCCTGGCGATCACCGCCACCACGCGGCGGCGGTCGGACTCATCCAGCAATTTCAGTTTCTCCGCCAGAAAACAGGCGGCGGTCATGCCCAGGGCCACGCACTGGCCGTGCGAATAACTGTGACGCGACACAGTCTCGATGGCATGGCCGAATGTGTGCCCGAAGTTCAGATGCGCCCGCTCGCCGCGCTCCAGCGGATCGGCCTCGACGACGCGCGCCTTGATGGCCACATTGTGCGAGATCAGATCGGCCAGATACACCATGTCCAGCGCCAGCGCCCTGTGGATGTTGGCTTCCAGGCGTGCGAATCCGTCCGCGTCGCGGATGATGTCGTGCTTGATGCACTCGGCAAGTCCGCCGCGCAACTCCGCCGCTGGTAGAGTCGCCAGCGCCAGCGGATCGATCAGCACGCCGATCGGCTGATGAAAAGCGCCGATGAGATTTTTACCCGCCGCATGATTGACGCCCGTCTTCCCGCCCACGCTGGCATCGACCATCGCCAGCAGTGTTGTGGGAATCTGCACCAGCGGCACACCGCGCAGCACTGTGGCCGCGACGAACCCCGCCATGTCCCCGACCACTCCGCCGCCCAATGCCAGCACCGGCGTCGATCGCTCCACGCGCGCGGGAAGGATTTTGTCATAAACCGGCAGCAGATCGGCCAGCGATTTGTGATCCTCGCCCGCCGGCAGCATCGCGACGATCGGCTCAATTCCGGCCGACATCAGCGACTGCACCACCGCGGCCCCATGCTTGGGAAATACATTCGCATCGGATACGACGATCGCCTTGGCCGACCTGGCATGAGCCTTCAGCCAGCCACCTGCATCTGCGAGCAGCCCCGGCCGCACGAGAATGTCATAACCCGCCTGACCCGCGATGTTGATCGAAACCTTCCGCTCGGTTTGAGCCATGCCGCCTAGCATACCGCGCGACGACGCCGTTTCACCTTTTCCCTCGTGGACAGCGGCATCGTGCGGGGTAGACTACAAAGCAGCTTGGAGGAACCCGCCTTGGATTCAGACAAACAATTGCCGTCGCCGGATTCCTCAAATCTTATGGACGCCTATGGTGCGCCGCCCACTGGGAAGGGGATGCGCGTCGTCTGGGTGGTCATCGCAGGTTTAATTACCACCGCCCTGTCGCTCGCCGGCGTTTATGAACTGCAGGTTCACGAAGACCTGAACATCATGGGTTGGTACGGCGACTACGTGATTCCGTTGGGGGCAGTGATGGTCGGCATGGCCGCGTCGAGCGGTTATGTGCTGATGTCTCTGTGCCTTGGCCTCAAGATACGCAAGGGATTGATGGGGACGATCCTGATTCTGATGCTGGCATCGTACTTCGCAGCCGAGTACGTCGGATTTGCCAGCCGCGGACCGCTTTATGTGCCGGCCGACAATCAAACCGTTCAAAACGCCGACGGTTCGCAATCACCCGCTCCCTATCGGCGGCTGGGATTCTGGGAATACTTTCACCTCAAAGCCGTCAGTTGGACGTGGCAGAAAGAACCTAACGAGCACGAAGAGAACAAGCCCCTTGGCCTGGCAGGATATTTTTTCGTGTCATTGGACATCATCGGCTTTTCATGCTCCGGGCTGGTATTCCCACTGCTGCTGTCGACCAGGCCTTATTGCGAGCAATGCGAGCGCTACATGCGCACGCGGCAGCTCAATCTTTGGCCGGCGTCTGTGCCGATCAAGAAGGGCTGGAGAAAGGATCCCGATCGCCAGGCCGAGCAGGATCGCAACCAGGCCGCGGCATACGCACAGGCTCAGGAGCGGCTGAATCGCATGGTGGCCGCCGCGCAGAATGACGACTCGGCGGCCTTCGCCGCGGAGTCCCGCCAGAATCGGGCCGAGATCAAAAGCGCCCGAAAGCTCCCCAAGCGATTGCTCGTCAACCTGGTTCGTTGTGGTTCCTGTTCGTCCGGCTATCTCGCCCCGGTGTGGCTGACCGGCCAAGGCAAGAAACTGCGGCGAACCAAACTGCCCCATGTCGATCTGACCCCGGATTTCGTGATCGAGTTTGAATCGATGAGGTGATTTACCCGAATAAAAAGCGAGAGCGGCTCATCATTTTAGCCCCGTCTCCAGAATCTCCGCCTCCTGCGGCGGGAAATCCGTCGTCTGCTCATGATTCCCCTGACGCGCGGGCAGCACGAACAGGCTCAGAATCCCGTCGCGGCTCCAGCGCTGCAGATCATAACTCGGCTCCCAATTGCCAAGGTCCTGCTTGAGCAAATCAATCGCCGTCCAGTCACGGTAGGGGGGTGCCGCCCGATACAAGCGGATGCCGCCGCCCACTGCCGCGTCGCGCGCGATCACATAGACCAATCCGCTCCTGCTGATCGCAATCTCCGGCCGGCTGATGGGGATTGCCAGTGAGCCGCCTCCGCCGATCGAGAATTTCTCGGTGCGCCGGCTGACCTGATTGTTCTGCCAGCGCGATCCGTCAAACCAAAGGTGAAAATACTGCGGCACGCCGGCGGAGTCGTTCAGATATTGCACAAAATGCGGCCGCCCGTTCCCGTCCACCGCGCCGCTGCACTGATTGATGAGATTCGATCCTGGGGCCACCGGCTCGATCACTTCCGCGTTGTCCGGCGTGATGGGCAGCGGCTGATTCTTCCCGTCGCTGCGCCGCCACGTCCTTCCGCCGTCATCGCTGCGGGCGTAGCAGATGTCGTGATTCGTCTCGGCATCCGGCCGGTCGCGCCAGCACCACGCGAGATGAATCGCTCCATCCGCTCCCACCGCCGGCCGCCACCAGTACGGATTGCAGCGGTTCAGCCCGTCAATCAGCGGATGATGCACGGCCGCCCAGCTTCGCTTCGCGGCGTCATAGCGATTGAGGCACAGCGATCCATTTCCACTGGCCCCGTCGCGATAAAAGAAATACAACTCGCCATGCGGCCCGCAGACGAATTGCGGATACGTCACCCGCCCCTCCGTCTGCCCGGTCATCGCCTGTTCCGGCCCGAAGCTATGCACGTCCCACGGCTTGAGGCTGGCGCGGTAGTGCAGCGGCTGGCCGTGCTGGTCATACGACAGGTGGATGATTCCATCGGCGGAGACGCCCAAAACCACGACGTTGTGCGCATCATGCACATTCCCCACCGAATCGAGCGTTGCCAAATCCCACGCCGTTTCCCCCGTCTTGCGGCGGCCCACGACGATGTGGCCGCCTGGATCGTAATAGGCGGCAAACTGATACCCACCTGCGCTGGTGACTGCGGCGCAGCGAAAAACAGCCACATTTACGGCCGTGGCGGCGTACGCCATGCCGATGGGGATGCGGCTTACCGAAGCATTTTGTGCCATCGCCGCATCGCAAAACGCCAACAGAATCAGCAATCGACCGACGCTGCTCATCGTCGTATCATATCGGTTTTGCAGGCTGAATCGTGTATGAAGGGAAATACCCAACCACAGAGGACACAGAGGGCCACAGAGAGAAAGCAAAAAGGTCATATTAAACTCTGTATTGGTTTTCCTCTGTGCCCCTCTGTGTCCTCTGTGGTTAACTCTTGTTTTCGACTTTACAACGCCAGCCCGCGGCGGGGGTACAGAATCGTGAGAGGACAGCGAGAACCAACATGAAAAAAGCGCAAATCTCGGCTTCCCGGCGAAAATTTCTAAAACAGGCGGCCGTCGGGGCGGCGGCGGCCCTAGCTTTGCCGCGCTGGACGGCAAAATCCTACGCGCAGATCGCCGGGGCCAATGACGATGTGCGGCTGACCGTCGTCGGCTGCAACGACTGCGGCCGGGCGCATATCAAACAGTTTCTCCCGCTCAAGGGCGTGCGGCTCGTCGGTCTGTGCGACGTGGACACCGCCGTGCTCGATCGGGCCAAGGGCGTCGCCGCCGCGACGGTCGCCACCGCCGATCCGACGCTCTACACCGATTGCCGCAAGGTGCTCGACAACAAGGAGATCGACGCCGTCTCTGTCGCCACGCCCAATCACTGGCACGCGCTGCTCACCGTTTGGGGCTGCCAGGCCGGCAAGGACATGTACATCGAGAAGCCCACCTGCCACAACATCTGGGAAGGGCAGCAGGCCGTGGCGGCCAGGGCCAAATACGACCGCATCGTGCAGGCCGGAACGCAATGGCGATCCAACCCCGCTGTGCAACAGGCAATGGCCTATGCCAAGGGCGGAACCCTCGGAAAAATCCTGGTCTCCCGCTCGTTCTGCTACAAGCGTCGCGCCGGCATCGGCAAGACCGTCGGCCCGCAGCCCGTGCCGCCCACCGTGGATTACGATCTCTGGTGCGGCCCCGCTTCCAACGATCCGCCGCGCCGCAAACAGTTTCATTACGACTGGCACTGGTTCTGGGAAAC
>Ga0182024_10009759_pt1 | contig 19755 bp, 19 predicted proteins | sample P32metaG_FD_120480 | JGI IMG/M metagenome (GOLD analysis project Ga0182024, IMG submission 120480) | Permafrost microbial communities from Stordalen Mire, Sweden - P3-2 metaG (Illumina Assembly) | ecosystem: Environmental > Terrestrial > Soil > Wetlands > Permafrost | place: Sweden: Stordalen... | reverse complement strand
TAGTCGGCGCCTTCGAGGCGCATCTTGCCGGAATCCTTGGCGCCCTGCTCGCCGCCGCAGGCGACGAAATCGGCGTAGGCGATGGTCTCGGCGCGGATGAAGCCCTTCTCGAAATCGCTGTGGATGACGCCGGCGGCCTGCGGCGCCTTAAACCCGTGCGGCACGGTCCAGGCACGCGCCTCCTTGGGGCCGACGGTGAGGAACGTCACCAGGTCGAGCAGCTTGTAGCCGGCGTGGATCACCCGCACGAGGCCGGGCTCGTCGAGCCCGAGCGCGGCGAGGTAGTCGCGCCGCTCGGCCTCGTCGCCCAATTGCATCAGCTCCGCCTCGATCGCCGCCGATATCACCACCGTCCCGGCGCCTTGCGAAGCGGCGTAATCGGCGACGCGCCGGCTCGCCGCGTTGCCGCCAGCGGCGTCGCCCTCGTCGACATTGGCGACGAAAAGCACCGGCTTGGCGCTCAGCAATTGCAGCGGGCGCAATTGCTCGGGCGCGATCCCGGCGGCGCGCGCCGGTCGCCCCTCGCGCAACGCGGCGAGCAGCGGCTCGGCGATGTCGAGCAGCGCCTTCGCCTCCTTGTCGCCGCCGCGGGCGCGCTTCTCGGCGGCGGCGACGCGACGTTCCAGGCTGTCGAGATCGGCGAGCATCAGCTCGGTCTCGACCACCTCGGCGTCGCGCACCGGGTCGACCGAGCCCTCGACATGCACGACATTGTCGTCGGCGAAGCAGCGCAGCACATGGGCGATTGCGTCCACCTCGCGGATATGGCCGAGGAACTGATTGCCCAGCCCCTGCCCCTGCGAGGCGCCGCGCACCAAGCCGGCGATATCGACGAATTCGAGCTGGGTCGGCACGATCTTGGCCGATTTACCGAGCCGGGCGCAGACCGCGAGCCGCTCGTCGGGCACCGCGACCCGCCCGACATTGGGCTCGATCGTGCAGAACGGATAGTTCGCCGCCTCGGCCGCCTGGGTCGCGGTCAGCGCGTTGAACAGCGTCGACTTGCCGACATTCGGCAGCCCGACAATGCCGCAGGAAAAGCCCATTCAAACTACTTTTCTGGTGAGAAGCCGGGCCGCGATCACCCGCTGCGAGGGATCAAAATCGGGCAGGAAACACCGGCGTGATGCCACGGGCGGCGGCATCGCGGGCAATTTCGCGCAGCAGTACACGCTTCGCGGCGCTACGGCGCAGCCCGCCATTTACCGGCACGTAATCGCGACCGGTGATGCCGCTTCGGCGCTTCCAGTCATCAATAACCTGCGCCTGCTGCTCAAGCGTTATTCGCTTCATCGGCCTTCTCTATCAGAAAGCGAAGATCGTACGTCCCCGCCGTTTCGTGCCTAATCCTTTGGTCAAGGTATTGCGTGTCCAGCGGGTCTTCAAGGTTCTGCCGCGCGATGCGGTAGAGGATGACGGCCTGACCCAACATTTCAGCGTCGCCACGATCCGGCGTCGCGAACTGACCCATGCGATCAGCGATCATGTCCTCCACTGGCGGAAACCTGACCGCACTGGTCTGAACTGACACCACCCTGGTTCGAGCCCGGTCCGAAGCGCCATCGAAAAGATGCCCGGAGACCACCTCGAACCCGATGCCGAGGTCGGGGTGATAGAGGCCTCGAAGCAGCATGCCGGGCGCGCTTGGACGTCGAAATCCTCTGCGGAGGAGCGCTGCTTCCAATTCGGCTTGAGCGGCGGTCAAGACATCGAAATCGCCCGAAGCTACGGCACCTCCGGTATAAAATTCGACCGCGGCGCCTCCGACTATGATCGGCCGCTCGTAGCCGGCGGCCACGACTTCATCGAAAGCTTCCGCTAGAAGCGACAACGCGGCGACAAATTCCGGCCGATAGGTCGTCACGGATCGCTCTCATCCGGCGGCGCGCGCCGGCGCGCGACCTCGCTCATGAAGGATGGGGCGTCGCCCGCCAGCAGCAAGGGGATCTCCTCCGCCAGCGCGTCGATCAGCGGCGCGACCCATTCGTCGACTTCCTCGGCCGAGAAATTCTGTAGCACGTAAGGCTGCACCAGCTCCTTGACCCCGGGGTGGCCGACGCCGATCCGCACCCGCCAGTAATCGGCGCCCAGGAGGGCGTCGATCGAGCGCAGTCCGTTATGCCCGGCGCTGCCGCCGCCGCGCTTGACGCGCAATTTGCCAGGCTTGAGGTCGATCTCGTCGTGGATCACGACGATCTCCGCCGGCGGGATCCTGTAGAAGCTCGCCGCCGCCAGCACCGCCTCGCCGGATTCGTTCATAAAGGTCTGCGGCTTCAGCAAGAGGCGCTTCTCGCCACCGATCAGGCCTTCCGACAATTCGCCCTTGAAGCGGTCGCGAAACGCCGGGAACCCGTGACGGCGCGCGATCGCGTTGACCGCGACAAAACCGATATTGTGGCGGTTCCTGGCGTAGCGCGACCCCGGATTGCCGAGACCGACGACAAGGCGCATCGGCAACCCGTCCACGCCGCCTTGCGGTCAGGCCTCGGCGGCCGGAGCCGCGGCGGCCGCTTCTTCCTCGGTCGGCGCCACCGTCGTCGCCGCGGCAAGCGCTTCCTCGCGCACCGCCGACGAGGCGGCGATGCTGGCGATCGTCGAATCGCGCGAGCTCAGCACCTGCCGCACGCCCTCCGGCAGCGCCACGGTCTCGATATGAACGCTGTCGCCGATTTCCAGCCCGTCGAGATCGACGACCAGGCGGTCGGGAATGGCGTCGACCGAGCAGACGATGTCGATGTTGTGGCGGACGACGTTGAGGATGCCGCCGCGCCGCAAGCCCGGCGAGTTGTCCTGGTTGATGAAGCTGACCGGCACGCTGACATGGACCTGGGCGCCGGCGCCGACCCGCATGAAGTCGACATGCAGCGCGCTGTCGGTGACCGGGTGCAATTGCACCTCGCGCGCGAGGGTACGGTGCACCGTACCCTCGACCGAAACATCGACAAGCGTCGCGAAGAACCCGGCGCGGCCCACCGCACGGGACAATTCGCGCGGTTCGAAGCTGATCGGCATCGGCTCCTTGCCATCGCCATAGACGATGCCGGGAACGCGCCCTGCCCGCCGCGTCGCCCGGGCCGCGCCCTTGCCGATGCTTGGGCGCGGCTCGGCGCTCAGGCTGATGATCTCCGGCATCGCAGTCCACTCCTCTCATTGAAAAACGGGCGGCGGACCGCCCGTTTCCGCATCCCTATACTTGATCTCAGTCGAACAGGCTAGAAACCGACCGCTCCTCGCTGATCCGCAGCATCGCCTCGGCCATCAACGGCGCGATCGTCAGCTGCCTGATATTGCGCGACAACCGCACCGCCTCGGTGGCGACGATACTGTCGGTCAGCACCAGTTTCTCGATCGGCGACGACGTCACCCGCGCCACCGCTCCGCCCGACAGCACGCCATGCGTGACATAGGCATATACGGCTTCGGCGCCGGAGTCGATCAGCGCCTGCGCCGCGTTGCACAACGTCCCGGCGCTGTCGACGATGTCGTCGACGAGGATGCAGTGATAGCCGGCGACATCGCCGATGATGTTCATGACCTCGGAGACGCCGGCGCGCTCGCGCCTTTTGTCGATGATCGCGAGATCGGCGTCGACTCGGCGGGCGATGTCGCGCGCTCGGATGACGCCGCCGACATCGGGCGAGACGATGACCAGCTCCTGTCCGGCATGGTGCTCCTTGATGTCCTTTACCAGCACCGGCGAGGCCCAAAGATTATCGACGGGGATGTCGAAAAAACCCTGGATTTGCGGGGCGTGCAGATCGAGGGTCAGGACCCGGTCGGCGCCGGCGGCGGTGATCAGGTTGGCGACGAGCTTCGCCGAGATCGGCGAGCGCGACGAGGTCTTGCGGTCCTGCCGAGCATAGCCGTAATAGGGGATGACCGCGGTGATGCGTCGCGCGGAGGCGCGCTTCAGCGCATCCAGCGTGACCAGCAACTCCATCAGATGGTCGTTGGCGGGATACGAGGTCGGCTGGATCACGAAAACATCCTCGCCGCGGACATTTTCCTGGATCTCGGCGAACACCTCCATGTCGGAGAAGCGTCGCACGCTCGTGCGCGTCAGCGGCAGGCTCAAATAGGCCGAGATCGCCTCGGCGAGCGGCCGATTGCTGTTGCAAGTCAGGATTTTCATTCGGCCATGGCCAGCGACGGCGCCAGCGGGCCCGGTCCCGCAGCTTCACGCGCACAGAAGTGTAATAATGCGCCGGCCGCTAAACAATCAACCGCGTTGCGCTCAACGCGGCAGGGGGACGCCGCGATACGGCAGCAGCACCGGGACGTCCGGGGTTTCGAGCGGCGTCGGCATCGTGCCCGGCGATGGCGTGACATTGACCGGCGGCAGGTTGACCTCCGGCGAATCGAGGTTGCCCGGGGCCGGCGGCCGGGCAGGAGCCGGCGAGACCGCGACCGCGTTCGGCCCCGCGGGGGCAGGGGCGCTCGGCACGGTCGTGGGGGCGGCGGCGGTCGCCTCGGCGCCGCGCGCCCCGCGGTCGACGAGCTGCATGATCCCGCCCTCGGCGGCCATCGCGATGCTATAGGCGACATCGCCCCACGGCCCGTCGAGCCGCCCGCGCGGAATGTCGTTCTCCTGCGCGACCTGGCCGATCTCGCCGCCGCCGGCGCGCGCCACGTGCCAGACGATCTTGACGTGCTGCCGGCCATCCTTCGCCGGATCGACCTTGATTTCGGCGTCGACGGCGAGATCGGGCCGCCCGCCCGCGGGGTCGACGAGCTCGATGTCCTGGTGCCTGAGCACCGCGCCGAGCGATGAGGCAAGCGAGGCGGCGCCATCGCCCGGCGCGCCGGCGATCTTGCGGACCGCGACGCGGACGCGGACGCCGCCCGGCCGCTCCTTGGGTGTCTCGTCGGTTAGGAGCACGGCGAAACCGCCGGCCCCGGCCGCGGCGAGTTGGCCAACGCGCTCGTCATTGCCGTCATCCCACTCGCGGGTCGGCGCGGCGAGCCGGTCGCTGCGCTCGCTGACGATGTTCCCGCGCGGGTCGCGCAGCCGCCAGAACACCGTGACCAGCGATTTTCCCGGCGCATCCGGGCGCGCCTCGACCCGCCCGTCGAGCTGATAGCTGCCCTTGCTGGTGGTCTGGTCGCTCGCCGGAATGTTGTGCTTCAACAACTCATGGGCGATCGCCGCGGGCAGCTTCGCCGCGGTGGCGCGCGGCTCGCCCTCGACCGAGCCGACCGAGATGTCGATATTGTCGGGCACGGCGAGCAGCGCCGCGGGCGGCCGATCGTCGGCGAACGGGTGCGGCAGCGGCTGGCAGGCGGAGAGCAAGCCGGCAATCGCCAGAACCGCCAGCGGAGCGCCGCGCCAACACCACGCGCTCATAACATGAGCGCGCAGGTGACGAGCATGCCGAGCAGGCAAGCCGCGGCGAACATGACCAGATAAGGCACTGTCGGCTTTATCCGGCGAGCGTGATCGCCGCGAGGGCGCGGCCGTAATCGCGCTCGCCGGTGAGGCAGGCCCGGCGGTAGCTGAAGAACCGCGCGGGGTCGGCGACCGTGTCGCAAGCGGCGCTGGCGACAGCACCAAGCCCGAGGCGGCGGAGGCGGTGCGCGATATAGCCGGGCAGATCGAAGCGGAAATGCCCCGGCCGCGCCGCCGGCACGAAGAAAGCGGCGCTCGCCGGGTCGATCTCGGCGAAGCGCCCCGGGAATTCGGGGCCGACCTCGTAGGAATCCTGGGCGATGCACGGGCCGATCCCGGCGCGGATGCGCGAGGGGGCCGCGCCGAGCGCCGCCATCGCCGCGACCGTCGCCTCCATGACGCCCGTAAGCGCGCCCCGCCACCCGCCATGCGCGGCGCCGATCACTCCGACCTGCGGGTCGGCGAACAGCACCGGCGCGCAATCCGCCGCGAGCACGCCGAGCGCGATCCCCGGGCGGCTGGTCGCCATGCCGTCGGCCGACGGCGAATCCTCGCGCCGCCACGCCGTCTCGACCGTGATGACAGTGGCGCTGTGCACCTGGCGGCACGTGATCAGGCGATCCTCGGCGAGCCCCAGCCGCGCCATCGCGATCGCCCGGTTGCGCGCGACCTTGACCGCGTCGTCGCCCGAGCCGAAGCCGCAATTCAGCGACGCGAACAGCCCCTCGCTGACCCCGCCCTCGCGGGTGAAGAAGCCATGGCGGATCGAGCCGCCGCCGTCGAGCCCATCGAGGGTAATCATGCCATCACGCGCTGTCGCCGAACCCGGCCGGCGCCGGCAGACCCGGCGAGGTCACGGCCAGCACCTGGAACAGGGTGCCCATCTCGGCCGGATCGATCAAGCGCCCGAGCCCAGTTTCGAGCGCGGCGCGCTGATCCGGCGCGGCACGGCGCAACAGCGCGGCGAGCCGCAGCTCGGCGCCGAGCGCCGTAAGGAAATCGCCTTGCGGCATCGGGCCGTAAACATCGGCGCCGGCCGCCCGCGCCGCCGCGGCGATTGCGGCGAAATCGACATGGGCGGACAGATCAGCCGTGCCCGATGCATCGAGCACGCCGGCCGCGCGATGCCCGCCGATCGCCGCCAGCGTCGCGCCCGGGCTTCCGCCGCTATAGCCGTAATCGATGAACAGCGCCGCGCCGGGCTGCCGGCGCAGCCGCTCGGCCAGGCCGGCCGCCAGGGTCGCCGCCGCCGGGCACAGCTCGACGATCGTCCCGGGCGCGGCGTCGCGCCGTTCCGGCGGGACGAGCAGGGTCAGCGCCGGGCTCTCCGGCCCATTGGCGAAGCATAGCCGGCCGCGCGGGTCGACCGCGACCAGCCGCTCGCCCCATTCCTCGCGGCCGCGCACCAGCTGGCGGATCGGCAAGGCGTCGAGAAATTCGTTGGCGACGAGGAGCAACGGCGCATCCGGGAGCGCGTCGATATCGGTGACCCACACCGGCTCGGCGGCGGCGAGGCGGCGTTGCTGCTCGGCGCGCAGGATCGGGCTCGCCTCGACGAGATGCAGCCGCAGCGCCCGGCGGAACCCCGGCACGCCCGACGCCGCGCGCAGCAAATCCTCGATGAGGACGCCGCGCCCCGGCCCCAATTCGGCGACGACGACCGGATCGGGGCAGCCCATGCGTTGCCACAGATCGGCGCACCACAACCCGATCAGCTCACCGAAGATCTGGCTGATCTCCGGCGCGGTGATGAAATCGCCGGCGGCGCCGAGCGGCTGGCGGCGCGCGTAATAGCCGTGCTCGGGGTCGTGCAGCGCCATCGCCATGAAGGCGGCGATGGTCAGCGGCCCGTGCGCGCGGATGTGGCGGACCAGCCGGGCGGCGAGGTCGATCCCGCTCACCGCTGCGCCGCGGCGGGCGACGTGGTGCGGCGCGCCCAGACAATGACCAGCGCGCCGGCGATCAGCACCGGGATCGACAAAAGCTCGCCCATCGTCACGCCGAAATCGCCGAGGTAGAACAGGAATCCCAGTTGCGCGTCGGGTTGGCGGAACAATTCGCCCGACATGCGCGCGACCGCGTAGCCGGCGAGGAAGATCCCGGTCTCGATCCCCGGCCGGCGTCGCGCGCCGCGATGCTCGGCGAACAACAGCAGCAGAAAGAGCAGGATGCCCTCGCTGGCGGCCTCGTAGAGCTGGCTGGGATGGCGCGGCGTCAGGATTTGCGCCAGCAGCGCCTGGATTTGCGGGTTGTCGCGGTACGCTGCGATCACCGCGTCGGTGGTCGTGAGCCGGGGATCGATCTTCATCGCCCCGTCGATCGCCGCGGCGGCCTTCTGCGGGTCGGTGAAGAGCTCGGTGGGAAACCGCATCGCCCACCACACATTGGTCGCCCGGCCCCACAGCTCGTCATTGATGAAATTTGCGATGCGCCCGAAAAAAAGGCCGATCGGTATCGCCTCGATGACGATATCGGACAGCGCGAAGATCGGCAGCTTGCGCGAGCGGGCGAACAGGATGATCGCGATCGTCACGCCGAGCGCGCCGCCGTGGAACGACATCCCGCCATGCCACAGCTCGAGCATCTGCATCGGGTGGTCGGTGTAGAATGGCAAATTGTAGAACAGCACGAAGCCGACACGGCCGCCGAGCACGACGCCGAGCGTCGCCCAGACGAGAAAATCGTCGATGTCGCGGCGCGCGACCAGGTTTGGCGGGCGATCCGCCAGCATCAGGCAATAGCGCCAGCCGATGACCAGCGCGACGATATAGGCCAGCGCGTACCAGCGGATCGCGAACGGACCGACCGCGATCGCGATCGGGTCGAGCGGCGGAAATGGGATGGCGAAAAGCGGCATCGGCGTCGCGGCTCGCGGCCGCGGACCTCGATTTAGCCGGCGTGCGGCGATTGCGTCTCGGGATTGCCCGGCGGCGCGTAGTAGCTCGGCGGCCAGCCGTCATAGAAGCCGGGGATGACGGCTTCGACGGGCACGGCGATCGGCTCGTAGGTCGGCGGCGGCGGCGAGGTGATGACACCGACCGCGGCGCCGAGCGCGGCGCCGCTTTCCGCGCCGACCACGGCGCCGATCGCCGGGTTGATCGCGAACGTCGCGCCGAGGCCAGTGCCGAGCGCCGCGCCCAGCACCGATCCGACCGCGGCGCGCTCCGTCGCTATTTCCGGATCGACCGTTGAAACATACGGGGCGCAAGCCGACAGCATCGCCGCCAGCGCCACTAATCCCCCTGTTACCGCGAGCCGCATTCTCAGAACCCCCTCGGTCCGATCGCGTCGCCTAATCTTGCGATTAGGATGGTGGGCGCGACAGGGATTGAACCTGTGACCCCTACGATGTCAACGTAGTGCTCTCCCGCTGAGCTACGCGCCCGTCGCCACGACCGAGACGAGGCGAGGATTTAGCCGAAACGCCGGCAACGGGCAAGGGAGGGCGCCCGATGAACGAGATGAAGCTGCCATGATCGCAAAATCTGAAATAATCGCGAATCTGAAATGATCGTTTGGCGCGACATCATGGTGGAGGCACGCGACGGCGTGCGCCTCGCGACCGATATCTATCGTCCGGAAGGCGCCGGACCCTTCCCGGTGATCCTCGAGCGCACCCCCTATGACAAATCGGTGCCGAGCCGCTCGGAGATCACCGCGTCCGACGCGAGGCCGCGCTCGCGCGAGGCGGTCGCGCGCTATTTCACCGATGCCGGCTACGCGGTGGCCTACCAGGATTGCCGCGGCCGTTACCGCTCGCAGGGCGGCTTCACCAAGTATCTGAGCGAGGCGGCGGACGGCTACGACACGCTCGCCTGGCTGGTCGCGAAGCCTTGGTGCGATGGCCGGGTCGCGACGATGGGTCTCAGCTACGCGGCGCACGCGCAGATGGCCTTGGGCTGTCTCGATCCGCCCGGTCTCGCGGCGCAATACCTCGATTGCGGCGGGTTCTCGAACGCCTATCGCAGCGGGATCCGGCATGGCGGCGCGTTCGATTTGAAGCAGGCGACCTGGGCCTATCGCAACGCGCTCGCCGATGCGCGCGAGCCCGCGGTCAAGGCGGCGCTCGAGGCCGAGGACATCGCCCGCTGGATGGCGCGGATGCCGTGGCGGCGCGGCGATTCGCCGCTCAAGGCCGCGCCCGAGTATGAGGACTACCTGTTCGAGCAATGGTCGCACGGGACGTTCGACGACTATTGGAAGCAGCCGGGCATCTATGCCGAGGGGTCCTATGATAGCTACGCCGACGCGCCGATGGTGCATTTGTCGGGCTGGTACGACCCCTATGCGCGTACCGCGATGGAGAATTACACCGGCCTCGCCGCCCGGAAGCGCGGCCCGGTGCGGCTGGTGCTCGGGCCGTGGACCCATGGCGACCGCTCGCTGAGCTTTGCCGGTGATGTCGAGTTCGGCCCGGCCGCGCCGCTCGACGGCAATCTCGGCGAGGATTTCTTCGCGGTGCGCCGGCGCTGGTTCGACTGCTGGGTCAAGGGCGTCGACAACGGCGTCGCCCAAGAGCCGGCGGTGCGGGTTTTTGTCATGGGCGGCGGCTCCGGACGGCGCAATGAAGACGGCAGGCTCGATCATGGCGGGTTCTGGCGCGAGGCCGATGCCTGGCCCTTGCCGCGGACCGAATTCACCCGCTTTCACCTGCATCCGGGACGCTCGCTGCTGATCGCCGCACCCGGCGCGGGCGGCGCGCCGCTATCGTTCGCCGCCGACCCGCGCGATCCGGTGCCGACGATCGGCGGCGCGCTCTCGTCGGGCGGGCCGGTCATGTATAGCGGCGCCTATGACCAGCGCACCGCGTCGCACATTTTCGGCGCGAAGCCGCCGTACGGGCCGCTCGCCGCGCGGCCGGATTTGCTGGTGTTCCAGACCCCGCCGCTGCCCGAGGACATCGAGATCGCCGGGCCGATCGAATTGCGCCTGTGGGTCGCGAGCGACGGCCCCGACGCCGATATCCACGCCAAGCTCGTCGACCTCTACCCGCCGAGCGAGGATTACCCGGACGGGTTCGCGATGAATTTGAGCGAGGGCCTGTTGCGGCTGCGCTATCGCGCTTCGTGGGAGGCGCCGAGCTTGCTGGAGCCCGGCCGGCCCTATGCGGTCACGGTGGCGATGTTCCCCTGCGGCAATCTCTTCAAGCGCGGCCACCGGCTGCGGCTCGACCTCGCCGGCAGCAATTTCCCACATTTTGACATCAACCCGAACTCGGGCGAGAAGGAAGGATCGATGGAGCACCCGCGCCGTGCCACGACGACGATCTTCGTCGATGCCGCGCGGCCCTCGCACCTGACGCTGCCGGTGATTCCGCGCGGGCAAGGCTGATCAGGGAGTTTTTTGACGTGTCGTCCCGGCGAAAGCCGGGATCCACTTTTCTGGCGACGGTGACGTGGATGAGTGGGTCCCGGCTTGCGCCGGGACGACAAAAACAGGGCGCCGCTACCACTTCATCGGCTGGCGGCAGACCGAGTACCACAGCCCGAGATTCTGCTGTTTCCAGGTGTCGTCCGCGCAATCCTTCTTGAGGATCTCGTCCGACGACAGGGTCGGGCCGCTAGAGGCCTTCGCCGCCTGGTCGTCGCTCTTGTGGCCGAACCACCCGCACCCGGCCAGCGGCAGCGCCACCGCCATTATCAGAAATGTTCCCCTCACCCGTCCCTCCACCGATCTGCGCCGGCGATCATGCCCCGGGGCAGCATGATACGCCGCTTTATGACGGAAATAAGCCGGACGGATCGGCGCAGGCGCGCTCAGCGGATGTCGCCGATCGACGGCATGCGCAGCAGCGGCGGATCGTCGAACGCCGTCTCGGCGGCGGTGGCGAGCACGCGCAGCGCCGTCAGCCCCTGCTGGAAGCCGCTCGTCGCGTTCGTCTCCTCGTCATCGCCGCGTAGCCGGTTGAGCAGCGTTGCCGTCAAACCCCGCTCGCGCGGATAGACCACGATGTCGATCGGCGCGTCGGCGGGCAGCTTCGCCGCCTCGCGCGCCAGGCCGAGCGCCGTCTCGTAGCCGCCGAGTGCATCGACGAGGCCGTTTTCCTTGGCGTCCTGGCCCGACCAGACCCGGCCCTTGGCGACCGCCTCGACCGCGTCGGCGCTCATGTGGCGGCCGCTGGCGACGCGGTTCTTGAACCCGGCATAGGTGTCGTCGAGCTCGGCTTCGAGCCGGGCGCGCTCGGTGGGCGAAAAATCCCGGGTCGCGCTGAACATGCCGGAATTGGCGCCGCGCTGCGCCGCGTCGGTGGTGATGCCGAGCTTTTGCATCAGCCCGCCGACGACGATCTTGCCGGCGAGCACGCCGATCGAGCCGGTCAAGGTCGCCGGCTCGGCGACGATCTTGGCGGCCGGCGCGGCGACGTAATACCCGCCCGAGGCGGCGACGTCGCCCATCGAGACGATGACCGGCTTGCCGCGCCTTTGCGCCTCCTCGACATCGCGCCAGATGGTCTCGGACGCGGTCGCCGAGCCGCCCGGGCTGTCGATGCGGAAGACGATCGCGCGGACATCCTTGTCGCGCGACGCCGCGGCGAAGGCGCGACCAATCGCCCGGGCGGTGAAATCGTCCTCCTCGGCCAGCGCGCCGGCGGTGCTGCCGCCGCGGGTGATGAGGCCGGTGCCATAGATGAGGGCGATCTTGCTGCCGCTCGCGTGGGGACGCCCGGCGGCGGCGAGGTAGTGCGCGAAGGTCATCGATTTCGCGCCGTCGCCGGCATGGGCGCGCGCATCGCCCAGCGCCTGGTCGCGGTAGCCGATCTTGGTGACGAGACCCAGCGAGCGCGCCTCCTCGGCGGCGAGCGGGGCGCGGTCGGTGAGCGCGGCGACATTGTCCGGGGTCAGCTTGCGCGCCTCGGCGATGCCGCGGTCGATCTGCCCGGAGACCGACGACAGCAGCGCCTCGACCTCCTCGCGCTGCGGCCCGGTCATCGCGGTTTCGGTGAAGCTGTTCATCGCGGTCTTGAATTCCTCGCGATGCGCGAAATCGGCGGTGATGCCCAGTCTGTCGAAGAGGCCGCGGAGGAACGGCGTCTCGCTGCGCAACCCGGTCAGCCCGACCTGCCCCAGCGGCTGCAGCCAGATCGCGTCGCAGGCGGCGGCGAGGTAATAGGGCCGCGTGCCAGGACCGCCCTCGCCAAACGTATCGGCGAAGGCGATGGCGAATTTGCCCTTGGCGCGGAACGCCGCGATCGTGTCGCGCACCTGCTGCGTCTTGGCCAGCCCCAGCGAATCGTCGCCGAGCTCGACATAGAGGCTCTTGACCCGCGGATCGTCGGCGGCGCGGTCGATCGCGTCGACAAAATCGCGCAGCGTCGCCTTTTCGCCAAAAGCCAGCCGCGACACCGTGTCGGGGTCGGCCGTATCGCTGAGGCCACCGGTGAGGTCGGCGGTCAGCACGATGGTGTCGGGCAGCGGCGTCGTGCGGCTATGCCGCACCAGCGCGACCGTGAGCCCGACGACGCCGAGAATGACGACAAAGGCGACAATCCCGATCACGGCGAAGAAGCCAACAAAAAAGCGGCGCATGGGGGTGTCCGATCTGCGATGCGGCGGCGGCACCTCCTTTTACCGCAATGCGGCGCATCGTCATCCGGCCATCGTCCCTCGGGAAGTTCAGCACCCGCCGCCGCCGTCTCCGCCGCCGTCAAACCCGACATCGAAGCCGCCGAAGTCGAAATTGCCGAAATCGATGCCGTCGAAATTGAAGCTGCCCGCATCGAAACTGCCGGATTCAGGGCTTCCCGAGGCGAAACCGACGCCGTCGGTATTGGGAGCGAAATAAGTGTCGCCGCCGCCGTGGTCGCGCAACGCCTTGGCGATGCCCTGATAATGCGGTTGCAGCTCGTCGACGAGGAAGATCGCGCTGCCTGCCGCCGCGACCATCGCCGCGATTTGGGCCGGGTCGCGATCGAGGTAGCGCGGGATCGAGCGCGCCTCGTGCATCGCGACTTCGAGGCGGCCTTTCTCGGCGTCGCCCGCCAGGGTGCGCTCGAACCGATGGGTCGGGATCAGCCCGAGGAGCCGCATTTTGCGGTCCTCCGCCAGGCCGCGCGCCGCCAGCGCCGGGCAGACGAGCCCATTCGTAAAGCCGAACAGATTGTTGCCGTATTCGCGCATCGACTGCTTGACGATCTCCTTCATCACGCCGTCGCGCGGTTCGGCGGCGCGTACCACCTTGACCAGAGACGCGGTGAGCGGCGGCGGATCGGCGGGCAGATTCGGCGCGACGCGCAGATGGATGACGTGGCGGGTGCGGATGAGGCCCGATCGCGTCTCGTCCTCGCTGCGCAACACGCCCCGCGCCAGCAACCCCATGAAAGCCAGCTTCAGGGCCTTGCGGGTGTCGTATCGCGGCAACGACAGCAGCACGTAGGCCTCCGCCGCGCTCAACCCCGCGTTTTTTTCCATGAGATTTTGCTACCCCTTGCGGAACTCTGTGTCACTCTAGGGGCACGCTGCACCTTGGCGCCAGCGCATGGGGAACCCATGAGCGAGCTCGCCTTCGCCTCCGCCGCCCAACTTGCCGAGCTGATCGCCAAGAAAGGCATCTCGCCGGTCGAGCTGGTCGAGGCGGCGCTCGACCGCATCGCGCGCTCGCAGCCGACGCTCAACGCCTTTATCACGGTGTGCGCCGAGGAGGCGCGCGCCGCAGCCTGGGAGGCCGAGGCGGCGGTGATGCTCGGCGACCCGCTGGGGCCGCTGCACGGCGTGCCGTTCGCGGTCAAGGACCTCGTCAACACCGCCGGCGTGCGTACGACCTTTGGCTCGGTCGCGCTCGCCGACAACGTCCCGGCGACCGATTCGCCGGCGGTGGCGCGGCTGAAGGCGGCGGGCGCGATCCTCGTCGGCAAGACGACGACCCCGGAATTCGGCCATAAATGCTTTACCGACGCGCCGCTTTTCGGGCGCACCGCCAACCCGTGGAATTTGTCACGCACCTGCGGCGGGTCGAGCGGCGGCGCGGCGGCGGCGACGGCGGCCGGGCTCGTGCCGATCGGCGTCGGCACCGATGGCGGCGGGTCGAGCCGCATTCCCGCCGCATGCTGCGGCATCGTCGGGTTCAAACAGACGCTGGGCTTGGTGCCGCACGATTTGACCCCGGACGGGTTCGGCAACCAGTCGCACATCACGCCGATGACCCGCACGGTCGTGGATACCGCCTTGATGCTGCAGGTGATGGCCGGCCCCGACCGAAGCGACCCGCACTCGCTGGGCCTGGCCACGCCGGACTTCCTCGCCGCAGCGCGGCCCGAGGGCAGCCTCGACGGAACGCGCATCGCCTGGCGGCCCTTGCTCGGCAACGACAGGCTCGCGGGCGAGGTCCGCTTGGCGTGCGAGAGGGCGCTCAAGGTCTTCGAGGACCTCGGCGCCGCCGTCGACCCGGTGGCGGACGATTTCCAAAGCACCGAGCCGATCTGGCTGGTGCTGACCCAATCCTTCTGGAACGCGCGGTTCCGCCGCCATGTCGGGCAGTTCGGCAATCGGATGAGCGACACCCTCCTTCGCCAGATGGATACCGGCGCGGCGCACAGCGCGGTCGCCTTGCAGGAGGCGATGTTCGAGCGCACCCGCGTGTTCCGCGAGATCGAGGGCTGGTTCGCGGGCTGCGATCTGGTGGCGACGCCGACCCTGTCGCGCACCGCGCTGCCGATCGGTCACGATTTCTTCGCGCCGATCGAGATCGACGGCGAAATCACCGATACGGTCCGCAAGTCGTGGTACCCCTACACGCTGCCGTTCAACCTGTCGGGCACCCCGGCGGTGACCTTGCCGTGCGGCTTCGCCAGCGACGGGCTGCCGATCGGCTTGCAGCTCATCGGCCCGCATCTGGGCGATGCGCGCCTCCTGCACGCCGCCGCGCTCTATGAGATGGCGCGCCCGTGGGCTGAGCGCCGGCCGCAGGTGGAGGGGTTGTAAGCGAAAACCAGCCACGTCCCCTTGCCCGAACTTGATCCGGGCATCCACGTCTTCAATACGAACGCGGGCGGGAAACATGGACGTGGGTGGCCGGGTCAAGCCCGGCCACGGGGTGCGGGTTATTTCGGCGAGACCACCATCGTCATCTGACGGCCTTCCATGCGCGGGAACTGCTCGACCTTGGCGACCGCGTCGAGGTCGCCCTTGACCCGCATCAAGACGTCCATGCCAAGTTCCTGATGCGCCAACTCGCGGCCGCGGAACCGCATCGTCACCTTGACCTTGTCGCCCTCGCCGATGAATTTCTGCATGCTGCGCATCTTGACGTCGTAATCATGGTCGTCGATGCTCGGGCGGAATTTGACTTCCTTGACCTCGATGACTTTCTGCTTCTTCTTGGCCTCGTTCTTTTTCTTCTGTTCCTCGTATTTATATTTGCCAAAATCGAGGATCTTGCAGACCGGCGGGTCGGCGTTGGGGGCGATCTCGACGAGGTCCAGTCCGGCGTCGGCCGCCATGTCGAGCCCTTCGTTACGGGTAACCACTCCCACCATGTCGCCGCGCTCGTCGACGAGGCGGATCTGGGTGACCGAGATTTCGCCATTGATCCGCGGTCCATCGCGGGTCGGGGTGGTGTTAAAGGGTGGTCTAGCTATTTACGTTCTCCTTGGTTTGTCGAACCGTCCTGCCTCCGAACCTCAAACCGGAGGCGGAGCGGCGGCTTCTACTTTTAATCTAGCAACCGCCTCGCCAAGCGCAAGCGCTTGTTGCGCATTGCCCCCCAGCCGGCGCAGCGACACCGCGCGGCCTTCCGCCTCGCGACGGCCGACGACGAGCATTACCGGAACCCGCGCCAGGCTGTGCTCGCGCACCTTGTAGTTGATCGTCTCGTTGCCGGTATCGAGGACCACGCGCAGCCCGGCATCGGCGCAGGCCGCCGCGACCTCGGCGGCATAGGCATCCGCCTCGGCGGTGATCGTCGCGACCACCGCCTGGACCGGCGACAGCCAGAGCGGAAAGCGCCCGGCGTAATGCTCGATCAGGATGCCGATGAAGCGCTCCATCGAGCCGAGGATCGCGCGGTGCAGCATGACCGGCACGTGGCGCCCGCCATCCTCGCCGACATAGGAAGCGCCCAGCCGCTCGGGCATCATGAAATCGAGCTGCAAGGTGCCGCATTGCCATTCGCGGCCGAGCGCGTCGCGCAGGTGGAATTCGAGCTTGGGGCCGTAGAACGCGCCCTCGCCCGGGGCCAGCGTGAACTCAAGACCGGCCGCCTTCACCGCATCGCTGAGGCTTTGCTCGGCATGGTCCCAGGTCTCGTCGCCGCCGATGCGCTGATCGGGGCGGGTGGCGAACTTGATCGCCACGTCCTCGAAGCCGAAATCCTTGTAGATCGCCAGCAGCAATTTGCAGAACGCGATCGACTCGTCGGTGATCTGGTTCTCGGTGCAGAAGATGTGCGCGTCGTCCTGGGTGAAGGCGCGCACCCGCATGATGCCGTGCAGCGCGCCGGACGGCTCGTTCCGGGTGCAGCTGCCGAATTCGGCGAGGCGCAGCGGCAATTCGCGATAGCTCCGCAGCCGGTGGCGGAAGATCAGCACGTGTCCCGGACAGTTCATCGGCTTGACCGCCAGCACCCGATCGTCGCGGCTCTCGGCGATAAACATATTCTCGCGGAAATTGTCCCAGTGGCCGGTGGCTTCCCACAGCGAGCGGTCCAACAGCTGGGGCGCCTTCACCTCCTGATAGCCGGCGTGCTCCAGCCGGCCGCGCATGTAGCTCTCGATCACGCGGAAGAGGGTCCAGCCCTTCGGGTGCCAGAAGACACTGCCGACCGCCTCGTCGCCGAGGTGGAACAGCCCGAGCTCGCGCCCGATGCGGCGATGGTCGCGCTTCTCGGCCTCATCGAGGCGGAACAAATACTGGTCGAGCTCCTTCTGGCTCGCCCAGGCGGTGCCGTGGATGCGCTGCAGCTGGGCGTTCTTCGCGTCGCCCCGCCAATAGGCGCCGGCGACGCTCATCAGCTTGAACGCCTGGCCGAGATGCCCGGTCGAGGGCAGATGCGGCCCGACGCAGAGATCGACGAAATTGCCCTGGCGGTAGAGGCTGATCGGCTCGCCCGCCGGGATCTCCTTGATCCATTCCGCCTTGTAGCGCTCGCCGATCCCGTCGAAGAAGGCGACCGCCCGGTCGCGCTCCCACACCTCGCGGGCGATCGGCTCGTCGCGCTTGACGATGTCGCGCATCCGCGCCTCGATCTGTTCGAGGTCTTCCGGGGTGAACGGGGTGTCGCGGGCGAAGTCGTAATAGAACCCGTTCTCGGTCGAGGGGCCGAAGGTGACCTGCGTCTCGGGGTAAAGCTCCTTGACCGCCTCGGCCATCACATGGGCGGCGTCATGGCGCAGGATGTCGAGTCCGTCGGGCTGCTCGCGGGTAATGATCGCGGCCTTGGCGTCGTGGTCGATCACGGTCGCGAGGTCGCGCGGATGGTCGTCGAGCTTGAGCGCGATCGCCGCTTTCGCGAGACCCGGCCCGATCGACGCCGCCAGCGCCGCGCCGCTGACCGGCGCGGGAAACTCGCGGGTCTTGCCGTCGGGCAGCGTTATGACAATCGGGGTCGCCGAAGATTGCTCACTCATCGCCCTGTGCTCCGTCGATGCCGGCGCCGGGACGGGGTGGATGGCCACGAAAAAACCCCGTCCGTTGGCCGGCGGGGTCGTTACGGTTCGAGCCTTGCTGCTGGATCAGCGTGCACAACCTCCCCACACCCCGCCGCGCGGCGTGGTCGTCGTGGTCGTGGTGATCCGGGCGCGCATGCTCATCAGCGGAATATCGCGACACGACCCTGTTCCGTCAAGGTTCCAGGCAAAGGGTTGCGGCAACCTCCTCAAGCGAAAGATCGGCGAGGTTGTCGCGGCGCAGCACCACGACATCGGCGCCGCGCGGCGCGGTCAGCGACGGGTCGGAGGCGGCGGAATAGAGCACCGTCGCCGGCGCGCCGCCGACCACGGCGAGGTGCATCGGCCCGGTGTCGTTGCCGATCGCGCGCCGCGCGCCGCCGCCGAGCACGACGATGTCGGCGAACTCAGTCTCGCCGGTGAGGTCGCGCGCCTCAGAGACCGCGGCGGCGATCGCCTGGCCAAGCGCGCGCTCGCCCGAACCGCCGAGCACCACCGGTGTCAGCCTCGCCGTCGCGATGCGCCGCGCGAGCGTGATGAAATGCTCCAGCGGCCAGCGCTTCTCGGGCCGATGCGGCGCACCGCCCGGCACCAGCAGCACGTAATCCGGCGGCAAGGCGAAACGCGAGACATCGGCCCACGCCCAGGACAGGTCGGGCGGCGGGATCGGCTCCGGAATGCCGGCCCAGCGCAGCTGATCGGCCTCGCGGTCGAGCGTGTGCATGCGCCGCCGCTCGGGCGTGTCGGGCTGCCGGTGCGACGCGCCGCGGACGATGCCCGACCATTCCGGCCCGCCCGGTCGCCGCATCAGCCGGAAATAGAGCGCGCTGCGCTGCCGCGTCGAGAGATCGTAGACCCGGTCGAACCGCTCGGCGCGCAAGCGGCGCGCGAGCCGCAGCAGACCCATCGGATCGCGCCACCCTGGCCGCTCGTCGACCCATACCGCGTCGAAATATGGCGCCTGGCTCAGCAGGTCGGCGTAGGGCCGAGTCGTCAGCACGGTGATCGTCGCGCCGTGATGGAAGTCACGGATCGCCCGCGCCGAACCCATCGCCTGGACGATGTCGCCGAGCGCGCCGAGCTTGATGACGAGGATTTTCGCGGGAGCTTTTTCGACGCTCAGAACGGCACAACCTCACGTCACGCCGGAATGGCGAGCCGTTCGTCGGGCACCGGCATCGCCTGGGCTTCGGGGAACAGCAACTCCTCGTAAATCTCGATGGTCCGCGCGCACATCGCCTCGCGGGTGAAGCCGGCGGCGATGTGCAGCCGCGCCCGTCGGGCAAAGGCCGCGCGCGCTTCGGGGTCGAGCCGCAGCGCGTGGTCGATCGCCAGCGCCAGCGCCGCGCTGTCGCCCGGCGGCACCAGCCAGCCCGTGCTGCCCGGGATGATTGTCTCGCGCGCGCCGCCATGGTCGGTCGCGATCACCGGGCGGCCCATCGCCTGCGCCTCGACGATGGTGCGGCCGAACCCCTCGGGGTCGGTCGAGGCGGAGACCACCACGTCGGACAGCACATAGGCCGCCGCGATGTCGCGGCAATCCTCGACGATGCGGAACTGGCCGATGAGGTCGTGGCGCTCGATCGCCGCCTCGAGCTCGCGGCGGAAGCCGGTACGCTGCTCGGCGCCGACCAGGAGACAACAAACGTCGTGCCGGTCGAGCTTGGCGATCGCCTCGATGAACTCGAGCCCGCCTTTCCAGCGCGTCAGCCGGCCGGGTAGCATGACCACCGGGAACCCGTCGGGCACGCGCCATTTGGCGGCGAGGCCG